>Ga0310810_10009057_pt1 | contig 11501 bp, 15 predicted proteins | sample NCmetagenome_FD_207641 | JGI IMG/M metagenome (GOLD analysis project Ga0310810, IMG submission 207641) | Soil microbial communities from experimental microcosm in Duke University, North Carolina, United States - NC | ecosystem: Engineered > Artificial ecosystem > Soil microcosm > Unclassified ... | reverse complement strand
CTCAACTCCGAGCGCGATGAGATCAAATCCGGAGGGCCCCGCGCCGCGGGCGCGAGCGTCGTCATCCGCGGAACCGAGGGCATGGCGGTGCAGCTCGCGGGCTGCTGCCGGCCGATTCCCGGCGACGCCATTGTCGGCTCGATCAAGAAGGGCCAGGGGCTGGTGGTGCACACGGCCGAGTGCCGGCACGCGCAGCGCTCGCGCCGCGTCGAGCCCGATCAGTGGATCGACGTCGAGTGGGACCGGCGGCCGAGCCGGCTTTTTCAGGCCGCGATCCGCGTCACCGTCGCCAACCAGCGCGGCGTGCTCGCCAAGGTCGCCTCCGAGATCGCGGAAGCCGGCTCGAACATCGACTCGATCAGCATGGAGGAGGACCGCGCGGTCTACACCACCATGCTCTTCGTGCTGGAGGTCGGCAACCGCTCGCACCTCGCGCGCATCATGCGCGCGCTGCGGCACCTGCCGGAAGTCGAAAAGCTCGCGCGAGTGCGCGAATAGGAGAGCGTACATGACGACGACCCTTCGCCGGGTGGCGATCCTCGGCGGTATCCGCATTCCCTTCGCGCGCAGCCACACGGCCTACGACGCGTTTTCCAACTTCGACATGCTGAGCGCGGTGCTGAAGGCCGCCGTCGAGCGCTTCGGCCTGCGCGGCCTGAAGCTCGGCGAGGTCGCTGCGGGCGCCGTGATCAAGCATGCGCGCGACGCGGGCCTCACGCGCGAGGCGACGCTCGCGAGCGGCCTCGATCCGCACACGCCCGCCTACGACGTGCAACGCGCCTGCGGCACGAGCCTCACCGCGCTCGTCCAGCTCGGACACCGCATCGCGGCGGGGGAGATCGACAGCGCAATCGCGGGCGGCGTCGACACGGTAAGCGATGTGCCGATCAGCTATGGCCGAAGGCTGCAAGGCATCGTGCTGAAAAGCTCGCGCGGCCGAAGTGCGGGCGAGCGCCTCAAGCCGTGGCTGGGCCTGCGGCCGCGCGATCTAAAGCCCTCGGTGCCCTCGATCACCGAGCCAAGCACCGGGCTCTCGATGGGCGAGCATTGCGAGCTGATGGCGAAGGAGTGGGGGGTCGGCCGGCTCGAACAGGACGAGCTTGCCAACGAGAGCCACCACAAGGCGGCGAAAGCCTGGAGTGAAGGCTTCTTCGACGACCTCGTCGTGCCGTTCGGCGGACTGAAAATCGACAACAACCTGCGCGCCGACTCGACGCTGGAAAAGCTCGCGAAATTGCGACCCGCCTACGATCGCAGCGGCGCGGGCACGCTCACGGCCGGAAACAGCACGCCGCTCACTGACGGCGCCTCGTGCGTGCTGCTCGGCTCCGAGGCGTGGGCCGAATCCCGCGGCCTGCCCATCCAGGCCTACCTCGTCTGCGCGGCCTCCGCGGCGGTGGATTTCGTGGGGACGACCGGACCGCGCGAGGGTCTCCTCATGGCGCCCACCTACGCGGTGGCGGAGATGCTCGAGCGGAGGGGAATCGGCTTGCAGGATTTCGATATTTACGAGATCCATGAAGCCTTTGCCGCACAGGTGCTGTGCACGCTCAAGGCCTGGGAATCGGGGAAATACTGCAAGGAGCGGCTCGGCCGCGACGCTCCGCTGGGACGCATCGAGCGCTCGAAGCTCAACCCGAAAGGCTCGAGCGTCGCGGTGGGACACCCGTTCGCCGCCACCGGCACGCGCATCATCGCGACGCTCGCCAAGCAGCTTGCCCAACGCGGCTCGGGCCGCGGACTCGCGTCGATCTGCACCGCGGGCGGGATGGGCGTCACCGCAATCCTCGAGCGCTGAATGCGAGCCGCATTCGGCGGTGCTAGTATGGCGTCCGGCACCGTCTAATTTTTTCGGCGGCGGGGAGGCAGAAAAAAATGACAACGTCGTGGGTCCTGAACGCCATCGGACTCTTTGCCGTCACCACCGGCGCCCTCCTCATGTTCCTGTACCTGCGCAATTCCCCGAAGTTCGCCGCGCAACTGGCGAGCGACGAGGCGAAACGAGCCTACGAGAAGCATCAGCGCCTCTCGATGATCGCGATGGGCCTGCTCGCCGCCTGGCTCGTGGTCCAGTACGTCGGCCTGATCTTCCTCTGAAGCACCCCCGTCGTTAGCGCAACGGCGCCCCGCGCCCTCCTGACCGCGCGCTTGTAGCGCGAGCGCGACGCGCTGTCCCCCGCGGCGGGACAGCGCTTTCGGGCGAGCGGTGCTGCCCTCCGGCGCGCGCGTCGCTCACAATTCCCGCATGGCACGCTACGGAAAGAAGGCGCAACGCAAGGTCAAGCGGGCGATGCACGAGCGCAAGCGCGGCACGCTGCGCAGCGGCCGCTCCGGCAAAAAGGTCAAGAGCCGCAAGCAGGCGATCGCCATCGGCCTGTCTGAAGCGCGGCGTTCCGGCGCGAAAGTCCCGCGCAGGAAAAAAGGGCGCCGCAAGCGCAAATAACCCCGGACAAAGGAGATCTCCCATGCGACCGTCGATCACCAGCCTGCTCCTGCCCGCCCTCGTCGCGGCCTCCGCGCTCGGCTACGCGCAGGACAAAGTGAGCCGCCAGGATGCCAAGGCCATCCAGAGCCTGGCCGAGGCGAATCGCGCCGAGGTCGACGCCGGCAAGCTCGCGCTCGAGAAGGCCCAATCCGAGCCGGTGAAGAAATTCGCCCAGCACATGGTCGATGACCACGGCAAGATGCTGGACGAAGTGCAAAAGCTCGCCGAAGCGAAGGGCGTGAAGCTCTCCGACGACGTCAGCGTCAAGCACAAGGCGGAGGCGAAGAAGCTCGAGTCGGCGCCGGGCGAGAAATTCGACAAGGACTACATGAGCGCGATGGTAAAGGGCCATGCGTCCGTCCTGAAGGATCTGGAGAAGATTTCCCGGAGCTCGAAAGACCCGGACGTCAAGGCAGCCGCCGAGAAGGCGCTGCCGGACGTGAAGAAGCATCTCGAGCTGGCGAAGCAGGTCGCCGCCGGGCCGCGCGCCGCGCACTAGCCGGCCCTCAGCGCCGTTTGGCGATCGAGAGGCCCGACGGGCGCGGCCGGACCGAGCAGGTTTCCCTCGACTCGGCGGCGAAGCACCTCCTCGAGGAGTGCCGCATGGTGCTGCCGGGCATCCAGGCGCTCTTCGGCTTCCAGCTGATCGCCGTCTTCAACGACGGCTTCGAAGAAAAGCTTTCCGGGCCGCAGCAACTTCTCCACTACGCCGCGATCGTGCTCATCACCATCGCCATCGCGCTGGTGATGGCTCCCGCCGCGATCCATCGCCAGACGTCACAGCGCGAGGTCAGCGAGCGCTTCATCTGGCGCGCGTCGCAGTTTCTCCTCGCGAGCATGCTTCCGCTCGCGGTCGCGGTCTCCCTCGAGGTCTACCTCGTCGGCGTCGTCATCGGCCTGGCCGAGGCGCTCGCGATCGCCTGGGCCGCGCTGATCCTCGCCGCGTTCCTGTGCCTCTGGATGGCGTTCCCGCTCTGGGAGCGGCGTCACACGCCGCGGCAAAAGCGCTGAGGCTCAGCGCGCGCGAAGGCGCGCGACGCGCTCGCGGCGAACGACACCTTCGTAGCGCGTTGCCTCGATCTGGGCCTGCAGGAAATCGACGACGCGCTCGAAGGGGTCGAATCCGAACGCCTCGCCGATCGACGGGCGCAGGTTCGAATTGGCGTTGACGTCGTAAAAGAGCAGCCGCCCGTCGCGCGCTTCCAGATATTCGATCCCGGCGATCTCCAGTTTGCCGCCCGCGACGATGCGGCGTCCCATTTCCACCGCGCGCGCCGGCACTTCGCGGTACGGGTGGAACTCGGCCGGAGGCGCGCTCGCCGGCGTCGCCGGGAGCTCGCAGGACCCCTCGCCTTCGCCGGGATTGCAGACCGGCGACGGGCACAGGTTGAAGCGGCCGTGCGAGATCACGCGCATGGCGTAAAGCAGCTCGCCGCCGAGAAATTCCATGCGCACGATGCCCTTCTCGGCATCGGTTTCGACGTATTCCTGCAGCAGCAGCAGGTTGTCGGGCAGCCAGTGCTCGGGGTGCTGCGCGAGAAAGGCGTCGAGCTCCGCGAAGCTCTGCACGAGCATGATGCGCGCGCCGCTGCCGCCCTGCTCGGGCTTGAGCAGGACCGGAAAAGAGATTTCACGCGCGCGGGTTCGCAGCGCGCGCGGGTCGTTGAATGTCCAGGTCCGCGGCGTGGGCACGCCGAGCCGGCGAAGGAGCGCGGCCTGCGCCGTTTTGCTCAGCTCCAGCGAGAAGGCGTCCGCGCCGTTCAGCACCCGCACGCCGCGGATTTCGAGGGCGCGCAGGTAGGCGAGCGCGAAAGGCACCGCGCGCGCATTCCCTCGCACGTACGCGGACGGGCTCGCTTGATTGAAATAAAGCGGCGCGAGCGGCTCATCGCCGTCGGCAACACAGGCGCTTTTCAGGTCGAGCGCGGTGAAGGCGACGCCCCGCCGCTCGAGGGCGGCGAAGAGCGGCTTTTGCCATTCCGGGTGCTCGAAGAGAACGCACAGATCGGAGTAAGAAGCCATGGGCCTAGGGTAATGCGAGCCCATTGCGTGTGGCTCACCCGTTCTTAGACCGACATTTCATAAGTACATTCCACGCGTATCCGGGACGCGCGGCGTACCCCGGAAAACCGCTAGCGGCGCTTGGTGGGGAAACGCCGCCGCGCGGGCACCGGGCCCACGGAATCAAGGTGACGGAAGCTGATGCGCCCCCGCGTGGCGTCATACGGCGACATCTCGAGCTTTACGCGATCACCGGCGATGATGCGGATGCGCCGTTGCCGCATCTTGCCGCCGGCGTACGCGAGCACGTCGGCGCCATTGCCGAGCCGCACGCGAAACTGCGTGTTGGGGAGCACCTCCTCCACCGTTCCTTCCATCTCGATCATCTCTTCTTTAGCCATTTGCCTTTCCTCTCTAGCCGCGTCGCTCGTCCGCGCCGCGAACGGGCGCCGCGGGGGTATCCGAAAGAATCAGGGAACAGTTTCATCGCTTCGCTCCCGCAAGTTGCCCTGCGAAGCAGGAGGAAAAAGAACCGCCGGCGAAGTCGGCTTCTGGCGCAGCGCCTCGTCATCTCTTATACATCCTTTCGCCGCCGAGCGCCGTGGAAACCTGGAAATACCTTGCTTATTCGGGGTCGCGCGGGTAGGGTGGCCCGCGTCCCGGAAGCAAGGGACGGAGGCGATCCTCAATGGAAAATCAGAGCACCCAGCGGCTGACCGGACGATGAAATCGCGCGCTAGGCTCGCCCTGGTCCAGGCAGTCGCGGGCGCGACGACGAGCAACGTCATTCATATCAGCGGTATCCGGTCCCACGGCCCGGCGCTCGACGGCGCCGCGATCAGGCTGCGGCCGCGCCAGAGCGAATGGCGCGACCTGATGCGCAGAATCGTGAGGAACCACCTCAGAGATAGTCTCGCCCATGCGCGCGAGCGCTGCCTGGCCGCCCCGTCAACCTTGTCCTACCTGAAATGAACATCGTCAGCTGGGTACTGGCCGGCGGCGTCCTCGGATGGGCCAGCCTGGCACTTCTGGGCATGAATGAATTCCGCGGTGTCCTCGTGGCCATTGCCCTCGGCGCGGCGGGAGGATTCGTGGGCGGCAGCGTGATTGCGCCGATGCTGAGCAGCCCCGATCCCGCGCCGGCCGGCTTCAATCTCTTCGCTTTGTTCGTCGCCGCCGTGTGCGCGGCCGGCTGCCTGACTCTCGGCAATCTGATCTACAAGCGCTTCGACGTCTGATCCACGCTTGAGGTGTTGCGGCTAGCGCCCGAGCGGTCGGGACGGTACCTGCTGCCAGCCTCCAGGACATTCCCGCACGTACGGGTAATAGCCATTCGAGCTCGGGCAGAAGTACCAGGAGCCGCCGGCCTGCTGCACTGGTGCCGGACTTTGCGACGGATACGCGGGCTGTGAATACTGCTGCGGCGGCGCGTAGGGTTGAGCGTAACCGTACTCTGGAGCGTAAGCAGAAGGCGGGGGGTAGTAAGGCGGCGCGTAGTAAGCGGGGGCGTAATAGGGCGACGCGTAATACGAAGCCCCAAGGAGCGGGAGACCGATGGCCAAGCCCAGCCCAACCCGGAAGCCGCCGCCGTGGAACCCGCCGAAATGTCCGCCACCATGGCCGCCGCGCCCGCCGCGCGCATCGGCAATCTGAGGTGCAGTTGCGGCTACAAGCAACGCCGCTAGTAGAACTGCCTTCGGGAATCTCATTTTCTACTCCTTGCCGTCTATGGCGGGGATCCCAACGATTCATTAGAGGCCCTCGAAAAGCAGGGCGCAACGAATAATGTGTAAAAGGCGGTTACACCGCCAAAGAAAAAGGCTCCAGTGGTCGCTAGAGCCTTGAGTAATTGGTAGGTCGTGGCGGATTCGAACCGCCGACCAACGGATTAAAAGTCCGCTGCTCTACCAGCTGAGCTAACGACCCGTATTGGAGTTCAGTAACGCACTGAAGGGGCTGAATTTTATCAGCCCTCGCGGCTCATTCGCCAGTACTGCCACCTCATCGTCGCCGCCGCACCCGCGACGATCGCGACGAAGGTCAGGATCGAGCCGAGCGCGAGCGTGGAAAAGCCCGAGATTCCCTGCCCGATGGTGCAGCCGAGCGCGGTGATGCCGCCGAAGCCCATGAGCGCCCCGCCAAGAAGGTGCATGCCGGTGTCCTCGGCGTCGCGGAAGCCTTCCCAGCGGAACGTCCTGGAGACCAGCGCATAGGCGAGCGAGCCCGCGATCACGCCCGCGGTCGAGGCGATGCCGAAGGTGACGATCTTCGACTTGTCGGTCCAGAACATGAAGTAATCGAGCGTCCAGGCGAGCGGCGCGACGAAGGAGAACGCTTCCATCCGGCCGGTGTTGGTCGCGACGAACCCCTCCTGCAGGGTGTTCGGGTCCTCCGCGAGGTGGCCCAGATGCCCGCTCACGTACCAGCCGCCGACCACGACAAGCCCCGTGACCACGCCGCCGAGCGAGTAGTCCGGGTTGGCGCGAAAATTCCTGGAGCTGTAGGCGAACGCGACGAGCCCGCCGCCGATCAGCACGGCGAGGACCGCGAGGAGCGTCTTCCTGGGAAAACCGGAGAGCGCCGAGAACAGGGAGGGCAGATCCTGCCCCGTGGCGAAGGTGACGGCGGCCTTCTCGAGCACGCCCGCGCGGAACGCCCCGAGGATGCCGCGCAGCGTCATGTAGGCGGCGATCGCCGCCACGACGAAGACGACCACCGACTTGAGGTTGCCCCCGCCGATGCGGATCAGGGTCTTGGAGCCGCAGCCCGAGCCGAGCGTCATGCCGATGCCAAAAAGAAAGCCGCCCACGAGGTAGGAAAGCCAGGTGAAGTTCGGCCCGGGGTAGATCGACTTGGAAAGATCGACCGCGCCCGCGAGATGCAGCGCGCTCGAGCCGAGGATCGCGACGCCGATCGCGAGCAGCCACATGCGCATGCGGCCGGTGTCGCCCATGTTGACCCAGTCGGAGACCGCGCCCATCGTGCAGAAGCTCGTCTTGTTGCCCACGGCGCCGAAGATGAACGCGAGGACGAAGGAGCCGGCGACGACGTAAGGCGCGATCTGTGCGGGCGTTGATTCCATTCAACCCGCAGTGTAGCGGGTCGAATCCTTGATTCCGGCGGCCTCGAAGCCCGCGCGCCGGATGCGGCACGCGTCGCAGGCGCCGCACGCGCGACCCGCGGCATCGGGCTGGTAGCAGGAGACGGTGAGGGCCGGATCGACGCCCAGCTCGAGCGCGAGCTTCACAATCTCTGCCTTCGGGAGATCGACGAGGGGGCCGCGCACCTCGATCCGGCGCCCTTCGACCCCCGCCTTGGTGGCGAGGTTGGCCATCGCCTCGAAAGCGCGCAGGTACTCGGGCCGGCAGTCCGGGTACCCGGAGTAGTCCACCGCGTTCGCACCGACGAAGAGGTGCTGCGCGCCGAGCACCTCGGCCCAGCCGAGCGCGAGCGAAAGGAGGATGGTGTTGCGCGCCGGCACGTAGGTAATGGGGATGGCGTCCTGCTTCACCCCCGCGGTCGGCACCGCGATCGAGCGGTCGGTGAGCGCCGAGCCGCCGATCGCGCTCAGATCGAGCTTCAGCACAAGGTGCCGTTCCGCCCCCAGGGCGGAGGCAATCTTGCTTGAAAACTCCAGCTCCACCGTATGCCGCTGGCCATAGTCGACCGACAGGCAGAAGCAGCGGTAGCCCTCGCGCTTCGCCCACGCGAGCGTGGTGGCCGAATCGAGGCCGCCCGACAGCAGGACGACGGCGCGCGGCTGCGCGTTTACTTCCGCGCTCCCGCGGTGAGCCGCTGCTTGGCGCTCGCCGCGGCCGGGCTCGCCGGGTACTTGACGAGCAGCGCTTCGAGCGTCTTCTGCGCGCCGCGCCGGTCGCCCATGGCTTCCTGCGAGCCGGCGATATTGAGCAGCGCATCGGGCGCCTTGGCGTCGTCGGGCCAGGCCGAGAGCACTTTCTGCCAGGCGGCGATCGCCTGCTTGTAGTCGCGCTGCGCCGAGTGCGCGTTGCCGATCCAGAACTGCGCGCTCGGCGCGAACTTGGAGGACGGATAGGTGACGAGCAGCCCCTGGAAGGCCGAAATCGCGAGCGGATAGTTGCCGAGCTTGAACTGGTTCAACGCCGCCTCGTAGGCCTTCACCTCGCCCGCGGGCGCTTCCGGCGCGGCGGTCTTGTCCGCCGCGGCGTCCTTTTCCTTCACCTGCTCGAGCTTGCGCAGGCGCGTGTCGATGTCGACGTACAGGTCCTTGCCGCGCTTGTCCGCGGTCTCGGCCTGGTTCTGCAGCAGCTCGACCGCGCCGCGCAGGCGAGAAATTTCGCTCCTCAGCGCCTCGAGCTGCGTCGAGAGCTCGACCAGCCCGCGCGCGTCTTCAAGCCGCGCGAGCCGCTCCTCGATCGCTTTGGTGGCGGTCTCGACCTGCTTGCGCAAATCCTGGATCTGCGCGCGCGCGTAGTCATCATCGAAGATCGCGTATGCGGGAACCGCCGCGAAGAGCAACGCGGCGGTGAGGCCGGCGCAAGCAGCCTGCAAGGTCGCCCCTCTCCCCCGGGGGCGGCGCATCAATACTCGCCCTGATAAAGGATGTCGCTGCGGCGGTTCTGCGCCCAGGCGCTGTCGTCATGGCCTTCGGACTTGGGCTTCTCCTCGCCCAGGCTCACCGATTCGATCTGGTCCTCGCGCACGCCGAGCAGCACCATCATGCGCTTGACGCCGTCCGAGCGGCGCTGGCCCAGGCTGACGTTGTACTCGCGGCTGCCGCGCTCGTCGGTGTTGCCCTGGATCAGCATTTTCGTCTTCGGGTTGTCGCGCAGGTATTTGGCGTGCGCTTCGACCAGCTCCTTGTACTGATCCTTCACGTCGAACTTGTCGTAGTCGTAGTAGATCGAGCGCTTCGACAGGATGCTGTTCGGATCGGTAAGCAGGCTTCTTCCCTGGTTCTTGCCGGTGAGATCCACCTTCGCGACCGAGCGGTCCTGCACGCCGCTCGATTGCGCGCCGGCGTTCTTTTTCGCGTCCTCGACGTCCGCGGGCGACTGCTCCGCGGTCGGCGCAGCCTGGCAGGCTGCGAGCAAGGCGGTGATGAGGGCGATCCAAGCTGCACGCATAGCTACCTCCGTTCTATCTGATGAAAGGGCCCCAGGCCGGCTCGCGCACGTCGCCGCCAGTGTAAGGCACGCGCTGCTTGATGCGTCCGTCGACCGAGACCGCCGAAAGCACCCCGCGGCCGCCGTTGATCGTGGCTAGCAGGATCATGCGTCCGTTGGGTGCGAAGCTGGGGGATTCGTCCTTGTCGCTGTCGGTGAGCGTCGTCGTCTGCCGCGAGGCGAGATCGAGCGCCACCACCTGGAATTTTCCGCCGTTGCGCGAGATGTAGGCAAGCGTCTTGCCGTCCGGGCTGATGCGCGGCGAGACGTTGTACGAGCCCTCGAAGGTCACGCGCTGCGCCTCGCCGCCGGTCGCGGGCATGCGGTAGATCTGCGGGCTGCCGCCGCGGTCGGAGGTGAAGTAGATCGACTGGCCGTCGGGCGAGTACACCGGCTCGGTGTCGATCGAGTTGGAGCTGGAGAGCCGCCGGCGCGGCCCGCTGCCGTCGGAATTGATGACGAAGATCTGCGAGCCGCCGTCGATCGAGAGCACGACCGCGAGCATCCTGCCGTCGGGCGACCACGCGGGCGCGGAATTCGAGCCGCGGAAGTTGGCCACCGCCTGGCGCCGGCCGTCGGCGAGCGAGTGCACGTAGACGACGGGCTTCTTGTTCTCGAACGAAACGTAGGCGAGGCGCCGGCCATCGGGCGACCAGGCGGGCGAGATGATCGGCTCGAACGAGGCGAGCGCGGTCTCCTCGCCCGAGCCGTCGGCATCCGCGATCTGCAGCTCGAAGCGGTTGCCGCGCTTGACCACGAAGGCGATGCGCGTCGCGAACACGCCCTTCTGGCCGGTGAACTTCTCGTAGACATAGTCGGCGATCCGGTGCGCGGTCGTGCGGGCCTGGTCGCGCGACAGCGTATAGGCGACGCCCGACAGATCGGCGCTCTTTTGCGTGTCGAAGAGCTTGAAGCGCACTTCGAACCGTCCGTCGGCGCGCGTCGCCACCGAGCCGAGCACGAGGCCGTCGGCCTGGCGCGCGCGCCATTCGGCATAGTTGACGCTGGAGGCCTCGGTCGGCGGGTTCGCGCTCGCCGGCACCTCGACCAGGCGAAACAGGCCGCTGCGCTCGAGGTCGGCGCGCACGATCGTGCTGATCCCCGGCGCGAGCGCGGCTTCGCCCGGGAAGGGTGCGATCGCGACCGGAATGCGCTGCGCGCCCGCGCCCGTGATTTCGATGGACAGCTGCGCGCTTGCCGACGTCGCGACCAGACAGAGGAAGATCGCGAGCAGTTTTTTCATCGGCGCGATTATAGGGGGTCCTTCGGGCGGAACGTCAGTTCCAGGCGACGATCGAATACCTCGGTCTTGTCGGGCTTCGGCAACGGTGAAGCCTTGTGAATCGCGCGCTCCACCTCGTCGTCGTACGCGGTGTTGCCGCTGGATTGCTGCTTCACCACGCTGAGCACCTCGCAGTTCGGCAGCAGGGTGACGATGAAAATCGCCTTCGGATTTCCCGGCACGCCGTCGGCGATCGGCTTGGAGATCCTGCTCTTGATCTGGCTCTGGATCTTGCTGACCCACCCCTGCAGCGCCTTGGTATCGGCAACCACTCTCTGGCTATCGCGCGTGAGGGCAAGCTCGCGCTCCGCGAGCGAGGCCTGCTCCCGCATGAGCTGTTCCTGCATCCGGCGTTGCGTCTCGTCCACCCTGGGCTTTAACGGCGCGGGCTTGGGTTCGGGTTTCGGCGCCGGCTTTTTTTCCACCTTCGGCTCGGGCTTGGGCTTGGGCGCCGCCTTCTCGACGATCTCCGGCTTCTCGATCTTGGGCTCGGGCTTGGGCGGCGGCGCTTCCACGCGCGGTTCGGGCTTGGGCGGCTCGACCGGCTTGGGCGACTCGGGCTTGGTCACTGGCGCGGGCGGCTCCCACA
>Ga0310810_10009056_pt1 | contig 11501 bp, 9 predicted proteins | sample NCmetagenome_FD_207641 | JGI IMG/M metagenome (GOLD analysis project Ga0310810, IMG submission 207641) | Soil microbial communities from experimental microcosm in Duke University, North Carolina, United States - NC | ecosystem: Engineered > Artificial ecosystem > Soil microcosm > Unclassified ... | reverse complement strand
CCAGCTGCGGCAGGTAGTGCAGCTTGTCGAACCGGTACTCGTCGAGGTCGTCGAAGAAGCCGAGCGTGCCGGCTTCCTTGTCGGTCATCTCGAGATCGTGGATGCGCGTGTTCCAGTACCGCTGAATGTCGGCAATCGTGTCAGCCATGCGATCCAGCTATTGTACCTGCTGCATCTGCGCCATCTGTGGCATCTGTGGCCTACAATGTCCGGTTGAATGGTGCGCGATCTCCGCCGGCTGGCGGACACCCGCTTCGACGTGCTCGTCATCGGGGCAGGCATCTACGGCGCAGCCGCCGCCTGGGACGCCACCCAGCGCGGCCTCTCGGTGGCGCTCATCGATCGCGGCGACTTCGGCGGCGGCACGTCGTTCAACAGCCACAAAACGCTTCACGGCGGACTGCGGTCGCTCCAGGCCATGAACCTGCGCCAGATGCGGCGGTTCATCCGCGAGCGGCGCGCGCTGGCCCGGATCGCGCCGCACCTGGTCCGGCCGCTTCCGTTCGTCGTGCCCACGACGGCTGACCTGAAGCGGAGCGCGCTGGCCATGCGCGTCGCACTCGCGGTCAACGATCTCGTCGCCAGCGACCGGAGCGAGGGCATACGCGATCCCGACCTGCACCTGCCGGGCGGCACGGTTGTCAACCGCGACGATGCGCTGCGGCTGAATCCGCTCGTCGATCCGAAGACTGTCTCCGGCGGCGCAATTTGGTACGACTACCAGATGACCAACGCCGACCGGGTGACGTTCTCGTTCACCCTGTCGGCGGCGAGGTCGGGCGCCCTCGCCGCGAACTACGTCTCCGCAACCGGCTTCGTGCTCGACGGCAATCGCGTCACCGGCGCGCGGGTCCGCGACGGTCGCAGTGGCCAGGCGTTCGACATCCGTGCCTCCGTGGTCGTGAACGCCGCCGGCGCCTGGGCTCCCGAGCTCGTCGAGTCGCTGCCGGCTGCGGCGCGGGCGGTGCCGGCCCCGAAGCTCTCCCGGGCCATGAACATCGTCATCCGACAGCCGGCGCTCAGCCATGCCTGCGGCGGCAGCGTCGACGGGCGCTTCCTCTTCATCGTGCCGTGGCGCAACATCTCGATCTACGGCACGAGCCACGACGTCCACAAAGGCGCGGCGAGCGACCTGACCGTCACCGGCGCCGACCTCGATGCGTTTCTCGCGGATGGCCGCCGCGCGTTTCCCCGCGCCCGATTGACCCGCGACGACGTGCTGCTCGTTCATCGTGGGCTGCTTCCGATGGTGTCGGGCAACGGAAGTCAGGTCCATCTGCTCCGGGAAAGCGCGGTCGTCGATCATGCCAGTCACGGCGTTCCCGGACTGGTCTCGATCCACGGCGTCCGCTATACGACGGCGCGCGAGACCGCCGCTGATGCCGTGGACGCGGCGTTTCGATCTCTTGGGCGCACCCCTCCCGAGTGCAGGACGGATCGCACGCCGCTCATCGGCGGAGACATCGCCCGCGTGGCCGATCTCATCAGGACCGTCTGCCGCGGGCGCCCGGAGGTCCCCGAGCCGGTCATCGCGCGGCTGGTTCGAGCCTACGGCACCGATTACATCCGGCTGCTGAAACTCGCAGACTCCGAGCCGCATCTCGCGGTCCCGCTCGGCGCGCGGTGCGACGTCACCGCGCTCGAGATCGCCTACGCGGCGCGGGAGGAGATGGCCGTAACGCTCGCTGATGCCCTCATCCGGCGGACGGAAGCGGGCTCTGCCGGCCATCCTGGAGCAGCCGCAATCGCGAAGGCTGCCGACGTGCTCGCGGCCGAGCTCAACTGGAATCCGGAGCGCCGCGAGGCCGAGATTGCTGCTGTCGAAGCGTTCTACCGGCTGCCGCAGTAGGCGGCGCTTCGCGCCGCAGGCAGCGCCGCCGGAGGTGCGGGCCACTACGTGTCAGGCGGCCTGCGGCCGCAGGATCCTGCCGAGCGAAAGCGAGGCCTGACGGGCGCGGAGCGCCCGGCCCGCCAAGCGGCGAAGCCGCGAGGCCCGATGCGCCGCGAGGCGGGGCGGCCTACAGGTGCTCGGACGCCCAGCGCTCGAAGACCATCAGCGGGAAGAGCGTGTGCGCGTGGTTCTCGCGGCCGGCGACGTGCTCCTCGACCAGGCGCGACACCTCGGCGGCGTCGAACAGACCTCGCGCTCGGACTCGATCCGGCGCCAGCAGGGTCCGCATCAGCGGCGCCAGCTCGCGCCGCAGCCAGTTCTTCACCGGGATGCTGAACCCTTCCTTCTTCCGCCTGAGAATCGTCTCCGGCACGATCCCCTTCATCGCCTGCTTCAGCACCCACTTGCGCTCGCCATCGCGGATCTTGAAATGCGCCGGCATCGAGAACGCGAGCTCCATGACATCGGCGTCGAGGAACGGCGCCCGTGTCTCGAGCGACGTGGCCATCGCCATCCGATCGACCTTCACGAGGATGTCGTCGGCGAGGTACACGCTCAGGTCGGCGTAGAGCTGGCGGTTCAGAAAATCGTCCTGCGAAAAGCGGCCCAGCGCCTCCCGCACCGGTGCGTAGACGTCGAAGGCCCGCAGCCGCTCGCGAAGGCCTTCGCCGTACAGACGCTCCTTGGCGGCCGCGCTCAGGTACACCATCCAGCGGTAGTGACCGAGGTCGCTCGGGGCGGTCGCGGCCCCCGACGTGAACCGCTTCACCTTGTTGACCAGCCCCTTTTTCTTCTCGGTCGGGGGCAAGGTCGCGGCCACCGCGGCCAGTGCCGGCATGACCGCCTCGCCAAAGCTGCCGAGGCGGGCAGCAAGCGCCTGTGCTTCGTACGCGTCGTAGCCGCCAAACAGCTCGTCGCCGCCATCGCCGGAGAGCGCCACCGTTACGTGCTCCCGCGCGAGCGACGACACCATGTAGGTCGGGAACATCGAAACGTCGGCAAACGGCTCGTCGAGGTGAACGACCAGCTTGTCGAACAGCGGCTCGAGTGCCGGCGTAACGGTCCGTTCACGATGGTTCGTGCCGTACGCCGCCGCGACCTCTCGCGCAAACGCCAGCTCGTTGTAGCTCCCGTCGTCGAAGCCCATGCTGAACGTGTTGATCGGGAGGCGCGTCGTCTGGCTCATCAGGGCAACGAGGGTGCTGGAGTCGATGCCGCCGGAAAGGAACGCGCCGATCGGAACGTCCGACATCATCTGGCGGACGACGGCCTGCCGCATCGCGGAGCGTAGCGCCTCGATCGCATCGCCGTCGCGCCACTCGCGGAGCGGCACCGAGGCCGCGTCCCAATACCGTTTGACGTCAACGCGTCCGTCGCGCCACACCAGGTAGCTGGCAGCCGGAAGTTTCCGCACGTGCTTCAGGATCGTGCGCGGCGCGACGATATATTCGTAGGTGAGGAACTCGTCGAGACCTTCGGGATCCAGTTCGCGCGAGACCTCTGGCCTGACGAGCAGCGCCTTCACCTCTGACGCGAGCCGCAAACCCTGCGGTGTCTGGCTCCAGTAGAGCGGCTTTTCCCCCGCGCGGTCGCGTGCCGCGACCAGCGTACGGGTGCGGCCGTCCCACAGCGCGAGCGCGAACATGCCCCGAATCCGGGGAAACAGGTCCACGCCCCACTGCTCGTAGCCGTGGACCAGCACCTCGATGTCCGAACGCGATCGGAACCGGTGCCCACTCCCCTCGAGCTCCCGCCGCAGCGTGGGGAAGTTGTAGATCTCGCCGTTCGCGACGAGCTGAATGTCGCCGGCCTCGTTCGTGAACGGCTGCTGGCCTCCTGCCAGATCCACGATCGCGAGACGACGCATCGAGAGACCAACGCCGTCGCGCGTGACACTCCCCTCTTCGTCAGGCCCGCGGTGAACGAGCGTACGAACCATGTGCTGGAGCTCGTCCAGCGGAACGGGGCGACTCAGATCGTTCTCGACGATGCCGACGATGCCGCACATAACTTCAGGCTCTAGGCTTCAGGCTTCAGGCTTTAGGCCTGTCACGGGTGTCACGCTGCAACACAGTCTTGGGGTCCTGGGGTCCTGGGGCGCTCTTACGACTCCCGGTTCCCGGCTCCCGACTCCCGATCTGTCGACGCCATTCCCGACTCCCGGCGATCTCGCATCACCTTCGATGGAATACCTGCCGCGATCGCGAAGTCGGGGATGTTCCCCACGACGACGGCCCCCGCGCCGATGATCGCGTCGCGGCCTATCGTCGAGCCGTCGGTGACCACCACGTGGGTCCCCAGCCACACTCCGTCTCCTACGTCTATACCCCGGGCGGTGCGTCCTTGTTCCAGGACCGGGATATCCACGCGATCGTAGAGGTGGTCCCCGCCGACCAGGTAGGTATAGGCGGCCATCAAGATGCTCTTGCCGACGCGGACGCGCGAAGCCGAGAAGATCTCGCAGTTGAACCCGAGGTTGGCGTGGTCCTCGATCACGATGTCGCCGTTCTTGCAACTGAGAATGGTGTTGCGGCCGACGAAGACCCCGTTGCCAATCTCGATCCCGCGGTTATCGGTGCCCTTCGCGTCGAGGCAGCACTGATCGTCGATGACGACGTTGTCGCCGATGACGATCTTGTGCGGATGGCGCAGCGTGACATTGACTCCGAACACAACGTTCCTGCCGACCCGGCCGAGCACCGCCGGATACAACTTCGATCGGAGGAAGAGGCCAATGGCGCCCGGCACCCAGCTCGCGAGCATGACCACGAGCTCATACTTGAGAAGCGGCCACAGTCCCTGGCGCCCGATGACCAGCTCGCGATATTTGTCCGCCTTTGAGCGCTTCTCGTTGAAGAGCTCCTGCTGGATCACGGTGATGCGCGGGTCGTGCTCGCGCGTGCCAGCCGCAGGCATCAGCCGTCGACCGACGCGAGCTCCGCCGTCTGCCGGACCTCGCGAATGACGTAGGTGGGCTTGTTCTGCGACTCGTAGTAGGTACGGGCCAGCAGCTCGGCGAGCAGGCCGAACGTGACGAGCTGGACGCCGATGAAGAGCAGCATCATCCCGAGCAGGAGGAGGGGCCGGTCGGCAATCGCCTGGTGAGCGAACAGTCGAACGTACCCGAGCCAGCCGGTAATCAGGGTGCCGAGCGCGAGCGCCGCGACGCCGAGCAGACCGAAGATCTGGAGCGGCTTCGTCGAGTAGCTCAGCAGGAACTTCACCGTCGCGAGGTCGAGGATCACCCGAATCGTGCGCGACAGTCCGTACTTCGAGGCCCCAGCCTCCCGGGCGCGATGGTTGACCACGACTTCATCGATGGAGACGCCAATTTGACTCGCGATTGCCGGAAGGAAACGGTGCATCTCGCCGTAGAGGCGCAGCGGCTTGATGACTTCGGCGCGAAACACCTTCAGTGAGCAGCCGTAGTCGTGCAGATCCACGCCCGTAGCCCTGGAGATCATCCAGTTGGCAATCATCGACGGCATCCGCCGCGTGAAGAACGTGTCCTTCCGGTCCTTGCGCCATCCGCAGACGATGTCGTGGCCGGCCTCGATGCGCGAGATCATGTGCGGGATGTCGCGGGGATCGTTCTGGAGATCGCCGTCGGACAGCACGACCAGGCGGCCGCGAGCGTAGGCGATACCCGCTGAAAACGCCGCGGTCTGGCCGAAATTGCGGCGGAAGCGGATCACCCGCAGGCGCGGATCCCGTGACTGGAGGGTGGCCAGCTGTTCGAACGTGTCGTCCATGCTCCCGTCGTCCACCAGCACCAGCTCGTAACTCCGGCCGTACTGTCCCAACACCTCCGTCAGCTCCTCGTAAAGGCGCTTCACGTTCGGCGATTCGTTGTAGACGGGGATGACGATCGAAAGCTCGGGAGTCATCGAGCAGGTATTGGGCTACCCGCCGCAATTCTGCGCATCTGCGTCATCTGCGTCATCTGCGGCGGCGATCGGGTCATTATATATCCCGTTTGACGGGCCGATTCGATGTCCTTTCGCGTGCGATCGGCGGCGTGGCGGCGCTGGCCGGTGCCGCGGCCGCCATTGTCTATACCCGGGCAGGGCTCGCGCTGAGCCATTACGACGCCAAGGCGCACCTCGTGGTCGCGCGCCGCATCTTCGACAGCATCACGCCCGGGTGGGAGCAGATTGGCGCCGTGTGGCTGCCGCTGCCGCATGTGCTCAATGCGCTTCCCGTGCAGGTGGACCTGTTCTATCGAACCGGATGGTCGGCAATTGCCCTCTCGGTCGCTGCGATGGGACTGGGCGCGGCGGCGATGAGCGCAATCGTCCTCCGTCTCACCGGGTCCCGGGCCGGCGCGCTGACATCTGCTGCCCTGTTCGTGTCCAATCCGAACGTGCTGTACCTGCATGCGACGCCGATGACCGAGCCGCTGCTCTTCGGCACGACGCTGATGACCGCATGGCTCCTCACCGACTGGGCGACAAGTGAGACCCTGGAAGTTCCAAGGCGCCTGGGATGGTGGATGGTAGCGGCGTCCCTGACGCGCTACGAAGCCTGGCCGGTTGTCGGCGCGCTCGTCGTGATCGCGATCATGGCACGACGACGGCGGGGCGCGGCGACCGGCGATCTGGTTCGCGCGTTCTGGCAGCTCGCGCGGTATCCCATCGGCGCGGCAGCCTTCTTCGTCGTCCTCAGCCGCGTCACCGTAGGCGAGTGGTTCGTCAGCAGCGGCTTCTTCGTCCCGGACGCCACCTTGCAGGGGCAGCCCGGCGTCGTGTTCGACAAAATCCTCGAGGGCACGCGCGAACTCGGCGGCGTATGGCTGGTGCGCCTCGCGCTTGGCGCGGCCGCGGTGCTCGGTTTCGCGGCGCTTCGATGGCGCCAGGGCGCGGCGCTGCTGGTGCCGCTTGGCCTGTTCGCCGCGGCGGCTCTCCCCTTCTCGGCGTTCCTCTCCGGGCACCCGTTCCGGATCCGCTACGAGATCCCGCTGGTGGTTGCTTCCGCGCTGGCTATCGGGCTGGCCGTGAGCCTGTCTCGGCGCGCCGCGCCGGTGGTCGCCGTCGCCGCGCTAATCCTGGTCGCCCGCGACGTCCAGCCGCTGGATTCCACGGCACCCGTGATCGTCGAAGCGCAACTCGATCGGATTAACAGCGTCGGCCGGCAGGCCGTCACCGCCTGCCTCGCGCGCGACTACCACGGTGAGACGATCTTCGCGAGCATGGGCTCGCTCGCCCACTACATGCAGGAGCTGTCGCAGATCGGCCTCGGGATTCACGATTTCCTGCACGAGGGAAACCACCCGATGTGGGACGAGGCAATCGCGAACGGCGGCGCGCCGTTTGCCGGCTGGATGCTGGTCGAAGAGGTTGCGGAAGGTGGAGATGTCATCGCCCGACAGATCCGCGCCAACCCGCATTTCAGCGATGGCTACCAGCGGGTGTGCGAAGGTGGGAACGTGGCTCTGTACCGGCGGCTTCGCTGAAAAAGAAACCACGAAGGCACGAAGGGAATCACGAAGGACACGAATGTTTTTTGGGAAGCAAGCGTGCAACCCCAAGAAGTCCTTCGTGCCGTCCTTCGTGTCGTTCGAGTCTTCGTGGTCTCTTTTTTGGACCTGATTCAGCGTGACGCGGCAAGTATCTCGAGCATGGCTGGATGCAACAGGCCATTCGAGGCAAGAACGTGGCCGTTTGCAGGGTTCCACGGCTGGCCGTCGATCCCGGTCACGCGGCCGCCGGCCTCCTGCACAATCAGCGCGCCGGCACAGGTGTCCCACGGCTTGAGTTTCGCTTCCCAGAAGCCGTCCATCCGGCCGGCCGCGACATAGCAGAGGTCGATTGCCGCCGATCCGAGGCGGCGCACCGCGCGGGCGCGGGACAAGAACGCACCGAACGTGCGCAGGTAGGGCTCCGGATTCTCCTGCACGTCGTACGGGAAGCCGGTTACCAGCAGGGCTTCGAGAATTTCAGCGGTAGCCGAGACGCCGAGCGGCTCGCCATTGAGCCACGCGCCGACGCCGCGTTCGGCCGTGAACAGCTCCTGCCTGGTCGCGTCGTAAACGGCGGCGACCGCGGCCTCGCCATCGATCTCGAGGGCCAGCGACGCGCAGAAGATCGGCAGCCCGTGCGCGTAGTTGGTGGTGCCGTCGAGCGGATCGAACACCCAGCGGAACCGCGTCGGCGCGGTACTGCCGCCCATTTCCTCGGCCAGGACCTGGTGATCCGGAAAGCGTTCCGCGATCATCGCGCGGAACGTCCGCTCGACCTCGACATCGACTTCGGTGACGAGATCGATAGCGCCCTTCTTGTCGATGCGGACGCCGGATCGAAATTTGGAGCGATGGATGTCGCCGGCGCGAACGACGGCTTCGACGGCGGTGGCGAGAAAAACGGGGTCAACCCCACAGGGCTCTTCGGAGGTCGGTGCCATCTGCTCGAACGGTCCAGAGTCGTGCCGATTTCGCGCCGATCAGCGAGCTGATGGATGCGCGATCGCACCGAATCGAGGGGGTGAGCTCACGACGCGGGCGGGACCGCGCGCCGCTTCTTCATCCAGATCTGCATCCCGCCTTCCGGATGCCGGCTGAGCGACACGTCGTCCATGTAGTTGCGCATGAAGAGGATGCCGCGGCCGCTGCCCTTCATGATGTTCTCGGGCGCGAGGGGATCGGGGATTTCTTCGGGATCGAAGCCGGGACCCTGGTCCTTGACCCAGACTGTCATGTGGTCGCTCGGCTCGACCGAGAACTCGACGACGACGCGCTTGGCAAGATCGTGCTTGTTTCCGTGCTTGATGGCGTTGACCACGACCTCCCGAACGGCCACGCTCACTTCATAGAGCTGGTCTTCGTCCAGGCCCGTGAGCCGGCCGACGTAATCGCTCACCACCTGCACGAAGTCGAGCATGTCGAAGGCACTACCGAACTCGAGTCGGATCGTGGGCGACGCAGTCATCGGATCGCGGCAACGGGCATGCGCCGTTAAGTATCCATACGGCTCGGAAGGCGGTCAAGTTGCTATAGTGAGCCGGTGCCCCTCGTGATAGCCCCGGCCGCCGCCGTGCGCGGCCGCCTCCAGGTCCCTGGCGACAAGTCCATTTCACATCGCTACGCCATTCTCGCCGCCCTTGCCGACGGCGTCTCCACGATCAGCAACTACGCGCCCGGCGCCGACTGCCAGTCCACGCTGGCCTGCCTGGCTGCGCTCGGTGTGCCGGTCGAACGCCTGGGCCCCCACCAGGTGAGGATTACTGGCCGCGGCCTCGGCCAGTTGCAGGCCCCGACCGAGCCGCTCGACTGCGGGAACTCCGGCACGACGATGCGGCTGATGTCCGGTGTGCTGGCGGCGCACCCGTTCGGCGCTACGCTGTTCGGCGACGCGTCGCTGTCACGCCGGCCGATGCGCCGGGTGATCGCGCCGCTGACCGAGATGGGCGCGCGCTTCGCGGCCTCGCCCGGTGACCGGCCGCCGATCGTGGTCCGTGGCGGAGCGCTCCAGGCGCTTCACTTCCAGCCGGAGGTCGCGAGCGCGCAGGTAAAGAGTGCCGTCCTCCTCGCCGGACTGCACGCCGCCGGCGTCACCACCGTCACCGAACCGGCGCCGACCCGCGACCACACCGAGCGCGCCCTCGAAGCGTTCGGCGCGCCCGCGGCCATCGATGGCCGCAGGGTGTCGGTCACCGGCGGCCGTCGGCTGCGCGCGCGGGACCTCCGAGTGCCCGGCGACATCTCGTCGGCGGCGTTTCCAGCCGTCGCCGCGGCAGTTCTCCCCGGATCGGACGTGACCATCGAAGGCGTCGGGCTGAATCCGAGCCGGGCGGCCATCCTCGATCTGCTCCGCAGGTTCGGGGCGGTGGTGGAGGCCCAGGTCACGGAGCGGGACGCCGGCGAGCCGGTCGGGCACATTCGCGTCCGCTACGGCGCGCTCGACCGGGTGGAGATCGAGCCGGAGGAAGTGCCACTGGTGATCGACGAACTGCCGGTGCTGGCCGCCCTGGCGACCTTTGGCGGCGGGCTGTCGGTCAGCGGCGCCGGCGAGCTGCGGGTGAAGGAGAGCGACCGGATTTCGGCGCTGGTCGGGGGTCTGCGGACCATGGGGGCGGACGCCGACGAGCGGCCGGACGGCTTCACGATTCGTCCCAGCCGGCGGCTCACCGGGGGCGCGGTGGACGCGCACGGCGACCATCGTCTGGCGATGGCGTTCGCGATTGCGGCGCTGGGCGCGACCGGCCCGACCACCATCGACGGTTCGGAGGTGGTCTCGGTGTCCTATCCCGGGTTCTTCGCCGACCTCGACCGACTGCGGGCGTGACGACCGACAAGATTTACCTGGTCGGCTTCATGGGCGCCGGCAAGTCGAGCGTCGCCCGGGCGCTCGCGGCCCGCCTCGACTGGCGCGCCGAGGACATCGACGAGTGGATCGAGCGGCGCGAACGCCGCGACATTCCAGGCATCTTCCGGCAGCATGGCGAGCCCTACTTCCGCGCATTGGAACGGGAAGCGCTGATCGCCATGCTCCCGCTCCGCGGCGTGGTGGTCGCCAGCGGCGGCGGCACCTTCGTCGATCCGCGCAACCGCGAGCTGATGCTGCGTGACGGTCTGGTGATCTGGCTCGACATCCCGCTCGCCACGGTCCTCGAACGGGTGCCGCCCGATGGCCGGCGGCCGCTGGCGGCCGACCGCGGCACCCTTGAATCCCTTTATAATCAGCGCCTCGCCGCTTATCGTCTCGCCCCCGTCCGGGTCGACGCGAGTCGCGGTTCGGTGGACCTGCTGGTCGATCAAATCGTCGACGGGCTGGAGACCTGAGGAGTGTCCCACCGCTGGCTCGTGGGATATCAGCTTGCTATTCGCCGGATCGTGGCAAGACCACGGGGAGTCCCGGGCGGATGCCCGAGGTCGGTAAACTGAGGGGTTGATGCGCTATCTCGTGATCAGCGACATACACGCGAACCTCGAAGCCTATGAGACGGTGATGACCGCCTCACGCAACATCGGCTGGGATCGCGTTGTCGTCCTCGGCGATCTCGTCGGCTACGGCGGCGACCCGAACGCCATCGTCGATCTCGTGCGGGAGCTCGAGCCGCATGCGCTGATTCGCGGGAATCACGACAAGGTGGGCTCGGGGATCGAGACCGCCGACGGATTCAACGCGGTGGCGCGGAGCGCGATTCGGTGGACCTACGAAACGCTCACCGACTTCAATCGCGCCTGGCTGGCGGCGCTGCCGGCCGGCCCGGTCGATGTCGACGGCGCCTTCGAGATCTGTCACGGAACGCCGTTCGACGAAGACGCTTACGTCTTCGACGATCTCGACGCGCTGCGGGCGCTGCACGCGTCCCGGCGGGGGCTGTGCCTGTTCGGCCACACCCATGTGCAGGTCGGCTACAGCCTGGCCCGCAACCAGTTCGGCGTCGAAACCAACGGCGACAGCCGGCCCTACGACATCGCCCTCAAGCCGGAAACGAAGTATTTGATCAACCCGGGCTCGGTCGGCCAACCTCGCGACGGCGATCCGCGCGCCGGGTTCGCGATCGTCGATGCCGCCAAGGTGACGGTGACCATTCACCGCATCCCCTACCCTATCGCCAAGGCGCAGGCGCGGATCGTGGAACAGGGACTGCCTGAAATACTAGCCGAGCG
>Ga0310810_10009055_pt1 | contig 11504 bp, 6 predicted proteins | sample NCmetagenome_FD_207641 | JGI IMG/M metagenome (GOLD analysis project Ga0310810, IMG submission 207641) | Soil microbial communities from experimental microcosm in Duke University, North Carolina, United States - NC | ecosystem: Engineered > Artificial ecosystem > Soil microcosm > Unclassified ... | reverse complement strand
CTGCTGCTGCGCGACGACCTGAATGGCGCGCGGGCGGCGGCGCGCTGGTATCAGGATGTCTTCGGGCCAGAAAACGTCTACATCGAGGTACAGGATCACGACGCGCCGGAATCGCCGCAGAACCGGCTCAACCCGATGCTCTATGACCTCAGCCGCGAGACGGGAGCGCCGCTGCTGGCGACCAACGACCTGCACTACGTCGCCGCCGAGGACGCCCAGGCCCAGGATGTGCTGCTCTGCGTCCAGACGGGCAAGACGTTGGATGAGCCGAAGCGGATGAAGTTCGACAGCCAGCACTATTACCTCAAGACGCCCGACGAGATGGCGCGGATGTTCCCGGAGCTGCCCGAGGCGCTGACCAATACGATGCGCGTCGCCGAGATGTGCGAGGTCGAGATCGAGTTTGGCGCCAACCTGCTGCCGATCTACCACATCCCGCAGGGATTCGCCACGCCCGATGAGTATCTCTACCATCTCTGCCTGGAAGGCGTCAAAGAGCGCTACGGTGCCATGAGCGAGGCGGTACAGCAGAAGCTCGATTACGAGTTTGGCGTTATCCGTGAGAAGGGCTTTGTCTCCTACTTCCTGATCGTCTGGGACTACGTCAACTTTGGACGCAGTCATGGCATGCGCTGCGTGGCGCGCGGCTCGGCGGCAGGCAGTCTAGTCGCCTATGTGCTGGGCATCACGAATGTTGATCCGCTACGCTACGACCTGCTCTTCGAGCGCTTCCTCAACCCGGAGCGGATGAGCATGCCCGATATTGATATGGACTTCCCCGATGACCGCCGTGAGGAAGTGATTCGCTACGTCGCCGATAAGTATGGCTGGGACAAGGTGGCGCAGATCGTCACCTTCAACACGATGGCCGCCAAAGCCGCCGTCCGCGACGTAGGCCGCGTGATGGGCATGCAAAACGAGGCCGACCGTGTGGCGCGGCTGATCCCGGCCGGTCCGAAGGTGACGATTACCAGCGCCCTCAAGGATGTCGCGGAGCTGCGCCAGACCTACGAGACACAGCAGCCCATCCACAAGCTGATTGACATGGCGCGCGACCTCGAAGGCACGGTCCGCAGCACCGGTATTCACGCGGCGGGCGTCGTCATCTCGCGCGATCCGCTGGAGACGGTGGTGCCGCTGCAACTGCGCGACTACAAGGAGGCAAACCCCTGGCTGGTCTCACAGTACGAGCAGGCGCACCTCGAAGAGCTTGGGCTGCTCAAGTTCGACTTCCTCGGCCTCTCCAACCTGACCATCCTGATGAACTCGCAGAAATTCATCCAGCAGACGCGCGGCATCGAGATCGACCTCGACCGGCTGCCTACCGACGATCAGCGCACCTATGCGCTGCTGGCGCAGGGCGAGACAACCGGCATCTTCCAGCTCGAATCGGGCGCGATGCGGCGCTACATCCAGGAGCTGAAGCCAACCTGCATCGAGGACGTGACGGCGATGGTGGCGCTCTACCGTCCCGGCCCGATGGACTCGATTCCAACGTTCATCAAGTCGAAGCACGGCGAGATCGAGGTCAAGTATCTCCATCCGATGCTGGAGCCGCTGCTGCGCGAGTCCTACGGTGTCATCGTCTACCAGGACCAGGTGCTGCTGATCGCCGTCCAGTTGGCGGGCTTCACCTGGGGCGAGGTAGACAAGTTCCGCAAGGCGATGTCTAAGAAGATCCCTGAAGAACTGATGAAGTATCGCGACAAGTTCATCAAGGGATGCGCCAAGAACGGCATCAAAGAAAAAGTCGCTGAGCAAATCTTCGACTTCATCGAACCCTTCGCTGGCTACGGATTCAACAAGTGCGCCCATGGCTCGACCGAGATACAGCTACCGGATGGCGGACGGATGGCGCTCTCGGCAGCCTACCGGAACCCGCCCGCCGAAATCATGGCGATGTGGCCCGACGGCCAGATTCGCCCGCACAAGGTGGCGCGCATCGTCCAGACAGGACGCAAACCGCTGCTCTACATCCGTACAGCATCGGGTAAGTCAATCAAGGTCACAGCAGAGCACCGCCTGCTGACGACGAAGGGCTACCTGCCAGCAGGCGAGATGCATATCGGCACGGAGTTGATTACCGCGCCGACTGACCTCTCCCGGCCTTCGGCCACCCTCCCCTATGAGGGGCTGGCCAGGGCGAGCAAAGCGGCAGATGGCCACGGCCCTGGCTCCCCCTCCCTCTTTAGGGGAGGGGGATGGGGGGAGAGGGTCTGGCGGGCTGCCTCTTCCCAGCGCGAAGTCGTCTACGATATGGGCTATAGAGGTCTCTCCATTGCCTCGAATGGTATGTGGTGCGCCAGCCAGCCAGAGCGCGATATGTGCGAGTGGCTGATCGAGCAGGGCGTCACGTTCGAGATGCACAAGGTGCTCGGCAACGGGCGTATCTGCGATTTCTATTTCAACGGCATCTACTGGGAAATGGACGGCATGGACCGCGACGCCGCCTACTTCGCCGTGAAGTATGGTGACCTGCCCTACGTTGTCGTGACGCCCGAAGACTTCAAGCCTGTCGTCCTGCGGCATCTGGGCGTTGCTCACGCGGCCAATGGCGACGCCATCATCTCGATTACCCCGTGTGGCGAGGCAATGACCTACGACGTGGAGATGGCGCCCGATGGGCCACTGAACTATATCGCCAACCGCATTGTCTCGCATAACAGTCACGCGGCGGCATATGGCTTCGTGGCCTACCAGACGGCGTATCTCAAGGCCAACTACACGGCGGAGTTCATGGCGGCGACGCTCACCACCGAGTCGGGCGACGCGAAGAAAGTCGTCGCTGCCGTCGAAGAGTGCCGCCGGATGGGCGTCGAGGTGCGCCCGCCAGATATCAACCGGAGTGAGAGCGGCTTTACCGTCGAGGCGATGGAGCCGGACCCGGAAACCGGCGAGCCGCGGTGGGCGGTGCGATTCGGCCTGCTGGCGATCAAAAATGTCGGATCGCGTCCCATCGACTCCCTGCTCGAAGCGCGACGCGAGGGCGGCCCATTCCGCTCGCTGGCCGATGTCTTCGCCCGCACCGACAGCAAGAGCGTGACACGCGGCGCCATAGAATGTTTGATCAAAGCGGGCGCTTTCGATAGCCTGGGCCGACGCAGCCAGTTGCTCGCGGCGCTGGACCGCGCGCTTTCCTATGGCCAGCAGCAGCGCAAGATGCGCGAGATCGGCCAGAACAGCCTGTTTGGCGGACTAACTAGTGACGATCACGACGACTTTACGCTGCCGGATGTCCCCGACCACCCGCAGGAACAGATCTTAGCGTGGGAAAAGGAGCTGCTGAACCTCTACCTCTCAGCGCACCCACTTTCCCACATCGCCGCGGCGCTCAAGCGGCGTGTCACCACCTATACCGCCCACCTGAGCGATGAGTGGGCGGGCCAGAAGATTACCCTTGGCGGCCGCATCACCGAGATACGCCGCATCGTCACCAAGCGCGGCGACACAATGCTGATTGTGCAGCTCGAGGATTTGCAGGGGAACGTCCCGGTGACTGTTTTCCCCAAGACCTATGCCGCCACCAGCGAGATATGGCGCGAGGATGCGGTCGTGCTGGTGACGGGGATGGTGCGGCTGCGCGACGAAGACGCCGAGATCATCTGCGAGAGTGTCGAAGACTTCGCGGTGATGCCCGAAGAGGCCGAGCGCAAAGAGTACCTCGTGCGTATCTCGTTGAAACGCCAGAAAAATAGCGCCCTCGACGTGGCTCATCTGCAAGATGTGCTCACCGCGCTCAACGACTTCCCCGGCCACGACCGCTACGAGTTCATTGTGCGCAACGGCAAGTGGGAGGCGCGGCTCACCATGCCGCCAGGGCACACGGGCATTCGCTACTGCCCAGAGCTGCACCAGCAGCTCGAAGGGATCCTTGGCCCCGGCGCGGTGCTGCCACAATACGCCAGTTGATCGCTACGCCGCGCGACACGTGCGGCGAACCCTCTCCAAACCGAACCGTAGCGATGTGCGTATCAACTAATGAACTAGCCTCGGCACGATTTCCCAGCCGATGTATTCACTGGCGCGCTTTCTGGTATACTAAGGGCCGCGCGGCAGACAGAATATCCTATAGCATGCTGCCGCACTGAGTGACTGCATCTGGAGAGGATGTTACCGTCTTGGATGGAACAATCTGCCCGCATTGCGGCTCCGCCACGCGACCGGATGATCCAAGGTGTCCGGTATGCGGGGCGCAACTGAACCGCCCTTCTGAACAGCCGAGCAGTCCGGCTCCAACGGTGCAGGCGACTCCGCCGACGCCAGCCGCGCCACTAACGGCACAGGCCGCTCCGCCACCGCCATTGACGCAACCAGCCGCTCCGGCGTCTGCATCGGGACAGCCTCCCGCTGGCCCGACACCGTATGGCCCGTACCAGCCATTTACCGGGGCTGCGCCGGGTGGCGCGAGACCGTCGGCGCCTTATCCACCACCTTACCCGCCCTATGCGCCGTATCCGCCACACCCAGCGTATGGTCAGGGATATCCGCCTGCCCAGCCGGGAGCCATACCGTATCGCGCTCCAGCGCCGTACCCGTATCCCTATCCGACGGCGCAACCCGCAGGGCAACCGCCACATGGACCTGTGCCAGGGCAGCCAGTCTACGCGCAGGGGCAGCCATATCCAGGTTATGCCTATCCTCAACCATACTGGGCGTATGCCTACCCGGCGGCTGTCGTCAAGCGGCGCCCGCCGGGCGAAATATATGCGCTGGTCGTGGCATGGATTGTCTTTTCATTTGGTATCCTTTCCATTGTCGGCGGTCTGTTGCTCTTGCTGGTCGTGGTTGTTGCCGCGGCGAATGGTTCCGGCGATAACCTCGACATCCTGACCACATTCGCGGGCTTCACGCTAGGACCGATACTCGGCGGCATTCTGGCCATCGTCTATGGCATCTCGCGCGTGATGAAACGCACATCTCCACCGCCAAGCCTGCCCTCGGCGCTGACGATGCTGGCGCTGACGATCATCGCGTTCGGCGCGGCGGTGGTCCTCTGGCACTTCTACACATCGCCGGGGCTGGCGTTTGCCGTTCTGCCGCTAGCGCTGCTCTCGGGCTTCCTGCCCGCGCTGACCATTCTGGCGTTCGGCGTGCAGCGGCTCGGCGCGGCCACGACACGCCGCCATCTGTGGCTCTCGCTCTTCTTTGGCGCGACCATGGCGCCGCTTTTCGCTCTCATCTTCGAGGGTATTGCGTCGGTCCTTATCGCTCTAGGCTTCACCATCGCCCGGCAAAACCTGTCGCCTGGCATCTCAGATATCACCACCACGGCGCCCAGGGACGCAGCCGACGTGCTCTTCATGCTCCTCATCCTCTCGGTGGTAGCGCCGCTGGTGGAAGAAGGGCTGAAGCCGCTGGGTGTGGTGATCATCGCGCGCCGCGTGCGCTCACCCGCCGAGGCATTCCTGCTGGGACTGGCGGCGGGCATTGGCTTCGATATGGTCGAGACGATAGGCTATATTGGCATGGGCCAGGCCGACTGGATCTCTATCGCCATTCAGCGCATCGGCGCGGGCCTGCTCCATGGTGTTGGCGCCGCGATGGCCGCGCTCGGCTGGTATTACCTCATCAACGGCAAGGGCGTGCCCCGACGCTGGCTCAAGGGCTTCGGCGGACTGGCCTATGCTGTGCTGCAACATGGCATATTCAACGGCAGCAATCTGCTCGGGCTTGTGCCGGGGCCGGTCGGCGATCTGATGAACAAGACCCTCTACGTGGGCCGGTTGCCGCTCGATGGCGGCATGATCCTCTTCCTGTTCTACTACGCCGTCATTCTGGGGGTACTGATCTATATGACTGGGCGTCTCCGTCGCGACTTGAATAAACCAGCAGGAACCGCCACCGTGCCCTCCGGCGCCGCGCCGCTGACAGCCGGGAGCGTGCCACAGCCCGTGGCGGGAGGCGCGCGATGATGACACCCTCCATGACTTCACCAGCGGCCATGCCGCCAACCGTCCCTGATTCCGCGCCACCAGCCCAGCCAGCGCATCCGTCGCGGTTTGGCCTCTTCTTTGGCATCGTCGCCTCAGCACTGACCCTCGCGGCTATCGTGCTGGCGGTCTTTGCGCCGCAGCTCACGAGCACGCCGAAGCTGCAAGTCCCTGCGGGCTGGCAGCAGGTCTATAGCGCAAATCCCGGCGACACGACCGGCGTGTGGAATGATGCTACCACCTATCGTGGATGTAGTTTCCCGTCGCGTGGTCTGCTAATTGACAGTGAGGGAGCCTGCGAATTCCAACCAGGGAATGGTGTCACACTCAATGGCGGGGTGCTCATCGATGCGAAACTCGCGCCCGCAGCCGAGGTACCTGCATCGGAGGATGCCGGGATTCTGCTGGACAACTCCATACTCTTCATCATCACGCAGCAGGGCGACTACGAGATTTGCCGGGACTCATGCGATGCGCCCTCTGGGGATAACGCCAACTTTGCCGCTAGCCCGGTCGTTGCCACCGGCTCGACTGTCGCCTGGCATGCCGACGCCTTCGTTCCCAATGAGATCGCGGCGCTCTATAACGCTGACCAGGAGACCGTCGCGTTCTACGCGAATGGGCAATTCGTGGATCAGATCAACGCCGACATCAGCTCCAGCCCGACGGTCGTGCTGACGACCTCATCGAGTGGTGAGGCGCTCTTCACCCATGTCACCATCTACGCCGCCAGCGTCTCCTGACCACAAACGATTTCACAGTCACAAAGCCCGCTGGGGTTATCTTCAGCGGGCCTCATCGTCACCTCAGCACGCAAGCTGCCGCATGGGCGAGGACCGTCTACGAGATGAGGGAGGTAGCATGTCGCGGATAGACCCAGAGCTCCCGCTTGAGACACCGCGCCTACTCCTGGAGCCGCTCGCCGTTAGTCATGCCACCGCGTTGTTCGAGGCGCTCCAGGCTCCCGCCCTGTATACCTACATCCCCCAGGATCCTCCATCCTCGCTGGAAGCGCTCATGGCGCGCTACGCAGCCCTCGCCAGCCGACGCTCACCAGATGGGCAGGAAGACTGGCTGAACTGGGCGCTTCGCCAGCGTAAAACCGGGATATATGTCGGCACAGTCCAGGCGACCGTACGTGCGGACCATACGGCTTTGCTCGCCTATATGATCTTTCCAGCGTTCTGGCGGCAGAGTTATGCGCGTGAGAGTTGTGCCCGCGTGCTCGCCCATCTCTTTGAGGATTACTACGTGGGCCGGGTTGCCGCCGAGATAGATACGCGCAATACCGCCTCGCTTCGGCTCGTCGAGGCGCTCGGATTTACACGCGTCGCTACCGCACCCGGCGCGGACTTCTTCAAAGGCGCCGCCAGCGACGAGTACCGCTACGAGCTAAGCGCTTCGCGATTCACAGACATGTCGTAGTCCACACCAGTGCACTCACCCCAGCGGGGCGACGTAGCTTTCGTAGACGGGCGCATCCTCCGCCGCGCCTTTGCCACGCCGCCAGAGCAGCAACGCGGGGATCACACCGATGAGCGCCAGCACAGCCGTCACCAGAAAGATATCGCTATACACCTGGTGCAGCGCGTGCGTGACGATCTCGGCGGCGGCGCCAGGCGTAATGCCCGGTTCACGAAGCTGCTGCGAGTCCGCAAGTATCGTGCGGAAGCGCTCCAGCCCCCAGCCAACAATTGCGGCCAACCCAATAGTCATCCCGGTCATTCGCAGCGCCGTTACCACCGACGACGCGACACCTGCCTGATTCGGTGGGCTGGCATTGAGCGCGCTGGTGCTGATCGGCGCGATCACCAGCCCGAAGCCGAGACCCGCCGTCACCGTCGCCACCGTCACCTGAAGCTCACCCACATTGCTCGGCCAGAGGCTCATCTGATAGAGGCCCGCCGCCGTCAGCAACGTCCCGATTGCCGCGGTCAGCGGGCAACCGATGCGCCCGGAGAGCCAGCCCCCAGCGAGCGCGCCCACCGGTACCAGCGCTGTCAATCGCAGCAGCGCCAGTCCAGCGGCAATCGTCGTCGTATCTTGAAGTGAAAACAGAAAGAGCGGTATTTCAACCAGCGAAATAATCAACGCCACACCGATAATCAGGCTGAGAATCGACGCCGCGCTGAAGGCAACGCGACGGAAGAGGCGCGGGTCTACCACCGGCCAACGAATGACCAGCTCCAGCACGATAAATGCGCCAAAGAGCGCCGCCGCCGCGCCGAGAAACACCGGATTGAACGTACTGTGCGCTGTGGGGTCCAGCACGCCGGTCCCCTCGTTCTGCTGGCCAAGCCCGATGGTGAGACACGTCAGCGATGCGCCGAAGACCAGCGCGCCAATGACATCCACCGGTTCGCGCGCTCCCCGCGCCCGTGGCAGACAGAGTGAGCCGACGACCAGCAATAGCGCCACCAGCGGCAGGTTGAGCCAAAAGATCCAGGTCCAGCCCCAGGTGGTCGTGACGAACGCGCCCCAGACCGGGCCGAGCACACCGCCCGCCTCCGTCACCGCGCCGATCAGCCCCAGCGCCAGCCCGCGCCGCGTGCCGCCGAAGAGATCGCCCGCGACCGCCATCGCCACCGGAACGAGCGCGCCGCCGCCAACTGCCTGGATGAAGCGCGATGTCACCAGAATGTCGAGGCCCGGCGCTGAGGAGTCTATCCCCAGCTGCCCCAGCGGCGTGACGAGCGCCTGCACCACGTTATAGAGCGGGGTGAGGATCGCGCCGCCGAGGGTCGTGGTGTCTGGCGCAATCGAGCTGCCAAGCTGAGGCGCGAGCGCGCAGCCCAGGGAGCCGAGGCCGAAGATCACCAGACAAATCACGAAGATTCGCCGCCGCCCAAAAACGTCGCTGATACGGCCCATCAGCGGCATGGCGATCACGTAGCCGAGCAGGTAGCCGCTGACGATCCAAGCCGCGCGGTCGGGTTGGGTGGTCGGCACGCCCACGTCGTCGATCATCGCGACGAGCGCAGTCACCACCACCGTTTGATCGAGCGCGGTCAGAAACACCGCGACGCAGACGACGCCGAGCGCCAGATAGCCAAGCGTCGAAAGGCTGCCATCACGCTGTTTGAGCGGATCGTCCGCGCCCGCTATGCCGCTTTCTCCGACTACGTCCGCCACTCACGCTGCTCCTCTCGCCCACACGCCACGTCTTTGCTCGCCTAGGCTGGCGCCTGAATATTTAAGGGCGCATCATACTTCGAGAGATAGATGGTGCGCGTGGTCTTATCGGTGTCGCCCGCGATCACCTGACCGGTGAGCACGATGGAATAGAGGCGGTTGTCACTCTTGCCGATGCAGACGGTGGCGCGAGGCGCTTTAGCCGAACCCGCGCTATTCCCGAGGAGCGCGCTCAGCGCGGCGGTATCCACGTCGCCACTGATCTTCCAGCAGGGCGTGCCATTGGCGCTGCCATCACTCGGCGTCGAGGGATTGCGTAATGCCGCCAGAGCCACGCCAAGCCCCTTCGTCGGGTCAAACAGGGTCACGAAACTGGCGTACGAGTCATCCTCGTCAAACGAGCCGGTCAACGGGTTTTGATACCATGCCTTATCGCCAACAATCACCAGCTTTGTGGAGACGGTAAGCCCGCCAAGATCAACCGTGCCGTTGGTGCTGATCCGGTCGGGCCGCTGCACGTCTCCGTCGGCAGCCGAGAGACTGCTCAGACCGGGATCACCCGCTGGCGCGGGGCCAAGGTGGTCGGCCTTCAGGGAGAAGTGAAATGTCTTGGCGTCGTTGAAGTTCTTTTGTGCCGCCGCGAGCAGCACCGTGGAGGTCGGCGCCGACGGCGCATTACATCCCGCCAGCACGAATATCGTCATCAATATGGCAAGCCCCAGCATAGCGCTCAATTGCAGTCCGCGCCACCCGACTCCGCGCATGTGTCGCATCATAAGCCGCGCTCCCTTCTCTGCATGACCCGTTACACCTCATATGTAACGGGCTACCTCTCGCCCGCCCATTATCGCCGCGTGATTCCCATACGTCAAATGGGCAAGCAGCATGCCGCCCCGATGAAGACGAGGGCGCTCGCGTTATACTCTTGAACAGACACCACTGGACACGATATCTGCCGCAAGCCCCGATGGTACCAGAAAGGGATGACTGCACATGACAACTGATGGCGCCGCCGCTACCATGAAGGCCGTTTACTTTGAGGAAATCGGCGGCACAGATGTGTTGCGCTTTGGCGATGTGCCGCGCCCGCAACCGGGGAACGGACAGGCGCTGGTGCGCGTGCTGGCCTGCGGCGTCAACCGGCTCGATATCTACGCGCGCACGGGCAGAACGCATGTCAAGCTGCCGCACATCTCCGGCTCAGAGGCGGCGGGCGAGGTCGTCGCGTACGGGCCGGGCATTGCGATGGAGCCTACGCCCGTCGGCAGACTCGCCGCCATCGCGCCGTATCTGTTCTGCGGGCAGTGTGAGTTTTGCCTCGCGGGCGAGGAGACGATGTGCATCCGCGGCGACATCCTCGGGCTGGCAAGCCAGGGTGCATTCGCCGAATACGTCGTCGTGCCTGCGTCGAGCCTCGTCCCGCTGCCAGACAGCGTGAATGCACAGGAAGCCGCGGCGGTGGGCTTGGCGATGATTACCGCGTGGCGCATGCTCATCGAGAAAGCAAAGGTGCAGCCGGGCGAGACGGTGCTGGTGCAGGCGGGCGGCAGCGGCGTGGGCAGCGCAGCGATTCAGATCGCGAAGCTGGCGGGGGCGCGGGTCATCGCGACGGTCGGCAGCCGTGAGAAGATGGCGCACGCGCAACGCCTCGGCGCGGACAACGTCATCAACTACAACGAGCTCGATTTCGCGCAGGAAGTGCGTAAGCTGACGGGCAAGCGCGGCGTCTCGGTGGTCGTGGAGCATATCGGCGCGGCGACGTGGGCGGCGAGCATGAGCTGTCTGGCGCGCGAGGGACGGCTGGTCACCTGTGGCGCGACGACTGGCAACGAGGGCGCGACCAACATCTGGAACCTCTTCGCAAAGGAGCTGAGGCTGATCGGCTCCTACGGTGGGACGCGCACCGATCTTGCCACAGTGCTTCGGCTGGTGGCTAATGGCCAGCTGCAACCCGTGATCGCCCGGACACTGCCGCTGGAGTCGGTTGCCGAGGCGCAACGCCTGCTCGAAGAGCGCGAGGTCTTCGGCAAGATCGTCATCGATACGACGAAATAGGGTAGCATTCAGCGCCCCAGAAAGTCGGCGGTGGCGTCGAGGAAGGGCTGGCGCTCGCGCAGCAGAAAGAAGAGGTGGCCGCCCGCGAACGGGAGAAGCTTCGCACCGCGGATGCCGCGCTGCATCTCCTCGGCCAGCGCGAATGGCGCGGTCTTGTCTTTCTTGCCTTGCATGATAATCGTGGGAACCGAAATCTCCGGCAGCCTATCAGTGCAGTTGAATGCGGTGGATGCGTCGCGCTGGCGCACGAAGGCGTAACGCGGCTGCGGATACTTCCCCTGGAGCATCGGCACGCTGGACAGGTGGCCGAGCACGCGGAACCGCCAGCCACGTGGAAGAACGCGCGCGGATGTGGAGACGAGCGCCACCTTCTCGACGCGCTCTGGG
>Ga0310810_10009053_pt1 | contig 11504 bp, 12 predicted proteins | sample NCmetagenome_FD_207641 | JGI IMG/M metagenome (GOLD analysis project Ga0310810, IMG submission 207641) | Soil microbial communities from experimental microcosm in Duke University, North Carolina, United States - NC | ecosystem: Engineered > Artificial ecosystem > Soil microcosm > Unclassified ... | reverse complement strand
ATCTTCACATTGAGTCAATCATTGTTATCTTAAGGACAGATTCCGCTGCCGGGCCTTGAACCCGCGCAACAGGAGACAGAACAAATGGCCACCACAAGGCCCCGACCCCAGGTGATGCGGCTGACCGACGCGGCCGCGGACCGGATCAAGGCGATCATGGCGAAGACCGACAAGCCGATCGCTGGCGTGCGCGTCGGCGTGAAGAACGGCGGCTGCGCCGGCATGTCCTACACGATGGAATATGCCGAAGCCGCCAACAAGTTCGACGAGGTGGTCGAGGACAAGGGTGTGAAGCTCCTGATCGATCCGAAGGCGGTTCTGTTCCTGCTCGGCACGGAGATGGACTTCAAGGTGGACAAGCTCTCCTCCACCTTCGTGTTCAACAATCCGAACCAGACGTCGGCCTGCGGCTGCGGCGAGTCGGTGCAGTTGACGCCGGCTGCTGACCCGGCGGCCGCCGAAGCGCACTAAGCGCGCTCCGCGTGGACGCCGAGACGATCTACGAACTCTTCCGCGAATTCGGCCCGGTGTCCGTCCGCCGTATGTTTGGCGGTCAGGGCATCTTTGTTGATGGACGCATGATCGCGCTTGTCGCGCGTGACGTCATCCACCTCAAGGCCGATGCCGACACGATTCCGGCTTTCGAAACGGAAGGACTCAGCCCTTTCACCTATGCGACCAGGAACGGTGAGCATCAGCTGACCTCGTACTGGCGGATGCCAGACAGGCTCTACGACGATGCGGAAGAGCTGGCGCAGTGGGCGCGCAGAGCGCATGCGGTGGCGATGCGCGCGGCCGCAAGAAAAGGAAAGCCGAAGAAAGCGAGTCGGCCGCTCAGGCAACCTTCGCGGTCGAAGTCGAAGCGACCTCGGGGTCGGTCTCGCACATGACGCGGTTGCGTCCGTAGCGCTTGGCCGCATAGAGGGCGTTGTCGGCGCGCTCGATCAGTGACGGGCCTGCCTCGTCCTTGTGCAATGTCGCGACACCGACCGAAACCGTGATGCGGCCAAGATGCTCGCCGGTGGAGCGTTTCATCAACTCCTTGGTCATCACGGCGCGACGGACATGGTCCGCGACCGTCAGTGCCGCGCGCAATGTCGTGTTCGGCAGGATGATCGCGAACTCCTCCCCGCCGTAGCGTGCGGCGATGTCCTGTCCCTTGACGTTCTGCTTCAGCGCCATGGCAACAAGACGCAGCACCTGATCGCCCGTCAGATGCCCAAACGAATCGTTGAAGACCTTGAAGTGATCGATATCGGCGAGCAGCAGGGCGAGCGGCTCGTTGCTCGCAGCGCTTTGCGCAATGCACTTGTCCAGCGCCTGGTCGAAGTACTTGCGGTTGGCAAGCGAGGTGAGCGGATCGGTCAGGCTCTCGTTGCGTGCCGCTTCAAGGTTTCCGTGCAGTTGATGGATTTCCTGCTTCGAGGCTTTCAGGCTCGTCTCGAGCCGGCTGTTGTGCTCCGCCATGTCGTGTGTCGCGCGCACCAGGCTCTCAACAATGCCGCGCAGTCCCTCGCGGTCGTGGGTGTTGCCGAGGCCTTGCGTCGCATGCGCCAGGTTTTCGCTGTATTGGGCCGTCGAGCCGACTGCGCCGTCGATCATCGCCATGACCTGGTCGATCTCCTCGACGATTTGGCCGCCGACATTCTCCAGCCGGTCGCTCAGACGGGTCGGGGAGAGATAAGTCTCGTAGATCTGGTCGATATCGGAGGCGCTGAGCGTGCCGCCGTTGCGGCTCAGCGTTTCGTTGATGCTCTGATTAAGCGACGGATTGTAGCCGGTCGCGTAGGCGTACCAGACCTCATAGTTGCGCGGATAGGCGGGCTGTCCGAGCGCCTTGATCTGTCCAAGCGCGATGTCGGCGAAAGCCAAGGTGCGCTCGCACTCGTCGGACCTTCCGCTCATTCGCCCTGCTGCTCCGCCCTTGCAGGGCTTTCAGCCTGCAACTTGACCCTGCGGAACTCACCTTATCGGCGGAGGACTAAACGAGGGGTAAATGCAGGCGATCGGCGGAGAGAATCGTCGATAACGATTTCGGGAATTCGAATGGTAATCCGTGCTGCCGCCGCAAGCGCGTGGCGACAGTCACGCAATCAAATTTTCGCTTACGCCTTGAGCTTGACGGGGCGCAGCAGAAAGGCGGGGAGGTGCGCATCATTGCCCTCGTCCGTACGCTGAACGGGAGCGGAACGGCGCGCCCGCGCCTGATCGATGTGTGCGACCTTCGCAGGCTCACGCTCATGATGACCCTTGCGCGGTCGGGTGCGATCACGCTGCTGCTCGCGCGGGCCGCGTCCGCCTTGCGTGGGCGGTTTTTGCGCGGGCGCCTCAGAGCGCGTCGGCGCCTCGGCCCAGTCGATCGTCTTGCCGGTCAGCTGCTCGATCGCGGTCACCGCCTTGCCGTCAGCGGGCGCCACGATCGTGATTGCGGTCCCCGAACGGCCGGCGCGCCCGGTGCGGCCGATGCGGTGCACGTAATCGTCGGGATGATGCGGCACGTCGAAATTGAAGATGTGACTGACCGCCGGAATATCGAGGCCGCGCGCCGCGACATCGGAGGCGACAAGCAGCTTCACCTCGCCGCGCCGGAATTGATCGAGCGCCGCGGTCCGGGCGGACTGGTCCATGTCGCCGTGCAGCGCAATCGCCGAGAAGCCGTGGCTGACCAGCGAGCGATGCAATGTCGCGACCTCGCGCTTGCGATTGCAGAAGATGATCGCATTGGTAAGGCCATTTGCCGCGCGGATCAGCCGGCGCAGCGTGTCGCGCTTCTCGTGCGACTCGCGTCCGGTCTTCACCAATTGCTGCGTGATCGTTGCGACGGTCGTCGCGGGGCGCGCGACCTCGACGCGCACCGGATTGTGCAGGAACTGCTCGGTGATGCGCCGGATCTCCGGCGGCATCGTGGCAGTGAAGAAGAGTGTCTGGCGCGTGAACGGCACCAGCTTGCAGATGCGCTCGATGTCGGGGATGAAGCCCATGTCGAGCATGCGGTCGGCTTCGTCGATCACCAGCAGCTCGACGCCCGTCATCAGCAGCCGCCCGCGTTCATGATGGTCGAGCAGGCGGCCGGGCGTCGCGATCAGCACGTCGACGCCGCGCATCAGCTTGGTGTCCTGATCGTCGAACGAAACGCCGCCGATGATCAGCGCGACATTGAGCTTGTGATTGGCGCCGTATCTCACAAAGCTATCCTCGACCTGCGCGGCCAGTTCGCGCGTCGGCTCAAGGATGAGGGTGCGCGGCATGCGGGCGCGCGCGCGGCCCTTTTCCAGCATGGTGAGCATCGGCAGCGTGAAGGCGGCAGTCTTGCCGGTGCCGGTCTGCGCGATGCCGAGCACGTCCTGTCGCGCGAGGACGTGGGGAATGGCTTGTTCCTGGATCGGGGTCGGCGTCGTGTAACCAGATGCCGCGACGGCTGATAAGACTTTTTCAGAAAGGCCGAGATTGGCGAAGGACATGAAACCTCGAATTACCGGCGGCCCCGGGGCTACACCGCGCCGGACACGGAACGATGACATCAGTTGCGCGGGGAGGGCGGCCGAATCTTGCTTGTCGGACCGGTCAGCGAGGAACATAGTCATTCATGTCGCAAAGTCAATATGTTGCACTGCAATAACGTCCCGAAAAGCCTAATTTTCCGTGCCGAGCAGCACTGCGAGGATCGATGACGCTGTCTAGTCTGCCGATTGTTCTCGTTCCCGGACTGGACTGCTCCGCGCGGCTCTACGCGGCCCAGATTCCCGCGCTGTGGCGCTTTGGGCCGGTGACGGTCGCGGCGCATACCCGCGACGACAGCATGGCGGCGATCGCGCGGCGCGTGCTCGCCGATGCGCCTCCGCGTTTCGCGCTCGCCGGTCTCTCGATGGGCGGCTACATCGCGCTCGAAATCATGCGCCAGGCGCCGGAGCGCGTCGCCAAACTCGCGCTGCTCGACACCAATGCGCGCGACGACTCCCCCGAAGCGCAGGAGAAGCGCCACGCCAACATCGCGCTCGCCGAAAACGGCCGCTTCGAGGAGGCGATCGAACTGGTCTGGCCGATGCTTGTGCACCGCGATCGCCGCAACGACGCGACGCTCAAAGCGATCCATGTCGCGATGTGCCACGACGTCGGGCCGGAAGCCTATGTGTGCCAGCAGCGCGCGATCCTCGCCCGCGCGGACTCGCGGCCGCTGCTTTCCTCGATCAGGTGCCCCACGCTGGTGCTGGTGGGGGAAGAGGACGAACTCACGCCGCCGTTCCTCTCCGAAGAGATGGCGGCGGGGATTGCCGGCGCGACGCTGGTCAAGGTGCCGCACTGCGGCCACCTCTCGACCCTGGAACAGCCGGATGCCGTGAACGCCGCATTGGTCGCATGGATGCGGGCGTGACTGCTGTCGCCTCCGCGGATTTCGCGCGATAGACTTGGCCGACAAGGGAGGAACACCATGAACGCGAAAACGCGTCGCGGCATTCTTTTGGCGCTTGCGCTCGCTGTCGGCGGGATCGCGCCGGCACAGGCGCAAACCGACTATCCGAACAAGCCGATCCGCATCATCGTCGGGTTTGCGGCGGGCGGCGGCAACGACATCTTCGCGCGTGTGGTCGCCACAAGGCTGCAGGAGCGCACCGGCTGGACCGTGATCGTCGAGAACAGGCCGGGGGCGGGCGGGCGGCTCGCCGCCGACTATGCGGCGCGCGAAGTGCCGGACGGCTACACGGTGCTGGTCGGCGCGAGCGGCGCGATGGCGATCGGCCCGATCATCTACAAGACCGGTTACGACACGCTCACCAGCTTCGATCCGATCACCATGATCGCGGACTTTCCGCTGATCCTCGTAGTCCGGCCGGATCACCCCGCCAAGACCGCGAAGGAACTGGTCGAGTGGACCAAGGCCAATCCCGACAAGGCAAACTACGCGACCTCCTCGCCTGCGTTCACGCTGCCGACCGAGCTGTTCAAGCTGCGCACCGGCGCGAAAGGCGTCGGCATCCCGTACAAGAGCAGCAACGAGATGCTGCTCGGCGTGATCTCGGGCAACGCCGCGATGGCGATCATCGATCCGCCGCCGACCACCGCGCAAGTGCAGGGCGGAAAGCTGCGTGCGCTCGCCGTAACGGGTGCCAAGCGCGCGGCCGAGTTGCCGGATGTGCCGACGATGGCGGAGGCCGGGGTGCCCGGCGTCGTGGTGGGGCTTTGGAGCGGTTTCTTCGTCCCGCACGGGACCCCGAAGCCGATCGTCGACAAGCTCGAGAAGGAATTGCGCGACGTCATCCGCAATGCGCCTGTGCGCGATCAGCTCGCTGCGATGGGCGTGAACCCGGTCGGCAATTCGCCGGAGGAGTTTCGGCGCCAGATCGCCGACGAGATCAAGCTGTGGGAAAGCGTGGTCAAGGAGGGGAACCTCAAGTTCGGGCAATAGGCAGGCCACGCGCTCTACCTGCTCCCCTACCGGTCCGCGGTCGACCTCCCCCTTGCAGGGGGAGGTACGGCGCGCGGTGCACCGCTCACGGTGCCCGGGGTGCACCGAGGGTGCCGCGCTGCGCCCAGGTGACGGCGTCCTCCAGCCGGTCGTCGCCCCAGAACGCCTCGCCGCGCGTCACGAAGGTCGGCGCGCCGAAGATGCCGAGTGCACGCGCCTCATCGGTTGCGGCCTTGAAGGCCTCGTGCGCCTCCGGTGCCTCGGCGAGCGCGATCACGCGCGCAGGATCCTGACCGATTTCGCGCAGCGACTCCGACAGGTTCGGCTCGCTGCCCGGCTCCTGCTTGTCGACGAACCAGCGGCGGTAGGTGGCGCGCGCATAATCCGCGCACCAGCCCTCGCGCGCGCCGATAATCGCGACCCGATTGGCGAGATCGCCGTTGGTGAGCGGGTAGGGCGCCTTGCCGTCGAAGGCGAAGCCGTACATCTCGGCGCGGCGCTGCAGGTCGCGCCACATGTACTCGAGCTTCAGGGGCTTCGAGAGCGGACGGTTGTCCATCTCGATCATGATGGTGCGCACCGAGAATGGCCGCCAGCGGAAGCGGACGTTCGTCGTATCCTCGACGCGGTCGATGCGCATGACGGTGAGAAACGTGTACATGCTGCCGATGTAGAACCAGAAATCGATGTCGTCCGATTGCGGCATGGTTTTCACTCTCAATCCGCATAGCCGGGCGGCGCGACGAAGCCGCCAAACTCGCGCTCGATCAGGCCGGCGAAGGCGATCGGGGTACGGTCTTCCAGATACGGCCCTACGATCTGAACGCCGATCGGCAACCCTTCGGACGAACGTGCGACGGGCACCGCGGTTGCGGGCAGGCCGGTGAGCGTCGCGACGCCGGCCCACACCAACTGATGAGCGTAGCGCTGCGACGTGCCATCGACGTCGAGACGCCGCGTGCGGAAGTCGGTGTGATCGTGCGGGAACGCCGGCGTCGGCAGGACCGGACACGCCACGACATCGAACTGCCTGAACAGCCCGCGCCAGCGTGCGGACAATCCCGTGCGGACGCGGTCAGAGCCGACCCAGTCACGATGACTCAGTACGAGGCCGCGTGCGGTGCGGGCATCGAGATCGTCCACCTCGGGCGCGATCGCCGCCGCGACATTGCGCACGCGCTCGTAGGTTTCGGCCGGCAGATCGGCGCCGAAGAAGGAATACAGCAGCGATAAATAGGTGCGCGCCGTGAGAGCGAGGTCGGGCAGGAGCGGACTTGACCGCGCGACCTTGGCGCCGGCCTTTTCGAGCCGGTCCGCCAATGTGCCGAGCGTGGCTTGCACCTGTTTCGACGTGGGGAACAGCGGGTGCGTGTCGATGACGAGCACGCGATAGTCCTTCAGAGACTCGTGCCGCGGCTTCGGCAACTCGAAACGATAGGCGGTCGCCATCGGCTCGTCGGGGCCGGCAATAATATCGAGCGCCAGTGCGAGATCGCCGGCGGTTCGCGCCATGGGCCCGACCACCGAGAGATCGACCTCGATCGGAAGCACGGGCACGCGGGGCGGCACGTGGCCACGGAACGGCACGATCCCGTGGGTCGGCTTGTGCGCGAACACCCCGCAGAAATGCGCCGGCGCGCGCAGCGAGCCGCCGATGTCCGAGCCGAGCTCGAGCGGCACGAAGCCGGCCGCGAGCGAAGCGGCCGATCCGCCCGATGAGCCGCCCGGCGAGCGCGTCACGTCCCACGGATTGTTGGTCTGACCGTAGACGTCGTTATAGCTCTGCCAGTCGTTGAGCATGAACGGCACGTTGGTCTTGCCGAGGATGATCGCGCCCGCACGTTTCAGGCGCACGACCGCCAGCGCGTCCGCGCTCGCGAGCCAGCCTTTGGCGTCTGCTCGGCCCCATGTGGTCGGGAGGCCCGCGACGTTGAAGGACTCTTTCACCGTCATCGGGACGCCGAGCAGCGGCTTCGTCTCGCCCCGTGCGAGCGCTGCGTCCGCCTCCTTTGCGGCCGCACGCGCCCGCTCGAAGTCGCGCAGCACGACCGCGTTGAGCTTGCCGTCGAGCGCCTCGATGCGGGCGATCGAGGCGTTCGTCAGCTCGAACGCCGAGACCTCCTTTGCGGTCAGCGCGGCGGCAACGTCGCGCACCGTGCCGTAGGTGTATTTGCTCGCGGCGATCGCTTGCGCGCGCGCCTGCGGCACATGGGCCGCCGCCGAAAGTCCCGCAGCGCCGGCGGCGATCAGCACATCGCGTCTGCTGCAGCCCTCTGCCATTGCGGAACGCTCCCCCGCCAATGGCCACACGTTACCACGGCCGTCCGCCGGCCGCATGACGGGCAAGCCAACACTCCGCCGCCCGCCTACTCTCCGACCAGCAGCGTCCAGTATGTCTTGCCCGAGGGCGAAACGGCCGAGGCGAGGCCGTAGCGGGTGAGGCCCGGGATCAGCATGTTCCGGCGATGCCCGGACGAGTTGACCCACTGCTGGATCGTGCAGGGGCTGTCCTTGCAACCATAGGCGACGTTCTCGGCGCGCGCGCCGCGCGGGCCGCGGCTCGTCATGAAGCCGTCGTGGTCGAGTGAGTCGCGCCGCGCCATGTCGGCCGAGTGCTCGCTCGCGAGCGCGGTGAGCTTGCTGTCGGTGCTGAGCTGGCTCAGGCCATGCGCGGCGCGAAAACCGTTGAGCGAGGTCGCGGTTTCCGGCGTGCCCGTGATGGAAAGCGAGCCGCAGCCGGCGAGGGCGAGAAGTGTGATTGCGATGTACAGGAACTTCATTGCCACCCGTTCCCGAAATCCCGAGAGACAGCGTATAGGCGGTGTTTGCGCGATTGAACAAGCCTCACGCTGGTCATGCCCGGCCTTGTGCCGGGCATCCCGCTTAGGAGAAAAACCGTAGGGCGGGCAAAGGAGCGCAGCGACGTACCCGCCGCACCGCGGAGGTGGCGGCCACGCTTCGCTTTGCCCGCCCTACGGGCGATGGAATGAAAGCCATGGCACGATCTGCGATTCACCCGGCGAAATCCTGGCCGACGAGCTGGAAGAGCTTGCTGTTTCGCCGACCGAACTGGCGCGGCAAATCAGGGTGCCGGCGAACCGGCTCACGCAGATCATTCAGGGCAAGCGCGCGGTGACCGGCGATACGGCGCTGCGCCTCGGTCACTGGTTCGGCACAAGCGCTCAGTTCTGGCTCAATTTGCAGAGCGCGCATGATATTCGCGTTGCGGACGCGCAGGTTGGCGTGGAGGTGAAGCGGCTGCCGACGCGAGAAAGTGCGCGCACGGAAACCCGCAAGGCGGGTTGAACCAAGCAGTCTTCAACAGCCTCCGCTCCTTCGCTAGCGCCCAGTGTGTCGGTTGCGGAATGTCTTTCGATTGTGCGCTTTCCTGCTGACGGCAGGGCTCGCTGCCGATGGCGCGATGGGCGCGCCGGCGACCGCCTCTGGCGATGCCTTGGCGTCAAGCGAGAACAAGCGTCCGTATCGATAATAGAGATCGGAAAATTCGTCAGCCAGCTCGTAGCAGATGAGGACCTTCTTGGTTCGAAGCTCGAAGCGCGCATTCGGATCGCCGCAGGTCCGCATCTCGAGCGTGATCGATTCCGGCCAGGCGAAGCGGTCCGACAATGTCTCGGCGATGGTTTCGAGGAGCTTCATCTGCTGGGCCACCTCCGCATGGGCGTCGTACTTCCCGTTGCCCGGGCCGTAGACGACGTTGATCGGCGTTTTCGGCTGATCGGGCTTGCGCAGATGGGGTTGCAGCACCTGGTGCCAGGAGCGCTGCGCGCTGAGATAGTCGGTCCTGCACCCCGTCTGCCGCTCCCGCGGCAGCTTGGCGGCATCCGCCAGGCCGGCGAATTTTTCCGGGTTCGAGCCGACCATCAGACAGACGATGTTGTAGGCGCGCTGCAGGTCGATGCCATGCTCGTCGTAATACTTCGCGTCGGCGGTGTCGTCGCGCCGGCTCCGACGCTCGCGGCGGTCGCTCCGATCGCTGAGGAACCAGCCGAGCGCCGCGTTCGCGAGCACGCGCTCCCCGAAGCCTTCCTCGCACATCAGCGCCATCAGGACCGAAAAGATGTCGGCCGCGTCCTCTTCGCGCCCGGTCACCGGAACGTCCAATTCGCGGATCAACGCGTGGCCCGCCTCGTGGCCGAGCACGAAGAGCAGGTTGCCGACCACGAATTCGACGTGCCTCTCGCGCTCCGCCTGCGACTTGCCCTTCAGGCGCGGCCGGCTTGCCAGCACGCGTGCGGCTTCGGCGACCTTGCGCTGGATCTCACCGCTCGGCGCGGGCGTGCCGGCGGCGGCCCGGCTCCCGAAGGCGGGCGCCAAAACGAACAAAGCGGCGATCGTGACGACAGAGAACCAGCGCATCGTGTCCTCCCCTGTCGGGACCCGTCCCGACGGGTTGCGCACCACCCGATCAAGTAGGGGCTCGGCGCGGCAGGTCAAATCGAATTTTCGGGCGTTGGCGGGCGGGCAGGAATGCCAGGCTGACGCCGCGTTACGCCATACACAACCCGTTGCTCTGCCACGGAGTTCCGGAAAAGCGGCTCGCCTCCATTGGGGAGGGGGCGAGGGAAGCTGCAGGACCGGAGTTATGTCTTGCGGTGCCCGGGGTACAGTCTTCCAGTGACAGGACGCCGCCAAGGCGGCGCCGGGCAGGGAGCGCCATCATGATCGCAGCGGCCGCCTCGAGCGCTGACCCCGCGCGGCCGCAGGCTGCGCCCAGGCGCACCATCGTCGATGCCCAGGTGCATCTCTGGAAGGCAAATTCGCCGGACTGGCCCTGGGAGCCGGGCGCCAGGCCGCAATTGCCCGAGCCATTCACCATCGAGCGCGCGCTGCCGATGATGGACGAGGCGGGCGTCGACCGCGTCGTGATCGTGCCGCCGGGCGTGAACGAGCGCAACGACTATGCGCTCGTAGCCGCCCGGCGTTATCCCGGCCGCTTCGCCGTGATGGGCAAGATTCGGCTGCAGGACCCGAAATCCGCGGCGCTGCTGCCTGCATGGAGAGAGCAGGGAGGCATGCTCGGCGTGCGCCTGGTGTTCAACTCGCCCGCGACGCTCGCCTGGCTCTGCGACGGCACCGCCGACTGGTTCTGGCCGCAAGCCGAGAAGGCGGGCCTTCCCGTCATGTTTCTTGCGGGCGGCGGGATCCCGAAGTTCGCCCGCATCGCGGAGCGCCACCCGCAGCTGACCCTGATCGTCGACCACATGGGCCTGAACTCATCGAGCCGCAACAACCGGCTCACCGCAGACATCCCGGCGGCGGTCGATGCGTCCGCTGCGCTCGCCCGATATCCGAACGTCAGCGTCAAGTTCTCCGGCGCGGTCGGCAATTCGCTCGAACCTTATCCATTCCGCGACATGACCGGGCACCTGAAGCGCCTGTTCGACGTCTACGGGCCGCAGCGCTGCCATTGGGGGACCGACATCACCAACTCGCTCGCCAGCGCGACCTGGAGGGAGCGCATCACCCATATCACCGAAGAGCTGAGCTTTCTGTCGGAGAGCGACAAGGACTGGGTGATGGGGCGCGGGATCATGGCGCGGCTGAAATGGGGGTGAGGGCGGCGAGTGGGTGACGCGGTGGGATCATGACAGGCCCGCGCACTCGGCCCGGCATCACCGGCACGACCTGGACCAAAGTGCAGCGTTCCAATCAGGCGAGGCTGTCGCGCCGCGCCATGTCGGCCGAATGCTCGCTCGCGAAAGCGACGACTTGTGTGTTTGAGCCTGCATGCGCCGGGCCAGCCTGTCCATTCCCGCGCCACCCAGCGCGCTCATACGGCACGTCGCCAGATCGGCAAGCATTCTCTCATCAGCGATTTAGGAATCAAAATCATGGGGGGCAAAGACAGCCCCGTACCACTCTTCAAAGAAACTTGGAACAGGTCCGTCGTCACTGCTAACGCTCGCCCATGGTCATAAAAGCTTCCGATCATGTCCAAGGAGTTATGAGCCAATATGGCGCCCATCAACTGTCTATATCGTTGTTCTTCCTCTTCGGAAATTGCTCGATAGCTTGCACTTCTTAAAGGGGACTTTCCATTATTAACCCAGAATGAAAGTAGCGCAAAGAATGCGACAAC
>Ga0310810_10009052_pt1 | contig 11504 bp, 7 predicted proteins | sample NCmetagenome_FD_207641 | JGI IMG/M metagenome (GOLD analysis project Ga0310810, IMG submission 207641) | Soil microbial communities from experimental microcosm in Duke University, North Carolina, United States - NC | ecosystem: Engineered > Artificial ecosystem > Soil microcosm > Unclassified ... | reverse complement strand
CCGCTCGTTCCGCCCGTACCGGTTCCACCGGTGCAGTCCATCTCCGGATCGGGCGCGTTGGCCGCCTGGAGACCGAAGAACTTCAGGATCTCGTTCTCCTCGTACGTCATCGAGTGCCCTGCCCCCGGCGCCGTCCAGGCCTCGTAGACCTGCTGGCCACAGGAGTTCTTCCAGAACTGCCGGTTGTACGTGAACGACGAGCCGGACGGCTTGTACCCGGTGTCCATCGACGTCGGCGTCATGCTGAGACCGAGGACGTTCGTCCACTCCTTGATGGATTCGCCCGTGTTCTTGTAGCTGATGGTCATGTCGGCGTCGCCCTGCATGGTCTGGACGCGCGGCCGGTGTCCCGTGTAGCCCGGATACATGGCGCGAACGAGGTCGCCCCACTGCTGCGCCGTCTTGATGGTGTTGCCGCCCGCGCAGTTGTTGCTCCACTGGTTGCTGGAGCTGTAGCCGTCCGCCCAGCAGCCCGCCGGAACACCTGCGCGCGCCGAGCCGGCCCGGATGAGGTCGGGGTAAACGGCCGCCATGGCCTGCACCAGCATCGCGCCTCCCGAGCCGCCCTGGATGTAAACGCGGTTCGGGTCGGCGTTGTACTGCTTGAGCACGTACTTGATCATCTGGGCGACCGCCTGGGTGTCGCCCCCGCCGTCGTGCTTGAGCGACATCGTCGTCCCCACGTCCCAGCAGTTGTTCGGCTGGTTGTCCGGCAGGATCAGGATGAAGCCCTGCGCGTCGGCCGCCGCCTTCGTTATCGGGAGATTGCCGATCTGCCCGGTGGCCGGCGATCCGCACGAGTGGCAGGAAATGTAGATGGGCGGCTTCGCGGCGACCCGGTCCGGCACATAAATGTACATCTGCATGTAGCTCGGTACGCCGGTCGCCCCCCAGGTGGCGCGCGGCACCATCGTCAACGACGCGGCCTTCGCCGGCGCAGCGGCCAGGAGGCCCAAGGAAATCATCGCGATAGCGAGCAGGCGGGTCCGATGTAGATGCATCGCGGATTCATTCCCGGTAACTTCGCTTTCGATCAAGTCGGGTGAGCCGGCTTAGGCTGGTCGGCTTCTCATATTTGGCTCGCTTCTCAAATGTGGCGGTCTGCTAGCCGCTGCCCGGTTTGAAGGCGTAGAGCCGGCTGTTGCCTGCGACAAACACGCGGCCCTTCCTGATGATGGGCGGCTGGAAACGGGCGACGTCCGTGATGGTGCCGGCGGGCGTCGCCAGCACGACCGCGCCCGACTCGCCGTCGATCGCGTAGAGGACGCCGCCGCCGTCCACCAGCCACACGAGCGCGTCGGTTCCGTCCGCGTCGACCATGCTGACCGACGGCGCCCCGGTGGAGACCGTCGACGTCTGGCACCAGGGAATGGTCACGGTTGGCGGCGAGGTCGGGGCGATGCGCGCGCCGAAAAGGTAGGCGCCCGCGGCGATGCTCTCGCAGCCGTACTCCGGGCCGCGGCTGACGATATACGTTCCGCTGCGCGTGGTGTAAACGGCGTGCGCGCTGATGACCGCGTACCAGAGCACGGGGCTCGCAAAGAGTGGTGCGCCGACGCCTCCCAGGTTGTTTCGATCGAGCAAGTAGAGATTCTTGTCCTTGCCGAACAGCGCGAGCAGCTGCGACGTCGGCGCGCCCGGCATGTCGATCGGCACCGGCGCCGTCACGCCTAGATCGGCGTCGGCTTGGTCCAGGTCCAGCCAGTTGACGGGTGCGAAGTAGTCGGTCGAATCGGTGCTGGGCTCGAGCATCGGCGACAGCTTGAAGACGCCCTCGCCGTCGCCCCACGACGTCGCGCCGGTGTTTCCGGTCGCGAAGTAGATCGCGGATCCGTCGGACGAGATGCCGCCCGGGGCCCAGACGCCGCCGCCGCGCGCGCGGGTAGCCCAGGCGATCACGTGCGTCGGATCCGCCGTCGCGATCCCGACCACCCAGCCATGATAGTCGTCGCAGTCGCCCGGGAAGGCGCCGTAGGGAATGAACAGCGTCCCGTCGAGGAGCGCCAGCGCGCCGCGCTGGTTCTGCGTCCGCGAGGTGAACGCCAGCGTGCCGGTGCGGGCGGTGGCGTCGACGTCCACCGGCCAGCCCGGTCGAATCGCGCCGGTGTCAGCGTCGAGCGCGAAGACGAGGTGCTTGTGGACGTCGCCGCCGGTCAGCGCGTCGACGTAGAGGACGCGCGTGGCGCCGTAGATGATCGGCGTGCCGGTGATCCCGTATGCGCCGACGCCGCAGGTGTTCGTGCGAATCGCTTGCGACCCGAGCGCGCGTTCCCAGGCTTGCTGCCCTGTCGCGGCGTCGTACGCGAGCACGTGGTTCTGCTCGGTCGCCACGTAGACGAGGTCCGGCTTGCCGGCGGCGCCGTCGAGATACAGCGGCTGCGCGTAGACCGCGCCTGTGTACGCCGGCGCGAACGTCGGGTCGAGCTGCATCGTCGCGGCGGCCACCTTGGTGAGCAGTGGGTCGACGAAGACACCGTCGCGCGAGGCGTGATTGTGGTGCTGGAGCACGCCGTCGCTGGGCGCGGCGTTACCGCCGCGGCCCGCGATGTCGCCGCTGCCACCGCCCCCGCCCGCGCCCGCGACACCGCCGCCCGTGCCCGTATTGCCGCGGCCAGATCCGCCACCGCGGCCAGCGGCGGACTTGTAGTCGGGATCCTTCGCGCACGCGCCTGTCAGCCCGCAAAGCACGAGCAGCACGCGAGCGCCAGGCGACATCGTGGTCACACAGAATACGCGAGATCAGGTGAGCCGGTTTTCGGTGTTGGTGGCCGACCAAGCCCATGCTCGACTGTGATCGCATGACGCTGCGAGCGTGGACTGTCGCGTTGATTGTCGTCGCTGCGGGATGCGGCGGCTCGGGGACTGGCGGCGTCGCGGGCAAGGGTGGCGGTGGCGCTGCAGGCAGAGGTGGCAGCGGCGGGGCTGGCGCCAGCGGCGGCGCGGGGACGGGCGGCGGCAGCGTTGCGGGGACGGGCGGCGCCACCGCGGGCACGGGCGGTACGAGTGCAGGCGGCAGCAGCGCAGGCACGGGCGGCGGCGGCGCGGGCACGGGCGGCAGCTCTATTGCGGGCACGGGCGGCAGCTCTATTGCGGGCACGGGCGGTGGCGGCGTCGCGGGCACCGGTAGCAGCGGTATCGGCGGAAGCTCGGCCGCGGGGACGGGCGGAACATCGGCCGTGTCGTGCGGTGGCCCATCGACGGGCGGAACCGCCGGAACGAGCGCCGGCACGCCCGCGATCTGCAGCTTCCAGATCGACGCCACGCTGAGCCCGGCGATCTCGACGGTCGGCATCGTCAACTGGTCGACGGATCTGGCAGGGCTCACCGACGCGCGCATCGAGTTCACGCTGAACGATCCCGCGGCGAACGTGATCAACCGGGGCGGTGGCGGCAAGATCGACGTCAGCGGCACCACGCACCGCGCGCTGATGCTGGGCCTCAAGGCCGGGCGAACGTACACGTACCGCATCATCGCGACCGGCAGCGGCGGGAAGGTCTGCACCAGCGCGGATCGGACGCTGGCGACGTGCGGGCCCGCCAAGACGACCGTCACCCGAACCGTCGCGAACGCCGCCGCGGCCGCGCCGGGCTTCATCATCGTCACCCCTGGCGTCCAGGATTTCGGCATGACCCGCCCGCGCGCGCCGCTGCTGGCGTACATCATCGACGCGGACGGCGACGTGGTCTGGTGGACGGACGCGTCGTCGCAGACCAGCCGCGCGATCATGGACTGGGACGGCACGAGCATGTGGATGGTCACGCCCGGCGGTGGGAATTTGCGGCGGGTCGGAATGGACGGAATGGGCGCGGAGAACGTCGCGGGACTCACGGCGTGTCACCACGACATCGCCCCGCTTCCGGGCGGGACCATGGCGTTGCTCGTCAACACCGCGGGGATGCAGGGCGCGAGCGATCTGATCGAGCGCGCGCCCGACGGAACGCTGAAGACCATCGTGCGGCTCGACAGCAAGATCTACCAGTCGACGAGCTCGTTCCACGCGAACTCGATCCGGTATCACGCGGCGGATGACAGCTATACGGTCGGGGATCGAGACGCGCGCCTCATCGTCAAGCTTTCACGGCAGGGAAAGTTGCTCTGGCAGCTCGGCGGCGAATGCACGAGCGCGCCGGCCCCGAAGTGCGCGAACAACGTTCCCGCGGGCTCGACGCACGGCCAGCAACAACTCGCCAACGGGAACCTCCTCGTGTTCAAGAACGGCACGCCCGCGCAGATCGCGGAGTACGCGCTTGTCGAAGGCGCGACCTCGCTCACCGCGACCACGGCCTGGTCCTACCAGGCGACCGGCGCGGACAGCGAGCTTCTCGGCGACGTCCAGCGCCTGCCGAGAGATCCGCGAGGTGACCGCGTCCGGCGCCGTCGTCCAGACGATCAACGCCAACTACTTCGGCTACGCGAACTACCGCGAGTCGCTCTACGGCCCGCCGCTGCCGTATTAGCTAGAACGGAATCCGCAGAAGCTGCCGGTTGGCCGACACGAAGTAGAGGTGCGTGGCGTTTGCGAACAGCGCGCCCGGCGACGACACGCCGTGCACGCGCGAGCCGATGCCGGCGCCGTCGGTGGACGACCACATGATGTCCGAGCAAGGTCCCAGCTCGAGATCCCAGTAGAGCTTCCCGTTCGCGGGCAGCACGGCCCCGACGCGCGTCGTGTTCGTGGTGCCGAAGTCGCCCGAGTGATCGGGCGCCTGGTAGATCATCGTCGCGTTGCCACCGGTCAGCGACACCTTCATCACGCGGTTGTCGTTGTCGAAGTACAGCGCCATCGAATCTGCGGCGATGCCGTTAGAGGCGTAGTGATCGCCCGGCGCCACCACCTCGGCGCCGAGCGGCACGATGCCGCCGTCGGCGGATCCGGTCGGCGCCTGCGCGGTGACCGGGACGCGCAGGACGTTGGCGTCCAGGCTGTTCGTGATCGGATGGACGAAGTAGAGGTAGTTGCCGACGACCAGCAGCTGGCCGGGGTTCACGTCGCGAACCAGGATCGTGGGCGTGCCGCCGCCGACGGGTGCGCGCCCGATCTGCAGCTGGCCGGCGTCGTAGTAATAGATGAAGCCGTTCGACACCGTCACCTGCCACAGGCTGTTGCCGGTGACGATCGTCGTCGGCGTGCCGCCGGCGGCCGGCATCTTCGCGACGCCGTAGGCTTGGTTGATACCGGCTTCGCCGAAGTAGACCGTGTCGCCGTCCAGCGCGAGGCCCTGCATCGAGTTGGTCGAGAAGGTGCCCACGTTCGATCGATCGAGGATCACCGTGTCGGCGCCCGTGGCGAGGTCGACGCGATGGATGTTGGTCTTGTCGATCCAGAACGCGGTCGTGTCGTTCAGCACCAGCGCGCGTGGCAGGTTCAACGGGGCCACCACCTCGACACCATCGGGCAGCGGCGCGGCCGACGTGCCGGGCGTGATCGGGCCGCTGGTGGGGCAGAGCGGGGTCCCGGGATCGATGAACACGTCGAAGCCGCCTGGCGTGTCGGTCGGTCCGTCGCCCGCATCCGACGGAGAAACGCCCGCCTGGCCGCCCGTGCCGGTGCCGCCCGTACCGCCGGTCCCGCCGTCGGGCTTCGATCCGCTTGGCGACGAGCACCCGACAACCAACCCGATCATCCCCGCAATCCACACATGTTTAAGCATAGTGAGGGCGAGGGTATCGCCGAGCGCCACGCGCCTCAAGCCGACTGCGGTGGATGTGCGTGCCGCGCGTCGGCGCGAATGCAAACAGCGAAGAGCCTTACGGCTGCGCTGGGGGCTCTGATCGATAGCCGTGGGAGCGGAAGAGCCCGTCATCCAGCTTGTCACCCGCTGTGCTTCCGCCGAGGAGTTCATCGAGCGATTCGCGCGCTACACGACGGCGAACGACGTCGTCGTGCCGGCCTTGGCGAACCTGACCGTCGGCACCGCCGGCCCGTTCGTCATCTGCCTGAAGGACAAGTCGGTGATGTTGAAGGGGCGGTGCGAGGTGGCGGAGATCCGGCCCGTCGTGCTCGCGCCGGGCGCCGCGCCGTCGGGGCTGGCGCTGATGCGGCTGCACCTGCGCGAGATGGACGCGCACAGCGCCGGGATTCATCTGCGCCTGATGGAGCGGCACGCGTCGTGGGCGGGACCGCCTGCGAAACCAGCAGCGGCAGCCGCACCGAGGATGCCCGCGCTGCCGGCCCCGTCTGGATCGACCGCCGACGGGGCGGTGCCTGCGTCGGAGGTGACCTCGGATACGTCGGCGGTCACGGTCGCGGGACCCGAGACGACGGCGATCTCGCCGCTCCCGCGTCGTGAAGAGCGCGCGCCCGGCGCAACCTTCACGCTGCCCGCGAATCCGCTCGGCGATCTCGACGCCGCCGATCTGGCGAGCTTCATCGACCACACGTTGTTCGAGACCGACGCTGCGATGGAATCGGCCGCACCCGGCGGCGCGGTCGACGTCGACAGCAACGGCGCGGTCGACGCCGCGCCGACTGTAGGCACGGCGCGCGTCGTCGAGAATCGCGCGGACCGCGCGCGGCGAATCGCCCGTCGCGCGGCGCCGTTCGGCGCGTGCTTGCTCGGCGGGCTACTGGTCGGGATCGCGTTCCGGCCTGCGTCGAAGCCGGCGCCCGCCGTCAGCGTCGTGAGCCCGCCCAGCGTCGTCGCGCCCGCGCCGGCGCCGGCCCCCGCGCCGGCGCGCGCGGTGGACGGCACGCCAGACGGCGATCCGATTCCGTCCGCGCGCAGCTGCTTCGCGCGCGTGACGACCAAGCCTGCGGGCGCGAAGGTTCTGTGGGGAGACGTCGAGCTCGGGTCCAGCCCGATCGCGCACGCGCCCGTTCCGTGCGGCACCGTGACAGTGACGCTTCGGCGCGATCACTACACGGAGGTGACGCGTGAGATCACCGCCGATCACGAGCGCAACGCGGTCGTCGCCGAGCGCCTGCGCCGGCCGCCCGCGAAGCTGATGGTGACGTCCTCGCCGCCGCGCGCCGTCATCAAGATCAACAAGCACCGGATGGGACCGACGCCGCGCGAGGTCGCCGCCACGCGCTTCGAGCGAATTCGCATCGAGGCGTCGCTGCCCGGCTATCGGCCGTGGCGCAAGACGATGGTTCTGACCGACGAGGAGGCACAGGTCGACGTCAGGCTGGTGCGCAAGCGCGGATCGATCGCGGGCGGAGCGTCGGCCGCCCCGACGCCGGCCGCGCGGCCCGCGACGACACCGCCGGCGGGCACCGCCGTGGCGGTTCGCTGACGCCGCTCACGACGTCGGCGTCAGCACCAGCATCACCACGCTCTTGGCGGGCAGCGTGACCTGCAGCGTCTTGCCCGTGATCGAGCAGCTGGAAGCGGCGAGCGGCTGGATGTTCACCTTCTCCGTCTGCGCGTAGTCGTTGTAGCTGTCTTTTGCGGGCCCGGTGATGACCTGCGCGGCCGACACGGTGTACGCGCTCTTGCTGCTCGTGACGGTGACCCGGATGGTGTGTGTGTTCAGCAGGTCGACGTTGGCGAGGCTGATGTTGACGCGTCCCTGATCGTCGACGCTGGAGCCGGCGGACAGTACCGGGAAGGTCTGGCCGTTGCCGGTGATGTTCTCGCTGGTGAGCGTGTTCGGCGCCCACTTCGCGTTCGCGCGGTGGTGGGGCAGGAACATCTTGAACACGTAGAACGTCGGCGTCTTCACGAGCGCGCTGTCGCTGCTCCGGGTCAGCAGCAGCGAGTGAATGACGTTGATCCCCTGGGCCAGGCCCGCCATCGCGTAGCGATCCGCGTGCTGCATGAACAGGTGCAGCGTCTCCGCTCCCGAGATGGCGTCCATCAGCGTGCCTTGCTGCAGCCAATCATCGCTGGCCGTGAAGTTCTGCAGCCAGTCGCCCCATTCGTCCTCGTAGATCTTGATGCGCTTGGCCGAGTCGTATTTGTCGAGGTACATGACGGCCTGATCGATGCGCGGGCCGATCTGACCTTTGTTGGCGGCGTTGACGACGTTGTAGTACTGAGCGTCGGTGAAGCCGACGTTCGGGATGTCGTCCGGGTGATAGATGTAGTCGTGGATCTCGATGCCGTCGATCTTCGCGGCCTGGTTCTTGAGGATCGTGTCGAGCCAGGGCCATCGTCCGATCAGATCGGTGCCGGCGACGATGTTCAGCTTCTTCCCGTTCACGGGCGCTGACAGCATGTTGTAGTTCGCGACGTAGTTCGCCTCGTAGGTCGCTTCGTCCTGGTTGCCGCCGCAGCCCCAGACCTCGTTGCCGACCTTGAAGTGGTTGAGCGTCCATTCCGGGTGACTGGTGTTGTTGTTGATGTACTGGACCCAGGCGAGATTGTTCGCTGCCGCGGCGGACGTCCCCGGACCGGCGATGAGCGGCGGGATTCCGAGCAGCCCGCAGAGCTGCATGTACCGATCGGTGCCGACGTCGTTGCTCGGGTTCTTGTTGGAGCTCCAGTTGTAGCTGCCCGCGGCGCAGCCACCGGGCCACTCGATCATGCCGACGCCGGCCTCCTTGAACGCGTCGATGACGTCGTTGCGCATGCCGTTGGTGTTCGGGATCGTGGAGCTGGTGCCGACGAAGATGCCGCCCGACCAGTTCTTGCCCAGCCGCTCCATCAGGAGGCCGAAGATGCCGCTGTTGATCACGTACTGCGCGGTGTCCGCGTTGACCGTCAGCATGTTCGCGGGCGTGCTGCTCGCGGTGCCGGAGCACGCGTTCGGCGGCGTGCCGCCCGTGCCTGCGGTCCCGATCGATCCGCCGTTGCCGGTCGTTCCAGCATTGCCGGTCGTTCCACCTCGACCCGCGACGCCGGTCGTTCCAGCGGCGCCCGTCGCGCCGCCCCGGCCCGCGGCGCCGCTGGTGCCTGCAATGCCGGTCGTGCCCGCGGCGCCCGTCGTTCCGGCCACGCCCATCGTACCCGCCGCGCCAGTCGCGCTGCCGCCCGCGCCTGTCGTGCCCGCCGCGCCCGTCGCGCCGGCCGACGTTCCCGCGGATCCCGTCGTGCCCGCGCCGCCGCCGTTGCCTGCGCTACCCGTGCTGCCTGCGCTGCCTGTCGTGCCACCGCCGCCGGCCGGTGAGCACGCCGCGGCGACGATCGAGAGGAAGATGACCGCAGGACGACACGAGGGACGGTGAATCATCGAGGGCTCCTCGCACGAATTGTCGGGGAGCGCGGGGAGTTGTCATGGCTACCACCAGGTTTCGGCCTGGATGCCGAAGTTCGCGGCGTTCTGGAACTGCATGTAGTAGTTGGTGAAGACGAGGCCTTGATCGACGCCAGCCTGGCGCGCCGTCTCGTTCCACTTCGCCCAGGTGAAGAAGAGGCGCAGCTCCGGACGCGCCCAGAAGCCTCGATCCGCGGTGATCGCGATGGCGCCCGTGGCCTTGAACAGGAACTGCGGCTTCGAGCCGTTGTCCTTCGTCACGCGGTCGTAGCCCGCTTCGCCGAGCAGCTTCGCGTGCCGGACGAGCGCCAGGCTCACGCGCCCGCCCGCCGAGTACCAGTTCGTTTGCGATCCCATCGTTCCCAGGTCGTCGTGCTGAAAGACGCCCGCCAGCTGGGCGCCGAGCAACGGGATCGGCTGCACGGTCAGCACGTCCAGGACGCGAAAACGCCACTCGGCCAGCTCGTGACGGACGGAGAAATCCGGGTAGTAGAAGCGCGCGAGCGTTCCGAATCCCGTGCCGCCGCCGCGGCCGTACTGGACGGCGAACTTGTTGTCGCCGCCCAGAAGCTTCTGCACGAACTGGAAGGTCGCGCCCCATCCGCCGTGCGACGCGGGGTTGGCGCTGTAGCTGGCGATTCCCTGCACGCCCAGCTGGAACTCGCCGCTCTCCCAGAACTTGATCCCGCGGAGCTGCAGATCGTTGCGAAGGCCGAAATCGATTTGCAGGGGCAACGACGGCTGACTCATGGCCATCGACGTGGGCTCGCCGTCGACGGCGAACGCCCCGTAGCTGAGACGCAGATCCTCGCCGAGGGCGATGTCCTCGATCCCGGCGCCGACGCCGGAGGGATTCCAGTAGAAGAAGTCGCTGATGTAGACGGATTCGCGCTTGTAGTAACGCGTGCCCGCCCAGGCCGTCCCGCCGAACAGCCACGGTACGCCCTTGATGTCCGCGTAGAGCGTCGGGAAGTAGAGCACCGCGCCCGTCGACAGCAGGTTCTGATCCGGCGGGTTGACCGCGCCGTTCGGCGAATAGCCGATGTACGTCGTCGGGATGAAGACCGTCGGCATGACGTGCACGCTCGCGACCGCGCCGTCGTCACCCGCGTACGTCACGATCGTGAAGTGCGTTTCGGACCAGACCTCGCACTCGTTGCCGAGCCGGTACTTCGAAAACATCCCGCCCGGAATGTCGCGCAGCTTGAAGCACGTCATCCGGCCTTGGTGGTTGCTGGCACCGAAGCTGCCCCGGAAATATCCGCTGGTGGTGAGGTCGCCGAACTTCGGCTTGGCCGGCGGCGCCTCGGCGGGCGCGGCCGCCGCGGGCGGGGTGGCCGGCGTCAGCACCGGCACCGGTTGCTCGGCTTGTTTCGGTTGCTCGGTGTTGTGTCGAGCGTCGGCGTCCTCGCCCGCCGGCTCCTGCGCGAAGGCGGGCGCCGACAGGAGACCCGTGATCAGGAATAGCAGCGGCGGTGCGCCTCGCATCGTCATCTCTCCTCGCGCCGTCACTGGTTGAGCGGGCTCGGGGGAGACAGCTCGGGACACTGGTTCGTCAGCGCCATGCAGCTCGCGGGCGGCGCGGCGGTCATGACCTCGAAGAGCGCGGGCGTATCGGCGCGCGTGAGCATGGCGCAGCTCTTGAGCCCGTTGACCGTCTGCGTGAAGGCCGCGACCTCGTCGCTGATGCAGGCGGAGTACGCGGCGACCGTCGCCGTGCAGGTCGACGGGATGTCATTGCAGCCCAGGTTGTCGGCCCACGGATCGCCCTGGTTGCAGGAGCTCTCCTTGTTCGTGCAGTTCGTCTGCGCCTGCGCATCGGTGGGCGCGCTGCTCGAGGCCGCGTACGCGAGACCCTTCCACTTGCAGGTCGTCGCCTTGGGGATCGCGCTGCCGAAGTAGGCGTACGTGTCGTTGCAAAGCTGGATCACCTCCGCCGGAGACAGCGCGTTGACCGCCGAGGTCGGCGCCAGCGTCGTGACCATGCCGGCCGAGCCCGCGCCTCCGCCCGTCCCGCCGCCGCTCGAAGTGCCGCCCGTGCCCCCGCCCGTCCCGCCGCCGCTCGAAGTGCCGCCCGTGCCCCCGCTTCCGCCGCCGCTGCTGCAGCCCGCCGCCGCCATCGAGGCGAGCGCGATCGCGTTGAAGAATAGGCGCGTGGGGAGTCGCCGAGCTTTGCTCGGCGCGCACCATCGCGGGAGGGTTCGGGAACCCTTCGAGGGTTCCCGATTCAAATCGACAAGTCCGCTCTGCATGAAACCTCCGAGGCGTCTTGTCGGCTCGCGCGTGTCCTTGTCACGGAATTACGTATTCGACGCCGCTTCTGCGGAATCGAGAGTGCCGCCGTAACAAGAAAGCGCGCCTCGGG
>Ga0310810_10009051_pt1 | contig 11504 bp, 7 predicted proteins | sample NCmetagenome_FD_207641 | JGI IMG/M metagenome (GOLD analysis project Ga0310810, IMG submission 207641) | Soil microbial communities from experimental microcosm in Duke University, North Carolina, United States - NC | ecosystem: Engineered > Artificial ecosystem > Soil microcosm > Unclassified ... | reverse complement strand
GATCGCGGGCGCGGCGATGACGAGGAGGAGAACGGCCGCGAGCGGGAGAAAAATGAGCGTGACCAGCGCCGTCACCTTCTTGAGCATTTCGACCAGCGTTACTGGGGCCTTCGCGGCGACCAGCATGCCGGCGCCGAGTGGGAGCAGCGCGGACACGACGACGATGCGCGCGACGGCCAGGGGTCCGATCGAGAGTGTGCGCGCGAAGAAGAGCTCGACGACTTTGACCGCAAGCGGCACGATCACGATCGCCAGCACCGAGAGAATGGCCATCAGCCCAAGCGCAAAGTGCGCGGCGCCTCCCGCCTTCCCGTAGCGCTGAGGCAAAAGCGGCGGCACCGGCGAAATCGATATAGCGATCAGCGCGATCTCGACGGTTTGCCGAAACTCGAACAGGCGCGCAAGGAGAATCGCCAGCGCCGGCATCAGGATGAACATTCCCGCGATTCCTCGCAGGAGAACGGCCGGGCGACGAAGGACGTCAACGGCGTGGGCCGGCGTCGTCCTGATGCCGAAGCCGAAGACCGTGCAGAACACGCTGATCTGCAGGACGAGGATGACGATGTCGCGTAGTGTCATCACCACCGCGGACGGCTGGACATCGCGTCTTCCCATGTGCTCCATCCCGAGCCCATGCCGTAAGGCACCTGGTGCAAGACGGATTCGACCGCGCCGATCAGGCCCTTTTCGATCTTGAAGAACTCGGCGATTTGCCACGTCCACGGAATGCTCGGTCCCGACGTGACCGTCCGGCCGTCGGTGAGCGTGCCGTGGCGCGCATCCCCAGAGCCGTTGTCGAAGAATGCGAATGCGAACGCGATGCCGCGCTCGCGATCCACGGCAACGAAGCGTCGATCGCGGATGCGCGTGACGTAGAAGAACACGCCCGATTGAAATTGCTGCAGGCAGCTCGTACGGACGCGATTCGGCGGCGCCGGCGGCGCACCCGGCACGAGCGCGGGATCGCCAGCCGTGACCGATCCGTTCTCGAGCCGAGCGCACGACTCCTGGAGCGGATACACGCCTTTGCCGTCGTTCCGCTCGATCCCCGAGAAGTACATATTGGCGATGCGAGCGAGATCGTCCCGCGACTGGCGCTCGGACGCGGGCACGGCGGTGTACCACGCACGTCGCGGCGCCGCGATTGTGTCGAGACTCTCGGCGGCATCCTTGTTCCGAATGACGAGCGTCTCGATCTCCGCGATTCGCCGATCTTCGACGCCCAGTCTGAGCACGAGAATCGTGGGCGTGTCTGCCTCGCGAATCGTGCCCATCAGCACGGCCTGGCTGGCGTCCACATCGGCCATGTCCAGGCGATAGCCGCCCTTGCCGGTCACGGTGTGCCAGAGGCCATCGCCCAGCTCGAGCCGCTGACCGTTCTCCGTGAACTTCGCGTTCGCCGCCAACGGCAGTCGCGACGGATCACGCGCGATCAATGCATCGACGTAACGATCGAGCAGTCCCGTCAGACACGCGCGATCGCACGACACGTTGACCTGTTCCGCCGCTGTCACGATTGGACACACAAGTGCCATCAGCGCTGCACAGAAGACGGTCACGACGCGCATGCATTCCACCTCATCGTCGATCGAACGGATTGTAGCGGGAATGGCCAGTCTCACCGTAGCCTTGGCGAAGGCGGAAGACTCGCCTCTGCGAGTGAACGGTAGAATACGCGGGACCGGGAGGACGTCATGGGAAGCGAGTCGAACAGCGGACGCCGTCTGACACGAAGACGTGTTCTGAAAGCGGGCGCGACTGCGCTCGGCAGCGGCACTGCCCTGCTCGCCGGCGCGCCTGAGATGAACGCACAGACGACGCAGGCTCCGGCGGTGCTGACCAACGCACAAACAGGACGCACGTTCCGCGGGCTCGTGCGCCACGACAGCACGATCGACGTGCAGCAAATGCGTCTGCTGCCGATTGACTCTCGTCAAGTCGTCATTCGATCCCTGGCCGTTGCCCCCTGCTACACGATCGTCCGCGGCGCGCTGAGCACGAACCCGATTCGACGCGCTGAAGTACCCAATCACTGCGGCTTCGGCGTGGTCGAGGCCGTTGGTGCGATGGTGAAGCGCGTGCAGGTCGGCGATCGCGTCCTCGTCGCAGGCACGTCACAGTGCGGACAGTGTTATCAATGTCTGCACGGCCGCCCGGACTACTGTCAGTTCACGTTCTTCTCGAACGCACCGGGCGTCGAGCCGTTTCCACCATTTGCCCAGATGCTGGACGGCACCCCCGTCTACGCGCAGGCCGGCATCGGCGGCATGAGCGAGATCATGACGGCGTTCGAGGAGTACTGTGTGCCGCTCTTCAGCGATGTGCCGGCTGCACAGCTCACGCTCCTCGGCGATCAACTCGCTTCGGGGTTCGCCGCCGGTCACGCCGACATGCGTTTCGAGCCAGGCTCCGATGTCGTGGTCTTTGGCGCCGGGCCGGTCGGCCTCGGTGCCGTGCAGGCGGCGCGCGTCACCGGCGCGGGTCAGGTGATCGTGGTCGATCCGATCAAGTATCGGCGCGAATTCTCTATGACGCTCGGAGCGACGATCACGCTCGATCCCAACGCCGAAGGCGACGGCATTGTCGAGCGCATCAGAGAGCTCTGTCGCGGCGCCAATGACAGACGCTTCGCCGGCGGAACCAGTTGGGGACGTGCAGCGAACGCCGTGATCTCTCGCGGCGCCGACTTCGTCGTCGAGGCGGCCGGCTATCAGGCCCATCCTCCGAAGGTCGAGACGCAGCCCGATCCATCGAACGTCAAGACCGTGCTGCAGGCCTGGGACTGCACGCGCGCGGGCGGCCACACCATGCTGATGGGATTCACGCTGCAACCGGTCCCATTCCCCGGCGCCTCGTTGGCGCTGTTCGGCCGGACGATTCACCCGGGCCAGCAGGGTGGGCTTCACGTGATGCGCGACATCCCGCGCTACGTGAAGTTGATCGAGAAGGGAAAGATCGACGCAACATCCGTGATCACGAAGAAATACACGCTAGACGAAGGACGGCAGGCGATTCAGGAGACCGGCGAGCGCACGATCATCACCGGCGTCATCGAGTTCGCGTAGCCGGACGGCTCCCTCCAAAAATTCGGTAGGCCTCCGATAGGACGGAGGCCGACCAGCCCCATGCATTCCCATCATCATCGGGCGACCCACCAAAACCCGAGCTGATCCAGCCATTTCTGGCCCGCGAGAGGCAAACTCGCGGCGGCACGGGCTCTGCTGTCTGGAATGACGCGATATCGGGGTTCGTGTCCAGCGACTTTCGACACTCCGAATTGAGGATGCAACGATGACATCTGACGAGCGCGCGGCCGAAACGGAACTTTTGCCAGAAACTGCACCCGCCGGCGCGGATTTGCCGGCAGGCCTGGACCGCAGAGCGTTCATGATGCGGTCGGCTATCTTCGGCGCAACCGCGGTGCTCACCGGATGCGCCGCGCCCACAGAGCAGCAGGTCGCGTCAGCCCCTCCCGCGCCAGCACCCAAGGTGCCCGCCGATCCCGCGCTGTCCGAGGACCTCAACGTCGTCAAGAAGGCCAAGGGGCCGGTGATGACGACGCTCGACGAGTTCTACAAGGTCGGGCCTGGCCCATCGAGCTCGCACACGATCGGCCCGATGCGAATTACGTACGACTTCTATCAGCGCTGCACCAAGCTGCCGGCCGATCAACTGGCCAAGGTGACCGGCATGAAGGTGCACCTGTTCGGAAGCCTCAGCGCCACCGGCAAGGGCCATGGCACCGAGCGGGCCGCACTGGCCGGCATCATCGGGAAGGAACCAGCGACCGTGGAGCCGCAGTTCCTCGACAGCCTGGCGGCCAAACCCGACCAGACTTTCCCCGTGAAGATTGGCGACAAGACGCTGACGATGTCGCTCAAGGACATCGTCTACGACGAGACCAAGGGAAACTTCCCGCACCCGAATACGATGACCTGCAAGTTGATGGGCGGGGACGCCGTCATCTACGAGCTCGAGTACTACTCCGTCGGCGGCGGCTTCATCGAGTGGAAAGGCTACGAGCCGCCGAAGAAGGGGCAACCGAAATATCCGTACTCGACGATGAAAGAGCTGCAGTCCCATGCGCAGCAGAACAAGCTGTCTGTCGCGCAGGTCGTGATGGCCAACGAGGTTGCGGTCTCCGGGAAGAGCGAGGCCGAGATCAATGCCTTCGTCGACAAGATCCACACGGCGATGGTCAACATCGTCAAAGCCGGGCTGAGCGCTCCGGAGGGCACATTGCCCGGGCCGATCAAGCTGAAGACAAAGGCAGGCGACGTCTACAAGCGGGCGATGGATGACAAGTACGCGGGCCAGCGCGGCGTCGGCGTCCTCTCCGCCTACGCACTGGCAGGCTCGGAGGAGAACGCACGCGGCCATCTCGTGGTGACGGCTCCAACAGGCGGGTCAGCCGGGGTGTTGCCGGCCCTTGTCTATGCCCTTGGTGAAGGGGGCCGCAAGCTTCCTGAGCAGAAGATTCGCGACGGATTCCTTGCGGCAGCCGCGGTTGGATACCTGTGTAAACACAATGCGACGCTTTCGGGTGCAGAGGGTGGATGCCAGGCAGAAATCGGCGTCGCCTCGGCCATGGGCGCGGCGTTTATCGCACAGGCGTACGACTTCGATGATCAGGTCGTGGCCAACGCCGCCGAATCGTCGCTCCAGCATCACCTCGGCATGACCTGCGATCCGGTCGCGGGGTTTGTGCAGGTGCCGTGCATCGAGCGCTGCGCGTTCGGCTCGGTGAAGGCGTTTACCGGTTTCATGATCGCGAGCAACGAGATCCCGACCAACCGTCGCGTGGACTTCGACACGACGGTGACCGCGATGGCGCTCACGGCGAAGGAGATGAACGCGAAGTACAAGGAGACCTCCGAAGGCGGTCTCGCGGTGTCGCTCGTGTTGTGCTGAGGGAGGCCGCTTCCCTCACGAGAGATCGATGAACCGAGGGCTCAGCACGGCGGCGGTCGCGTGGCTCATCACGGCGGTGTACTACTTCTATCAGTACACGCTCCGTTCGGCGCCCGCGGTGATGATGCCGCAGCTCTCCGAAGCGTTCGGCCTCAGCGCGCTCGGCGTCGCGTCGATGGTCGGCCTGTTCTACTACGGGTACTCGCCTTTCAGCCTCGTCGCGGGCGTGGCGATGGATCAGCTCGGGCCACGCAAGGTCATTCCGATTGGCGCGGCGATGGTTGGCATCGGCGCGCTCCTCTTCGGTTCAGGCAATAGCGACGTCGCCAGCGTCGGCCGGCTCGTGCAGGGTGCCGGCGGCGTATTCGCGCTCGTCGGCGCCGCCTACATCGCAACGACGAACTTCCCGGCGTCCCGCGCGGCGACGCTGATCGGCGCCACGCAGATGTTCGGCATGGCGGGCGGCTCGGCCGGGCAGGTGCTCGTGGGGCCGGCAATCGCCGCGGGCGTTCCCTGGAGCACGTTTTGGATCGCGATGGGCGTCGCGGGGCTCGTGATCAGCGTGCTCCTGCTGCTGCTTCTTCCGAAGTCGGAGAGGAAGGAACGTCACAGCGACTGGGTCATGCGTTCGGCTGTCGCGATGAAGACGGTCTTCCTCAACCCGCAGTCGATCCTGTGCGGAATGATCGCGGGATTGCTCTTCATCCCGACCACGATCTTCGACATGGTCTGGGGTGTGCGCTATCTCCAGGAAGCGCGTGGTCTCGACTACGGGTCCGCCGTCATGCGGTCCTCGATGGTGCCCCTTGGCTGGATCATCGGGTGTCCGCTCCTCGGCTTCCTCTCGGACCGCATCGGCCGCCGCAAGCCGGTGATCGCCGGCGGCGCCGTGGTGCTATTCGCGTGCCTCGCGTGGATTCTGTACGGCCGAGTGGACTTGTTTCCACCGTACGTGCTCGGCATCGTCGCAGGGATCGCGTCGGGTGCCGCGATGCTTCCGTACACGGTGATCAAAGAAGCGAACCCGCGGAGCATGAGCGGAACGGCCACTGGCGTGGTCAATTTCCTGAACTTCACCTTCAGCGCTCTCCTCGGCCCGGTCTTTGGATGGCTGCTCGTCACCGTGAGCGGCGGCGCATCCCCGATGACGCTCGATCACTATCAGATGGCCTTCCAACCCTTGCTGTACGGGGTGGCGCTGGCCATCGCGCTCACGCTTCTCCTCAGGGAGACGGGATCCGCGGCGCAACCGATATCGGCGCCGCTCCCGGTGACACATCGCGAGGCAATATGACGACCGGGACTGGCAAGTACGAACAGGCACTGAGCAAGTGCCGTCACCTCGACCCGATCCCCACCGCCGTCGCACATCCCTGCGACGAGACGTCACTCGCCGGCGCGTTCGAGGCGATGGCGAATGGGCTGATCGCGCCAATCCTCGTGGGGCCCACGAAGAAGATTCGCGACGTCGCGCAGCGGCACGGCATCGATCTCGGGAACACCCGCATCGTCGACGCCGGCCACAGTCACGAGTCCGCGGCGAAAGCCGTCGAGCTGGTGCGCCTCGGCGAGGCCGAGCTGCTGATGAAGGGCAGCCTTCACAGCGACGAGCTGCTCGGCGCCGTGGTGGCGCGCGACACGGGACTGCGAACGGCCCGGCGGATCAGCCACGCCTTCATCATGGACGTGCCGACGTATCACAAGGTGCTGGTCGTGACCGACGCGGCGATCAACATCGCGCCGACGCTGGAAGACAAGGTGGACATCTGCCAGAACGCGATCGACCTCGTCGTCGCCCTCGGCAACCATACGCCCAAGGTCGCGATTCTCGCGGCGGTGGAAACCGTCACCTCGAAGATGCCGGCGACGATCGATGCCGCTGCGCTCTGCAAGATGGCCGATCGCGGACAGATCACACATGCCATCCTCGACGGTCCGCTCGCCTTCGACAATGCGATCAGCAAGGACGCCGCGCGGATCAAAGGCATCAAGTCCGAGGTCGCCGGGGATCCCGACATCCTGCTCGTACCGGACCTCGAGGCGGGAAACATCCTGGCCAAGCAGTTGACGTTCCTCGCAAACGCCGATAGCGCCGGCGTCGTGCTCGGCGCCCGCGTGCCGATCATCCTCACCAGCCGCGCCGACAGTGTCAGGTCGCGCAGCGCGAGTTGTGCCGTCGCCATGCTGGTTGCACACGCACGACGAGAGGCACTTCAGGCAACCGTGTAGCGCAACCCGCGTCGGAGTGGGAGCCATGGACGAATTCGCAGTCGTCATCAACGCTGGTTCCTCGAGCCTGAAGTTCTCGGTCTTCCGGCGTCAGGAGTCACGTCCCTGGCATCTCGAGGCGCGTGGTCAGATCGAGGGAATCGGCACACGTCCGCAGTTCTCCGCGAAGAACGAGGCCGGAGAATCGATCGCCGATCGCGAGTTGGGTGACTCGGTCAAGGACGGCCGCTCGGCCCTCGACTACGTTGCCGGCTGGCTTCGGGAACGCCATGGCGGCGCCCGGGTACGAGGCGTCGGTCATCGCATCGTGCACGGCGGCGCGAAGTACGCCGGGCCGACGATCGTCACGCCGCAGGTGCTCGACGATCTGCGCAAACTGATTCCGCTTGCGCCGCTGCACCAGCCCTACAACCTCGCGGCGATCGACGCCGTGTCGGAACGGCTGCCCGACGTGCCGCAGGTCGCGTGCTTCGACACGAGCTTCCATCGCGGCCAGCCCGCCGTCGCGGAGCTGGTGCCGCTGCCGGCGGATATCCGATCGGGCGGTGTGCAGCGCTACGGTTTCCACGGTCTCTCGTATGAGTACATCGCGTCGGTGCTGCCCTCGGTCGCGCCCGAGATTGCCGGCGGTCGCGTGATCGTTGCGCATCTGGGAAGCGGCGCGAGCATGTGCGCGATCAAGAACGGCAAGAGCGTCGATAGCACGCTCGGCTTCACCGCGCTCGATGGTCTATGCATGGGCACGCGACCGGGAGCGGTCGATCCCGGCGTGATCCTGCACCTGTTTCAAGGCCTCGGCCTGTCGGCGAAAGACGTCGAGTCGATCCTCTACAAGAAATCCGGCCTGCTCGGCATTTCGGGCATCAGCAACGACATGCGCGTGCTGCTTGCGAGCGGCGAGCCTGCCGCGCGCCTGGCTGTGGATTACTTCGTCTACCAGGCGGCGAAGGAGGTCGGCGCGCTGGCGGCGGTGCTGGGTGGGGTTGACGCGCTGGTCTTCACTGCCGGCATCGGCGAGAACTCACCGGAGATCCGCAAGCGGATCTGTGCCGCGTCAGCATGGCTCGGGATCGAGCTCGACGAAGCGGCCAATGCGCAGCGTGGACCGCGCATCAGCAGCGCGACGAGCCGCGTATCGGCGTGGGTGATCCCGACCAATGAGGAACTGATGATCGCCAGGCACACCGGGACGTTGCTCGGCCTCATCGCGGCGCGCGCGTAGCTGTCTTCAGCGCGCCGAACGCAACCTAGGAGAGCAACATGGCCGCGATGGTCTCAAGCGCAACGACAGTGGAGGACGCGCCCTCACCGTGGAGCGGGTTTCACACGGGCCTCTGGCAGAAGGAAATCAACGTTCGCGACTTCATTCAGCAGAACTACGAGCCGTACGACGGCGAGGCCTCCTTTCTAAAGCCGGCCACGGCGCGGACCAGGCATATCTGGGACATCCTCACTCGCCTCTTCGTCGAGGAGCGCAAGAAGGGTGTCCTCGACGTGTCTCCGATTCCGAGCTCGATCACGGCACACGCACCCGGTTACATCGACAAAGAGCACGAAATCATCGTCGGGCTGCAGACCGAGGCGCCGCTCAAGCGGGCGATCATGCCAAACGGCGGCTTTCGCCTGGTGGTCAATGCTCTGAAAGCCTATGGCTATGAGCCCGACCCGCACGTGGTCGAGGCGTTCACCAAATATCGCAAGACGCACAACGACGCCGTGTTCGACGCATACACCGCGGACGTGCGCCGATGCCGCAGCTCTCACGTCCTGACCGGTCTGCCCGACGCCTACGGACGCGGGCGAATCATCGGTGACTATCGGCGTGTGGCGCTCTACGGCATCAAGCGGCTGATCGAGCGCAAGCAGGAAGAGAAAAGCGCTCTCGATTCGCAGCAGTCCACAGACGACATCATTCGCGACCGCGAAGAGCTCGCCGAACAGATCCGCGCCCTGAAGGAACTGCAACAGATGGCGTCGAGCTATGGGTTCGATGTCTCACGACCCGCGACCAGCGCGCGAGAGGCGGTCCAGTGGCTCTACCTGGGCTACCTCGCAGGCGTCAAAGAACAGAACGGCGCCGCGATGTCACTCGGCCGCACCTCGACCTTCCTCGACATCTATTTCCAGCGCGATCTCGCCTCGGGTGCGCTGACCGAGGAACAGGCGCAGGAGATCATCGACGACTTCGTCATCAAGCTGCGCATCATCAGGTTCCTGCGCACGCCCGAGTACGACGAACTGTTCGCTGGCGACCCGACGTGGGTCACCGAATCGCTCGCCGGCATGGGCGACGACGGGCGCTCGCTCGTGACGAAGACGAGTTTCAGGTTCCTGCAGACGCTCTACAACCTCGGCCCGGCACCCGAACCAAACCTCACCATCTGGTATTCGCCGCGGCTCCCGGACGGCTTCCGCCACTTTGCCGCCCGAGTCGCGATCGACACCAGCTCGCTCCAGTTCGAGAGCGACGAGATCATGCGCCGCGCGTGGGGAGACGACGGGGCGATCGCCTGTTGCGTGTCACCGATGGTGGTTGGCAAACAGATGCAGTTCTTCGGCGCGCGTGCCAATCTGGCGAAATGCCTGCTCTACGCCATCAACGGCGGCCGTGACGAGATCAGCGGAGACCAGGTCGGTCCCCGCGTCGATCCGGTCAAAGGCGACGTGCTCGACTTCGACGACGTGCTCGAGAAGTTCGACCGGATGATGGACTGGCTTGCCGGCGTGTACGTGAACGCGATGAACATCATCCACTACATGCACGACAAGTACGCCTACGAACGCGTCGAGATGGCGCTGCACGACTACGCGCCGCTGCGCACGATGGCCTTTGGCATGGCCGGCATGTCGGTCGTGGCCGACAGCCTGTCGGCGATCAAGTTCGCGCGCGTGCGCGTGGTGCGCGACGAGAGCGGCCTCGTCACCGACTACCAGACCGAAGGCACGTTCCCGATGTTTGGGAACAACGACAACCGCGTCGATCATCTCGCCGCGTGGGTCGTCTCGACGTTCATGAGCAAGCTGCGCAAATACCCGACCTACCGCAACGCCCTGCATACGCAATCGATTCTGACAATCACGTCGAATGTCGTGTACGGCAAGGCCACGGGGAACACGCCCGACGGCCGCCGGCATGGTGCGCCGTTCGCGCCAGGGGCGAACCCGATGCACGGCCGCGACAGCCACGGCATTCATGCGTCGGCGGCGTCCGTGGCCAAGATCCCCTACCGCGACGCGGCTGACGGCATTTCGCTGACCGTCTCGCTCGTTCCGCAAGGCCTTGGCCGCGTCGAGGAGGATCGCATCACCAATCTCACCAGCATGCTGGACGCGTTCTTCAGCAGCACCGGCTATCACATGAACGTGAACGTGCTGAATCGCGAGACGCTGCTCGATGCGATGGAGCATCCGGAGAAGTATCCGAGCTTGACCATTCGCGTCTCGGGTTATGCCGTGAACTTTGTCCGGCTGACGCGCGAGCAACAGATGGACGTCATCAACCGGACGTTCCACGGAGGTGACCGTCATGCCTGAGAATCAGACCGTCCAGGTGCAACTCGAGGCGGCGAATCCCTTCGAGCTTCGCGTCGGGCTGGGCAAGAACGTTCCGGAGAGCGACGTCCGCACCGCGCTCGCCAGCGGCGACATGGGGTTCCTGCATTCGTTCACCACCGGCGCGACGGTGGATGGCCCCGGTGTGCGTGTCGTGGTGTGGACGGCTGGCTGCATGTGGCGGTGCCGCTACTGTCACAACCCGGACACCTGGACGATGAGCAACGGCATACCCGTGCCACTGACGAGAGCCGTCGAGGAGCTGAGGAAGTATCGTCACGGCTTGAAGGTGATGTCCGGTGGTCTGACGATCAGCGGCGGCGAGCCCTTGATGCAGCACCGCTTCGTCGTGAGACTCTTCGCCGAGGCGTCCCAGATGGGCGTCCATACCGCCCTCGATACCAACGGGTACTACGGGAGCAAGGTGAGTGACGCGGAGCTCGAGACCATCAGCCTCGTGCTGCTCGACATCAAGACCTGGGATCCCGAGCGCCACAAGAGCCTCACGGGAATGGACAACGCGCCGACCTTGGAGTTCGCGCGCCGGCTCGCCGCCCGGCGGCGGCCGGTCTGGCTTCGCTACGTGCTCGTCCCGGGTGTCACCGATGATCCCGCTGACATCTCGAAGATCGCGTCATTCGCCGGCGAGCTTGGCAACGTGGAGCGGGTGGACGTGCTGCCCTTCCATCAATTGGGCCAATACAAATGGAAGCGCCTCGGGCTGGAGTACACACTCGAAGACACTCAGCCGCCCACGCAGGAACTCGTTGACCAGACCTGCACGCTGTTCCGGAACGCGGGGCTCAAAACGT
>Ga0310810_10009050_pt1 | contig 11505 bp, 6 predicted proteins | sample NCmetagenome_FD_207641 | JGI IMG/M metagenome (GOLD analysis project Ga0310810, IMG submission 207641) | Soil microbial communities from experimental microcosm in Duke University, North Carolina, United States - NC | ecosystem: Engineered > Artificial ecosystem > Soil microcosm > Unclassified ... | reverse complement strand
GACAACGCGGTGTTCGAGGCCGACCTGACCAATCCCGATCTGCGGCGCGACGGCATCATCGCGGTCGCGCGCGGCGACATCAACGTCTGCCGGACGCGCATGCTGTGGGACGGCGTGTGCGTCGAGCGCATTCAGGTCACGAACTACCGTCTCGATCGCATCGACGTTCCGCTCTCGCTGAATTTCGATGCGGACTTTGCCGACGTCTTCGAAGTCCGAGGCATGCGGCGCGCGCGGCGTGGCGAGCGGTTGCCCGACGAGCCCGGAGACGTGTATGTGATGCGCTATCGCGGTCTCGACGATCGCGAGCGTCGTGCGCGGGTCCGCTGGAGCCGCCATCCGGATCGTGGCGGGCAGAATCGGGCGATGTGGATGCTCTCGCTCGAGCCGATGGCGAGTGCCGCGGTGGACATCATCGTCGAGTACGACATCGATGGACGCCGTCCCAGCTCGGTCACCGATATCTCGTTCGAGCACGTGATGGCGCTGAAGAAGGGCCCTCGTGAACAACCTCCTCACGCCTTCTGTTGTCAGCTCGCCAGCTCCAGCACGATCTTCAACCGCTGGCTCGATCGGTCGTCTGCGGATCTGCAGATCATGATGACCGACACGCCACATGGCGCGTATCCGTACGCGGGCATCCCCTGGTTCAGTACTCCGTTCGGTCGCGACGGAATCATCACCGCCTTCGAAATGCTCTGGCTCAACCCTGACGTCGCGCGAGGAGTGCTGTTGTTCCTCGCGAAGACGCAAGCCGCGACGACCGACGATGCGCGCGATGCGAAGCCGGGAAAGATCCTGCACGAGATGCGTGGCGGCGAGATGGCGGCGCTTGGCGAGGTGCCGTTCGGCTGCTACTACGGCAGCTGCGATGTGACGCCGCTGTTCGTCATGCTCGCCGAGGCGTACTACCGCAGAACCGGCGATCTGGTGTTCATCGATGAGATCTGGCCGCATCTGACCCGCGCGCTCGACTGGATGCGCGAGAGCGGCGATCTCGACGGCGATGGCTTCATCGAGTACGCGCGCCAGTCCGAGACCGGCCTGGTCCAGCAGGGATGGAAGGATTCGCACGACTCGGTGTTCCACGCGGACGGGTCCCCCGCAGAACCGCCGATCGCGTTGTGCGAGGTGCAGGGTTACGCCTACGCCGCGTGGAAGGGGGCAGCGGAGCTCGCACGGCTGCGCGGCGACACGTCGTCCGCGGACGATTGGCTGTCACGAGCCGAGCGAGTGCGGGTGGCATTCGAGCGTGCCTTCTGGTGCGAGGAGCTCGGCACCTACGCCCTCGCTCTCGATGGGCACAAGCGTGCGTGTCGCGTGCGCACCTCGAACCCCGGGCATTGCCTCTTCGCGGGGATCGTGTCGCCCGAGCGTGCCGAGCGCGTGAGCGCGACCTTGATGGAGGACGCGTCGTTCGCAGGATGGGGCGTGCGCACGGTTGCGGCCAGCGAGCGACGTTACAACCCGCAGTCGTACCACAACGGATCGATTTGGCCGCACGACAACGCGATCGTCGCCGCGGGGATGGCGCGCTACGGTTTCACCGGCGCGGCCCGTCGCATCCTCACGGCGATGGGCGATCTGAGCGGGGCCGTCGATCTTCATCGGCTGCCCGAGTTGATCTGCGGCTTTCCGCGTCGCGGACGTGAGTACCCGACGTTGTATCCGGTTGCGTGCGCGCCGCAGGCGTGGGCAGCGGGTGCGGTGTTCCTGCTTCTTTCGGCGGCTCTCGGCGTGCAGATCGATGCGCCGGGGCGAAGAGTGTCGTTCTCGCGTGGCCGGCTCCCCGAAACACTCGACTGGCTTCGCCTGACGGATCTCGCGATCGGTGATGCGCGCATCGACATCCGGTTGGAACGGCATCAGCACGACACCGGCGTGACCGTCCTGCGCCGCGAAGGCCACGTCGAGATCGTGACCGTGAAGTGATCTGATTACTGCCTGGCCAGGAGGCCGCGTTCGACGGCAAAGAGCGCGAGCGCGGTCGCCTTTCGCACACCGATTTTCTGCATGATGTGACTGCGGTGCACGGCCACAGTGTTGGTGCTCAGCTTGAGCTCGCGCGCGATTTCGCGATTGGAGAGGCTGCGGGCGATGAGCACGAGTACTTCGCGCTCGCGCGCGGTAAGCCGCTCGTAGCCCGCTGTGAAGCTCGAACCGTTGACCGGAGTGGCGGCGCGTAGAGCTGGACTGAGATAGCGTTCGGACCGACTGGCCAGGCGCACGGCGTCCCTGAGGTCGCCGTCCGATGCATCGGACAGCTCCACGCACGCCAGGCCGCCGGCAGCAAGCGTGGCTTCAACGTCGCGTGTGTCTGCCCAGTGGCGCACGCAGACGATGCCGAGACCGGCGCGGCGGATCGCGGTGATCGTGGACGCGCGACAGGCATCGCGATCGATGGCCGCGCACATCACGACGACGTCCGCTGTGACGGTGACCAGCGCTTTACCCGCTTCGCGCCCGTCGCCGACTTCTGCGACAACGGCGATATCGCCCTCTTCTTCGAGAATGCGCCGGAGTCCACCTCGGACGAGGCTGGAGCGCTCGACCAGCATCACGCGGAGTCGCATAAGCGGAACGTCTCAGCGTGTGTGACGTTGGGAATCGGCCGAGGGTTGCCGGCGTCGTCGTCTGAACAACGGACTGAAGGAGGAACGCTGCTCGACGATCGATGACAGGGCCTCAATCGCGCGCGCGAGGCAGAAGGCGAGATGTTCCGTCGCGGCAGACCCCGCCTTGATCGGATCTCGTGAGGCCATCGCACAAACGAGCTCGAGGTGCCGCGCATTCGGGGCGCATGGCTGGGAGACGTGGGAGAGCCACAGCATCGCGAACCCGTGGCACTGGTCAACGGCGTCGAAGAGCGCACCGCACTGGCTGTACGTAGCGACCTGGACGTGGAAGGCACGGTGCGCGTTTGCGTACTGCTTCACATCGCAGCGGGTGCTCAGGTCGTCGAGTTCCCGCGCGAGGGTCTCGAGGTGCGCCAGCTCGTCGTCAGTTGCCATGAGCGCGACGCGCGTCGCCGCCTGGCCCTCGAGCGCCTCGCGCACGACGAAGTGGCCGCGGATTTCGTCGAGCGACAGCGCGCGCACGCGGGTACCGGCTCGCGGGCGACTCTCGAGCAGGCCTTCGAGCTCGAGGCGCTGAAACGCCGATGCGACAGGGAGGGGGCTGGTTTGCAGTTCTGTTGCGATGCGTCGCCGGGACATCGGTTGCCCAGGCTGCAGATCGCCACTCAGAATGCCGCGGCGGACGCTTTCGTAGACTTTCGACGCGAGCGTGGATGCATCGAGCCCGTTACGCATATTCGCAATACGAAAAATCTTTCTTTATAAGAACATCATAGCGCTTCCGGTCGCGTCAAGGTGTGGCGGGGCGCCTTGACAATGACGAACACGCGGCGTATCAGAGACCGACGTGAGTCGTCGGTCACCCAAGCGCTCCCAGGACCCACCTAAGCCTGCGCCGCCTACCCGCTCTGCAAAAGCCCCGTTCACTGCTGTCGTGGTCGGCGGAGTGGTGCTGGTCTTGGTGGTCGGGCTATTGCTGGCAAGTCGTTGGCGAACTGGCGACGCATCAGCCCGGTTGCCGTCGCCGCCGGCGGTCTCGGCCCAGCAGAAAGCGGTCGAGCAGCATCTCCGTGAACGCTATGAGGCGGCGATGCGAGCACCCTCGTCGATTGCCGCGGTCGGTCCACTCTGTCTCGCGTACCACGCGGACATGTTCTTCGACGCGGCGGATCGGTGCTACGGGGTGGCCACTGCGCTCGCTCCAGACGAATGGCGGTGGACCTACTACCGCGCGGTCATTCAATCGGAGCGGGGAGGTGGCGAAGCGCTCGTCGCCAGTCTCCGTCAGGTCGTCGATCGAGCGCCGCAATTCGGACCCGCCTGGCTGCGACTGGGGGAGGCCGAGTTCAAGGCCGGCCGCTACGATCGCGCGGCGCAGGCATGGCTGAAGGCTCGGGACCTGCCAGTCGAGAACGAATCAGCCGTCTCACCGCGTCACCTGACCGAGACCCCGCTATCAGCCTACGCGTCGCTCGGGCTCGCACGAGTCGCGCTCGTTCGAGGAGAGTTCGATTCGGCGCGACAGACGCTCGAGCAACTCCTGAGCACGACGCCTCAGTTCGGGTCGGCGCTTCGCCTGCTTGCGGAGAGTTACCGGAAGCTTGGACGCGAGACCGAGGCAACACGCTACGTGTACAGGGCTGGCCGCGTCCCGCCTTACGCTCCCTACGCGGATCCGGTGATCGATGAGCTCGCGCGTGAATCGCGCAACAGCATCCTGCTCCTCCGGCTCGCATCCGAAGCGAACCTGGCGATCAACGCGGAGTGGAGCGAGTACCTCACGCGTCGCGCGCTCGAGTTCGATCCGAACAACCCGGAGGTCGTGCTCAAGCTCGCACGCGTCCTGCGCACGGTCGAGCGAAACGACGAGGCGCTCGAGCTGTTCATGCGATACCAGGCCATGGTGCCAGGCGACTATCAGGCGCTCGCGCACATCGGGAGTTGCCTCAGCGCGATGGGTCGTTTCGGCGAGGCTGAGATTTATTTCCGGCAGGCGCTGAAAGGGCTGGACGATCCCGTCACGCACTTCAACATGGGGTTGCTGCTCGCCCGCACGAACCGGCTCGATGGTGCCGTCGCCGAGTACGAGAAGGCGCTCAAACTGGACCCGATGCACACCGATTCCAGGACCAACCTGGCCGCCGTGTTCGCCCGTCAGGGCAAGCTCGACCGCGCGGCACATGAGCTGACCATCCAGCTCGAGCACGATCCGGAGAATGCTGGAGCGCGGACGAATCTCGGGTTGGTCCTCCTGCAGCAGGGTCGCCCGGCGGGGGCGATAAATCAGTTCGAGGAGGCGCTACGGCTCGACCCGGGGTTCACGCCTGCCCGCGAAGCGCTCGATTCCATCCGCAATCAATAACCGGAATCTATTACAAATTCTTGACAGTTATCCGGCGACAAGCGTATACACGTTCCGGCCTGAGAACACCTTTTCGATATGCGAAAAGTGTGCCTCGGTATTTGTGTGCGGACGGTCTCTGCCACGCCCGACCCGGCAGAAACTGATCGTACGCAGGGCCCACGACCACGACCCCACACGGTAGACAGGGAGGCAGGCATGCGAGGTTTGGTGAGAACCCTGGTTGTTCTCTCCGCAGTTCTCCTGGTGCCAGCAAGTTCGTTTGCACAACAGGCATCGATCGCGGGTGTAGTCAAGGACGCATCGGGAGCAGTGCTGCCGGGCGTCTCGGTAGAAGCAACGAGCTCGGTCCTGACAGAAAAAGTCCGGGCCGTCGTCACGGATGGCACGGGTCAGTATCGAATCGTCGAACTGCCCCCCGGCACCTACTCAGTTACGTTCACACTGCAAGGATTCAATGTCGTCAAGCGCGAAGGCCTCGTCCTGACCGGCTCGCTCACCGCGGCCGTTGACGTCGAGCTTCGCGTCGGTGAACTTCAGGAAACGGTCACGGTGACCGGCGAATCTCCGATCGTCGACGTGCAGAGCGCGCGACGCCAGCAGGTCATCGACGGCGATGTCCTGAACGCGATTCCCACCTCGCGTTCCTACAACAACGTCCTCCAACTCGTGCCCGGCGTCGTGGCGGGTGACGGGCAGGTTCAGCTTCGACCGACGATGCTGCTGTTCACCGCGCATGGTGGAAGCACGGAAGACGGACGTTTGACACTCGACGGTATCAACACGGGTGCCTCGCGCGGCGGCGCCGGCGTCTCGGGCTACATCCCCGACATGCAGAACGCGGCGGAGGTGACCTTCACGATTTCCGGCAACCTCGGAGAAGCCGAGACCGGCGGTCCGCAGATGACCGTTGTCCCGAGGTCGGGCGGCAATACCTTCAACGGCTCGTTCTTCATCTCGGGCCTGAACGACTCGATGCAGGGTGACAACTTCGACAAGGCGCAATTGAGCGTGTTGTCCGCGCCGGCGAAGTCGCTCCTGCTTCGCGACTACCAGGTGTCCATTGGCGGGCCCGTCTTGCGGGATCGGATGTGGTTCTTCTTCAATCATCGCCGCATCGATTCGGCTGACGCGCAGCCCGGTATCTTCGCGAACAAGAACGCGGGCGATCCGACGAAGTTCACCTACGTCCCGGATTTCACCCGCCAGGGGCGCATCGATCAGAGCCGCAAGATTTACTCGCTGCGTCTGACCACACAGATCTCGCCGCGGAACAAGTTGATGCTGTTCTGGGACGAGCAACCGCAGTGCAGCGGCGCGGCATGGCCGGGCAGTCCCAATGACGACTCCGGTTGCATGTCGAACAAGGACGGCTGGATCTACGGCGGCAGCCAGAACAACGGCTTCTTCGGTCCTGGCCCGAATTCGCCGGAGACCGGCGACTACGGCGACACGCACCAGAAGGTGCAGCAGGTGAAGTACACGTCGCCTGCCACCAACAAGCTCCTGCTCGAGGCCGGCTTCGGTACCTATATCTCGCAGTGGGGATATCAGGAGCGCCCAGGCAACGTGACGAAGAGCCTGACTCGCGTGCAGGAACAGTCGGCGCAGATCTTCGATCGTCAGGGCAACAAAGTCGCGACCGCGTGCGCGGACTGCCTCACGGTCGGCGGCAACCTCAAGTACCGCTCATCGAACTGGCCGACGGGTTACATCTTCGCGCACACGTGGAACGCGTCAGCGAGCTACGTGACTGGTGCCCACAACATGAAGTTCGGTTATCAGGGTGCCTACCATCGCGACGACGACAACCTGTTCCCGACGATCAGCAACGACCAGTTGATGCAGTTGACGTTGAACAACGGTGTGCCGAACGCATTCACAATCCAGTCGGGCCAATTCACGCGAAAGGTGCGCACGCAGTACTACGCGTTCTTCGCCCAGGACCAATGGACGAAGGATCGGCTGACGCTGCAGGGCGCATTGCGATTCGATCGCGCGTGGAGCGGGTTCCCCGAGCAGATCATCGGTCCGTCAGTGACCATTCCGACGGCCATCGTCCTGGATGCGCAGTCAGGTATCACCGGATACAACGACATAAGTCCGCGCCTGGGTGCGGCCTATGACGTCTTCGGTAACGGAAAGACATCGCTCAAGGCCAACGTCGGACGCTACCTGCATCCGGCCTCGAATCAGGGCAGGTACATCAACGCCAACCCGTCAGAGCGCGTGTCGACAATCACCGCCCGCCCGTGGACCGACAACAACGGGAACTTCGTGCCGGATTGCAATGTCATCGACGGCCGTGCGCAGAGCCCTGCGACCACCGGTTCGATCGATACGTGCGGTCCCTGGGCCGATCCGAACTTCGGTCGCGCTCGCCCGAGCACGACGCTCTCGGACTCGATCCTCGGTGGCTGGGGGGCGCGGCCGTACGACTGGCAGTTCGGCGTGTCCGTCCAGCAGGAGGTCATGCCGCGGGTGTCTGTCGAAGTGGGTTACTACCGACGGTGGTGGCCGATCTTCGGCGGAGCGGACGTGACGGACAACGTTCTGGTAGCCCCGTCTGACTATTCACAGTTCGCGGTCATCGCTCCGGGCGATCCGCGGCTGCCGAATGGTGGCGGATATCAGGTGCCTGGCATCTACAACATCACCCAGGCAGGAGTTGCAAAGGGTCAGGAGAACGTCCAGTCCGCTGCCAATGATTTCGGCGACTACAAACGCTACTGGGATGGCTTCGACATCACCGCCCAGGCGCGGCTGCGCAACGGGCTGACACTGCAGGGCGGCACCAGCAGCGGCCGGCTCGTCGAGGACATCTGCGACGTCCGCTCGCAGGTGCCGGAACTGACGGCTGGCACGTTGACCAGCCCGACCAACCCCTACTGCCGTCAGCACGAACCTTTGCTGACGACGTTCAAGGGGCTGTTCAGCTACCTGATTCCGAAGCTTGATGTGCAGGTCGCCGGCACGTTCTCGAGCCGTCCTGGCGTCAGCCTCTCGGCCACTCAGGTCTACACCAGCGCGCAAATCGCGAACCCTGCGTTCTCAACGCTCGGACGTCCACTGGCACAGGTGGCGACGGTCAGCGTCAACCTGGTCGAGCCGAATACGGTGTTCGGAGACAGGATCGACCAACTCGATTTCCGCTTCGGAAAAATCCTCCGCTTCGGACACACGAGGACCTCTCTCAACGTGGACATCGTCAACGCGCTGAATTCGAACGACAACCTTGGGTACAGCCCGACGTTCAGCGCCACGTGGCCGACGCCGACCAGCGTCATCGCCGCGCGGTTGTTCCGCCTGAGCGCGCAGTTCGACTTCTAGTTCTCCTCTTCAGCCGTAGGCCGGGTCCTGTTCTTGGGACCCGGCCGCCGGTGGGTCCAAAAAACAAGACCCGCCCTACAATTCCCTCCTGGGCATGCCCCGCATCAACCTCGGTCTCTTTTTCGGTGTCCTCGTTCTGCTTTGTCCCGCGCCCTCGCATGCGCAGGTCAAGGACAGCTTCGCGCAGGCGCTGGTCCAGTTTGCGAACGCTGCCACCGGAGATCTCAACGACAACGGCGCGTCATTGACGAGCGCGGTCGATGCGATGGCTCAGGGCCTGGCAGAGTGGGATGCCGCGCTCGTTCGAATGGAATCAGGGTTCGGATCAGAGATCGCGAGTGCTCCGCCTCCGATCGCTGCGCGCATGCGAACAGCCCTCGGCGCGGCCTATCTTGAACGAGGCCGGTTGGACGATGCGTTGAAACAGTTCCAGGCGGCGGCTTCGCTCGATCCAGCCTTTGCGGACGTGCATGTGATGAAGGGCCTGGCGCTCGAAGCGGCGAATCGCCAGGCGGATGCCGCCGCCGCGTATCGGGCGGCATGGCAACGACAGCCGGACAACATGGCGAGCGCGTATCGCTCGCTTCGATTGGCAGGACGTGGCAGTGCGTCGCCGGTTGCTGAAGTCGTGAAGGCACTTTCGCGGGAGGTCGAGCGCCAATCGACGCCGGGCGACAAATCAGCGGTCAGTTTCGTGGACGCGCGGCTCCTCGATGAGGCCTCGATCGCGGCCCCGATATTCGCCCCTGCCGCGTTCAACGATGCTCTCGGTCTGCTGGTGCAGTCGAAGTACGAAGAGGCTATTGCGATGTTGAAAGCGCCCGCGCGTGTACCTCTCGCTACAGTGCGCGATGAGCACGCACGCCTGGAGGCCGCGGACGCCCGCACCGAAGCGAGAGACCCGGTTGGCGCACGCGCCGCGCTCGAGGATGCGATTCGAGCCTTTCCGAAATCAGGCATGTCGCACTGGCTGCTGGGACAGGTACAACTCACACTCGGCGACGACGCGGGAGCCCTGCGCTCGTTTCAATCGGCAGCCGCGTTGCCGTCGCTGGCTGGAGCAGCCCACCTCTACACGGCCATCGGGCGGATTCAGCACAATCAGCTCGACCTCGACGGAGCAGCCTCGGCGTACTCGAAACGCGTGAACCTCATACCCAACGACGCCTCTGCCCATCTCGATCTCGGCGACGTCTACCGCGCGCAGGATCACCTCGACGACGCGCTCGCGGAATACCTGATGGCATCGCTGCTCGATCCCACGAGCGTCAGGGCATTGGTGACTGCAGCGCAGATCCACGCGGCGGCGGGCCGCGATGATTCGGCGGTGACACTGTTGCGCCGGGCGGTGGCGTTGAATGCCTCCCATCTCGAGGCGCGCTACGCGCTGAGTCGTGCGTTGATGCGCCTGGGCCTGGCCGACGAGGCGCGCAGCGAACTGCAGGTGTTCGAACAACTCCAGCAGAAGGCGCTGCAGGACGAGCGGCGTCGCTTCGAGGAGAACCAGATCAGAATCGACGAGACGCTGAAGCGTAGCGAGCGGCCGGAGCCGGGACGGTGAAGTATCTCGTCGCGGGGGTACTTGCGCTGGGATGGGTGCAGTCCGCTCCGAGCGTCGCGCAGCGGCCGGTCACCTTCGAGAACGTCGCCGCTGCCTCCGGCATCGCGTTCACCCACACCAACGGCGCAAGTCCGGACAAGTATCTCGCCGAGACGATGGGCTCGGGAGGTGTGTTGTTCGACTACGACAATGACGGCCTGATCGATCTCTTCCTGGTTGACGGTGGATCGATCGCCGACGCCACAGTCAACAACCGGGCCAGCCATCGCCTGTACCGAAACGTCGGCAAAGGTGCGTTCAAGGATGTCTCCGAGTCGTCGGGCATCCGCCATCGCGAGTACGGCATGGGTGCGTGCGCGGGCGACGTCGATAACGACGGGCGCGTCGATCTGTACGTCACGAACTACGGCCAGAACGAGCTGTACCGGAACGGTGGAAACGGCACGTTCACAGACATCACGCGCGCGTCCAACGTCGGGGCCGCGGGATGGAGTACCAGCTGCGCGTTCCTCGACATGGATGGCGACGGCGATCTCGACCTGTTCATCACCAACTACCTCGACGCGCCGAAGAGCAACAACCGCTTCTGCGGCGATCCGCAGCGTCGCATTCGCGTGTATTGCCACCCGCTTGTCTACCCATCAGTGCCGAACGTGCTCTACCGCAATGACGGCAAGGGGACGTTCACCGACGTCACGTCGGCGGCGGGTTTGTCCAAGTTCCTCGGAAATGGTCTCGGCGTTGCCGTCGGCGACTACGACGATGACGGAAAGCCCGACGTCTTCGTGGCCAACGACAGCGTGCCGAACTTTCTGTTTCACAACGAGGGAGGCGGTCGGTTCACCGAGGTTGGCCTCCTCGCAGGCGTCGCGGTGGCGCGTGATGGCAAGCCGCGAGCTGGCATGGGGACCGAGTTCGCTGACTTCGACGGAGACGGCAAGCTCGATCTCGTCGTGACCAACCACGAGTTCGAGTCCACCAGCCTCTTCCATAACGACGGTCGCGGCGCGTTCGTGGACGTCACACTCGATGCCGGCATCGGCTCGCCGACGCTGCCGTTCGTGGGTTTCGGTGTCGCATTCCTCGATGCGGACAACGATGGCGACCTCGACCTGTCGATCGTGAACGGGCACGTCATCGACAACACGGCGATGTTTCGCGCCGGCTCCACGCACGCACAGCGGAAGCTGCTCTTCCAGAACACGAACGGGCGCCGATTCACCGAGGTCAGCCGGCAGTCGGGGGCCGGTTTTGCGCGTGACGGGGTGGGGCGCACTCTCCTTGCGGGCGACCTCGACAACGATGGCGATATCGATGTCGTCATTAGCAACAATGGTGGGGCGACGGAGGTGCTGCGCAACGGTGGCACCGGTCGCAACTCCATCGAGATCCGCATCGTCGGGTCGCGCAGTAATCGCGACGGGCTCGGTGCTCGTATCTCGGTGGCAGCTGGTGGCCGGACGCAGGTGCGCGAGGTCAAGTCTGGGTCGAGCTATCTGGGCCAGAACGATCTGCGTGCTCACGTAGGCCTGGGCGAGGCGACGCGCGTGGAGCGCATCGACGTGCGGTGGCCGGCGGGTGGGACCGATACGATTCGTGACGTGCCTGCGAATCAAATCGTCACGATCGCCGAAGGGCAGGGCATCACGGGTCGGTCGTCGTATTCGAGTCGTTGA
>Ga0310810_10009048_pt1 | contig 11507 bp, 9 predicted proteins | sample NCmetagenome_FD_207641 | JGI IMG/M metagenome (GOLD analysis project Ga0310810, IMG submission 207641) | Soil microbial communities from experimental microcosm in Duke University, North Carolina, United States - NC | ecosystem: Engineered > Artificial ecosystem > Soil microcosm > Unclassified ... | reverse complement strand
ACGCAGGCGCCAGCCGGATTGGCTTATCTGATGCTGGTGCTGCACGACTTCAATCCGGCAACGATCATAGGCGCTGGAGGACTTCCGTCGCGCGAGGCGGGCCAGCGCTGGCTGCTGCAGCTCACATTGCTGCTGCCCCTGATCGTGTTGGTATCGGCGATCATCGACATCGTGACGCATCGCCGCGACGAGCAGCCGCTCTCGCTTGAAACAGCTCGCGCCATCATCGCGGCTGGAATGGTCATCATTGTGGCGATTCGGCTGTCTCGGGAGGACAGCTACTTCGTCGTCGCGCTGACACTGTCCACCGTGTTAGGCGCACGGCTGCTCGCCGCAACGGAGCACTCGGCGCCACGAATATGGCGAATCGTGCAGCCACTCTTCGCGGTGAGCACGCTGGTCGTGACCGTCGTCGCAGTCGCCGGCTACGTCGCAGCCTGGGATCTGCTGAAGCCATCCGAGGCCAGGGAGCTGGCTCCGACGTTCCGTCAGCTGTTGACAACACCGCCGATCGATGCGCTTCAGCCCGCGAGCCGCGCACGCAGCACGCAACCGGCGGAGTGGGTGGCGAACGACGGCGACTCGACCCTGCTCCTCGCGCTTCGATACATGCACGATTGCACGCGTGATGGCGACCACATTTTCGTGACGGGCTCCACGCCGTATGAGGTCGGCTATTACACCCAGAGGCCGATCGCCGGGGGACACCTTGAATGGCATCAGGGCTGGCTGTCCGATCCGGTTCATGAGCGGCAATCGCTGATGCTGCTGCGGAGCCAGTCGGTGCCGTTCGCGTTCTCCACCCACGACCCCGTGCTCGAAGATCTCCGCGCGTACCCGCGGATTCGCCGATATTTTAAGGAACACTACGTGCCCCTCGAGGGGACCGGAGGTTTGCTGCTCGCGGATCGCCGACGACACGCGACTGGACGTTTCGGCGCGGTCGGCTTTCCATGCTTTCGCTAACTCCCTGGCGCCCGCTGGCGAGCCGTGGTGGCGGTCCAGTCGGGCCGCAGCATGACGATCTTCTCGGATGGAACGCCGAGTTGCCCAAGCCGCTTGACCGTGCCCGCCGGCCGTTCCAGCACGGCGACGACCAGAACGTCGTACGGTACGGTGGCGTGATCGTCGATCGAGCGGACCGGCAGGCCGAGAAAACGGCCCTCGCCGTCCGCGAACACCGCGACCAACTCGAGACCCATGTCGCGAATCAGCAGGAACACGAGTTCCGCGGCATCGCCGGTCCCGAAGATGGCGACGCGCTTCTGCGCAGCGACGGTCTCGACGAGGCTGCGGCGCAGGTGCTGCCGCGCATCACGATAGAAGTCGAGCGAGTACTTCATGAACTCGTACGTCAAGCGCGCCTTGCGAGCCATGCCCTTGGGTGTGAGCGAGTAGACGAGCCGGTTGGGCGAGACGGTGACGCACTTGACGTATCCCTTGCGCACCAGACGCTTGAGATAGAGGTTCGTCAGCCCGAGCGCCATCCCGAGGCGGCTGGCTAAGGTTCGCTGCGTAATCGTCGCCTCGTGTTCGAGGGCTTCGAGCAGCTGCAGATCTCTTCGGGACTCGAGTTCCACGTTCAGCGCTGAGACATGGGAAGCGGCGCGGAGGCAGGTACACCTCCGGCCTGTCGGTTACAGGGGCCGGACTCGATTCTCGTTCACGTCGTGAACGAGACGTTCATGATTTGAACATGAATCGCCAGCCTTGCCAAATCGGTTCGGCGGCCCCCGGTTTGATGCGCGAAAATCGCCGCAGTCGTGTGAAGAAGCGAGGCGTCGGGCGGTTACAGCAATCCCTTGTTTTCAAGGAAGCGTGCGACGTCGTCGGCGCACGTTTCCGCGTCGGCGTCTGTCGTCTGCAGCACGACGTCGGGCGATCGCGGTGGTTCGTACGGATCATCGATACCGGTCATTCCCTTGATTTCCCCGCGCCGTGCCTTGAGGTACAGACCCTTGGTGTCACGGCGTTCGCACTCCTCGAGCGGCGTCGCGACATAAACCAGAACAAATGATTCCGGCCCGATCTGCTGCTCCACCTCGTTGCGGGTCGCTTCGTACGGACTCACAACCGCACACACGGCGATGCCGCCGTGCCGCACGATCTCGGCGGCCACAAAGCCGATACGGCGGATGTTGGTGTCGCGATCGTCTTTGGAAAAACCGAGGCCTTTCGACAGGTGCGTACGGACGACGTCACCATCGAGCAGCGTTACCGTTCGGCCTCGCCGTTCGAGGCACCGCGACACAATGCCCGCGATCGTCGACTTGCCGGCGCCGCTCAGACCGGTGAACCAGATGCAGACGCCGCGGCGATTCACGGCATCGGCTTTCCGCTCCTGCGAAGCCGACGTGTGCGCCAGTCCGCAACGGATGCGGCGGGAGTCGAGTCGTAGCCAAGCAGCCGCGCCAGCTCTGGATCGTCGCTGTAACGGCCATTCAGCGCCGAGGGAAGCGAAATCTGCTGCGCGATGATGGGCACGGAAAAGACATTGTTCACGGCCCGCCGCACCCGGCCTGAACGGTTGTCACCGGCGCGATGGAACAGCATCGCATCGAAGACCACGAATGAACCGGCGTCGGCATTCACCGATACTTCCGCCGATGCGGCGACATCGGTAGAAGGGAATCGCTCGACGTGGTGCGACCCCGGAATGACCATGGTCGCGCCCGTTTCGGTTCGAAATGGATCGATGCAGAACAACGCGCTGATGGCGAGCGGCCGGCTCGAGACGAAATGTTGATAGGGCAGATCGCGATGGTACGCGCCCTGGGTGTGTCCTTCCTGCGGCGGATTGATGACGCCGTTCTGCTGCATCAGCACGACATACTCGCCGAGCAGCAGCCGAACGAGCGCGAGGAGCCGACGATGTGTTGCGAGTTTCAGGAAGGCCGCATCGTCAACCAGCGGACACCGGGCGGTGAATCCGTCGCCAATCTGCTCGAGACGTTCGCTGCCGAATTCCTCAGTCTGCCGGCGCAGTACTTCGTCGAGCCGCGCCGCGAGATCCGCAGTGTCGGCTGCGCTGAGCGCGCCTGCAAGCACGCAGTAGCCGGCGAGCCGAATCCGTTCGGCATGTGCGGACAGATCGTCGGCCGCTATCTCCTGCTCGTTGACACCGTAGCTTCGTAACGTATCGACCATTGGTGCGAGGCGCCGACGAGATGGTACCACGCGCATGCGCGACGCCGTTGGAATCGACGGCCAGGACACGCGTGCCGGCGTGGTAAGATTCGCGCTCCGCGCTGCCCATCGATCGCATCGCTATGAATGCCACGTAAGCGGACGGCAATCGTTCAATCGAGCTACATCGCCTGGAAGGGCTATTTTGACCTGATTCGAAGCGTGGACGCCTTCATCCTTCTGGACAATGTGCAGTTCACGCGGCGCGACTGGCGGAGCCGGAACAGGATCAAGACACGTCATGGACTCGCTTGGTTGTCCATCCCGGTCCACACCCGCGGCCTCTACACACAATTGATTCAGGACACGATCACGTCCGATCCGGATTGGGGGCGCCGTCATTGGCAGACGATTCGGGCGAACTACGCGAAGACGCCCTACTTTGAGCGCTATGCAGACCGGCTGGCCGCCTTGTACGAACACCCGTCAACGCGGTTAAGCGAGATCAATCACGCCTTCATTGCCGCGATCTGCGACATGCTCGGGATCACGACGCCGATCACGTGGTCGAGCGACTACGAGACACGAGACACGCCGAGCGACCGCCTGATCGATCTGTGTCGTGCGGTTGGTGGCACCGAGTACCTCTCGGGTCCAAGCGCCTCCGACTACCTGGACGTGGCGGCGTTTGAGGCCGCCGGCATCACCGTGCAATTTGCCGACTACTCCGGGTACCCGGCATACTCGCAGCCGCACGGCCCGTTCGAGCACGCGGTGAGCGTCCTCGACCTGCTCTTCTGCACGGGCCCGCGGGCGCTGGAGTTCATGAAGAAGCTGTGACTGTGCGTTTGTCCGTCGTGACGTCGCTCTACAAGTCCGTCGACTTCATCCGCGAATTTCACCGGCGCGTATCAGAAGCGGCGGCGAAGATGACGCCGGACTGGGAAATCATCATGGTGAACGATGGTTCGCCTGACGATTCGCTGCAGATCGCGATCGACCTGCACCGCCGCGATTCGCGTGTCCGTGTGATCGACCTGTCGAGGAACTTCGGCCACCACAAGGCATTGATGACGGGGCTCGCCAACTCGCGCGGCGATCTCGTCTTCGTGATCGATTCCGATCTGGAAGAGGATCCGGCGTGGCTTCTCACGTTCTATGAGGCAATGACATCCACGGGCGCGGAGGCGATTTACGGCGTGCAGCGGTCGCGTAAGGGCGGATGGTTCGAGCGGATGAGCGGCGCGCTGTTCTATCGCGTGTTCAATAAGCTCCTCACGCACCCGTTTCCGCCCAACATCGTCACCGCACGCCTGATGACGCGCCGTTACGTCGACGCCTTAGTGCAGCATCGCGATCAGGAGGTGTCTCTCGCGGGCCTCTGTACGATCACAGGGTTCGAGCAGCAAGCGCTGATCGTGGACAAGGGCACGCGCGGGGATACGTCCTACGGACTCAGAAGGCGAATTTCCGCCTTCGTCACCGCGATCACATCCTTCAGCAACCGGCCGTTGCTGTACATTTTTCAATTGGGTGTAGGGGTCATTCTGCTCTCGATGGTTGCCGGGATCGTGCTGATGTATCAGAGCATGTCCGGGTATGTCGGCGTCCCCGGGTGGGCCTCGATAATGGTGTCCATCTGGTTTCTCGGCGGTGTGATGATCTTCTGCGTGGGAGTACTCGGAATTTATCTCGCCAAGGTCTTCACAGAGACCAAGGAGCGGCCGTACACGATCATCCGGCGGATTTATGAGACGGAGAGCGACAGGTGGCGAAACTCCTGATTTTTGGCGCGGGTGACGTCGCTCGCCTGGCGAACTTCTATTTCAGGACCGACAGCCCCCATCAGGTGGCGGCGTTCGTGGTGGACGCCGCGTTCAAGACCGCTGACACCTTCGACAATCTTCCGCTGGTTTCGTTTGACGAGGCTCTCGAACGATACCCACCGGCCGAATATGCAGCGTTCGTCGCGATCGGTTACGCGAAGATGAACCGCGTGCGAAAGGACAAGTACGATCAGATGCGGGCTGCCGGATACTCGCTGGCCAGCTACATCAGCTCGCGTTGCACGTATTTGACGACGCCACCGGGCGACAACTGTTTCATTCTCGAAGACAATACCGTGCAGCCGTTCGTCAGCGTCGGCAATGACGTCACCCTGTGGAGTGGCAACCATATCGGGCATGATTCGATCATCGAGGACCACTGCTTCATCACGTCGCACGTCGTCGTCTCGGGACACGTGCGCATCGGCACCCGTTCTTTCCTCGGCGTCAACGCAACGTTGCGCAACGCGATCACGATCGCTCCCGAATCGCTGATCGTCGCCGGCGCCGTGATCACGAAGAACACGACGCCGAAAGGCGTCTACTATCCGGAGCGCGCGAAGCGAGCACCAAAGTTGAGTGACGAGATCGAGCTGTGAACGGCACGTGGGCTCGCCTCGGCCGTCTCGACCTCGATACGTCTCTCGCGTCGGCGTGGGCTGTGTCGCACGCGGCGCTGCCAATTCCCGAACCTGTCGCGGACGGACGATGGAACGTGTATCTGAGCCTCCGCGATCAACAAGGTCGTGCACGCATTGGCCGGGCCATGCTGACGCTCGAGCCGACGCCGACACTGGCGCCGCTCGAACCGGATCCCATACTCGAGCTGGGCGAACGCGGGACGTTCGACGACAACGGCATCGTCGGTTCGTGTCTGACGAAGGTTGGTGATCGCCGATACCTGTTTTACACAGGATGGAATCGTGGCATCACGGTTCCGTTCTACCTCGGTGCGGGCCTCGCAGTGAGCGATGCGGGCGGGCCATTTCGACGGGTCTCTCGCGCGCCGGTGTTGGAGCTCGTTGACGAAGAACCATTCCTCACAGGCTCGCCCTTCGTGTGCAACGAGGGCGCACGCTGGCGTATGTGGTACATCTCCGGTACTGGTTGGATTGCCGAGGGGTCGGGTCAGGAACCCTGTTACAACATCCGATATGCAGAATCCACCAATGGCGTTGAGTGGGAGCGTCCTGGGCGTACGTGCATCGATTACGGCACCGGCGAACACGCTATCGCACGTCCGTGGGTAATCCGCGATCGCGATCGATACCGCATGTGGTTTGCGGTGCGCGGCGTTCGCTATCGCATTGCGTATGCCGAATCGATGGACGGGATCACCTGGACGCGCGCGGACGAAGTCGGCGGATTGTTGCCCTCGGGCGAAGGGTGGGACAGCGATATGGTGGAATATCCCTGCCTGATTGACCACTGCGGCCGCCGATACATGCTTTACAACGGCAATGATTACGGCAAGACCGGTGTCGGTCTCGCCGTCTGGCAGCCTGGGAAGGGTGGCCGACGGTGAGGATTCCCTTTAATCGGCCACACCTTACCGGTCGCGAATTCACCTATATCTCTGAAGCTGTCGAGGGCGGACAGCTCGCCGGCAACGGGCCATTTACGCAACGGTGTCATGCGTGGCTGGAGCACGAGCTCGGCTACGCGCGTGCGCTGCTGACGCACTCCTGCACGGCCGCGCTCGAGATCGCAGCCTTGCTCCTCGATCCTGCCCCGGGCGACGAGATCATCATGCCGTCGTTCACGTTCGTCTCCACGGCAAATGCGTTCGTCCTGCGCGGTGCGCGGCCCGTGTTCGTCGACATTCGACCCGACACGCTGAACATCGACGAAAGCCTGATCGAGGCGGCGATCACCGAACGGACCCGCGCTATCGTCCCTGTTCATTACGGCGGCGTCGCCTGCGACATGGACAGGATCATGGAGATCGCGAGACGGCACGACCTCGTCGTCATCGAGGATGCGGCGCAGAGTTTTCTTGCTCGATACCGGAGTCGACCACTGGGATCGATCGGCCACCTGGCGGCCCTGAGTTTTCACGAGACGAAGAACGTGATTTCCGGCGAAGGCGGAGCGCTGCTGATCAACGACGAGCGGTTCCGCGCCCGCGCCGAGATCGTCTGGGAAAAGGGAACGAATCGATCGAACTTTCTCCGCGGCGAGGTGGAGAAATACACGTGGGTAGATATCGGGTCGTCATTTCTGCCGGGTGAACTGATCGCTGCGTTTCTGTGGGCGCAGCTCGAGTCTGCACACGAGATGACGGCTGAGCGTCTCCGGCTCTGGAACCGATATGCCTCCGATTGCGCCGCGTTGGCGCGCGTCGGCGTGCGGTGTCCGATCGTACCGGACTACGCATCGCATAACGCACACCTCTTTTACCTGCTGTTGCCGCCTTCAATGCCGCGAGCCGAAGTACTCGCTGATCTGAATACTCGCGGCGTGAACGCGATCTTCCATTACGTGCCGCTTCACGAATCGGCGGCTGGTCGGCGGTATGGACGCGTCGCCAGCTGCATGGATGTGACCTCGAGTCTCAGCAGCCGGTTGATTCGCCTGCCGCTCTGGATTGGTTTGAATCCCTCCGAGATGGAATTCGTGATCGGATCGGTTGCCGAGTCGCTGACGCAGTACGTCTAACCGGTTCGGCGTGGACCCCCATGGTCGGCGGGGCGCAGACAATACCTTTGGTCTGATGTCGTAGAATCGCCGCATCGTGACGGGTTTGCAGTCTCAGCACCGCGTGCTCCGCAGGGTCCGCGCGCTCGCCGTTCTCGTGCCGCCAACGAGTCTACTGCTCGCAGGCGTCTGCCTCGTGTGGTTTCACCTGACGGAGGGTCCGCCGACTCAACGCGTACATGTTCGATGGGCGGCGACGGTCACCGCGACGGAGCGCGATCACGTCGAGCGCGAGGTCGGCCTTATCGACGGAACCCGCTTCGAAGAGCGTACATGGCAGTACTTCCTCCGAGACCGGTCATCCGCAAACATCCACCGGCTGATTACTGATCCACGAGTCGAAGACACCTTCCACATCAACCGCGCAACGTCCCGAGTGCAGCTCGATCGACCAGATCTGTCACCCACATTCCGTCGGTGGCTCGAGTCGGATCGGCTTGGTCAGCTTGGCTTCGTGATCCTGTTGTTGACGATCGGGATGATCTGGTGGTTTTGGCAAGACATCGCCAGGGCGATGCGCGAAGGCCCCGGTGTGATCGGGACCGTGTTCGTAGCAAATACCCTTATCTTCACGATCGGGTTTCGGGCATTGCTCGAGACATCCGGAGGTGTCGATATCGATTCGCACCTGCGATTCGCGAGAGATCTCGATCTGCGGCACCTGACGGCGCCACATTTTCTGTTCCAGGTGCTGGTGCGGGTGCTCGTCGCCGTCGGTGTGTCCTATACCGACGCGGCGGTTGTGATTCTCGGGCTCTGTTACGGAGTCATGGCTGTCCTGATTGCACGCGAGATCGACAGCCGATCATTACTAACCTGGCGGCGCGCATTGTTGCTCATTCCGGCGATGCTTCTGGCGAGTCACATTTTCCTGTTCACCGTCGCGTCGCACGATGTGTATCTCGGCTATCTCGTTCCGATTGCCTACCACAACCCTACGCAGCAGCTGAATAAGGTGTTCGCGACCTGGATCATGTTTCTGTCGCTGCCGACGTTCGTAGCCGGCCGTGCGATCACCTGGCGGACCGGGATGGCCGTCGGTGTGCTGTGCGTGCTCTCTGCCATCGCCAAACCGTCGTTTCTCATTGCGTTTCTGCCGGCAGTGGCGTTGTGGGAGGCCAGAGACCTTGTGCGGTTGCATTGGATGCGGCTCTTTCGCCTGGCTGCAACGGTGGGCGTGCCCAGCATCATCGTGCTCTTGTGGCAGGCACGGATTGCTTATGGATCGAACGCGGAGGCGTCGATCGTCATTGCCCCATTTGCCGTGGTCAATCCGTGGCAAATCCCAGTGAAATTCTCGATGTCGCTCGCGTTTCCAATCGTGGTCGCGCTGGCAGCTGTGCGTACGCATACGTGGAACGCGCGAATCGCATTCATCTGGGTCTTCATGGTGGTGGCGATTACCATCTCCCTGCTGCTGGCGGAAGGCGGCGGCCGCGCTTCGGACGGGAATTTCATGTGGACCGCACAAACGGCGACGTTCCTGGCGTACGTGGAATCGCTTCTTTTTCTCGTCTCGACGCCCCTGAGTAGCTGGTGGAAGCGTGTTTCATGGGCGGTCTTCGCAACCCACGTGGTGTGCGGAGGCTTGTGGTACGGACTCCTGTTCACCTCTCGGTGGCATTACTTCACTCGCATCTGATCCTGTGCCTGTGGGCATTCGGCGCATCAGCAAGAGCGTCCCCGCGAGAGTGCTGAATAGGACGAGGTTGCTGAACCATGTGAGGGCGCTCTGAACGTGCGGCGTGAACGCGACCGTGATGTCGGTGACGCCAGGCGGCACGGTCACTCCGAGAAACGCGGCGACGGGATGCACGGACAGCGCCCCGCTGGCCGTCTTCGCAGTCCATTCGGGCCGATACATCGCGGAGATGAAGAGCAGACGCTCCTGATCCGATGGTGGAAATTGCGCGACGTATCTGCCGTTGGAGACCTGCAGGGTGACGCTGTCGTTCAGGCGCATCTGCGATAGCGGCCGGTAATCGCGGCACATCGCGCCGGTATGCGCACACCCTGGGTGGATCGGCAGCTGGAGGTTGTACGCGTCGCGCGGCAACAGCACGGCTTGCGGCCACGCGTCCGCATTGGCCAGCACCACGAGGTCTGACAATCGTTCATCGTGCACGTGGGGACGAGCCACGACCTCAAGGCCTGGTGGAACGCTTGTCTCGTGTTCGGTGGTCAGCACCAGGTTGATCCCGAGCACGTCCAGCAGCGTCGGGTTCCTGATCACGTTCGAATCGCCGCTGATGAAGCTTTCCATGAGCGCCATCGGCGGCTGCATCACTGCAAGCGATACGTTCTTGAACCACCCGTTCACCGGGTTGAGTCCGAGCAGGACCAGATCGGATGAAAAATGAATTCCATCCGACGACAGATTCCCCCGCATGACTTTGTCAACGTCGGGGGACAGGTAGATGCGCGGCCCGAACCGCTGTGCATTGTCAACCAGGACGCGTGCCAGCCCGAAGGCGTGCCCCTGGTAACGATAGAACTGCAGTTTGTCTGCCCGTTGCCGCGGTTCGTCGAGAGTCGGCGCAATCAGCAGAAACCATTGCTGAAGCACCTGCAGCAGGAGAAGGATAGCCGCCGCATATCGGTAGGACCTGTGTCCGGCCCTCAGGGCACGCTGCAACATGTGTCCACCGGCGAGGAGGCCAAAAAACACCATCGGATCACGAAAAAGCCACGGCGATATTCCTGGAAGGATGCGGCTCCACGTGGTACTCGGGATGGCATCGAATACCGCCGACGCGAAGAAGGCGGCGACGCAGCCGCGCAGGTGCGCGTCCATGGCTCGTGGGAACCGTCCCAACGCGGCGACAGCTGCCGCGCCGACACCAAACCCGATAAACGGCGTCGCCCGACCACCATACGGGGCGAGTGGCCACACCAACGCTCCGACAAAAGACGAGATGTCGACGCTGTCACGGATCGCGGTTGCAGTGACCGGAAACAACTGCAGTTCGCGCACGAGCTCGTAGATACGCGCTGAGGCGATTGCGAGGCAAAGCGCCGCGGCTGTACCGAGACAGAGATAGACACGCCGCTCAGGCGGCGCCGCAACGACGACATAAACAGCCAGTGCCAGCACGGACGTGATGATGAAACCTGGATGCGCGTTGATGACCCAGAACCCGAACAGCAATCCAAGACGCAAAGCGGTGCGCCAGAACCGATCTCGCGCCTCAGCCAGAATGGCCGCGCGCAGATAGAAGACCAGTACCGGATAAAGCGTCCACGCGATCACATAGTCAGTCCAGTCCGTCTGGTAGAAGTAGTAAATCGACGGCGCTGAAGCCACCAGCAAGGCGGTCAACAACAGCCGCAGCCCTGACATTCGAATATCGGCTACCGCGAGAAGCCGCAGGAAGTAGACGACCATGACTGCCATCTGCACGAGCCAGACGGTCGTCATCGTGACGCGCAGTGAAGTGAATGCGACCAGCGGCGCGAATACGGGGTGAAACATCAACGGGACGCCGAGCGGCATCGGCGTGCCGAATCCCAGGTTGTTCAGCCAGTACATCCATCGGCCATGAAACAGCTCGTTGTAGAAGACCTGATTCGCAAGGATGCTGTTCTGCACGAATTCCAATTCGTAGGGGCCGTACGGAAGAAGCGGAATGAGAAACAGGACGCCCAGTGCGACGCCGATCGCCAGCTCGCCGCGCGATGGAGATGCGTTTTGGCCCAGATCGAACGCCGGGCGTACGACCGAGGTGATCGATGTGGCGAGTGTCGAGGCGACCAGGACGAAAAGACGTCTCGCGCGCCACGCGAAGCCGATCGCGGCAAGGGTCAGGATGAGGCTGATTTCGTCGAGGTGGTCGGACTCCAGCAGCGCGCGGATACCCG
>Ga0310810_10009047_pt1 | contig 11508 bp, 11 predicted proteins | sample NCmetagenome_FD_207641 | JGI IMG/M metagenome (GOLD analysis project Ga0310810, IMG submission 207641) | Soil microbial communities from experimental microcosm in Duke University, North Carolina, United States - NC | ecosystem: Engineered > Artificial ecosystem > Soil microcosm > Unclassified ... | reverse complement strand
AGGGCGCCTTCTCCTCGCCTACACTCTAGCGAACCCTCCCCCGCCGCCTTAACGTGCGGCATCCCCTCTCCACGACGACATCATGACTGCCGTGCATACATACGACGAGGCCTACGCCCGCTGGCGTGCTGCGCCCGAGGCCTTCTGGGCCGAGGCCGCCGAGGCCGTGCATTGGTACCGCAAATGGGACGCGGTGCTGGATAGCTCCCGCGCGCCCTTCTACCGCTGGTTTCCCGGCGCCGAGACCAACAGCTGCTACAACGCCCTCGACCGGCACGTCGAGAACGGGCGCGCCGACCAGGTCGCCCTGATCTACGACAGCGCGGTCACCTCGACCGTCCGCACCTGGACCTACCGCGAGCTCCGCGACGATGTGGCCCGATTCGCCGGCGTGCTGGCGGCGAAGGGGGTGGGGCGGGGCGACCGGGTCGTGATCTACATGCCGATGATCCCCGAGACCGTGATCGGCATACTGGCCTGCGCCCGCATCGGCGCCATCCACTCGGTGGTCTTCGGCGGGTTCGCCTCAGCCGCGCTGGCCAGCCGCCTCACCGACGCTCGGCCCAAGGCCGTGCTGACCGCCTCGTGCGGCATCGAGGTCAATCGGGTCGTCCCCTACAAGCCGATGCTCGACGAGGCGATCGAGCTGGCCGTCGCCAGCCCCGACTGCTGCATCGTGCTCCAGCGTCCGGAGCTCGAGGCGACGCTGATGCCGGGACGGGATTACGACTGGCGCGAGCTTGTCGCCGGCGCCCGGCCGGTGGACTGCGTCCCGGTGCTGGCCACCGATCCGCTCTACATCCTCTATACGTCGGGCACCACCGGAAACCCGAAGGGCGTCGTCCGCGACAACGGCGGGCATCTGGTCACCCTCACCTGGAGCATGCGGAACGTCTACGGGGTCGAGCCGGGGGAAGTGTACTGGGCGGCCTCAGACGTGGGCTGGGTGGTGGGTCACTCGTACATCGTGTACGGCCCGTTGTTCCACGGAAACACCACGGTGCTGTACGAGGGCAAGCCGGTCGGTACGCCCGACGCGGGCGCGTTCTGGCGGGTCATCGCGCAGCACGGGGTCCGCTCCCTGTTCACGTCCCCTACCGCGTTCCGTGCGATCAAGCGGGACGATCCCGAGGGCGAGCACATCCGCCGCTACGATCTGTCGCAGCTCCGCACCCTGTTCCTGGCCGGCGAGCGCTGCGACCCGCCGACCCTCGAATGGGCCCACCGCCAGCTCGGGATTCCGGTGATCGACCACTGGTGGCAGACGGAGACGGGCTGGCCGGTCGGCAGCAACTGCGCGGGGTTGGGCCTCTCGCCAGTCAAGCCCGGGTCGTGCGCGCGACCGGTGCCGGGATGGGATGTGCGGGTGCTGGACGACGGAGGCCGGGAGGTGGCGCCGGGTGAGCACGGCAACGTCGTGATCAAGCTTCCGCTCGCGCCGGGCGCCACTCCGACGCTCTGGAACAACGATCAAGGCTTCCGGAGGACCTACCTCGACACCTACCCCGGCTACTACCTCACGGCCGACGCCGGCTACAAGGACGAGGACGGCTATCTCTGGATCATGGGTCGCACCGACGACGTCATCAACGTCGCCGGGCACCGCCTCAGTACGGGACGGATGGAGGAGGTGCTGGCGGCGCACCCGGATATCGCCGAGTGCGCGGTGGTGGGCGTCAACGACGAGCTCAAGGGTGAGCTGCCGCTCGGCCTGGTGGTGCTCAAGGCCGGGGCGGTTCGGGACCGGAAGGAGCTGGTGGTCGAGCTGGTGGAGCTGGTGCGCCAGCGGATCGGCCCGGTCGCCTCCTTCAAGACCGCGATCGTGGTGAAGCGGCTGCCCAAGACGCGATCGGGCAAGATCGTCCGGGGGACAGTCAAGAAGATCGCGGATGGCGTCCCCTGGACGGCGCCGGCGACGATCGATGATTCGGCGAGCCTCGAGGAGATCTCGGCGGAGCTGTCGGCGATCGGGTATCCGCGCACATAAGCCACGCCGACACCTCGAGGCGACCGCAGGCACTCGACCCGTGAACGAGCGCGCGCTCATTCTCCTCACCGGCGCGTCCGGCTACGTCGGCGGGCGGCTGCGCACGGCGCTTGAGGCACAAGGCCGCCACCTCCGCTGCATGGCGCGACGGCCGGCGGAGCTTGCCGCGCGCGTGGCCGCCGCGACGGAGGTCGTCGCAGGCGACGTGCTCGACGCGACTTCCCTCGCCCCGGCGCTCGCCGGCGTTCACAGCGCCTACTACCTCATTCACTCGATGGCCGCCTCACGCGATTACGACCGGCGCGATCGCGAGGGTGCCCGGGCGTTCGCCCAGGTGGCGCGGGAAGCGGGCGTGCGGCGCATCATCTATCTCGGCGGGCTGGGGCAGGGACCGGGTTTATCCAGGCACCTGGCGAGTCGGCAGGAGGTAGGCCGACTGCTGCGCGAGTCCGGCATCCCAACGGTGGAGCTCCGGGCTTCGATCGTCATCGGGTCGCAAAGCCTCTCCTTCGAGCTGATCCGCGCCCTGGTGGAGCGGCTACCCGTGATGGTTACGCCGACCTGGGTGGACACGCGGACGCAGCCGATCGGCATCGAGGATCTCGTCGGTTACCTGCTGGCGGCGCTGGACGTGCCCGCAACCGAGAGCGTGGTGTACGAGATCGGCGGCCCCGACCGGGTATCCTACGGCGATCTGATGAGGGAATACGGACGCCTCCGGGGGCTCCGGCGACCGATGCTCCCGGTCCCTCTGCTCACGCCCTGGCTGTCGAGCCTGTGGCTGGGTCTGGTGTCCCCGGTGTATGCCGGCGTCGGGCGCGAGCTGATCGAGGGCGTCCGCAACGAGACCGTGGTGCGGGATGGCCGGGCACTCCGAGACCTGCCGGTGCGGCCGCGCGGGATTTCGGACGTGATCGCGCGGGCGCTCAAGAACGAGGATCTCGAGCTGGCCGCGACTCGCTGGTCCGACGCGCTGTCCTCGCAGCGCGTCCCGCGCGACTGGGGCGGCGTGAAGTTCGGCTCCCGCCGGGTGGACTCCAGGGCGGCTTGGGTCAGGCTCGAGCCCAGGCTGGCGTTCCGCCCGATCGCCCGCGTCGGCGGGTCCACGGGCTGGTACTACGGCAATCGGCTCTGGCGGCTGCGCGGGCTGCTTGACCTGGCGTTCGGTGGGCCGGGGCTGCGGCGAGGACGGCGGGATCCGGAGCGGGTGAGCCCGGGCGACACGCTGGACTTCTGGCGGGTGGAAGCGTTCGAGCCGGACCGGCTGTTGCGCCTCGCGGCCGATATGCGGCTGCCGGGGCGGGCGTGGCTGCAATTCGAAGTGTCGGCCGAAAACGGCGGGAGTACCATCCGGCAGACGGCGCTGTTCGACCCGGTGGGAGTCGGAGGACTGCTCTACTGGTACGGACTGTGGCCAGTGCATCGGCTCGTGTTCGCCGGCATGCTGCGGAGGATTGTCGCCGAGGCGGAGAGGGTGCGAGCGGATTGAGCGCTCAATCCGCTCGCACGGCACCGGGTACCACCGCATTCGCCAGCGGCACTGACCGCAGGCCGTTCGAGCCGTCGCTGGCCTACAGACCGACCCTGAGCCCCGCCGTGAACGGCCAGACCCATGAGTTGCTGGTGCCCACGTCCGCCTCGTCCGAGAACGCAATGTCGCCCTGGGGACTCAGCACGAGGCTGAGCCGCGGATTCAGGCGGTAGCCGATCTTGGCGCCGACGTTGATCGCGGGATAGGTGTTCGAGGCCCCGCCGTCCACGTCGAACGTCATGGCGCCGGCGCCCGCGTTGACGATCACCGACCAGGGCGACGCCTGACTTTCCGGCACCACCGCATAACCCACCTTGCCCATATAGTGGTAGACGTTCACGTCGGGCCCGCTGGCGCCGCCCGGCAGTTCGGCGCCGGGGTGAAAGCCGAGGTCCACGTCACCCAGCAGCCAGACCCGCGGCGCGACCTGGAAGCCGGCGCCGACGCCAAGGCTGGGACCCCCATCCACCGCGTCGGAGATGTCGAAGGTGGGGACGTTGAACCCGCCCCGCGCCTCCAGGGTGACCCGCCGTTCGGCCACCTGGCCCTCGGCCGATGAGGCCAGGCCGGCCAGCAGCAGGGCGGCGAAGATTCCGGTACAGGATTGCATGACTCGCATCGTCGGTGCTCTCAGTTCAGGTCGTCGAGGATGAGGAGATCGAACGGCGCGCCGCCGCCGGGAGCATCCACCGCAATCGCGGTGCGAACCTGACCGCTGGTCAAGGTGAGGGCGCCGCTATCGATCACCACGGTCTTGGTGCCGGCCGGGGTGACGCGCACCTGGTAGTCTCCGGCGGGTACCTCGAGGTAGTCGGCCACGTCGCCGAACCCGACGTTGCTCAGTGCCGGCGAGGCGGCTTCGAGATCCGCCCCGGGCGCCGTCACGTAGACGTCCACTGCCGGCGCGCTCGGCGCCCCGTGGATCGCGCGCACACGCACCGTGCCGGCAGCGGGCGTACTGTTGTCGTCTTCCAGCACGATCGGCTGGATTGCCTCGAGCAATCCGGAGGCGATCACGGTGTAGTCGGTGCCGTCGGTCAGGTCCACATCGGCATCGATGACGGTGGTGGAGGTACCGGCGGCGTTCACCTTCAGGTTGTGCGCGCCGTCCGCGAGCTCGACGTAGTCGGAGGCGGTGAGATAGCTGACGTCGGAGAGCGCTGCGGCGCCATCCACCAGCACATCGACCGCCGGGGCGTCGGGAGAGGCATGGACCACCCGGACGCGGGCCTGGCCCTCGGGGCCGGTGTTGTTGTTGTTGTCGTCAGAACACGCGGCGGTCAGCGCGCTCGCGGCGAGGAGCAGGGTGAGCAGCTTCAGTTTCATGGCCATCACCTGTGGGGTTCGGGTCGAGACCGGGAAGAGCGGAGTTCAGGAATGGGCCAGGTGCCAGCGGTGCTGGATGGCCTTCCACTGGAGCGCCTGATACACCGCGGCCAATCCGACCAGCAGGTACACCGCCCGGCTGGCCGGGCTCAGGTTGCCGAGCACGGCGCCGACCAGGTCGGAACCCGTCGCGCCGACCACGCCCCAATTGAGTCCACCGACGACCAGCAGCACGGCGGCAGTGATGTCTAGGTTCTTCACTTTTTACCTCGCTAGTTGGTTATTGTCTAACTACTGTCAAACAGTATAAGCTCCAATCTGGCATTCTGTCAAGCTATTGGCGAAGTATATGCTTGACATTAGTTAGACGATACTCTACAATCGGGTATGCCCGACAACACAGCAGACCCAGCTCTGCCCCGCTACCCGGTTCGCGTGGTGGCGACCAGAACCGGGCTCTCGCCCCACGTGCTTCGGGCGTGGGAGCGCCGCTATCAAGTCGTCGTCCCGACTCGGAGCGACGGCGGCCAGCGGCTCTATTCCGATCTCGACATCGAGCGGCTGCGAAAGCTCAGCCGGCTGGTGGAGGCAGGGCACGCGATCAGCCGGCTGGCCCGGTTGACCCCGGAGCAGTTGGACCAGGTGAAGGAGGGGGAGCCGCCGTCGGCTGGGGTGGGGCCGGAAACGGATGACGCGGGGGCGCGGGTCGAGGAGGCGCTCGGCGCCGCGCAGCGCTTCGATGCCGCGCGATTCGAGGCCGTCCTCGAGCGAGCCGCCCTGAGCTTCGGGATCCCGACGTTTCTCGACCAGATCGCCGCGCCGGCCATGGAGCGGATCGGCCATGGCTGGGCCGATGGCACGGTCTCGGTGGGGCAGGAGCACATGGCGACCGCCGCGTTCCGGCGGGTGCTCGGCTGGCTCCTCAGGGCCAACGAGGTCTACGGACCGGCCCCGCGCATCGTGGTGGCGACCCCGCCCCACCAGGTGCACGAGCTGGGCGCGCTGATGGTGGCAGTGAGCGCGGCCGCCGAAGGCTGGAAGGTGACCTACCTGGGACCGGACATGCCGATCGCTGAGCTGGTGGCCGCGGCGAAGGAGACCGACGCCGACGCGGTCGCCCTCAGCGTCGTGTACGGGGCTGAGATCGAAGGGCTCTTCGCCGCGCTGCGGCGGCCCGGCCAGGGCTTGCCGCCGGACATCCCACTCATCGTGGGCGGGGCCGCCATGCAGCAGCTACGACAGGAAGCCGAGTCCGTCGGTGCTCTCGTGGTGGAGACCCTGCCGGAGTTCCGATCCGTGCTGGCGCGGCTGGGCCAGGGTCGCTCAGCGTGATCGACGACCTCCGGATTCACGCCCCGGGCGAGCCGGGGCCGCGGCCCGGCGGGGATCACGTGCTGTACTGGATGCAGAGCACGTTCCGGGCGCGGCACAACCACGCACTCGAGTTCGCGATCGAGCAGGCCAACCAGCGGCGGCTGCCTGTCCTCGTGTACCACGGCCTTCGGCACGACTATCCCTGGGCCAGCGACCGGTTGCACACCTTCCTGCTCGAGACAGCGGCCGACCTGTATCGCGAATTTGAGGAGATGGGCATCCAGTACGCCTTCTATCTCGAGCGTGGCCCCGAGGACGCCGCGCTGTCGCCGCTGGTGCAGCTGGCCGCCCGTGCGGCGCTGGTGGTGACCGACTACTTCCCGACCTTCCTCGCGCCGCGGCAGACTCGTGGTTTGCGGCGGACGGTGGAAACGCCGGTGGTCGCAGTTGACTCGGCGACGGTGGTACCCCTGCGCTACTACGAGCGCGGGTATCCGACTGCGCCGCCCTTCCGCTCGCGGCTCATGGCCGCCCTGCCTCTCTTCCTCCGCCGGCCCGGGCAGACGGAACCCAGAGTGCGGCAGACGGTGGAGCTGCCGTTCGAGCCGACGGTACCGGACGGTGACATCGCGGATCTCGTCGCCGCCTGCGCCATCGACCACACGGTGTCCCCCGGCGCACTGCACGGCGGGCCAGGCGCCGCAGAGCGACAGCTCCAGCGGTTCATCACCGCCGGCCTGCCGCGCTACAAGGACGAGCGGAGCGATCCCAACGCGGATGCCACCAGCGGGCTGTCGGCCTACCTGCATTTCGGCAACATCTCCCCTATCGACATCCTGCTGCGCGTGAGGGAGGCCGGGCCCGCCACGCAGGTCGCCCGGTTCCAGGACGAGCTCCTGACCTGGCGGGAGCTGGCGTTCAACTTCACCCACTTCACCCCGCGGCACCGCACCGTCGAGGCGATCCCGGCGTGGGCTCGCGAGGAGCTCGCCGCCGGCGAGTCGGACCAACGTCCGGCGCTCTATTCGGCAGGGGAGCTGGAGCAGGCGAGGACAGCGAGCCCGCTGTGGAACGCGGCGCAGATGGCGTATCTACGGGATGGCTGGATGCCCAATCCGCTGCGCATGCTGTGGGGAAAGTCTGTGATTCAGTGGACCCGCAACGCCGCGGAAGCGCTGGCGATCCTGGAGCATCTCAACAACAAGTACGCGCTCGATGGTAGGGACCCGAGCAGCTACCTCAACATTCTCTGGGTGTTCGGAAAGTTCGATCGGCCGTTCTACCGCAGGCCGATCTATGGCACCGTGCGATACATGTCCCTCACGGCAGCCGAGAAGAAATTCGACGTGGGCCGGGTGATCGCGCGGTACGGAAGCCTCGCCGGCCGTTAGCCGCTCCTCGATCCCGACCGTCGGTCCGTGACCGATCCGACGCTCACGCACTGTCCTCCACCCCAGCCCCCGCCGCCCTGCTACCGCTTGGTCCGAGCCCGAAGCTCCTCGGTCCAGTTCTGCACCACGATGAACTCGCTCCGCTCGTTCGCCGACGTCTCCCGCAGCATCACGAACCGCTTGTCGTCCGGGCTCACGTCGTAGGGCTGTACCGCCCCGCCCGGCACGTACGATGTCGTGTTGAACAACGCGCGCGGCTGGTCGAACCCGAACGTGGCCCCCGGGCGGATCCCCACGCTCATCATCTTGTTGGTGCTCAGGTAGAACAGCTCCTTGCCGCTGTGCGACCACATCGGGTCGCGCCCGCCGGCCACCGACACCTGCCACCGGGCCGACCCGGCATCGGGGAACGGCCGGACGTATACCTCCGGCTGCCCCGATTCCGCCGACGCGTAGGCCAGCCACCGCCCGTCGGGCGACACCACGGGCTCGATCTCGGTGGCCGGCCCCGTCACCAGCGGTGTCAGCGTCGTATCGCCCACGCGAAAACCGTAGATGTCGCCCGATCCCGCCTCGAGGAATGACCGCCGCGCCAGGATCCACTTGGCATCGTGGGTCTCGGTCACCTGGGCGAACGCGAAGGGGGACTTCATCAGCAGCTCGGCGACGCCAGTGCCGTCGGCCCGCCGCCGCATCACCTGGCCGCCATTGGCGCCGGCGTTGCCGACGTAGACCAGCGTCCGCCCATCGGACGACCAGCTGGGCCGCAGGTTGGCCGTGTCCCCGAAGGTGACCCGCGATGCCGGCCCGCTCGGGAGCTGCTTGATCCAGATCGCGCTGTTGCCATTGGCCACGATCTCCGCCGCCAGCGCGGTCCCGTCGGGCGACAGCGTCGCGTTCGCGATCGTCCCCGGTGGCTCCCAGGTCGAGTCCACCGGCGTCTCCAGCCCCTCCCGGGTCACCCACACCGCCTGCCTCGGCCGGGCGGCGGCGCCGGTGGTGTAGACCAGCGTCCCGCTGTTGGAGAGCTGGAGCGTGGTCGAGAACCCACCGATCTCGATCCCGATCCCCTCGAGCAGCGACACCGGCGCCCCGGTCACCGCCAGCTTCTTGGCGTCGAACGGGAAAGCCACCAGCTTGCCCTCGCCGGTCACGACGATCAGATGCCCGGTGGGCGAGTAGCGGGCGTAGACTCCCCGCGTCAGCGTATGGGGCTGGACCGGTTTCTCCCCGGGCTTGGGGATCGGCATTGCGACGATCTGGAAGTCGCCGACAGCCTGGTTGGGGTCCCGGGTGCGGAACAGCATGCCTTTGGCGCCGGGCAGCACGATCGGAAACTCGGCGCCGGCCTGTTTGTGGGCCAGCATGTTGTACAGCATCTCGAGCCGTCCGCCGGTGGCGGGAAGCCGGGCGATCCCGGAATCCACCTCGATGTAGATGTAGCCGTCGGTCGCCCAGTCGCCTCCACTGGAGTTGACGCTGTCCGAGAGCGACACCGTCGGCCCGCCGCCCAATGCCACTGTGCGCAGCTTGGTCCCCTGGACCAGGAAGCCGAGCTGGCTGCCGTCGGGCGAGAAGAAGGGCGACCCGGCGCCCTGGGTCCCCGGCACCGGCGTGGCCGAGAGCTGATCGTGCTCCCGGAGCCAGAGCTGCACCCCCGCTTGGGCGGGGCCGACGTAGACCAGGCGCTGCCCGTCGGGCGAGATGGCGATCCGGTTGCCCGAGATGTTGGCTGCCGCCAGTGCCTGGGGGGGCGGGAGGTACAGGCTGAACCGGTTGACGCTTCGCGCGGGCGCGGGCCGGAGCCAACCCCAGGCCGCCGCAACAATCGCGATCGCCAGCGCCGCGGCCATCCCATACACCCCTGCGCCCCTGCGCCCTCGCGCCCCTACGACCGGCGCCGCCGCCACTGGAGCCGCCGTCGAGACCCGCGTCGGCCCGCTGTGCCGCCCCTTGAGCGCGTCGGCGAACTCCGCCGCGGTCGCGAACCGGTCAGCCGGCAGCTTCTCCAGCGACACCAGAATGGCGCTCTCGACCTCGGGCGGAATCGTGTGCCGCTGAGGCAGAATCGGCCGCGGCGGCTCGGTCAACACCCGGGCCACGATCGCCTGCGCGGTCGACCCGGTGAACGGCGGGTCGCCGGTCAGCATCTCGTACAGCACCACGCCCAGCGCGTACACGTCGGAGCGCGCCGTGATCTCCCGCTCGCCCATCGCCTGCTCGGGCGACATGTAGTGCGGCGTCCCCAGCGACATGCCGGTCTCGGTCATCCGGTTCCCGCCGGCCTTGCTCGCGGCGAGCGCGATGCCGAAGTCCGCCACCAGCGCCTGCCCGTCGTGCAGCAGGATGTTCTCGGGCTTGATGTCGCGGTGGACCACCCCGTGCCGGTGGGCGTAGTCCAGCGCCGAGGCGACCTCGACCGCGATCCGCACTGCCTCGGCGACGGGGAGCTGCTTCTCCCGGTTGAGCCGGGCCCGGAGCGACTCGCCCTCGACGAAGGGCATGACGTAGAAGAGGTACCGCTGGGCCCCATCGGGGTTGTCTACCACCACCTCGCCCGAGTCGAACAGCGGCAGGATGTGCGGGTGCTGCAGGTTGGCGGTCAGCTTGATCTCGGCCAGGAACCGCTCGGCGCCGATGACGGCGGAGAGCTCCGGCCGGAGCAGCTTGAGCGCGACCCGCCGGTCGTGGCGAAGGTCCTGGGCCAGGAACACGGTGGCCATCCCGCCGGCGCCGATCTCGCGCTCGATCCGGTAGCGGTCGGACAGGGCAACCTGGAGGCGGCTCTGCGTCTCGGGCATGGGGCCTGGCTTGTCGGTTGGGGTGCTTCAAGATGCTCCGGGGGAGGTGGTTTAGCCAGCGGGCGCTCGCTACCCGTGCGTCCCCTTGGCGCGCGGACACCGCCCGGAGGAGACGCTGCAAGATGTGTCGGGGTTGGCGTTTGGGCTGAGAAGGGGGTAGCTTCAAACCAAGCCGGAGCGGCTGCGTGTCCGGCGGGCAACGTGATCAGGTTGGGGCTGGCGTTTCGCCGGCCCCTTTTTGTTTGCCCGAGGACCCCCCGGCCGTTCTGGAGGCGTGATGGCAGAGGTTCGACTCGGAGAGAGCGACAGCGTGGACCGCGCCCTCAAGGTCCTCCGCCGCAAGCTGGTGAAGGAGGGGCTCTTCAGCGAGCTCCGTCGGCGGCGTCACTATCTCAAGCCCAGCGCGGCCCGGACCATGAAGATCGCCGCTGCGCGGCGCAGGAAGCGGAAGCGCCGGCCGCCAACGTCGTGGTGAGCCTGTCGGCGTAACTATCCAATAGAGGAGGCGCACGTGTCCGCGCCCAGTCTGTCCTCGCGATTCGGCCTGCGGGTGCATAAGCCGTCGCACCAGGGGCCTTCGGTCCATATCTATCTCCAGCGCCTGGTGCGGCACGCGAACGGCATGCTGTCGGTCACCGCCGACTGTGCTACACTGGAGGCGATGGAGGACGAGATCGAGCAGTTGAAGCGGGAGCTCGACGAGATGCTGCGGCAGACTCGGCGGGCGTTCCGCGAGCACCCCGGGGCTGCCGCCGCCGGATAAATCACACCACGATGAGCAAGGAGAAGGGCACCATGCAGGGGTCGGGCTTCAAGAGCCTGGCCGAGGGTGACAAGGTGGAGTTCGACATCGTCCAGGGGCAGAAAGGACCGGCGGCGGAGAACGTGGTCAAGCTGTAGGCAGCGGCGCGGAAGGTCGCCCGTGAAGGCCGGCCGGCTCGTCTTGGGACGGGCCGGCCGGTTGCATTCTGTGTCTGTCGCCACCCCTTCTCGCTATCCGCCATTCCGACCCACCGAGCCACCGACCCACCGAAACACGCTACTTCCCGCTCTTCTCCTTCAGCCCGTCCAGCCAGTGCAGCGCCACAATCAGCTGGCTCTCCTGCGCCGCCTCCCCTTCCCGGAGCATCAGGAAGCGACGGTCGTCTCCGGTTACCA
>Ga0310810_10009046_pt1 | contig 11508 bp, 12 predicted proteins | sample NCmetagenome_FD_207641 | JGI IMG/M metagenome (GOLD analysis project Ga0310810, IMG submission 207641) | Soil microbial communities from experimental microcosm in Duke University, North Carolina, United States - NC | ecosystem: Engineered > Artificial ecosystem > Soil microcosm > Unclassified ... | reverse complement strand
TCTAACGTTTCTTTAACAAAAGGAATTAGGGGATATGACTGACTCGCCAACTCAATTCAGAGTTTGGATAATAGCGGTTAAGCCTGTACGTCACAAAAGTCCTCTAACCCAAGGAACATTCCTGTGATACCCATTAACCTGGACTTCTTAATTGGCGCAATTACTGATGTCGTCAGTCCTACCGCTTTTATAAAGGACAAGCTTCAGCGCAATGAGACAGTCATCAAATTATTAAAGAAATTTAACCTTGACCCCGATCATCCGCCAGCAGATTTCAGTGGGGTTTATGCTTACGCTTTGGTAGAGTATGGCGTTGGCAAACCCAAGCCAATTCTCTCTGTTTTCCGGCAACAAGAGATTCAAAAGATTTTTCGCAAGGCATTAGACCAAAATAATCCTTCAATTCTCCTCAAAGAAGGCGAAGCGTTTCTTGATGGGTATGCTTTAGGGGATGAAATCCTCAAACTGGGAATTGACGCGCACAGAGAGTTCGCGGCGTTTGCTACCGTGTTTATCGAGGTGGCTAAGCGATCGCGCACACCGGCTGAGGTTCTCACTAACCAGCAGATAGGCTCCTTACACAAAAGAATAGAAAATATCCAACAACGGCTGGACAGGCTCCCGACACTAGAGGGAATTCGGACGGAGATGGCGCGGTTGGCGGCACAGGATTATCCAGCACTGCCAGCGGCTGAATCCTCAACGGAAAACAATTGCAGGGCATTTGTTTTAGCACAGCAGATGAGAGGTTGGTTTGAGACGTTGGGCTATCGCTTTGAGCGGTATGAAGTTTGGGAAGATACCTATTTTGAGTGGATTATCAACATTCCAGTACGACGGAATCGATACGATCGCATTCTCGTGCGGGGTATTGAGGGTGAGGCAGGAATTAGGGATGTGGCGGCGTTGTGCCAATCAGTAGAGGAGCAACGAACGGATGAAGGATGGCTAGTGACGGCAAGGCGCATTTCACGGGCGGCACGGGATGAAGTTGAGAAGGAGGAAAATCATCACCTGGGTTGCTATACCTTCGATGAACTCCTCGATCAGGATGCTGACTTCAGTGGATATCTCGACTGGTTGGAAGCAGAGGTCAAACGCCGGGACATTGAGAAAAAGTATGTCCCGCTTGCTTGTACTAAAGAAGAGTTTGACCCCATTACCAAGCGCAGGTTAGCAGTCAGTCGCTACGACGAACGCGACGGCTGGATTGATGGTTACATCGATCTCTGGCTCGATGACCCAGCTAAAGAGCATATCTCAATTTTGGGAGAATTCGGCACGGGCAAGACTTGGTTTGCCTTCCATTATGCTTGGACGGCACTGCAACGCTATCGCGATGCCCAAAAACGCGGGCTTGAACGTCCTCGCTTACCTTTAGTTATTCCCTTGCGTGATTATGCCAAGGCGGTAAGTGTTGAGTCTCTATTTTCAGAATTCTTCTTTCGCAAGCATAAGCTACCAATACCTCACTACGAAGCTTTTGAGCAACTCAACCGCATGGGTAAGCTGCTGCTGATTTTCGATGGTTTCGATGAGATGGCAGCTAAGGTTGATCGCCAAGCGATGATTAACAACTTTTGGGAGTTGGCGAAGGTGGTGGTGCCGGGGGCTAAGGTGATTTTGACTTGTCGCACGGAGCATTTTCCAGAAGCACAAGAAGGACGGGCGCTGCTCAATGCCGAACTGCAAGCTTCGACGGCTGCTCTAACTGGCGAAACGCCCCAGTTTGAGGTGCTGGAACTGGAGAAATTCAACGACGAGCAAATCCGTCAGGTGTTGTCATTCCAAGTCGAAGCCGCCACAGTCGAGCAGGTGATGGGGAATCCCCAACTGTTGGACTTAGCTCGTCGTCCGGTAATGACGGAGTTAATTCTAGAAGCGCTGCCGGATATCGAGGCAGGAAAACCTGTGGATATGTCGCGGGTTTTCCTTTATAACGGTAAAGCTATGGGATATCGGCACTAGTGAATGCCTCAAAACCTTGCAGGGACATAATGCTTGGATATCTTCAGTCGCCTTCAGTCCGGATGGTAAAGCTCTTGCCAGTGGTAGTGCTGACCAAACGATAAAGCTTTGGGATATCAGCACGGGTGAATGCCTCAAAACCTTGCAGAGACATAGTGATTGGGTATATTCACTTGCCTTCAGCCCCGATGGTAAAACTCTTGCCAGTGGTAGTGCTGACCAAACGATAAAGCTTTGGGATATCAGCACTGATGAATGCCTCAAAACTTTGCAGGGACACACCAGTAAAGTACGTTCAGTCGCCTTCAGTCCAGATGGTCAGTTTCTTGTCAGTGGTGGTGATGACAAAACAGTTAGGCTCTGGGATATCAGCACTGATGAATGCCTCAAAACCTTGCAGGGGCATAGCAATTGGGTACGTTCAGTCGCCTTCAGTCCAGATAGTCAGTTTCTTGTCAGTGGCAGTGATAACTCAACAGTCAGACTATGGGATATCAGCACTGGTGAATGCAGGAAGACTTTCCAGGGGCATACCTATCAAGTCTTCTCAGTTGCCTTCAGTCCTGAAGGTAAAACACTTGCCAGCGGTAGTTCCGACTCAACGGTAAGGCTCTGGGATATCAGCACTGGTAAATGCCTCAAAATCTTAAAGGGGCATAAGAGTTGGGTACGTTCAGTTACCTTCACTCCGGATGGTCAGACTTTGGCTAGTGGTAGTGATGATAAAACAGTCAGGCTCTGGGATATCAGTACAGGTGAATGCATCAAAACCTTAGAGGGGCATACTAATTCAATATCTTCCGTTACCTTCAGTTTAAATGGTCAGACTCTTGCCAGTGGTAGTGATGACAAAGCAGTAAAGCTATGGAATATCAACACGGGTGAATGTCTCAAAACCTTGCAGAAGCATACCAGTTCAGCAAGTTCAATCGCCTTCAATCCTGAAGGTAAGATGCTTGCCACTGGTAGTTATGACGAAACGGTGAAGTTATGGGATATCCGCATCGGTGAATGCTTGCACACTTTTGATGGACACACCAATCAGGTATTGTCAGTTGCCTTTAGTGTGGATGGTATGACCCTTGCCAGTGGTAGTGCAGATGAAACAATTAAACTTTGGGATGTCAAAACGGGTGAGTGCCTAAAAACTCTGAAAGACAGACCCTATGAGGGCATGAACATCACGGGCGTTACGGGTTTAACGGAAGCTGAGAAAGGCACGCTTAAAACTTTAGGGGCGGTAGAAGATGGGGTATTATAGAGATGCAATGCATTACGTCTTGTGCGATCGTGTCTTTACAAGAGAGATAGTGAGCTGACGATCGACGCACCGTTGATCGTTGCTCCTCCAGACGAGAAAACTCAACAGTAATACAATAGATTTTTCTAGAAAAATCAACCACTTCACCAGGGGAATAGCCCTCTGGCTTTCTGACTGGAATCCCGCACACTATTCACAATTTGGGAATTCTTCTGCTGTTGGCTCCCTTTAATGTCTTTGGCTTTCAGGTCATGGGTTGCCACCGTTTCACCCACAATATATGCCTTCTGTGCTTCTTTAGGAAGTGTGGAGCGATCGCCTTTCTTAGCTCCGGTTCCTTGGTAAAGTTCCTGGGTATTGCAGTCGAATAGCGATCGCGTCATTGCCTCCGTAGAGTCTCGTTGAGCCTTCTCATCCCCGCCTTTGTCTTGAATCGTCTTGGTGAAATCATTACGAACCGTGGCTCCATCAACTCGCTCTCGTCGAGTTAGCTCCACCGAGTTGCCGAACAAATCCAACTGCGACTCTTGCACTTGGTCTGGATTGCTCTTGAACCAGTTCAAAAACCCCATACGCTTTCTCCTGCTCCTCCTGATCAATCGGATAAGAAAAGATTTGTTCTAGCCCATTGATAATACAGTCCAACCCCTCAGGAATAGCGAGAAACTGGTCAAGGATTTCCTGTCTTAACTCCCAGTCCCACCTAGAAGGACTAAAGTAAAGCTGCACGGTAATCAGCGTGCGATTGTCGTTGTTGGAATCGAATATGTTTCGGGCTACGAAGGCGGCATAAGCTTTTTGCCAAGTGGCTTTGAAGCGTAAATCCCCAAACGCTCTCACTTCCGGCTTGAAGTTTTCCGGCTGAACCAGGGCACTGTTATAGGTGCTGAGAGCTTCCCAAGCTGAGTAGACTCGTTCTTTAAGTTCATCTAGTCGCATAATGCATGACAAAAGAAAGAGGTGCAGGGGAACGGAGTAAGTCAGAGCATTCCGCTCATCTTCGGGTTGCGCTCATTTTACTCTCCTCAAGGAGCCTTTAGTGCAATAGTAGTGATCGCACGGCTTCACGTTGGTCTTTTTAAATCAAATCATCTAGTAGTTCAGTAATCTCTAATTGAGCTTTCTCCCGGTTGTCATCGTAAACCATCAGAGTTTCTAAATTGGCGTGTCGGCTCAGTTTTTGCACCTTTCGCACATTTCCATCCGTAGCATCTAAAGCCGCCGTGATAGCACTATGCCTTATCCGGTGGGGTGACATCCGCTTATTGATTCCTGCTGCAATACATGCTCCAACGACGGTTCGACGGATGCTCTCTCCAGTGAGTCGATGTCCAAAATTACAAAAGTCCAGGGCAATGAACAATGGGGCATCATTTGGTCTGCCTTCATGACTTGCCTCTAACCAAATCGCGATCGCATCCGTAGTCGCTCTACTCAAATCAATAGCTTCAGTTTGACTTCCTTTCCCTTTACCTCTAATTAAAAGAGTTCTCGCGCTCTCGTTAAAATCCCCGATATTGAGCTGACTAATTTCGTTTCGTCTGAGCGCATTCCCCCACAGCAGCCGCAATAGGGCATAATCTCTTTTACCTTGTAAAGTGTCGCGATCGGGGACTGACAATACCCGTTTAAAGTCTTCTGGAGTGATACCCGTGGTATCGCGATATCTTTGAACCTTCTCCCCTTTAATGTCCTCCAGACTATAGACACAATGCCCCATTTTTCGACCCATCGTGACGAGGCTTTTGAGGGCAGCAAGGCGTCTGTTCACCGTCGCTTCTGCCAGTCCCTTGCGAATCAAATGAGCTTTGTATCTCAATACTAAAGTCATCGCATCTGACTTTTCCAGGTGGAGGAACTCCAACACAATGTCCGGTGTGGGCTTATTCCCCGTCGCCCACTTGAAAAACAAAACTACATCTTTCTCATAGGCTAAGCGGGTATTTTCGCTTCTCGAATCAGCGAGAAGTTGTGATAACACATCGGGGACAAGGTTAAGGTCAAAGGATGACCCAATTTTCGCATCCAGAGAGAGATTTAGGCGGTGGTGAGAGGGGGGATCGTGCGTCATTGATCGAGACGACTAACGTGTGTGGAAAGCAACTTTACCGCACACGGGTTGTCTAGATAAGATACCCCTTTTCAATAGCCAATGCAGTCGCAAGAAGCGGAAAATCAGATTTTCCCGTTGAAGTTCAAACCTGTGCTTTCTACTCCTCTTGTGAGTGTCGGTTTTGTAGGTCTTTACAAGTTGCAACAGTTTAAATGAACGGAATTTACCTCGGTACAGGCATTTTTCTCTTGGTTGTTACCTATTACAAACCCCGCTGGTTTTGGGAAACCCCTAAGACACGCCGACTTAGGCATAGAATCGGCGACCAGGCTACAACTGTTTTTTGTTACTCACTTGCCGTAGTGCTAATCGTTCTTTCCATCTTTAGCAGTCCCCAATAGCCTCTTCCCCTCCTGGAACCCCCGCGACCGTCTTCCCCTTGTGGCACTTCTCAAGCTGGGTCAATGTAGCGATATTTTTCTACTCATACATCACAGCCCACCAGAATACGGATTCCACCTGGCGATCGCGTCCAAAATGGTAATTATTTCCTGTTTGAGCAAGCGTTCCTAGATACGCTAAGGACGGATTGGGCGGCAATGTCAAGAAGCTTTACTGTGCCTGCCCAATTAAAGTAAATGCCGCCGCGAGCGGATGACTTGAGCAGCCCCTACCTAATGAAACGTCGCAATATCCTGGTCATGCTGCAAGCAGTAATCCGGATCGTCGTACCAGCTCCTCTCGTCGTCGTACTCAGATTCCTCCAGTTCATCGTCATCCTTAAACTCCCCATCCGGTCGCAAGTAGCGTTGCATATCGCTCAACTCAAACCAGAGCAGCCGATCTAAGGAGGACGCAACGATCCCCCCCGGTTCCCGAGTTTCGTGGTTCACTTTCGTCACCGCGCATTCGCCGTGCTCGTTCCTCTGGTTGCCAAGCAAGCAGAACGGATCTCCACTGCCATCCTGGATCAGGACGATCAGATCAGTAAATTCGCCATCTCGGTAGCAAAGGCTCCAATCCACGATGGTGTTCTCGGGAGGCACTCCCACTTCAGGCACGCCCAACAGATCTATCCATCCCTTCACATCCAGACCATTCGTCACTTGCAAAAACGAGCGCAGGGAAGGGGGAAACTGGGTGCCGAGCATTTGCTCCGCATTGGCAATCATCTCTGCTGTCGCCGGTGGAAACCGCCGCACCACACCTGGCTCAAAATAGGAGAGCAGGGCTTCAATTTCCGCAGATAGGCGATTCTCATCTGGTACAGCGAGCGGAGGAACGACAGCAGGCGCTGGCAGGCTGGCTACCTGGGGCTGCACTTGGGGCAGGGACCGACTGGATAGTTTGAGCGATAGCACTTCTAACGCCCCCTGGCCGCAGTCCAGGCGCAGCCCATCCATCAACAGTGGCGCAATGCGCTGGCGGTAGCGGCACAACAGCCGTCCATTCAGGTAAACCACAAAATCCGCCTGTTGGACAGCGATCGCCAACTCAAACTCCTGCCCTTGCTCCAACTCAGGAGGGAATGGAAATCGCTCCTCTGGTCCCCAACTTTGCTGTTCGAGGGTGTTTTGTACAACCTGTGCTTCATAGAGACGTGGATTGAAGTGATAGGCAATATCCGTTTGGGCCATCAAATTGAACGAATAGGAATTCGTGCGAGCAATGGCTCGAATTTGCAACACGCAATCTGGTCGAATCCGAGGTGTACGCCACAGTAGTTGTTCTCCGGCTGGCAAGGTGACAGCCAGCACGGTGGGAGTTGTGGCATCAATGGCTTCTAGGAGAGAAGGGATGGATGCAGGGTCCGGTGGATTGGGACGACCATATCCCTTTTTGAGCTTCTCATTGAGTTTCTTATCGGCAGCCGCCTGGGCCTGAAGAGGGCTAATGTAGGAATCGCTAAACGTTTTTCCCTGGGTCCCCACCCGCCCATAGCGAACATTAACCGTAGACTCAATCACCGTTACTTCATAAAACTTGTGGGAATTGCCATCGTGAAACTCCAGGTACACGGGTACCGCGTTCGCCGCCGCCCTAGCCGTGGCCTCTAACCGCGCAAAATGCTGCGGGTCCCACTTGCGAATCTCCGCCTCATAACATGCCTGAGCTTCACTTTCCGTAGCGAATTCATGGGTTTCAGACCAGATCGAGGCACCACTGCCATCCCGTCCATCATTTTCTCGAGCCGTAACCCTGCAACCCTCTAGCGTAATGGTGATTAACTGGTCGTACTTGCCATTATCCGTGGGAATCGTGTGGCTGGGCATCGTTGGGAGTGTCAGAGAAAAGTTCGTGGCTCAAGCTTAACCCGACAACGCCACAATCTCCTCCACGCTCAACAGGGACGGCGTATTCGAGGCCGAGACCCAACCGTCTTGCGCCCGCTCCAATTCCCCGCAGATGGAAGGAAATGATAAGAAAAGGCTGAAATGGTTATAGAGTAAGAGATTTGCTGGATGACCTAGTAAAACTGTTCATACCCCTCTAAAAACTCGATCGCTGAAAACTTGCTACGTAAGGCTTTAAAGCCTATCGCGATCCAAAAAGGGGTTTCTGCTTGGGATAAATTTCTTGTGATTTGTAGGCTCTTGTGCTGGGTGGAAAGCACTAAGCCTTCATTGGGAAATTCTTGATAGTAGAGAAATTACTATCAAATAAATTACCCCATTAATTAACAATATTATTTGTATATTTTCCTAAAAATTGCCATAATTTTAATAGAGATTACATAGAATTATTTTGAGATAAAAAATCCAATTTATTCCTGATTTATTGTTGAATTATGGAAATTAATGAACAGTGTGAAATTTTGTTAGGCAATAGTCTAGAAATTCTCCTGAGCCTGCCAACAGAAAGCTTTGATATGATTTTTGCCGACCCTCCGTACAACTTGTCCAATAATGGTTTTACTTGTCAGAACGGGCGGGCTGTAAGTGTTAATAAAGGAATCTGGGATAAGAGCCAAGGCGTAGAGCAAGATTTTGAATTTCATAGGAAATGGTTGGCGGCTTGCCAGCGCCTTCTCAAACCTAACGGAACCATTTGGGTTACAGGAACCCACCACAGCATCCTTATGTGTGGTTTTGCGCTTCAGATTCTCGGCTACCACATTATTAATGATGTTGCTTGGTTCAAACCGAATGCCAGTCCTAATCTATCTTGTCGGTGCTTTACAGCGAGTCACGAAATGCTTTTATGGGCAAGAAAATCTCAGAAAGGAAAACACATTTTTAATTATCAGGTGATGAAAGATGGAGTGTTTCCTAAAGATTTCTTAAAAAAACCTGGAAAGCAAATGAGAAGTATCTGGGCAATATCAACATCACCACCAAGTGAAAAAAAATATGGGAAACATCCAACGCAGAAACCTCTTAAACTTTTAGAGCGAATTGTGCTGGCTAGTACCCACCCTAATAATTCGATTCTCGATCCATTCATGGGTAGCGGCACTACAGGAATAGCCGCCCTAAAACACGGGAGAAGATTTGTTGGGATAGAAAGGGAAAAAGATTATTTTGATTTAGCAGAAAAACGGATTAGGGAAGTTTTAAGCCAACCAGAAATATCGCTCTGATCAGAGCGATATAGTGGAATCCAATAAGAAGTTGACTAGATTTACTATTTCGTCAACTTCTAAATGATTTTAACTTTGATAGGAATTAACTAAGAGGCTCAGCGAGTGGCGACTGTTGGACACAAACTCCAAAAAACTCCCAAAAAAAAGCGCTGAAACCATTACTAGATAAATCACCGAAGCTGAGAACGAAATTATTAGGCTTTCAGCGCTTTTACCTGAGCGTCGGAGAACGATGATAAACTTTCCCCACCAGGGTGTAATAGCGAGTGCAAATGTGTAGAAGACCCAACAACCTGTGGAAGCTTCAGTTCATTGCATCAGCAATCTCACGCCCCAGCCGAGCCAAAGTTTTTTCTTTAGCAAACTCGGCAGCAGCCCGCGCTGACTCAGCAAGAATCGTATCGGTGTTGGGAGTCAGTTTCAACGCTCCACCCAGGTAGCCCAGGGCTTTGCAGTAATGATCGGATAAATTTGTGGCGGCTAGTCGCTTTACCAGCTGGTGATTGCCTTGTTGAAACGCAGTTAATGCTTGCTCGTGAAGCTCTATTTCTGGGGTTCCCAGCACCTCAAGGATAGCTTGAACGGCTTTATTCACTCGTTCTGCGTCAATTTCTGAATTTATAGAGGTAACCATGTCATACTCCTTACTTGAATTTACACAGGCGATCGCGTTCAATCTGAGGCTGATAAGTTTTTTCCCAGTTGTCTTGGAAGTGCTTAACAATCATTCGGCTGATGACTTGCACCATTGGGCCGCCATCCACAATCCGGGCGACCTTGAGAAGAACATAATTGTAAGCAGATAACCCGATAGTGTTGTAAGAGCGCTTGTTCTCAGGATTCGTTGGAATCGGCACAATCGCATCAATCGGAGATGCGCCAAACCCAGGTCTGCCATTCACATATCGAGCCAAATCGTCTTCCGACCCATCGCGCAACGTCCTAAAATAGTCTTCCTCACTCATGCCTCGTGCCTGAGCATCAATAATCCCAGCATTGGCATAGAACTCGCCATCGCGCCGGAAAAAACCATGCAAGCATTGTTTTACGATCGCAGACTTGCTCCAGCCAAGCTCCTCGCAAGCCAGCATTAGCTGTTGCCACGTTGCTTCCTCGGCAAAAATGTAATTAATTCGCAACTCCCGAATCATCAGGTTTTCACAATTAGAGTCGATACCATATTTTTACATGTCCAATGCATCCTGAGCTATAGATAGAATTTTTAGGCTATTAACAGAATAATTGTGCTATTTTAAGTTTAGACAAAAAAGAGCGCCCCGGTAAAGCACCGCGAATGCCTACCGGGACTAGCCACCCCCACAGACAGCACCTATGGAGGCGCATTTTTTATGGTAATTCCAGATGGACTCCCACCTAACCAGGTGGGGGAAATCACGCTAACCAGTCGATTGAGCGAGGCATTTGAAGCTAAACTTACCCGCTCGGACTGGCGATTTTTTCATACCATGCAGCAGCGATCGCCAGTACCAGGAAGCAGGCGAGATGATACTCAAACCGATAAGACAGGGGCAGGGCATGAGTCCCAGAACAGACCCCAACTTTCCTGAAAGACTGCTCTTGGCGAATGGGATTTGCCGCAAGCGAGTACAGGTTTTAGTCAATCAATTTAACTTTGGGACTTTACCCAATCCGCTGACCATTCGAGAGCAGAAGACGAGGAATCTCGTGTCAGTCCTCAAATCACACTATCGATACGGACACCTCAAAACATGCCAATCAGCACCAAGAACCTGACCAACGGGAGGAATCCTGACATCCAGGAAGCCCCCCCGACAGTAGACGCGGAGGTACTAGAAGAAGTGTATGCCGAGGAAGCGCCCCCGGTGCGACCCGATTTTATTGAGGATGTCAGCCCAGAACCCAGGATTGAAGTCAATCTGCGTTCATTCATCCCAGTGACGCCAGAGGACTATCAAGCAGGATTCAAGTTGCTGACACAGCAAGAGAAAGACCGCTATGGATTGCACGATCGCTCTCTGTTCCGAGTCCGAGAGGATGCAGGCAAAAACGTTCTCAATCTCAGCTCTCAGCAAGTAGGTAAGCACGTCAAGCAATTACTGGAATCAAAGCCCCCATACCCACGGGGCTATCTAATGGATGCTCAAGGTCTGACTGACCGTTGCATCTATGAGATTTTCCAGAAGATTGAGAACACTGCGAAGAACATTCTCCCCGGCGACGCTGCCGACTGGCGAAGGCTAAAGAAGTCTAAAAAGGAGTTCAACCCCAGATATAAAACCCATCGGTTCAAGTACTGGGAAGAACACTCCAAGCGCTGTCAGGAGTACTACAACTGGTTAGAGTCGCAGCCCCAGCCAGAGGTCGAGGTTCATGATGCAGAGTTCATGCCTCCTGTTGAAGAACAGCCAGAGGATAGAGAGGAACGACTATCTAAGAAGCGATCGCAGATTCAAAAAGTCGAGACAGATTTAACCGCTGCTGTCCGCCAATACATGCAGATGCAGAGAGAGCAGATTCTCCGAATTGTTGAAGACGAAGCACTCGAAACCAGACTGCAAATGGACAAGCGACACAGCGAGATTATCAACAATCCCTCTGTGAAAAGCGATTTAATTATCAACTATCACGGCAAGTCTTACGCCCTCGGTAAGCAGGGGATTA
>Ga0310810_10009045_pt1 | contig 11509 bp, 14 predicted proteins | sample NCmetagenome_FD_207641 | JGI IMG/M metagenome (GOLD analysis project Ga0310810, IMG submission 207641) | Soil microbial communities from experimental microcosm in Duke University, North Carolina, United States - NC | ecosystem: Engineered > Artificial ecosystem > Soil microcosm > Unclassified ... | reverse complement strand
TAAAAGTGGCACTTCCAATATGTGGTAACAATACAGTTTGGGGTAATTGAGTTAACCGGTTAGATCTGGAAATAGGCTCATTTTCATAGACATCTAAACCAGCACCTGCTATAATATTATTTTTTAGGGCACGAATCAAGTCTCGCTCGTTTATTACTTTACCCCTGGAGGTATTAATAATAAAAGCGGTTTTTTTCATTAAATTAATTTTTGATTTATCTATCATGTGAAAACTATCTTTATTTAATGATACATGAATAGAGACAAAATCGCTGCGTTGTAACAATTCTTCCAGTGAAACATAAGTAATATCAAGTTCTGATTCTAAGTCACGTTTACGGGTTCTACTATGGTAAATTACTTTCATATCAAATCCTCTTGCACGTTTAGCTACAAGTGTGCCTATTTCTCCGAGACCGATTATACCTAAAGTACTTCCATGCACGTCGTATCCAAGAAAGAGATCAGGCGTCCATCCAAATTTCCAATTTCCACCTCTTACATGTCTATCTGCATTCACTAAATTCCTAGCCGCTGTGAGAATTAAAGAAAAAGTGAGATCGGCCGTGGTATTAGCAAGCACATTTGGAGTATTTGTAACTATAATTTTCCTTTTTATTGCTTCGCAAATATCTACATGATCGTATCCAACACTATAGCAGCTTATTACTTTAAGATTCGGTCCTGCCGCATCCATAACACTTGAATCGATTTTGTCTCCTAACATGCACATTAGTGCGTAGACGCCTCTAACATTTTGAATTAAATTTTCCCTCTTAAGTACGTCGGCTCTGGGATTCATCTTTAACTGAAAACGGTTTTTTAATATGGATGGGCCTGGTTCTGGTATTTTTCTCGTTACATACACTCTATGTCTGATATGCGTATCCATAAAATAGTTGGTTTGTCTGCCTTCGGATATTAATATGATATGGAACCCAATTTTTATTTCATGTTTTCGTTACTCACTACTAACCCTAACTAATTTCGAGTGTAAAATTTTTAGCAAAATAATTCCAATATAGTATGGCATATTGTAAAATGCAGCGAGTGCTGCCACTTGCGAACCAAAGAATTGTTGTGCAAAAACAGTTACCAGAATATTATTTACATAACTTAGGGCTATAAGCCCAGAAAATTTGTCCTTTGTTGATGAATCTTTGTTCATGAGGTACAAAACGAGATAACCTGTAATTGCAAATGCCGTAAATAATACGAAGGCAAATATAGTAGTTGTAATAACAAACGAAAGTTCCAGAAAAAAATAACTTGAAAATTTAGAAAATATTGCAAAGTTAATTAAATCCATTAAAAAGATAGATAAAGGCAATGAGCTTTTGTTTATAGTGGTCGCTATTTGAGGCAAATATCTTTTTATGATTCCACTCCCAACTAGAGGAACAATCAGTGATATTACTAGTAATGATACCATATCAAATACTGGAATAGAAAATTCAGTGTTAAAAAAAACATAGACTAATGTTGGCAATAAGAACGGAACCAGGAGCGAAGTGACTATAACCATTCCAACTATTATTGAAAGTCTACCACATACGTAATTAGTAACAAATGGAGCCCCGAGTCCTGTGGAAATTCCAGACAATAATAGTACTGGCAATGCATATTTGGGAGAAATTTCATTAGTAACAAAATACGATGATACGGGTATGATAATCAGTTTCAGCATGGATAATATTAACAAGATTTTCGGTTTCCTGAAAACTGAGATGAGATCTTGGAAATCAAGTTGTATCAAATTCAGGAATAATAAAAAACCAAGAATCACTAGGATGTACTCAGAGAAAAGCTGCCCCTCAGAGGGGAATAGAACACCCAATATGGTTGAAATAAGAATTGAAATTGCAAGAACTATCAGGACTTTAGTGTTGTAAGAGGTCAATGAAATTGATCAGCTAACATATTATCATAAATCTTTATCAATTTATCTTCTGGAATATCAGGTTGACAACTGAGTATCTTATTATAATACTTAATAACGTCTTTGAATAATACCCAATTGTACAAAACAAATCACAGATAACAAAAAAATATGAAATAATAAATACCACAGATAATTTATTATTGTCATGATAAGACAGACCATTGTACTTACAAATATCTTGTTACTAATCATAATATCTTCAACACATATGCCAGTCGTGGGTAAAACTCAGGAAGCTGAATCTAAAACTAACACAACAGGAATTTCAATTAATGCGTCAGACATTAAGAATGCTCTCGATTCCGTCCATAATAATACAACCCCAAATTATGTTAAACTCTCGGAAAGTCAGATAAATGGAGCACTAAAGGATTTACCTGGATGGACTATACTTGATGGAAAGTTGCACAAGACATTTACGTTTGTGGATTTTTCTTCATTATTTGATTTTATGTATCAGGTAGCCCGTTCCTCACAAATATTAAACCATCATCCAAATATGACATCAACTTGGAATACATTAACATTAGACTACGACACTTGGAGTTTAGGACATGTAATTTCGAATCTAGATGTGAAGGCAGCTGCAGCAGTCGAATGGTTATACCATGAAGGTAATTACACAAATACTGCTAGTTAATTGATATTCCCTTATTGCTTATCAGAAATTAGTTGACATTTCCTCTAATAGTATACCAGTTACCATGCTTACATTAAACTTGTAATTTGATGATATCCATTAATTTTTCTGGTTACTCATATTTTAGTACAGAATAGAATTAACGCAATACAATAACAGTTATTGCGACTAGTACTAATTTTAGAAAAGATTCTTCAAATCCTTAAATGACTGGATACTGTTTTCATAAAATTTAAAAAAATCCGTATGACAACATTCGTGTAAAAAATCTCTTCTATATAGTCTAGTAGGATCTACATGAAAATCATCCATAACACTAATAAAATAATTGAACTTGACGATTTTTGGCGGAGTAAACTGGAAACTTTAGTTGAAAATGGAAAAAATTCACGTTGCAATTTTTCAAAACTCATATAGTCTATTAGGATCTACAAGAATACCTTCGCCAATTCTAATAAGAGAAACCTTGTGTCTTCTAAGTTATGCTTAATAAGGAATCTTGCAGAGGATGTGGATTTTGTTTGACACCTTATGCTACTTGTAATATATGCCAAGAATACGTCTCATGGATTTGTTGTAATTGTGATAAAACAGAGGATTGTTTTCATTCTCATAATTATTGCAGAATTTCATTGAGAAAAAAATAGATCCAGGATTGTTAAAATTAGTCTTAATTGGGGCAATAATTAAAAAATGAACCTGTCAGAACTAGAACAAATTAGTGAAAAGACGGTAACGGCCATTGAGAGTAACAAAAAAGAACCTGGCTATTGCATTGAGTATTTAAATCAACCCCCATTCAAAAGCTTAAGGGATTCTATATTAGCACAAATAAAATCATGTGAACAATTACTTAAAAGCACAAAGGTCCCTTCTGAAAGAAACGCTATAGAGAGGGAAATACTAATTTTAGTATTGATTCTTGAGCTGCTTGAATATTGATGAAAAATGCTAGAGAACATAACTTGATATCGATCTAATTTGACGATTAATTATAGTTTAATAGACAAACGGACTGAATCAAGTAAAATTAAGGAGTTAATTCATGACTTAAGAAGTAAACAATATGTATTTAGTATCGTTCCTGAAAAATTAATACATATGAATAATGGAATAAAATATTATTACGTTGAAGCTGCACGTAATGGTAGTAAAATGATCATAAACGTTTATGGTACAGAGGCTGATGAATTGTTCAGCGAAGTTCATAAATATTCGTAACTGAAAAATAATATATCCCAATGTTTGGCGAATCAAATCACTTTATTATCAATTGTTCCAAGCATATTACGTTATAGTACCATCGAATCCACAAATTATAAAAGTAAAGATGATTAAATCTCTGAGAGTCTCTTGAATAAGAATAACAAGACATTATTGATACTTCGACACGCCAAATCAAGTTGGGAGTTTGCAGAATTATCAGATCATGATAGGCCGCTAAATAACCGCGGTAAACGGGATGCACCACGAATTGGTAAAAAGTTATTGAAAGAAGGTCTTAGTCCACAATTAATTATAAGCTCTCCAGCAGTAAGAGCCTACTCTACCGCGGAGAAGGTTGCCAAGGCCTGTGCTTATGATGGAGAAATTATAGTTGACTCTTCATTGTATGCATCAGGATATCGGAAATATCTTGATGCACTCAAAAATCAAAATGATAAATATGACATGATAATGTTAGTTGGACATAATCCATACTCGGAACAATTATTGGAAACATTAACAGGAAAGATGATTACAATGCCAACGTGTTCCGTTGCAGGTGTAAGACTACGCATTAGAAAGTGGAATGACGTTAACGCTAAAACTAAGGGTGAATTCATCAATATATGGCGTCCAAAGGAATTGAATTCTGAATAATATCGATCTTAGGATTTGAGTTAACGAACCGAAAGTTTACCATTATCATAGGTTGATATATTGATGCCTTTACTATTAAATGATATAAACCCATTATCCAATAAATGCTAATCAAAAGAGGAGGGATTTCAATTTTGGAAGTTGGCTTAAAACCTTCTAACACTATTTTTTGGTCTGTATCAATTCGAGCACTGTGGTAAGATCTTTTCCTATTCTACCCATTTGAGTTTGTATTCGGGATATTTGAGATTCAATTCGTTTAATTGACTTGGAAATCTTTTTTACTTTCTTAAATCCAACTTTGGGTTTTATCTTCTGTGATTGTGAATCCAGTTTACCACTATTAGATTTCTTTTTTAATTCTGAATTAGTTTTTGATTCGGTTGGGTTATTCTTTGATTTCTGACTTGCCAATAGCAACTATAAGCTATTAGACTATTTATTCTTTGATCTTGGCAATTTTGATTGGTTGAGCTTAAATGGTTTTCTTTTATTTTAATCACTGCAATTAAGAGTAAATGTTAGTAATATCATTAAGTTGTTTTTTTTTAACTTTGACTTCTTATGCTTCTATCAACAAATCTAAAATAATAAGTTAATCTGTTTACTATTTATAGTATCACAATATTCTGGTTCGGAGTTTGTAATAGCACTAGTATATCAATAAATAGAGCCATTTCGAACTGTCTACTATTCCCTATTCATCATTAAAATTTTCAAACCATTACTTCAACCATGGTGAATATGCAAGAAAATAGAAAGCAGGATGAATTGACAGACCCATTATTTTTTCTGGCTTTATTTTAAGAATTATCCTTTTATTATTTGGCTTGCGATAGTAATATTTTCCAATTCCTAAATATCTCTTTGCAAGCTTTTTTAAATGTTCATCAGCTCCTTCACTAGTTTGCTCCACCACTTTTCCTTTTATTGATACCATATTGAATGGATTATTTTGCTCCACGACGGATAGAGCTATCCTTTTGTCTTTTATTATATGCCTAATCTTCGCGGATTCTTCGAATGTATTAATCAGAATCAAATCTTCAACCATTTCAGCCCAGACTGGAGTAATATGTGGTGAGCCGTCCCTTGATATCGTTCCCAGATAGACCAGATTCCTGAATTGAAATAGACGGGATAGCTCATCATTACTCAACTCCGTGATTCCAGCATGTAAGTCGGATTTTGAAATAGAGTCACTATCTGTATTTGGTGGCGCAACGTCCACTATTTCTACAGATGTAGGCATCATGCCCTTATCGTGTTTGTCATCATTTTGCACATTCATTTGAGCTCATCTATCAGATATTAAGATTCTTCTATATTTTATTCAATCAAAAGTTAATTCATAAATAAAGCCACGAGTCGAATTTATAATTAAAATTTTCATATTGAACAACTTCTCTATATACAGATAATAGATTGCTCTGCTTCTTATAATACATGAATGAATTTGTAGTTCTAAGTGGTGAAGATCAAGAATTATGGGAGATAGATTATGAAAATAAAATTGCATTAAACGTTTCAGAGCTTAATATTAGAAAAGAGAAAGTAGTCGAATATGCAGGAACCATCGAGGATTATTTGAGAGAGAAAGGTTTTACAGAAGTTCATTTTCATCAAAGAGGAACCCTCCCTGCACGTGCCCATTACGGCCATGTGCAAAATTGTTCATTTAGATAATATCATTTGTATAATTCAATTCTAGTATGAGCTCAGGTCTGCTCAGTCAAAGTACAAAGTCAGATATCGGAAGTTTAGCTTACCCTAAGGATAAATTCATTACTAAATGAGTGTTGATTAGAGTAGTAGTTGACAACTATCCTAGCCGCCTTGGAAAACTTAGTTTTGCTTGTGGAGTCTTCAAAGGATGGATGGAAAGTTAAAGAGCCATTAAAGGGTCAAAAACCATGCAGCCTGGCATTCGATCCTGAACATCCTCAGAGAGCATATTGCGGTACTACTGATAATGGACTTTGGAAAACTGATAATAATGGTAAGACTTGGGAAAAGACCTCGCTACAAGTCTCAAATTCTAGTATCATGTCTCTTTCGGTTAGTCCTTTAGAAAAAGGAGAAGACGGATTTAATAAGTTATTTGTCGGAATGGAACCAAGTTTAATTTATACTTCAAGTGATGGCGGTCACACTTGGGAAAAGATAGATGAATTTAATAAATTACCTTCACACTCTACATGGTCATTTCCTCCAAGACCATCTACACATCACGTTCGTTGGATAGAGCCTGATGTAAATAGAAAGGACTACCTATTTGTTGCCATAGAGGCAGGAGCACTAATCAAGAGTTTTGATGGTGGCAAGACCTGGATAGATCGAACAGAGAATAGTCCGTATGATACTCATACCTTAAGGACTCATAAAAAAGCACCTCAAAGGCTATATTCTTCCGCGGGTGATGGATATTTTGAGAGTCAGGACTACGGAGTTTCCTGGAAAAAATTAGACCAAGGACTAGGACAGCACACTTATCTTTTAGGCATTGCAGTAAATTCCGATGATCCTGAAAACATAATCATATCAGCCGCAAGCAATGCTTGGCAAGCACACTATAGACAAGATGCGGAATCTTTTGTATACCGACGTTCATATGATATTCATGATAGCGATAAAAGGTGGACTTTAACTACTGATGGATTGCCTGAATCAAAAGGAACTATAATTTCAATGATTGAATCTAATCCGAAAATCAAAGACGAGTTTTATTGTTTGAATAATCGAGGAATCTATTGTTCTAAAGACTCAGGTATCTCTTGGGACCTACTAGATATACCTTGGGCTAAAGAATATCATTTACAACATCCTTGGGCACTGGCAGTTAGGGAATGAAATTACAGAATTTACAAAAATAATTTTGATGGTGTGTGACTTTGACATTCAACAAACTGGAGACAAGTTTATGAATCCTTTAGGAGAATGTAAAGTAGTAGTTAGTTATGAATATTCAAGCCTATGCAGCTCACGAACCGAGTGGAAAATTAGAATCATTCCAGTATGAATTAGGCGCCCTGAAGCCTGATGAAGTGGAGCTCGATATCGAGTATTGTGGTATTTGTCACAGTGATTTGAGTATGCTTAAAAACGAATGGGGATTAACACGATATCCGTTCGTTCCTGGACACGAGATCATTGGCAAAGTTGCAGCTATGGGCAATATGGTAAATCATCTTAAAGTAGGACAATATGTGGGATTAGGTTGGCGAGCCCGGTCTTGTCTAGTATGCGATCAGTGCCTTAGCGGTCACCATAATCGTTGTCTAAAGGGAGAAGATGTAATAATTGGTAGACATGGAGGATATGCCGATAAGGTACGCTGCCAAGCACTATTCGCTTTTCCCCTGCCTAATAATATCAATATCAAGAATGCTGGACCATTATTTTGTGGCGGAATAACAGTCTTCAATCCAATTATCCACAATAACATCAAACCCACAGATCATGTGGCAGTAGTGGGAATTGGTGGGTTGGGGCATATTGCTATTAAGTTTCTTAATGCATGGGGAAGTGAGGTTACAGCTATCTCTACAAATCCCGAAAAAGAAAAGGAAGCACAAGAATTTGGAGCCGATCATTTCATAAACTCAAAAATCTCTGATGCTCTAAAACCCTATACAAATAATTTCGATATGGTACTTGTTACTGCAAACGTAGACCTAGATTGGGATAATTACATTGATACACTTCGACTAGCGGCAAATTGCATATTGTTGGAGCAACTCCACAAGTAAAGGCGACCGTGTTTCCCTTGATTTTAGGCGAGAAATCCATAGGAGCTTCACCGGGTGGCGGTCCTGCAGATATTCTAAAGATGCTTGATTTTTGTAGCCGTCATGGCATAGAGCCAATTATAGAAGAATTTCCGCTGTCTCGTGTGAATGAGGCAATGGCCCGCCTTGAGTCAGGGAAAGCACGTTATCGTTATCGCATTGTTTTGCAGAATGATTTGAAGTAGTTTGAAAGTTAACTATTTGTGATACAGCTTTACTGTTACCATCAATTTAGATTACTTATCTATTTACTATTTAGGGTATTAAAAAATTCTACTTCGCTAGGATTAGAATAGTCCTTGTAGTAGGGATCTACTAGCTTGGTATTTAGCTTTTTGGCTCTACTAACTTTTCCAAAATCATGGCCTTGTAAATTGAGGAATTCATACACATTAGATGAATTTACTAAAGTGTGATTTGCAGCTAGAGGGTTCAGAAAGAAATTGAATTGGTCTATTCGGTTAGCTGTAGTGAATTGCAAAACAATATTACAAAGATAGATAACAGTAATATGCATAATGGACATTTACTCATCGCCCGTCGCAAAGTTCATGACTAAAAAGGTAATTACAGCCAAGATAAATTCTACCGTCCAATCCGTTTGCAAGATTATGTATGAAAATAATGTTGGCTCCGTAGTTATAATAAAGCAGACAAATGGAGCGACTATTCCAGCAGGTATAATGACCGAAAGGGATGTTGTAAAAATAATAGGTTCTATAGAGCTATTTAGTCCTCAAGTGCCAATAAGACCGTTTATGTCATCCCCATTGGTCACTGGGAGCTCTGCTATGCCTCTGTCTAAGGCTATAGAAATTATGAGTAAGAAGAATATTCGTAGGCTGCCTATAACTGACAAGGATAACGCCCGGGGGAAACTAGTAGGTATCATTACCGAAAAAGATATTATAAATGCAATTGTAAAATCAAATAAGTTATAGCAGAATAAGTGAAACGCGAGTAGAGCTTGGGAGGGGATCGTTACCAAGTCGATTTTTAGCTTAAGATATAGACTCGGTACTGACGGCAATATTATAGTCCTTATGATATAGAAAAATAAGCAGGCCTCCTACACGAAAAATAAATCGAACCGACCTAGGTTATTGAAACGGATATGACTAGAGTTAGTTATTTATCTTCCTTTAATCATAATCACATCCTCCTTTCAAAAGGTCCTATGCGGAGAATATTTTTTCTACGATTCAGCCCCGATGCGGCCTACCTGGTCTTTAAAGAAGATCACTATAGATGACAATATTTAATGTAGGATACTCTTATTTTTGGCTAATGTAATATTATTAAATACATATTTCGCGTTCAGGGAGGGCTCAAACGACGCCTGCCAATTCCAATTCTTGAGCCTCCTCCCATCAGGTTTCACCATTTTATAATTTATTGGACTCATTAGGATAATCATACTTTGAAGGGATGTTTTCTCTTAAAGACATCATAGATCACATAGCAATACCGAAAGGGAATAGATCAGGAAAAAATATTGGTTTGTGGTTATTAATCTGTGAGTTGGTTGAAGAAAACGGTAATGAAAACAGGGACCTGGTTATTTGTATAAATGTCTCTGGTCTTTATTTCTACTAAAAGGCGCCCAAATATCTGATTGGTGTCCTGTGTGCAATACTAAGGGTCTAGAAGTTATCCCTGTTGAAGATTATGAGGCATATGCGCTCGAAATAGGAAGAAAAAGGGGCTTGAGCATAGAATTTAGCGGTGAAGATTAATAATTTTGACCCTGTATTCAAAAATGGCAGAACGATATTGTATAGATAGGTTGGTATATAATGACCACTAACAACGAAATTGTAAGTATAGTGGAAGATGAGATAGATATCACTAACCTGTTTCACGATGCTCTATGCAAGACTGTTTTTGGTGTATCATTTGTCAGTTTTAACGATTCTTTTCTAGCGCTAGAACACTTCAAAAATAACAAAAAAAGTTATCGACTAGTTATTGCTGATTGGAGGATGCCAAAACTAGACGGTCTAGAATTATTGAACAAGGTAAAAAAACTAAATCCAAATGTAAGGTCGATACTGACAAGCGCGTACGAAGTTCAAAACGAAACACTTTTTCAAAGATATATGGAAGACGGAATTATAGACAAATTCATTCAAAAACCGATGACAATGAATTATCTATGTCGGGAAGTGAACATTCAGGTCCAGGCTTGAAATTGTGATAATTTGTAGAAGGCATACTCTCTTTTCTATTGTTCTCTCCCTTCAAAAGTCTTTCCTTCTTTAGTTCTAGTTTAATACCCATTCTTTCCTGGGTCTATCGCGATAGATTTCTATGCCATTATTTTCAGGATCTCGTAGATATAATGACTCGGTGACTAAATGGTCTGCAAACCCATCGAACCGTACTCCAGAGTCCTTGAGGGCAAGATAGGTTGTAGCGAGATTGCCCTATTTGGAACGACTATTGCAAAGTGATAGAGTCCTGCTGATCTGGACGAAAGGATTTTTGCATCAGGACTGTATTGGAGTGAAATTAGCGGGGAACCGTTAGATAAACCCGAGGGATGTCTGAAACCCAGATCATAGATGAGATCTCCACCGTACTCCTGGTATTTTCTGATCGGCTGTAAATCAAAATATCCTCCATAAAACCCTAATTCTCTTTCAATATCTTTGACGAGTAATAACGGAGGTCCAATTTTAATTCCACTACTGTGCACGTTTAAAATAAGATGGTTTTCATTTATTTATGTTAGTCGTAAATAACTTTGCCTTCAGGTTATATGTGCACGAAGAAATGTCGTAAGTTCGAATGAATTAATCTTATATACCAAGTCACGTGATTCATTACATGAGACAATATTTTCAAAAACGAAATTTCTCTCTTTTGTTGTGTCTTGCCATTACAATCTTCACAAGTCTTGCGTTAGCTTCATATTTTGGAGTGGCTAATTCGCAGGAAAACAAGACTTTAATGCAATTACAGGGATCACAAGGTATGTCATCAAACGTTACAAATATTATTTTAGTTCATGGCGGCTGGGCTGACGGTTCTTCCTGGGGAAAAGTAATTACCATATTGAAGAACTCGGGAAATAAAGTAATAGCAGTTAATATGCCACTTCATAATTTAGCTGACGATGTTGCAACGGTAAAACGTACAATTGAGTTAGTTGGAAAACCAGTAATTTTGGTAGGACATTCGTATGGTGGAGAAGTAATCACAAATGCTGGTTACAATAACCCCAATGTAACAGGACTTGTTTATGTCGCTGCATTTGCTCCAGATGAGGGAGAA
>Ga0310810_10009044_pt1 | contig 11510 bp, 10 predicted proteins | sample NCmetagenome_FD_207641 | JGI IMG/M metagenome (GOLD analysis project Ga0310810, IMG submission 207641) | Soil microbial communities from experimental microcosm in Duke University, North Carolina, United States - NC | ecosystem: Engineered > Artificial ecosystem > Soil microcosm > Unclassified ... | reverse complement strand
AGCTTGAGCGAGCCCGTCCCGCGGCGGGGTTCACACCCGGCGGCAACGGCAGCCCGGTACAGGACGAGGATGCCTACTTCGCGCTGCGCACACGCGTGCACAAGCGCCTGCTCGAACGTGTCGATCTGGTCGTGCTCGAATCGCTGCCGCCCGAGCGGGTGCGCAACGACATCGGCCAGCTCGTTCAGCGCCTGCTGGAAGAAGAGCCGGTAGCGATCAATGCCGCCGAGCGCAAGCAGGTGGTCACCGATATCCAGCACGAAGTCCTCGGCCTGGGGCCGCTCGAGCCGCTGCTCGCCGATACGACCGTGTCGGAGATCATGGTGAACGGCCCCAAGCAGGTCTACGTCGAGCGCGCGGGGAAGCTCGAGCGCACCAACGTGCGCTTCGGCGGCAACGCGCACTTGCTGAAGATCATCGACCGCATCGTCTCGGCGGTGGGGCGCCGCATCGACGAGTCGACCCCGATGGTGGATGCGCGCCTCGCCGACGGCTCGCGCGTCAACGCCATCATCCCGCCGCTCGCGCTCGACGGCCCGGCGCTCTCGATCCGGCGCTTCGCGGTGGTACCGCTCAAGATGGACGACCTGCTCAAGCTCAAGACCGTCACGCCGCAGCTCGCCGAGCTGCTCGAAGGGATGGTCAAGGCGAAGCTGAACCTGCTCATCTCCGGGGGCACCGGCTCGGGCAAGACGACCTTTCTGAACATTCTCTCGGGCTACATTCCGGCGAGCGAGCGCATCGTCACGATCGAGGATGCGGCCGAGCTGCAGCTGCAGCAGCCGCACGTCGTGCGCCTGGAGACGCGCCCGCCCAATGTCGAAGGCAAGGGCGAGGTCACGCAGCGCGCGCTCATGCGGAACAGCCTGCGCATGCGCCCTGATCGCATCATCGTCGGCGAGGTGCGGGGCGGCGAAGTCATCGACATGCTCCAGGCCATGAACACCGGGCATGAGGGCTCGATGACCACGGTGCACGCCAACGCGCCGCGCGACGCGCTCACGCGCCTCGAGAGCATGGTCGGCATGTCGGGATTGACCCTGGCGCCGAAAGCGATGCGCTACCAGATCAGCGCGGCGCTCACCGCAGTCGTGCAGATCGCGCGCCTGGGCGACGGCAGCCGGCGCCTGGTGAGCCTGCAGGAGCTCACCGGCATGGAGGGCGACATCATCACCATGCAGGAGATCTTCGCCTACGAGCGCACCGGGGTCGACGTGGATGGACGCGTGCTCGGGCGCTTTCGCGCGACCGGCGTTCGGCCGAAGTTCGTGAGCCGCCTGAAGACGTTCGGCGTCAAGGTGCGCGAGCAGATGTTCGATCCGTCCTGGACCTTCGAATAGGAGGCGCGCGATGAACCTGTTTCTACTCAGCTTCACCTTCGCCGGTTTCCTCGCCGTGGTGCTGATGCTCGAAGGCGTGTACCTCCTCTGGAACTTCTATCGCAGCGCCGAGGCGCAGCGGTTGCAGGCGCGGCTGCGGCTTCTTTCCGCGGGCGAGCGCCTGTCGCTCGAGTCCGAACTGCTCAAGGCGGATCTGAAGAGCCGGCTGCCGAAGGCGTACCGGTGGCTGCTCGGCATGAATCGCCTGCGCAAGCTCGATCGGATGCTCCTGCAATCAGGACTGCAGCGCAGCGTCCCCGGGCTGCTCGCCTGGAGCACGTTGTTCGGATTCGTCGGCCTGGTCCTCGGCGCGCTGCTGCCGCTGCCCTGGTGGGCCGCCCCCCTCTGCGCGGCCGCGCTTGGCGCACTGCCTTTGCTGCGCGTGCTCTTCGCCCGGGGCAGGCGCCTGTTCGCCATCGAGCAGCAGCTGCCCGACGCGCTCGATCTGATGGGCCGCGCGATGCGCGCCGGACACGCGTTTCCGACCGCGGTGCAGATGGTCGCGAACGAAGGCCCCGAGCCGATCGCGGGCGAGTTCCGCATCACGTTCGACGAGGTGAACTACGGCGTGCCGATGATCGACGCCTTGGGAAATCTCGCCGCGCGCGTGCCGGTCGCCGACCTGCGTTTTTTCGTCGTCGCGGTCGCGATCCAGCGCGAGACCGGCGGCAATCTCACCGAGCTCCTCGACAAGCTCGCGCGCCTGGTGCGCGAGCGTTTCCGCCTGCTCGGGCTGCTGCGCGTGCTCTCGGCAGAAGGACGGCTCTCGGCCTGGATCCTGACCGTGTTGCCGTTCGCGCTGGTCGCCGTCATCCATCTGATCAATCCGAAGTTCATCGCGCTGCTCTGGACCGATTCCGCGGGCCTGTACGCCGTCTACGCGAGCGTTTTCCTGATGGCAGTCGGGATCGTATGGATGTGGCGCACGGTAAAGATTAGGTTCTAGGAGGCTCGCAATGACACTCATGCAGATCATGGTGCTCGGACTCGTGTTCGCGGCGACCGCCGGCTTGTGCGCCGCGCTCGCCGGGCTGCTGCTCGGCGACCCGGTGAAGGATCGCCTGAAGGCGGCGGGCGCGGACCCGCTCGGCACGGCCGGCGGCGTCCCGAGCCCCTGGAAAGCGAAGCTCGTCGCGGTGCTGACGCCGGCGAGCAAGCTCACCTTGCCCGAGGACGGCTGGCAGAACTCGCTGCTGCGTCAGCGCTTCCTGCATGCCGGCCTGCGCAGCGAGCATGCGGTGCTGCTTTTTTTCGCCTGCAAGACGCTGCTCAGCTTCGCGCTCCCCGCGCTCTTCGTGATCGCGCAAGCCCTGGCCGGCCCGGGTATGGCCGCCGACCGGATGCTCGTCTGCGTCGTGTTTCTCGCGGGGCTCGGCTACTACGCGCCCAACGTCTACCTCGGGCGGCGCATCGCCGCGCGCCAGCTCGAGCTCTTCGAGGGCCTGCCCGATGCGATCGACCTGATGACGGTCATGGTCGAGGCCGGGCTCGGCCTGGACGCCGCAATTGCGCGCATCGCCGACGAGATGGGCTCGCGCTCGAAAGCGGTCGGCGAGGAGTTCAAGCTGGTGGGCCTCGAGCTGCGCGCCGGCGCCTCGCGCAACCAGGCGCTGCGCAACCTCGCGCTGCGCACGGGCCTCGAGGAGATCGAGTTCTTCGTCGCGATGCTCGTGCAGACCGATCGCTTCGGCACGAGCATGGCCGATTCGCTGCGCGTGCACTCGGACACGCTGCGCTCCAAGCGTATGCTGAAAGCGGAGGAAGCGGCCGCCAAGATCGGTTTGAAGCTCTTGTTCCCGCTCGTCTTCTGCATTTTTCCCGCGATCATGGTGGTGCTGATCGGTCCCGCCGCGATCACCATCTACCGCAACTTCTTCCCCGTCGCCGCCGGCGTTGGGGGCTGACCCGGAGAACCACATGAACCTGAAAACGCTCGCGTTGATCGCTTCCCTCGCGCTCGCCGGCTGCGGCGGGCTCTCGCCCCGCGATGGCGCGGCGTCCCTGTCGCCACCGTTGCTCGCGCAGCGCCAAAACGAGCGCGGCCTCGTGCTCGCCGCCTCAGGGCGCTATGGCGAGGCGGCGTCGCAGTTCCAGGCGGCCATCGCGCTCGAGCCCCGCGCCGCCTACCTGCATAACAACCTCGGCTTCGCGCATCTGCAGCGCGGCGCGCTCGAGCAGGCGGTGGCCGAGTTCGAGGAGGCCACGCGGCTCGATCCCGCGCACCCGCAGGCGGTCGTCAATCTCGCCAATGCGCGCGCCGCGCTCGAGCGACGGCAGGCGGTGGCGGCCCAGCCCCGGACGCCGCCTGCCGCGCCGAAGGCGCCGAACCAGGATGCTGCAGCGCCGAAAGAACAGGCTCGACCGGACCTGCGTCTGATCGAGTTGGCGCCCTACGTGTACGAACTGGCCGCGATCGCACCGCCGAGGCTCGCGCCGGCCACGCCTGTAGCCCCGAGGGCAGCAGCCCAGCCGCTGGCGGCCGTGCCGCCGCGCCGGAGCTACCGGCTCGAGGTTTCCAACGGCAATGGCGTGCGCGGCATGGCACATCGTGTCGCTCTGCAACTTGCGGCGGATGGCTTGCGCGGCGCACGCACGACGAATGACAGGCCCTTCAACAAGACCGTGACGGAGGTGCAATACCGCCCTGGCTTCGAGCAGGAAGCGGCCAGGCTGGCCGCGCTGCTCCCCGGCGGCGCGCGCCTCGTCGCCGGCAGGAAGCTGCCGGGCAGGGTCGATGTGCGGGTGGTTCTCGGCGCCGATCGTCGGCCCGCGCTCGTCGCCCAGCTCTGAATTTCTGCGCGTGGACTACGTCCTCGCCCGCGTCGTTGACCCGCTGCTCATGCCCCTGCATCCGGGGGAGCGGGTGTATTGGCTCTATCTGGTTTCCGGTCTCGCATTCGCGGCCGCGGTCTACCTCGTGAACCGGCGCGGAAAACTGCGCTCGCTGCGCGGACTGCTCGGCTACCTGCTGCCTCGCCAAGTGCTGCTGCACGCTTCGGCGCTGCTCGATTACCGTTATTTCGTCGTCAACCGTATAGTTTTCGGGCTGCTCCTCCTGCCCGCGTTGCCGGCGGCAGCACTGGGCGCGGCGGCGGTAACGCGAACCGGATTGGAAGTCCTTTTCCCCGGGGTGTTTTTTTCTTCCTCGGGAACGGGCATCATTCTCGTGCAGACCGTTCTCTCGGCGTTGGCACTGGATCTCGGGCTTTTCCTTGCGCATCGACTCCTGCACGAAGTGCCGATGCTGTGGGAGTTCCACAAGGTGCACCATTCGGCCGAGGTGCTCACCCCGGTGAGCGCGTACCGCATGCATCCGGTGGACGACCTGCTCTCGATGGGACTCTCCGGCGCGCTCGGCGGGGTCGTCACCGGCGTCTTTCAGTACCTTGATCCGGGCAACCCTGGGCCATGGGTGCTGCTCGGGCTGCATGCCGCCGTGTTCGCCTATTACTTCGCGGGGTTCAATCTGCGCCACTCGCACGTCTGGCTCGACTACCCGGGGTGGCTGGGGCGCATTCTGGTAAGCCCCGCTCAGCATCAGATCCACCATAGCAAGGCCGCCGAGCACGCGGGGCGCAACCTTGGCTTCATCTTCTCGTTCTGGGATGCCGCCTGCGGCACGCTGTGGCGGCCGGCAAGGCGTGAGCGGCTCGCCTTCGGGTTGGCCGGCGCCGACGCAGGAAACTATACGAGCATCGGCCGGCTGTACGCGATGCCCTTCCGCGCCTTCTCCGCCACCGCGTCGCGGGCGCAGGGAACGGTTCTGCTCTTCGGCCTTGCGCTCGCGATACTGCTCAGCCTTGGCGTCCTATTGCGCGAGACGGTGGCGAGAGAAGAAGCGCCACATCTCCTCGTTCGCATCGATCACCCGGGTACCCGGGCCCAGGAGCCACGTGAGGTAGTCGAGCACGCCGCCGGGCCACACATGGCCGGCTCCCGTCAGCTTCCAGAGTAGGGTTTCCGCCCGGCAGCCCGGCCAGGCCAGAAGCGTGGCGGTATGGAGCGCGCCTGCGGCGGGCTTCCATTCGCGCCGCTCCCTCGCCTGCGGCTCGGGCCCGCACCCATTCACGCGCGCCCATTCGGCGAGCCGCTCCTCGACCGGCGGGTGCAGCACGCGGCTGCCCGTGATGGCGGTGGGAATAGAAGCAACCCCCGGGGCGCCCAGGCCGCCGTGATAGAGCGCGCGCCCGTCATCCACGCTGTGGATGTGCATCACCGCAACGCCGCGTAAAGGAGAAAAGCCAAGCAAAACCATGGACCCGGCCACGGGCGCGATCGCGGCGATCCGCTCCGGCAGCTCGGCGGCGAGGCGATAGCTCATCATGGCGCCGTTCGAAAGGCCGGTGGCGTAGACGCGCGCCGCATCGTAGTCGACGCGCTGCGCAAGATCGTCCAGCAGGGTGCGCACGAAGCCGACATCGTCCACCTGCGTGCCCGCCGCGGCGCCGCAGCAGGCGCCGGCGTTCCAGGTGAGAAAGCGCTCGCGCACGGGCCCGGTCCCGTCGGGGTAGACGACGATGAAGCCCTCGCGCTCGGCGAGCGCATCCATGCGCGCATAGCGCTGCTGCTCGCGCGCGTTGGCGCCCGCGCCGTGGAAATTGAGCACGACCGCGGGATGCGCCGCCGCTTTCCGCGGAACGTGCAGGACATAGTGGCGCTCGAGTCCGCCGACCCGGAGATGGACATCGTGATTGCCGGCCTCGAGCGCCAGCGCCAATCCGCTGAACGCGAGGCAGGCCGCGGCAACCAGGCTACGGAGCAAGTTTTGCAGCGCGTTCCTTGAATTCTTTGGCCGCGAGGAAAAGGCCGCCGTCGGCGCCGTCGATGAAGTGCAGGTGGCGGCCGGAATAGCTGAACACGAGGCAGGTCATGTGCGCGCGATCGGTGACGTGCATGCCGTAGCAGAGCTCGCCCTTGCGGTAGCGCACCTCCAGCCAGCCGGTGAGCGCCTCGCGCTGCGCTTCGGTGCCGGCGAGGATCTGGCGGTAGATGTCGTTGAACTTGCGCACGTCGGTGTTGCGCACCATCGTCTGCTTGTAGGTGCTCCAGTCGGTCTGCTCGGTCTTCAGGCCGAACTTCATCAGAAACCAGCCGAGGATTACGAACCACCGCGCGCGCATGAGGTAGAGCCATTGGCCGGGACGCGTGCGGTCGGCGGCGCGCACGCCGACCTCGTTGTAAAGACGCTTTGCGCCGAGCGCCGGGCTGAGCCCGGGGAGCGTGATCGGATGGCACGCATCGTCGGCGCCATAGGTGTCCTGCACTTTGGCGATGAGCGCGCGATAGAGCGCGGCTGCCGCGACCGGGTCCTTCGCCGTCGCGCGCACCATCAGGCTCACGGTTTCGCCATGCCGGCTGGGGATGTCCTGCCAGCGGCATTCCAGGCCCTCGAGGCTGCCGCGCGGCGGGGTGAGCGCCGGATCGACCGCGTACTGCGCCGCGGTCGCGGCGTCCTTCATCGCGCGGTCGGCCCAGGCCATGCCGCCGCCCGCGAACACGGCCTGCACGTAGTTGTCCGAGACGCGCACGCGCGCGACGCGGACGTCTAGCCCCGCCTCGCGCACCTTTGCGAGCGGAACGGCGGCGACGCGCAGCTCCAGGCCGAAGGATTTCGCCGCCATCTCCTGCGTCTTCACGAGCGCCGCTTTGGTGTCCTCGAGCAGCGCCGGCGGCACGCAGAACGCGCTGCCGTCGCCTTCGAACACGAACGGGATCTCGACCGGGCCCGCGGCGTTCAGCACCGCCGTCACGGCGGCCGCGCCCACGGTGTTGACGTGCTTGTAGTTGCCGGCCTCGACCGCGATGGTGGAATTTTTCACGTCGCAGGTCGCCACGTGCCAGTCGCCCGGCAGGGGCGCGAAATTGTCAGGCTGCGTCACGGCGCCGAAATCGCCGAGCACCGGCAGGCCGGCGTAGAAAGTCGCGCTGTCCATGGTCCCGGGAATTCTACGCGGCGATGCTATCCTCGGATTCATGGCGGAAGAGTCCGGCCGCACGCTCGTCTGCAGCGTGCTCTTCATCGACATCGTCGCCTACTCCAAGAAGGCGGTGGCCGAGCAGTTCGAGGTGAAGCGCCGCTTCAACGGCATGCTCGCAGCCGCGCTCGAGGTGCTCAAGCGCCGGGATCGCGTGGTGGTCGACACGGGCGACGGCGCCGCGGTCGTGTTCCTCGGCGATCCGGAGGACGCGCTCGTGGTCGGCGTCGCGATGCGCGGCCACGCCGCGGCCCTGGAGATGCGCATGGGGATCAACCTCGGGCCGGTCAAGCTGATCACCGATCTGAACGACCAGGTCAACGTCATCGGCGACGGCATCAACGTCGCGCAGCGCGTCATGAGCTTCGCCGAGCCCGGCCAGCTGCTCATGTCGGCGGCCTATCACGACGTGATCTCGCGGCTCTCGGAGCACTACAAGGCGCTCTTCACGCGCGAAGGCCGGCGCCAGGACAAGCACGTGCGCGAGTATGAAGTCTGGTCCGTTTCCGAGCACCTCAAGATCGGCGGCGACGACCTGCTCCCGCTCACCGAGGAGGCGGGGCCTGAGCTGAAGGCGACCGGCGTGTATCGTTCGCCACGCGGGGCCGAGCCGCCCGCGCTTGGCGCGCACGAGCCGGCCAAGGTCATCGATGCGGGGCAGCACCTGATGATTTCGGGCACGAGCCGCGCGAGCGCGCAGGCGGCGCTCGACGAGCTGCTCGCCCAGGGAGCGAAGCTCGTCTCGCCCGTCAGCGTGATGGGCAACAAGTGGATCGCCTCGTGCACGTATCCGGACGCCGCCGCGGGGCTGAAGATCGAGGAATTCGGCCTCACGCGCATCATCTCGAGCGGCAGCCGCCAGGCGGTTGCCGACAAGGTCGAGGAGATCGTGTCCTTCGGCGGGAAGCTGCGCGGCGAGATCGAGCACATCGACGGCCGCTGGACCGCGGTGTGCGATACGCCTTCCTGACCGCCGGGCGGCTCACCTTCGCCCCGAACTCTCACAACGAATCGAAATAATCCGCCATCTTCTTGCGCGCGGCCCCGTCGGGCAGCGCGCCGAAGCCCGCGGCGACGTTGTCGGCCATGTGCTCGGGCTTGCCGGTGCCGGGGATGGTGCAGGTGATCGCCGGATGGCCGACGATCCACTTGAGGAAGTACTGCGCCCAGCTCGCGATGCCCAATTCGGCCGCCCAGGGCGGGAGCGGCTTGCCGCGCACGCGGCGGAACATCGCGCCTTCGGCGAAGGGCCGGTTCGCGATCACGGCCACCTTGTTGTCGCGGCACCAGGGCAGGAGCCTTTTTTCCGAATCGCGCTCGGCGAGCGAATAGTTGATCTGCAGGAAATCGTATTTCTGTTTCTTCAGCTGCCGCTCCGCTTCGGCGTGCGCCGAGGCGGTGTAATGCGTGATGCCGATGTAGCGGATGCGGCCTTCCGCCTTCCAGTCCAGCATCGTCTTCGTGTGCGTGTCGACGTCCAGCAGGTTGTGAACCTGCATCAAGTCCAGGATCTTCACGCGCAGGCGCCTGAAGGAGGTTTCCATCTGCGCGATGCCATCCTCGCGCCCGCTCGTCCAGACCTTGGTCGCGATGAAGAGCTTGTCGCGCAAGCCGAGCTCGGCGATGAGATCGCCCGCGACCGACTCGGCGGCGCCGTACATGGGCGAGGAGTCCACCACCTTGCCGCCCGCCTTCGAGAATGCGGCGAGCACCTCGCGCAACGGCGCGCGCTCGGCCGCGCCCGCGCCCACGTTGAACACCTGCCAGGTGCCGAGGCCCACGGCGGGCAGCGCCTCTCCGGAAGAGGGAATTTTGCGGGTCATGATTTTCTGCGCCTGGCTTCGCGCCGATCCGATCGGCAAGCCCAGGCAAACGCCGCCCGTGAGAGCGAGCAACCGGCGCCGAGCCGAATCCATGGCGGCTGCCATTCTAGTAGAGTCCGGCTGCCATGAAGCTGCGCGTTCCCGCTTTGCGCCCCGGCGAGGGAAAGGCGCTCGCCTGGTCGTTCGCCTATTTCTTCTGCTTGCTCGCGGGTTACTACGTGCTGCGGCCGCTGCGCGACGAGATGGGCGTGGCGGGCGGGGTGCGCAACCTGCAGTGGCTGTTCACCGCGACCTTCCTCACCATGCTCGCCGCGGTGCCGGTCTACGGCGCGCTGGTCGCGCGCCTGCCGCGGCGGCGCTTCATTCCGCTGGTCTATCACTTCTTCGTCTTCAACCTCGCGGTGTTCTGGTTCTTCCTTTTCTTCGGCCTGGAAAAGGTCGTCGTCGCCCGGGTGTTCTTCATCTGGGTGAGCGTCTTCAACCTCTTCGCGGTGTCGGTGTTCTGGTCCTTCATGGCCGACCTCTTCAGCTCCGAGCAGGGCAAGCGCCTCTTCGCCTACATCGCCGCGGGCGGGAGCGCGGGCGCGCTCGCCGGGCCGGCGGTGACGGTGCTGCTGGTCGAGCGCCTCGGCACGGCGAACCTGCTGCTGATCGCGGCGGGCTTTCTCGAGATCGCCGTGCTGTGCGTAAGAAAGCTCGAGCCCAAGGAGCCTTCCGTGGAAAAAAGCGAGGCGAAAGCGATCGGCGGCGGCGTGCTGGACGGCATCGCGCTGGCGCTGCGCTCGCCCTACCTCTTCGGCATCCTGCTCTGGGTATCGCTGCTCTCGGTGGTGGCGACCTTCCTCTACTTCCAGCAGGCGGGCATCGTCGCGGCCTATTCGGACGACCCCGCGGTGCGCACGCGCATTTTCGCCACGGTCGATCTCGTCGTGGGGCTGCTCACGCTCGCGGTGCAGGGGCTCGCGACCGGCAAGCTGATCGAGCGCTTCGGCGTCGGCGCCGCGTTCGCGTTCCTGCCGCTCGTTTTCGCGGCGGGCTTCGCCGCGCTTGCCGCGGCGCCCACGCTCGCGGTCGTGATCGCGTTCACGGCGCTGCAGCGCACGGCGAACTTCGCCATCTCCAATCCGGCGCGTGAAGTGATGTTCACGGTCGTCGCGCGCGACGAGAAATACAAGGCCAAGAACGTGATCGACGTGGTCGCGGTGCGCGGCGCCGACGCGGGCGGCGGGTGGGTCTTCGCGTGGCTGCGGGGGCTCGGGCTGGAATCCGCGGCGATCTCGCTGGTCGGAATCCCGATCGCCGCCGCCTGCGCGCTGCTCGCGGTCGCGCTCGGCCGCGAGCAGGAGCGCCGCGCGGCTCCTAGCCGGGGAGATTCATGATCTGCCGCATCTCGCGTGCCGTCACCGCCTTGCCGAAGATCGGCGAGCCATAGTCGAACTCCTTCGCGCGCGCGAGGCCGCCGACCACGACAGGCTCGAAGCCCGCATCCTGCACCAGGCCGGTCGCGACCCTGAGCGCGCCCGGGTCGTCGGCCGCGATCGGGATCGCGAGCTTGTCGCCCGGGCGGTGCGCTTCGGTGCGCATCGAGTTCCAGCCCACGCAGTTGAAGGCGCGCACGAGCCGCGTGCCCGGCAGGAGCTCCTGCGAGGAGAGCCCCGCGCCTTTTTCCAGAAACGGCCTGGCCATGTCGCCGTCGCGGCTCGGAATCGGATTGCTCGTGTCGAGCACGACCTTGCCGCTCAGCTCCGCGGCATTGTCGCGGCCGACCGAGGGTAGCGCGGCGTAAGGCACCGAGACGAGCACCGCCTCGCCGAACGCCGCGGCTTCCTTCGGCGTCCCCGCGCGCGCGCGCGGCCCGAGCTTGAGCCGCTCGAGGAGCGACTTGACCTCTTCGATCGTGCGCGCCGAGAAGACGACCTCGTGGCCGGCCTTGACCCAGAGCTCGCCGATCGTGCCGCCAACGCGGCCCGAGCCGATGATGCCGATTCTCATGGGCGCGGCGCGCGCCGGGAAGGCGAGCGCGAGCGATGCCGCGGCGGCGGCTTGCAGGAACGTTCTTCGGGTATGCGTCATGGCGGAGGGTCCCCTTTTGACATGCGCTATAGTAGCCGAGCGTATCCGGCATTCCAGGGGAGGAAAGCATGGGCGGATGGATCTTTCTCGCGGTCGTCGTCGCGCTCGCGTTCTGGGCGGTGGCGATCTACAACCGGCTGGTGCAGCTTCGCAACCGCTACAAGAATTCCTACGCGCAGATCGACGTGCAGCTGAAGCGCCGCTACGACCTGATTCCGAACCTGGTCGAGGCGGCCAAAGGCTATCTCACGCACGAGCGC
>Ga0310810_10009042_pt1 | contig 11513 bp, 7 predicted proteins | sample NCmetagenome_FD_207641 | JGI IMG/M metagenome (GOLD analysis project Ga0310810, IMG submission 207641) | Soil microbial communities from experimental microcosm in Duke University, North Carolina, United States - NC | ecosystem: Engineered > Artificial ecosystem > Soil microcosm > Unclassified ... | reverse complement strand
GCCCCTGCTCGTCTGCGTGCAGATCGCGCTCGGGATCCACGCCGTGACCAGCTTCCTCGACCTGGCCACCGTCGAGTCGCACCTGGCGGTCGCGACCGCGCTGCTGGCGACGCAGGTGCTTGTCGCGCTGCGCGCCGATCCGGCGACGGCGCCCGGCCCGGTCAGCATCGAGTGGTTCGCGAGCATGGTCCGCCTGGGCAAGCCCCGCATCACCGGGATGGTGATCATCACCTTCCTGGGCGGCCTGTGGCTGGCGCCCGGCGAGATCGCGCACTGGCGGACGATCATGACGCTGATCGGGACCGCGCTGCTGGTCGCGGCGTCGAACGCGCTGAACATGTACCTGGAACGCGACGCCGACGCGCTGATGGAGCGCACGCGCGATCGGCCGCTGCCGCGTGCGATCGTGTCGCCCGAGGCTGCGCTGGCGTTCGGCGCGGGGCTGTCCTGCGTCGGCATCGCGCTGGTGTTCCTGGGCAGCAACCTGCTGACGGGGTTGCTGGGCATGCTGGCGGTCGGCGGTTACGTCGCCGTCTACACGCCGCTCAAACGGACGTCGGGTGCGGCGGTGTTCGTGGGCGCGATCCCGGGCGCGCTGCCGCCTCTGATGGGATGGACGGCGGTGACGGGCCACCTGGACGCGCCTGGGCTGGCGCTGTTCGCGGTGCTGTTCCTCTGGCAGATCCCGCACTTTCTCGCGATCGCCATCTACCGCGGCGCCGACTACGCGCGCGCCGGCTTCAAGGTGCTTCCGCTGACCGTGTCGGCGCGGGTCACGCGCGCGACGATGCTCGCGTTCTCGGTGCTGCTTGTCGCGGTGACGATCGCGCTCCAGCCGCTGCACATCGCTGGGACCCGTTACGCGCTGGTCGCGGCGCTGCTGGGCGCGGTCTTCATCGGCTGGGCGGCGGCGGGCTTCCGGCGCGCGGCCGAGAACCGGTGGGCGCGCTCGCTGTTCTTCTATTCGATCGTCTACCTGACGTTGCTGTTCGTCGCGCTCGCGATCGACCGGACGGTCGCATGAGCGCCGCGGCCGCGTCCGCCGCTTCCGGTGATGTGCCGCCCCGCTTGCGCGTTGACGGGCTGTCGCGCCGCTTCGGGACACGCGTGGCGCTCGACGGCGTCAGCTTCGAGGTCGCGCCCGGCGAGCTTTTCGGTCTGCTCGGCCCCAACGGCGCCGGCAAGACGACCGCATTCCGCCTGCTTGCCGGTCTGCTGCCCGCGCACGCGGGCACGCTGGCGCTCGACGGCGTGGCGGTCTCGACCGACGATACCGCCTACCGCGCGCGCCTCGGCGTCGTGTTCCAGGAGGCCAGCCTCGATCTCAAGCTGACGGCGCGCGAGAACCTGCGCCTCGGCGCCGCGCTGTATGGCGTGCCGCGCGCGCTCGCGGGGCGCCGCATCGACGGGGCGCTGACGCTGATGGCGCTGGGCGATCGCGCCGACGAGCCCGCGTCGACGTATTCGGGCGGCATGCGGCGCCGCATCGAGATCGCGCGCGTGCTGCTGCACGAGCCGTCGCTGCTTCTGCTCGACGAGCCGGGCCGCGGCGTGGATCCCGAAGCGCTGCGCCGCATCTGGGACGAGATCGGGGCGCTGGCGTCTGCGCGCGCGACAAGCGTGATCGTGACGACCCACCAGCCCGAGGAAGCCGAGCGCTGTCACCGCATCGCCATCCTCGACGGCGGGCGCGTCGCCGCCACCGGCACGCCCGATCAGCTGCGCGCGCACGTCGCGGGCGACGTCGTGCGCGTGCGGGGCGAGCGCCCCGACGAGCTGCGGGCGACGATCGCCACGCGCCTGGCGCTCGCGGGTCGCGTCGTCGACGGCGACGTCGTCGTCGAGGCGCCGCGCGGCCACGAGATCGTGCCGCGCATCGCTGAGCTGTTCCCGGCGGGCCGGATCGCCGCCATCGCGACAAGCCGCCCGACGCTGGCCGATGTCTTCGCGAAGCTGACCGGCAAGGGGCTGGCGTCGTGATCCGGACGGTCGCCGCGCTGGCCGGGCGCGATCTGCGCCGGTTCTTCCGGCAGCCGAGCCGCATCGTCGGGTCGGCGGCGCAGCCGCTGATTCTGTGGGCGGTGCTTGGAGCCGGCTTCGCGGGCAGCTTCCGTCCGGGCGGCGGCGCCGACGTCGGCTACCTGCAGTACTTCTATCCGGGCGTCGTCGTCCTGACGCTGCTGTTCACCGCGATCTTCTCGACCATCTCGGTGATCGAGGATCGCCACCACGGCTTCCTGCAGGCGGTGCTGGCGGCGCCGGTGCCGCGGGTGGCGCTGGTGCTGGGCAAGAGCCTGGGCGGCGTCGCGATCGCGACCATCCAGGTCACGATCTTGTTGCTGCTCGCGCCGCTGGCCGGATTCCCGCTGTCGTCGATGAACTGGCCGCTGCTCGCGCTTGTCATCCCGCTCGCGGCGCTGGGTTTCACCGCGCTTGGCTTCGCGATGGCGTGGTGGATCGACTCGACGCAGGGCTACCACGCGGTCATGAGCGTCGCGCTCATCCCGCTCTGGATGCTGTCGGGCGCGATGTTCCCGCCGTCAGGAACCAGCCGCTGGCTAACCGTGATGACCGCGCTCGATCCGATGACCTACGCCGTCTCGGCGGTCCGCCGCGGCTTCCACGGCGCCGCGCTGCCGCTGGGCCTCATCCCCGCGCAATCGTCGGCGCTCGCCGACCTCGCGATCGTCGCCGGATTCGCGGTGGTCGCGCTGGCGGGCGCCGTCGCGCTGTGCCGCCGGCGGGCTTGATGCGACAAAGCGCGATCGATCTCGTCCGAGATCGATCGGAGCGCGGCGAATGACCCGTCGATCTCACGCGAACGCGAAGGCATTCGGGCCCGAGTCGATTCGGGAGGTCGAATTTCGCGAGAAGGTCCGCTCGCGGCCCTTCATCTGGTTTCCCGAACCGACCGCGAACATGGCGGTTCGCGAGGCGCTCTGCCACGCGATCGAGGAGCTCGCGGTCGGGCGCGCCACCTCGATCACGGTGACGGACTTCGCCTCGGGCCACTTCCGCGTCGAGGACGACGGCGCCGGCTGGCCCACCACGCCGATCCGCGATTCGCCCAGCCTCATCGAGTACATGATGACGCACGGGCATACCGCCTGCCGGCACGCGCACGTCCTGGAAGCCGTCCAGAAGCTCGTCTGCCGCGCGAGTATCGGCGCGCTGAACGCCGTCTGCGCGTCGATGGTGGTCGACAGCGTCCACGCCGGCCGTCGCTTTCGCGCGCGCTACCGTTTCGGAAAGCCGACCGGTCCGCTCGAGTCGGTCGGGCGGGCAGCGCACGAATCGCTGCGATTCACGTTCTTACTGGATTCGAAGCTGCTTCGCCGTCGCCGCCGCCTGGACCATCGCGAGCTGCGCGAGTGGTGGCAGCACCTGCCGGTGCCTGCCCGCAAGGACGCGCTCGTGCTGCGCCGCACCCCGGGACGGCCCCGCCCCTGACGAGTCCGGGCTAAAGCAGCCCGCTCAGCGTCCCGGTCTTCCAGCTCGCCGTGCTCTGCGTGCCGAAGCTGGTGACGTCCGTCAGGCCGAAGGCCTGCGCGATCGAGACGAGCAGGTGGTTGTTCGTGCTGGCCTTGAACTCGGCGTCCGTCGGCGCGCACCACAAGTTGGTCGTGCAGTCGGCCGCCATCTTCAGGCGGCGGCCCATGCGGAACTTCGTACCGGCGGCGCCGCCTGCGAGCAGGGTCGGCGCGTTGCGCGTGCTGTGCAGCGCCGGGTTGCCCATGTCGCTGCTGGCGTAGATGAGGACGTTGTCCAGCACGCCCGCCGCCGCCAGCTTCTGCATGAAGAGCGCGATCTTGCCGTACGAGTAGCGGTTGAACTTCGCCAGCGGCACCCAGGTCGTCGCATCGCCGCTCCCGACCGGGTGGCCGTCGTTCCCCAGCTGCGAGCCGTTGTAGATGTGCGCGACGCCGCCGTGGTTGTCCGCGTTCAGCCCCAGCGGGTTGCCCGAATACGACAGGTCCGCCATGAAGAACGTCGCGAAGCGCGTGATGTCGCACGCGAACGCCTGCGTGAGCAGGTCGATGAACGAATTCGTGATCGCGTCGAAGTACGGCTCGCCGCCGTTGTAGCGCTTCAGCGACGGGAAGTTGGTTTTGTTGGGCGTACCCGGCACCGTGCAGGTGGCGCCCGTGCTGCCCATCGTCGGCTCCTGGAACTGCTTCTCCAGGTCGCGGATCGAATCCAGGTGCTGCTGCAGCTTCTGCTGCTCCACCGCCGCCAGCCGCGTGTTCATGCGGTTGACGTCCTTGACGACGAAGTCGATCACGCTGCGGCCCTTGGCGCGCGCGCGCATCGCCGCCATCGCCGCCGTCGGATCGGTGGTGGGCACGTAGCCCGAGAACAGCGTGTTGAACGCCTGCACCGGGTCGATCACCTTCGGCAGCGCCGCGCCGCCCGGACCGAACGACAGCGTCGTGCCCGCCTGCGTGCTGTCGTCGCCGACGCCGACCGCGATGCTGGTGACGCGCGTCGATGCGCCCAGCTTGCGCTCGACCGCCATGTACTGATCGAGCGACGAGTTCATCGGCTTGCCGCTCGCGATGTAGCTGCCCGTCAGGATCGTCCCCGCGGTGTCGTGACCGTTGGCGTTCGACATCAGGTCGATGCCCTCGATCGGGAGGATCTTGCTCTTGAAGCTCTGGCCGTACGTGGTGGCGTCGTCGAACGGCTGCAGCACGCACTGCGTGCCGCTCTGCGTGTAGGTGAGGTTGAAGCTGGTCTCGGTGTCCTTCGTCAGCGAGAACCGCCCGTCCAGCATCGCGAAGTACTCCATCGAGATGCCGTGCGGATGGTAGATGCCGCAGAAGCGGAGCGGGACCGGTTGACCGGACTGCGCCAGCACCGAGTTTTCCAGCAGCCTGTAGAACGGCAGCGCCGTGGCGCTGGCGCCGACGGCCTTCAGGAACGAACGGCGGGTGGCGCTACGTTTCTGGTTCTTCACGGCGCGCTCCGTTGATCGAACAGCGGGCTGCGGACATAGGAGACCAGCACCTCGATGAACTTGCCCTGCTGGTCGGCGGACAGCTGCTTCCAGATGTCCACGAAGGACTGCTCGGCGTTCGCGACCGAGTCGTCGCTCCTGCCCGACGACGACCGGAAGAACTGGCGGGCCAGGCACTCGCGCACCTGCGCGCTGCCGGCGAGCGCCGTCGCCAGCGCGTTGCTGTCCGCGTAGCCGCCGGCGAAGTCGCTGGGGAACTGCGTCGTGCTGACGATCGTCGTGTCGGCGTGGGTGTCGACCGTCACCGTACTGCCCGCCCCCGTCCCGAGGTGCTTGTCGGCGTACATGCCGGACTTCGTCCCCGCCGGACGCTGTTTCCCCTCGGCGTCGAACAGCTCGAACGAGAACCCGATCTGATCGATGGTGGCGTGGCAGCTGGCGCACATCGCGTCCGTCGCGTGGACGTCGTAGCGATCGCGCGTCGACTTCGCCGGATCGGGCGCAGGCGGCACGACCTGGATGTTCAGCGACTGCGGATCCGGGAGCTTCATGCACGCCACCCGGCGCATCACGGCGACGCCGCGCAGAACCGGCGCCGTCTCCTGCGCGTGCGCGTAGACGGACTGGAACGCCGCCTGGTTGAGGATGCCGAGGCGCTTGTCCAGGGTCGTGTGGGCGGCCGCGCCCGCCGAGGTCTTCCCGTAGAACGTGCCGAGGCTGCTGTCGATGATGCTCCAGTTGGCGCTCAGCAGCTCGCCCACGGTCCCCGTCGACCGCTGCACCACCTCGTCGATGAACTTCTTGCTCTCCGTATCCATCGAGGTTCGCAAAGCGGTCGTGAAATCCGTGTACAGGGTGGTGTCCTTCGCTGTCTCGCTGATGCGGTCGACGCCCAGCCACTCGCGCACGACGCGCACCATGCGGTCGCGTCCCGACTGCAGCGCCAGCAGGCGGCGCACCTGCGCCTCGCGGCCGTCGGGCGTCCCCAGGCCGCCGCTCGCGCCCATGTCGATCAGCGTCTGATCGGGCGGCGTGCCCGCGACGAGAAACGCGAGGTTGCTCGACAGCTCGTCGTTGGTCAGCTTGATCGTACCGCTGCCGCCGCCGCCCAGCGCCGTGACGTAGAGGAAGCCGACCGACTGCAGGATCCCGCGCGTCACCAGGTCGATGCCCTCGTTGTACGTGCCGGGGCTGTCGGCGCCCGCGTGATACAGCGTGACCAGGTCGGTGAGCTCCGACGCCGTGACCGCGCGCCGGAACGCCTTCGCGCCGAACGAGTTGATGAACGTCTTCGCGCAGGTCTCACCCTGCGACGTCGCGTTCGAGCAGGGCGCCAGCGTCGCGAGCTTGTTATTCCCGCGCGCCTCGGTCACGACGGCCTGGGCGGAGTCGTCCAGCGCCTTCGCCATGACCGGATCGACCCGCTGCGCGTCGTTCAGCGTGAAGCCGGCGCCCTGACGCGAGTCGGGCGGGAAGTTGAAGGTCGCGCTGGGCGTCATCGCCGTCCCGAGCAGCGCCTGGACGGAGGCGTCGTACTCGGCGTTCGTCATGCGCCGCACGCTCGGCGGCAGCAGCACCGTCCCACCGGGCATGGTCACGCACGCGCCGTTCGTGCACGTCCCGTTGCACGGCTTGTTGCAGCCGCCGCAGTGCGTGTTGCTGGTCATCGTGTCGACGCACGCGTTCGAGCACAGCATCTGGCCCGCGGCCGAGCAGCCGCACGTGCCGGCGTTGCAGACCGAACCGGCCGGACACGCGTTGCCGCACGTGCCGCAGTTCAGCGCGTTGGTCATCGTGTCGACGCACGCGCCGAGCGAGCACTCCGTCTCGCCCGTGCCGCAGTCCGACTGGCAAGAATTGCCGCTGCACACCTGCCCGGCCGCGCACTTCGTGCCGCAACCGCCGCAGTTGTTCGTGTCGGCGGGAATGCAGGCGCTGTTGCAGGCGAGCAAACCGGCGGTGCACATGCACTTGCTCGCCTGACAGGTCTGACCCGCACCGCACGCGTTACCGCATGCGCCGCAGTTGAGCTGATCGGACGAGAGGTCCTTGCACTCGGAGCCGCACTTCGACTGACCCGTGGAGCATCCGGGAACGATGCTACCGCCAGAGCCGCCGTTTCCGGTGCCACTGGTGCCGCCTTGACCGGGTCCCAAGAACTCTCCGCGACCCGCGCAACTCGCCAGCGCAACAACTAGGACCGGCCAGAGCAAGAAGCTCTGATACCGCAAAGCCATCTTACGAGAAGCAACGATAGGTCGAGCTTCAGTCACTTCGCAATAATTAAAGTGCCAACTCCGACGAGAAACGATCAGTGAACCTCGCAAACAAACGTTGTCTGCGAACTTTTTGGACGTGCATGAGAGATGCGGGAGCCGTTGCACCTACATTCACCGACGGACACACAGATGTCCGCTGCGCGCTGCGACGACGGCGCAATCACGCAAACACGTGAGCCGGTTTTCGCGATCGTGCGATCGACGATCGTTTCTAACGTTCGGCGCCGATGTCGCGCGCGAGCAGATCGTTGACGGCGGCGCGCGGCGGTTTGCCGTCGTGAAGCACCGCCGCGACCTCGCGCGTGATCGGCATGTCCACGCCGAGCCGCTCCGCGAGATCGCGCGCGATGCGCGCGGTGCCGACGCCCTCCGCGATGTGTCCCAGCCGGGCGAGGATGTCCGCCAGTCCGTCGCCGCGCGCCAGGGCCAGCCCGACCTGACGGTTGCGCGACAGATCGCCGGTGCAGGTGAGGACCAGATCGCCGAGCCCCGCCAGCCCGGCTAGCGTCAGCGCGTGCCCGCCCATGCGCTCGGCGAGGCGACCCATCTCGACCAGGCCGCGCGTGATCAGCGCGGCGCGCGCGTTGTCGCCGAACCCGAACCCGTCGCAGCAACCCACCGCGATGGCGATGACGTTCTTGAGCGCGCCGCCCACGCAAACGCCGGTGACGTCGCTGCTGGTGTAGATGCGCAGGTGGCCGCCGCCGAAGCAGCTCTGCACGACCGCGCCCACGTCGGCGTCGGTCGACGCGACCACCAGCGCCGCCGGCAACCCGCGCGCGATCTCCGCGGCGAAGCTGGGCCCCGACAGCACGCCCACGCGCGCGCCCGTGAGGTTGGCGGCGATTACGTCGGCCATCGTCGCGCCCACCTGCGGTTCGAGACCCTTGGAAGCGCAGACGACGATCGGCGCCGCCGCCCCCGACGGCGCCGCTGCTTGCAGCGTGGCCGCGACGAATTCCGACGGCACCGCCACCACCAGCATCTCCCGGCCGGTGACGGCCGGGCCGACGTCGCTGAACACCGCGACCTCGGCGGGCAGGCGAAAGCCCGGCACCGACCGCGGGCTCGTCCGATCGCGCGCGAGCACCTCCGCGGCGCGGCGATCGATCTCCCACAGCGCGACGTCGTGGCCGTGGCGCACCGCGACCCCTGCGAGCACGCCGCCCCACGCGCCGCCGCCCAGGACGGCGACCTTCATGACGCGTGCGGAGCCGGCGAGCTTTGCTCGCCGCGCAGCATCGCGGGAGGGTTTGGGAACCCTTTCAGGGTTCCCATCATCACGTCCCCGCGACCCGGACCCGATTGCGGCCGGCGTTCTTGGCCGCGAACAGCGCGCGATCGGCCGCCGCCAGCACCAGCGACGGTTCGGCGCCGTCATCCGGGAACGACGCCACGCCCAGCGAGATGGTCAGCTTGCCGCTGGGCTGCGTGCTCCCGAACTCGAAGGGAAACTCGGCGACCTGCGCGCAGATCCGCTCGGCGACCTCTTTCGCGGCCGCCTTGCCGACGTCCAGCAGGATGATCGCGAACTCCTCGCCGCCGTAGCGCGCGACGACGTCGTTCGCGCGCCGCCCGTGCTGCAGGATCTTGGACACGCCGCGCAAGGCGTTGTCGCCCGCAAGGTGACCGTGGCGATCGTTGTAGCCCTTGAAGTGATCGACGTCGATCATCAACACCGACAGCGGCAGACCGGTGCGGTTGCTGCGCTCCATCTCCAGCGACAGCCGCTCGCGGAAGTGCCGGTGGTTGTAGAGATCGGTGAGGCCGTCGGTGATCGCCAGCTCGGCGAGCCGCACGTTCAGGTTCTCCAGCTCCTTCGTGCGGGCGACGACCTTCTCTTCCAGCGACGAGTTCAGCGTCGCCAGCTCGGCGTTCTTCGTCTGCAGCTCGCGCAGCAGCTCGGCGCGCTCGCGTTCCAGGCGGAAACGCGAAAGGAAGTTCTGGATCGTCAGCCGCAGATCGGGTTCGTCCCACGGCTTCGGGATGTACTGATCGAGGCCCGCCTTGTTGATCGCGTAGACGACCGCGTCCAGACCGGCCTGCCCGGTCAGCAGGATCTTCACGGTATGCGGGCTGCGCCGGTGAACTTCCTCCAGCAGCTCGACGCCCTTCATGCCGGGCATGATCTGGTCGGCGATGACCACCGCCAGGTGCTCGCCGTCCTGCTGCAGGTCCTCCATCAGGTCCAGCGCTTCGCGCGCGTTCTTGGCGACTGCGATGTCGCACTCGCTGCCGAAGCGCGCCGAAAGCTGCTGCCGCAGCGCCGCGAGGATCCCCTCCTCGTCGTCGACGCACAGGATGTGCTCGCGGAAGTGCCCGCGCAGCGGCGTTGTGTCCTGGGGCATCAATTTACCGACCTCTGCATCACGCCACCGTCCAGCAGCCCACTCGGGCCGTCGATCGGCAACCTGACCTCGAAGCGCGTACGTCCAGGACGGCTGTCGACGCGAATCTTCCCGCCGTGCTTCTCGACGATGCGCGCGGAGATGGACAGACCCAGGCCGGTCCCCTCCCCCTTCTCTTTGGTCGTGAAGAAGGGCTCGAAGATGCGCGCGGCCACCTCGGGCTCGATGCCCGGGCCGCTGTCCTGGATCGCAACCTCGACTTCACCCTTCGCGCCATCAACATTGGTCTCGATCAAGATCTCGCCCCGCCCGTCCATGGCCTGTATCGCGTTGTGGATGAGGTTGGTCCACACCTGGTTGAGTTCACCAACGTACGCCGAGATCGGCGGCAACGCCCCGAATGATCGTCTCACTGTAACGCCATCCTCTCCGTACTTCAACTGATGCGACAGGATGATCAGGGTGTCCTCGATCCCGGCGTGCACGTCGACGCGCTCCAGCGGCGCTTCGTCCAGCCGTGAATAGCGCTTCAGGGCCCCGACGATGCGGCGGATCGCGCCAATAGCGGTGCGGATGGTCCCGGCGGTCCGGGCCAGGAACGCCAGCTCCCGCAGGTAGCCGACCAGCGGCACCAGGCTCTTGTCGCCCGCGAACGCCCGCAGATCGGGCGCGATCCGCTCGCCGATCGTGCCGACCTCGGCGAGCAGCCCGGCCGCCTCGTTGCCCCCGTTCGAGTTGGCGAACAGCGCCTTCAGACGGCGTGCCTGCTGGCGGGCCTCGATCGACGTCGACAGGCTCGCCGACATCATCTCGGGCACCAAGCCGTCGACGAGCGTGAAGTACGCGGTGACGGAGCTGGGCGGCAACCCGAGCTGGTAGAGATCGCGCGCGCACTTGCTGAGACGCCGCACCGTCTCCTGCAGCGCATCGACCAGCCCCTGGACCGCCGCCGCCGGCGAGTTGACCTCGTGCGCAATGCCCGCGACCAGCATGCCCAGCCCGGCCATCTTCTCGGAGTGAATCAGCTGGCCTTGCGCCTCGCCGAGCTCGCGCAGCGTGCGTTCGATCTCCGTGTTCGCCTTTTCCAGCTCCGCGGTTCGCGCGCGCACGCGCGCCTCGAGGACCTCCGAGAACGCGCGCACCTCGGTGTAGAGCCGCGCGTTCTCGATCGCGGTCGCGGTCTGATCGGCGAATGTCACCAGCAGGCGCAGGTCGGCCTCGCCGAACGGCGCTTCGCCCAGGCGGCCGACGATGATCACGCCGACCATGCGCTCCTTGATCGTCAGCGGCGCCGCGATCACCGGTCCACGCAGGTCCGCGCTCTCGGCGTAGTCCATCAGCTGCGGATCCGCCTCGACGGCAGGCGTGCGGCGCGGTCGCCCGAGCGCCGCCACCGCCCCCGCCAGCCGCGCCAGGCGCTCGCCCACCGGATCGCCGGCGACGGCGCGCACGACGAACGACGGGACATCGCCGATGCGCCCCTCGACGGCGAGCGCGATCGCGACGGTCTTGCCGCCCAGCACGTTCAGGATCTCCGTGATGACCGCGCGCAACACCTGCCCCAGATCGACGACGCTGCTGACGGCGCGCCCGACCTGGTGGACGGTGACCAACTCGCGCACGCGCGCCGCCAGGCCCTCCTGATTCTCGCGCAAGCTGCGGGTCATGATCCGGAACGCCTCGGCGACGTCGCCGATCTCGTCGTCGGTGTCGACGGCGAAGCTGGTGTCGAGATCGCCGCGCGCGATGGCGAGCGCGCCGGCATGCAGGTTCTGCAGCGGCCGGGTCATGCGGCGGGCGAGCAGGTTCGACAGCACCATCGCCAGCAGCAGCGCCGACAGCGCGCCCAGGATCAGGGCGGTGCTGGCGCGCCGGCGCGCGGCGGCCAGCGGCTCGCGGTCGACGGCGACGCCGAGCAGGCCGACCGAC
>Ga0310810_10009041_pt1 | contig 11513 bp, 9 predicted proteins | sample NCmetagenome_FD_207641 | JGI IMG/M metagenome (GOLD analysis project Ga0310810, IMG submission 207641) | Soil microbial communities from experimental microcosm in Duke University, North Carolina, United States - NC | ecosystem: Engineered > Artificial ecosystem > Soil microcosm > Unclassified ... | reverse complement strand
CAGGGCGAGGGCGCCGCCGCGCATCTCGCGCTCGCGGCGGCGCGCGCCCGGCATTCCAAGCAGCGCCCCGGCGAGGCCGCCCAGCCGCGCGCCGGCCACGCCCACCATGACGTTCTCGACCACGGAGAGATCGTCGAACGCCTGCGCGGTCTGGAACGTGCGCGCGACGCCCAGGCGCGCCACCACGTAGGGTGGCCGCCCGGCGATGGCTTCGCCCGCGAAGCGGATCTCTCCCGCGCCCGGCCGGTAGTAGCCGGTGATCAGGTTGAGCAGGGTGGTCTTGCCGGCCCCGTTGGGGCCGATGACCGCAGTGATGCCGTGAGACGGGACCGTGAGCGTCACGTCCGCGAGCGCGACCACGCCGCCGAAGGAGACGCCGAGCCGCTCCACCCCGAGGAGGGGAGCGGACCCAAGCGCGGCCGGTGGAGCGGTCGAGCGCGGGTCCGCTGCCGCCTGCGGCCCGGGCCCCGCGCCGGCGCCGGCCGCGGGCCGACGAGAGCGTGCGCGCGGCGCCAGCGCGCCCACCACGCCTGCGGGCAGCGCGTAGATCGAGACGAGCAGGAGAGAGCCGTAGAGGATCAGCCGGTAGTCGGCCAGGCCGGTGAGGAGCTCGGGCAGCAGGGTGAGCGCCACCGAGCCGGCGAGCGGGCCGGCCAGGCGCCCGAGGCCGCCAAAGAGAAGGGCGAGCAGGAAGACGATCGAGGTCTGCAGCGTGAAGCTGTCGGGCGAGATGTAGCCGTTGAGGAGCGCGAAGAGCCCGCCCGCGAGGCCCGCGAAGGCCGCAGAGATCGTGAAAGCGACGATCCGGAGGAAGTAGGCCGAGAGCCCGAGCGACTCCGCCGCGACCTCGCTGCTCTTCACCGCCAGCAGCGCGCGGCCCCAGGCGGAGGCCCGCAGGTTCGCGGTGAGCCAGAGCGCGAGGGCGGCGGCCGCCGCGATGAGCCAGTAGGTCCGGGCCACCGGGAGCTTGGGAATGTCGAAGATGCCGCCGGGGCCTCCGGTCACCGACACCCACTCCACCAGCACGTGCTCGACGATGATGCCGAACGCGATCGTGACCATGGCCAGGTAAGGCCCCGACACCCGCAGGGCCGCGGCCGCCACCGCGGCGCCGACCAGGGCCGCGACCAGCACGCCGGCCGCGGCCGCCGCCCAGAGGGGCCAGCCGAGCCGCGTCGCGGCGAGCGCGGCGCCGTAGGCCCCGAGGGCATAGAAACCCGCGTGCCCGAGCGAGATCTGGCCGGTGAAGCCCGCGAGCACGTTGAGGCCGGCGGTGACGATGGTGAGGAGCCCGATGCTGCACGCCAGGTAGAGGTAGTAGGTGTTGCCGGTCAGCGCGGGCAGCGCGAGCGCGGCCGCCGCCACCGCGGCCCAGCCGAGGCGCGCCACTAGACCCGCCTCGCGGGCGGCTCGCCCAGGAGGCCCCAGGGCCGCACCACCAGCACCGCGATCACCAGCGCGAAGCCCACGATCTCCCGTGCCCCGTTCGACACGTAGCCGGCCACGAACGCCTCGAGGACGCCGTAGCCGAGCCCGGCCAGCACGATGCCGGGAGCGGAGCCGAGGCCGCCGATGATCGCCACCGCGAAGGCCTTGAGCCCGATGATGGTGCCCATGGTCGGCGCCACGTTGAGCAGCGGGGCCAGCAGCACCCCGGCCACGCCGGCCAGCAACGCGGAGAGCGCGTAGGCCGCCATCACCGCGCGCGGCACGTTGACGCCCATGAGGCCGGCGGCCTCCGCGTTCCACGCCACCGCCTTGAGCTGCCGGCCGTACGGCGTCCGGTGGTAGAAGAGCTGCACGGCGGCCATCAGCGCCAGCCCCACCACCGGGATCAGCAGTTCTTGCGGGTAGAAGCCGGCGCCCCCCAGGAGGATCGGCCGCTGGGTGAGCGCGGAGGGGAAGGCGCGCGCGTCCTTGCCGAAGAGGAGCTGGGCCACGTTCTCCGCGATGATGCCGCAGGCGATCGTGGAGAGGAGCCACGCGGGGGAGGCGGAGCGAAAGAACGGCCGCACTGCCACCCGCTCGATCAGCGCGCCGAAGGCGGCCAGGGCCAGGAGGGTCACGACGAGGCCCGCGAGGAGCGGCCAGCCGACCGCCACCACCAGGGTCCAGGCGACGACCGCGCCCACCATCACCGCGTGGCCCTGCGAGAAGTTCATGGTGCGGCTGGTCGCCCAGGTGATGTGGTATCCCAGGGCGACCAGCCCGTACATGCTGCCGAGGGCCAGCCCCGTGACCAGGAGCTGTACGAGCACTCGGGCTACTTGGCGGCCAGCGGAACGATCTTGCCCGCGCGCCACACCACCATGATGTAGTCGGCGTCGTTCAGCGCGTCGTGCTGCGCGGCGGTGAACGGGTGGCGATAGGTCTTGATCAGGCCCTTGTACTCGGCCTTGAGGCTCTCGAGCGCGTCGCGGACCTTGGACCCGTCGGTGGAGCCGGCCTGGTCGATGGCGAGCGCGACTAGGTGGAGGCCGTCGTAGGCGTTCGCGGTGCCGACCGGTGCGATCACGTCCTCGGGTCCCTTCACGCCGTATTTCTCCTTCAGGACCTTCAGCACGTGCTCGCCGCGCTCGTTCTGCTTGCCGAAGAACGAGTAGGTCTGCAGGAACGCCACCCCGTCCGACAGCTCACCGGTCAGCTCCGGGAAGCGCCCGCCCGAGATGCCCCAGTGCGAGACCATCGGGATCTCCCAGCCGATCTTGGCGCGCGACTTCACGACCTGCGCGCCCTCGGGCGCGTTGGCGACCAGCACCACGTGGTCGGCCCCCGCGCTCTTGAGCCGCAGCAGCTGCGGGCTCATGTCGGGATCGCCCCAGTTGAACTTCTCCACCCCGACCGCCTTGAGCCCCTTCTCGCCGAGCCACTTGGTGAGGCCCGTCTCGTTGGACTGGCCCCAGCTCGTGTTCTCGAGCAGGAGCCCGGGCTTGCCCTTCCGGAGCACGTCGGTGGCGTAGCGGGTGAGGAACTTGTCGGCGTCGTCGTCGTTGGCCGAGACGCGGAAGACGTAGTTGGGACTCTGGCCGTTGCGGGTGATGTTGGTGCCGGCCGCCCACGCGCCCATGTAGGGCGTCTTGAGCTCGTGCCACACCGCCACCTGGGCGAGCGCCACCGGGGTGTGGAGGCCACCGAACACCGCGGCGACCTTCTCGCGCTCCACCAGCTCGCGCGCGATGGTCACGCCCTTGGCGGGCTGGCCCTCGTCGTCGCGGACCACCAACTGCAATGGGCGGCCACTCAGCACCCCGCCTTTGGCGTTGATCTCCGCGATGGCGATCTCGAGGCCGCGCTTGATGGCCTCGCCGGAGGCGGCCGAGCCGCCCGAGACCGCGGCGGTGAGCCCGATCTTGACCGGCTCCTTAGACTGGGCCCCCGCGCCGAACGCGGAGAGGAAGAGGAGAGACAGGCTGAGCAGAAGACGGGCACTGCGTCGCATGGAATCCTCCTGTGGCAACAAGGTGATCGCGGTGCCACGACACCGTCGGCGCGACAGCGCTACGTGTGTATCACAGAGCGCGCGGAGTCGCCACCGGGCTTTTCTGGGGGCGGTCGTGCTGGGCGGGATGGTGATGCTGCCGGGACTTCTCTTCATCTGCGGGGGCCATTTCGGGGCCCCCGCAGCTGAACAAGAAGCGGATCCGCTGGTTTCGCCTCGCGGGACGCCGCGACCGTCTCGGCGCGACCAGACCTACTTCGGCGCCGAGATCCCGTATGCCTTGAGCTTGCGGTAGAGGTGGCTGCGCTCGATGCCGAGGCGCTCGGCGGTGCGGGTCATGTTCCACTCGTTGGCCCGCAGCTCGCTCAGGATGAACGCGCGCTCGAAGGCCTCGCGCGCCTCCTTGAGCGTGCGCTCGCGCTGGGCGTCGTCGGCCGGCGGCTCCGCGACGCGGGGGCGGAGCGGCGGGGGAAGGTCCTCCGGCCCGATGACGTCGCGCGGGCTCATGATGACGAGCCGCTCCACCATGTTGCGCAGCTCGCGCACGTTGCCCGGCCAATCGTAGGAGAGAAAGTAGGCGAGCGCCTCGACCGAGACCGTCTTGGGCCGCTTGCCGTTCTCGGCCGAGAACATGGTCACGAAGTGGGCGACCAGCAGCGGGAGGTCCTCCTTCCGCTGGCGCAGCGGCGGCACCTCGATCGGGATGACGTTCAGGCGATAGTAGAGATCTTCCCGGAAGGCCCCCGCCGCGATGCGCTCGGGCAGGTTCTGGTTGGAGGCGGCGAGGACCCGGACGTCGACCCGGATGGTGTCCTTGCCGCCCACCCGCTCGAAGGCCTGCTCCTCGAGGGCGCGCAGCACCTTGGCCTGGGTCTTGAGGCTCATGTCGCCGATCTCGTCCAGGAAGAGCGTGCCCTGGTCGGCGAGCTCGAACTTGCCGCGCCGCCGCGCCACCGCCCCGGTGAAGGCGCCGCGCTCGTGCCCGAACAGCTCGGACTCGATCAGCTCCTCGGGGATCGCGGCGCAGTTGACCTCCACGAAGGGCCCGTCGCGGCGCGCGGACAGCGTGTGGATGGCGCGGGCCACCAGCTCCTTGCCGGAGCCGTTCTCGCCCTGGATGAGCACGCGGCCGCTCGAGGGCGCCGCGATCGCGATCTGCTGGCGCAGGTGCTCGATGAGCGCGCTCCGGCCCACGATCTCCTGGCCGCGCTCGAGCTGCGCCCGCAGGTTGCGGTTCTCCCGCTCGAGCCGGGTGTGGTCGAGGGCCCGGCTGGCGATGAGCAGCGTCTTCTCGAGGGAGAGCGGCTTCTCGATGAAGTCGTAGGCGCCGAGCTTGGTGGCCTTGACCGCGGTCTCGATGGTGCCGTGGCCCGAGATCATGACCACCGCGGTCTCCGGGCGCACCCGCTTCATCTCGGCCAGGGTGTCGAGCCCGTCGATGCCGGGCATCCAGATGTCGAGGAAGATGACGTCGGGCGTCTCCTCCTGCAGCCGGGCGATCGCCTCCTCGCCCGAGCCCACCGCGGTAACTCGATATCCTTCGTCTTCAAGAACACCCCTTAAAGTCGTGCGGATGGCCCGCTCGTCGTCCACGATCAGGATGTGCTCGCCGGGCATCGCTCCCTCGACCTCAGGCCTGCACCGGCGCGGCCACCGGGCGCCCGGCGGGCAGCTCGATGACGAAGCGGCTGCCGTGCGGGGTGTTGTCCTCGACCCGGATCGTGCCGCCGTGGTCGGAGACGATCTGGTGGACGATGGGCAGCCCCAGCCCCATGCCGGTGGCCTTGGTGGAGAAGTAGGGCACGAAGAGCCGGTCGCGGTCGTCGGGCGAGATGCCGGGGCCGTCGTCGGCCACCACGATGCGGGCCCGGTGCGCCTCGGGGAGCCAGACCGTCTGCACCACGACCTCGCCGGTGCCGCCCACCGCCTCCACCGCGTTGTCCACCAGGTTGAGGACCGCCCGCTTGATCTGGTCGGGGTCCACCTCGATGGGCGGCAGGTCGGGAGAGAAGACGGCGCGGATCGCGAGGCTCGGATGCGACTCGCGGTAGAGCACCACCACGCCCTCCAGGAGCCGGGCCAGATCGGTCGGCTTCGGGGTGAGCGCGGGCATGCGCGCGAAGCGGGAGAACTCGTCCACGAGCTGCCGCAGCCCGTCGACCTCCTGGATGATGGTGCCGGTGGCCTCGTCGAGCAGCCGCTTCTCGTCCGGGCTCCGGTCCGAGGCGAGCCGCCGCCGCAGGCGCTGGGCCGAGAGCTGGATCGGGGTGAGCGGATTCTTGATCTCGTGCGCGATCCGCTGGGCGACCTCGCGCCACGCGGCCAGCCGCTGGGCCTTGAGCAGCTCGGTGAGGTCGTCGAAGGCGAGCACCATGCCCACGTAGCCGCCGTCCGGACCGCGCAGCGCGGTGGCCGAGGCCAGCAGGGCCACCGCCTGGCCGTCCCGCCGCAGGTGCACCTCGCGGTCGAGCATGCCCTCGCGCACCCGGCCCATGCGCTGGATGAGCGCGTCGATCTCCACGTACTCGGGGGAGCGGAACACCCGCGCGGCGGAGCGGCCCTGGACCTCCGCGGCGTGGAGCCCGAGCAGACGCTCGGCGGCGCCGTTGATGGTGGTGACGCGGCCGTCCGGATCGAGGGAGACCACGCCGGTGGCGACCGCCTCCAGCACCGTCTCGGTGTAGCGGCGGCGCTCCTCCATCTCGGTGTGCTTGGCCTGCAGGTCGCGGTAGGTCTCCTCGAGCTTCGACTGCGAGGCGGCCAGGTCGCCGGTCATCCGGTTGAAGGAATCGACCAGGATGCCGATCTCGTCGTCGGCGCGCACCTGGACCTTGTAGGCGAGGTTGCCCGCCGCGACCTCCCGGGTTCCTTCGGCCAGCATCTGGATCGGCTCGGTGATCCCCCGCGCCAGGTAGAGCCCGAACCAGGTGGCCGAGAAGACGATGATGAGGGTCATCAGGAGGAAGAGCAGGATGTAGATGCCCTTGATCGGGTTCTTGAGGAGCCGGAGCTGCTTGTACTCCTGGAAGGCCTGGGTGATGTTGCGCAGCCGCGCCTCCAGGCGCTGGGTCACGTGGATGGCCACCACCATCGCGGCGGCGACCTGCTCGCCGTCGCGGATCGGCACCATGGCCTGGATCATGTCCCCGTTGTCGAGCTCGTGGACGGTGGTGATCTCCTGTCCGCCGAGCGCCTGCTTGACGTGCTCACTGTTGGCCTCGCGGGTCGGGACCTTGGCCAGCACCGGATTCTTGACGTGGACCAGCTCCTGCCCCTCGCGGTTGAAGATGGTGATGGCCGCGACCCCCAGGCGGTCCTGCTGCTCGGCCAGGTAGCCGGCGAGGCTCTCGCGCTTGCTCTCGGCGAGCAGCCCGTCGCGCTCGATCACCTTGGACATGTAGCGCCCGTGGCGGAGGGCGGTGCCCTCGAGCCCCTGGTAGTAGGTCTGGGCCACCTCCATCGCCTGGTCGAGCGGCCGCTCCACCTGGGGCTTGAACCAGCCCTCGATCGAGGTGGTGATGAAGTTGGACGCGATCAGGAAGATCAGGATGCCGGGCACCAGGGCCAGGGCCAGGAAGGTGAGGACGAGCTTGGCCTTGAAGCGGGACCCGATGATCTTGTGGCGCCGCTCGAAGGAGAGCTTGACCAGGTTGCGGAACAGCAGCACCAGCAGCAGCAGGAAGACGATCAGGTTCAGGTTGAAGAGGAAGAAGACGATGAGGTTCGAGGCGAACGGGATCTGGGGCGCGCGGATGCCCACCTCGAAGACGGTGGCCACCACGAGCAGGATCAGGATGCCCGCGATGATCAGCAGGTTGCGCTTCCGCTTCTCCTGCTCGTCGAGCCGGTCCGGCCGGCGGGTGAGCGGCATCACTGGTTGCGCACCGGGGTGAGCAGGCTCGACTGCACCCACGGTGTCTCCTCGGCCTCGCCGGTCATGCGCGCGAACCACGAGTTGACGCCGCCGAGCGACACGTCGGAGCGCACCCGGACGTAGTAGAGGTCCTGCTTGTCGAGCGCGGCCACCGGAGCGAGCTGGCCCACCCGCAGCTCGGAGATCACGCGCTGGGCTTCGCGCAGGTCCTTGGTGAGGATCGGCTCGCGGGTCTCGCCCTTGAGCGCGGCGACCTTGTACTCCTTGGTCAGCACGTTGTAGGTGAGCTGGCGCTCCACCGTGCGCGCCTGCAGACGCCGGTCCACGCCCCAGTGAGTGTACTGCCACAGCTCGACGTAGTAGCGCACGTGGGCCGCGATGCCGGTGTGGATCGACTCGTGCAGGGCGTCGGGCACCGCGCCGAAGAGCACCACCGTGACCGTGACGTCGTAGTCGTTGAGGAAGACGGACAGGTTGCTGATCCGGACCTCGGCGCCCACCGGCGCGGGCCCGGACGGTAGCCCCAGCAGGAGCGCGGCGAGCAGGCTCGCGCCCAGCAGGACCTTCCCGAGCGGGCGGCGGCGGGTTCCCATGGCCAAGACGTCATTATAGCGTCGGGCCCAGTGGGGACGCCGGTTCGGGACCGGCCAGCCGAGCCGCGGGGATGGGGGTCTGGGAGCGGGGGGGCGACGCGGGCCGGCGGCCTAGAGGGCCGCCACACCCGGAAGGAAGCCGTCACCGGTGCTGATCACCGGCGCGGGAGCGGCGGGCCGGACCCGCGCGACGACCCGGCGCCGGTCCGCGGCGACCGCCTTCTGGATCGCCGCCACGAGCTCGTAGTTCAGGGCGTGGCCGGCGTTGCGCCCGACCACCAGGGCCCGCAGCGGGCGGCCCAGCAGGAACAGGTCCCCGACCAGGTCGAGGATCTTGTGCCGCACGAACTCGTCCGGGTAGCGCAGGCTCTCGTTCAGGACCGAGCGCTTGCCCACCACGATTGCGTTGTCGAGCGAGCCGCCCCGGGCCAGGCCGTTCTGGCGCATCGCGGGCACGTCGCGGAGGAATCCGTAGGTCCGGGCGGCGGCCAGTTCCTGGGTGAACACGTCCTCGGTGATCCCGTAGGTGCCCGCCTGCAGCCCGATGACCGGGTGGTTGTTGTCGAGCGTGTAGCTGACGCGCAGCGAGTCCGCCGGCAGCACCTCGAGCCAGCGGCTCTCGGTCCCGACGCGGATCGGCTCGCTCACCACGATCGGCCGGCGCGGCGCCGGCAGGGTGACGCGTCCCCCCGAGCGCAGCAGGTCCACGAACGGCTTGGCGCTCCCGTCGGCCGCCGGCACTTCCGGGCCTCGGATGTCGACCACCGCGTTGTCGATGCCGAGGGCCGCGGCCGCCGCCATGAGGTGCTCGATCGTCCGGACCCGCACGCCGAAGGCGCCGACCGTGGTCGCGGAGTTCGTATCCACCACGTGGTCGGTATTAGCGGGGATCAGCGTGCCGTCGGCGGCGCGGAACAGGATGCCCGTGTCGGCGCCCGCCGGCGAGACCGTCATCTCGACCGGCTCACCCGAATGCAGACCGATCCCGGAGAGGGTGACCGGCTGCTTCAGGGTCTGCTGGAGGTCCATGGCCGCGGCTATAGTAGGCAAGCCAGATGCCACCGGGTACACTGAGACATAAGCATATATTTCCATTGATATTTACACTCAAATCGCAAGGGCGGAACTAGGCAATCCGTTGTAAGAAAGACACACCCCCCAACTTTGCGCTGTGTCAGTTTCGCAACACTACACATCCAGGGTCGCCCTCACGTGAAAGCCGGCGGGCTCGCTCTCGACCGCGAGGCCCCGGCTCGAGACGTTGCGGATCGCGTGGCGGATCGCGTGGCGGGACGGATCGATCTCCTCGCCCCGCAGGATGGCGTGCAGGCGGAGCGTCTCGCCCCCGGCCCCCGGGGTGGTGTCGAAGACCGCGAACTCGATCGCCCGACAGGCGAAGCCCTCCACCTCGTGCACGTAGAGGCATTCCTGCAGCCAGGCCTGGAGCAGGGCGGAAGGACCGACTCCGTGAGCGCGCACCTCGCGCGTGTCACCCTCCCCCACCGTGGCCGGATCCACGGCGGCGGCGAAGAGGCCGAGGGCGATGCGGGCGAAGGCCTCGGAGAGCGTGGCGCCCGTCGCGGTCAGCTCCACGGTCAGGCGCGCCCCAGGTCTCCGTAGCGGGACTGCAGGAGGGCCACCGCGATCGCTCCCGCGGTCTCCGTCCGGAGCACGCGGGGGCCCAGGCCCGCCACGAGGGCGCCGACCCCCGCGAGATCGCGGACCTCCTCCGCGCTCAGCCCGCCCTCTGGCCCCACGACCACGGTGACGGCCGGACAGGGCCCGGGGGGCAGGAGCCCGAAGAGCCCGCGTGGCTCGTCCTCCCACAGGCAGATCAGGAGTCCGTCGGCCTCCGGGTCGGGACGCCAGCCGGAGAGCGCCCGGGGCGCCGTGATCTCCGGCACCGCCGCCCGGCCGCTCTGCTGGGCCGCTTCACGGGCCACGCGCTGCCAGCGGGCGAGTCGCGATCTGGAGCGCTCGGGCTCGAGCCGGACCACCCCGCGCTCGGTCATCAGGGGGATGACGCGGGTGACGCCGAGCTCGGTGGTCATGCGGACGATGCTCTCCATCTTGTCGCCCTTGGGCACGGCCTGCGCCAGCGTCAGGCGCAGGGGCGACTCGGTGTCGAGCCGCGCGCGAGCGACGACGAGACCCGCGGCGCGCCGTGGCGCGATCTCGGTGAGCCGCACGGACAGGAGCTCGCCGTGGGGATCCACCGCCTGGACGAGGTCGCCCACCGCGGCGCGCAGCACGCGGCCCAGGTGGTGCGCGGCGGAGGCCTCGAAGATCACGCGGTCGCCCTGCACCGCGCCCGGGGCCAGATGGAAGCGGGTCACCGCGTCGGCGCGGCCAGGCGCAGGGAGGCCCAGCCCTCCAGGGCCAGGCGCGATCGGCGCTCGAAGCCTGCGGCGGCGAGCGCCTCGCTGACTCGATCGTCCTCGTGGTCGAGCATGCCGCCCAGCACGAGCTGTCCCCCCGGCGTCACGAGGCGCGCGTACTGCGGGGCCAGCGCCAGGTGGGTGTGCGTGAGCAGGTTGGCCAGCACGATCGGCGCCGGCTCGGAGATGTCCTGGGGCTCGGCCAGGCGCGTGGTGAGCCCGCGGCAGCCGTTCCGCTCCGCGTTGACGGTGACGGCCGCGATCGCGTCGGGGTCGACGTCGATGGCGAGCACGGACCGCGCGCCGAGCCGGAGCGCCGCGATGGCCAGGATGCCGGTCCCGGTCCCGATGTCGAGCACCGCCGCGCCGGACGCGGCGGCGAGTGCCTCCTCGAGGAGGACGAGGCAGCCCTCGGTCGTGCCGTGGTGACCGGTGCCGAACGCGCGCCCGGGCTCGATCACCACCGTCACCCGGTCGTCGGCGCCCGCCGCGGTCCCGGCCGCGGCGCCGTCGAGCCACGGCGGCAGGACCCGAAGCCGGCGTCCGACGAGGCGGGCGGGGAAGGACTGCTGCCAGGCGCTCGCCCATGCCTCGTCGAGCAGCGGCGCGATCTCGGCGTCACCCGCCTGCGGGAAGCCGAGCGCGCGGAGCGAGGCGCGGTAGGCGGCCACCGCGGCCACGAGCGCGGTGGAGGACTTCGGCTCCGCGAAGAAGGCGCGCAGCCGCGGCGGCGCGCCGGGCGACTCCTCCTCGACCACGCCGAGGGCGCCCTGCTCCCAGAGGAAGTTGGTCAGCGCGTCGGAGGTCTCGGCGGCGGCCGGAACGGTGAGCTGCCAGAACGCCATCAACTGCCGAACAGCTGCTTCATCCGCTCGAGGAACTTGGACACCCGCGGGCTCGAGTCGCCGTCGTGGGCGCCGCGGAACTCCTCCAGCAGCTCGCGCTGGCGGGCGCTCAGCCGGGTCGGCACCTCGACGATGACCTCGTAGACCGCGTCGCCCCGGCCCCGGCCGCGCAGGTGGGGCATGCCCTTGCCCTTGAGCAGGAGCCGCTGGCCCGGCTGGGTCCCGGCCGGGATCTTGAGACGCGCGGTGCCGTCCAGCACCGGTACCTCGATCTCGTCTCCCAGCGCCACCTGCGCGAAGGTGAGCGGCAGCTCGCAGACGAGGTGCGCGCCGTCGCGCACGAAGATCTCGTGCGGCCGGACGTGCAGCACCACGTAGAGGTCG
>Ga0310810_10009040_pt1 | contig 11515 bp, 11 predicted proteins | sample NCmetagenome_FD_207641 | JGI IMG/M metagenome (GOLD analysis project Ga0310810, IMG submission 207641) | Soil microbial communities from experimental microcosm in Duke University, North Carolina, United States - NC | ecosystem: Engineered > Artificial ecosystem > Soil microcosm > Unclassified ... | reverse complement strand
GTTCGCGAAGGCCTCGATCGCGACCGGCTGGACGATCCTCTGCAAGGATCTCGGCGTCGAGCCGGCGGACATCTCGCAGGTGCTGCTCGGCGGCTCGTTCGGCTCGTACCTGAGCGCGGCGAGCGCCGTGAAGATCGGCCTCGTGCCGAAGCTGCCGCTCGTCCGTATCGTCTCGGCGGGGAACGTGGCCGGCGAGGGCGCGAAGATCGCAGCGCTCTCGGTCACGGAGCGCGCCGCCGCGCACGCGATCCTCGAGGAGGTCGAGTACGTGGAGCTCTCCGGGCGCACCGACTTCAACGACCTGTTCATCGACCAGCTCAGGTTCCCCGAGTGAGCGCGTTGCGACCGCCGAACCGGCAACCAGGTTGCAACCAGGTTGCGAGGGGTGGCGCATGAGCACGGTCGTCGTCTCCTGCGGCGCGCTGGCGCTGCACGTCAAGAAGATCGCCGCGCGGCGCGGCTGGGACGTCGAGGTGCGGCCGGTGCCGCCGGAGCTGCACAACCGGCCCGAGCGGATCCGCGCCGCCGTTGCAGAAGCCGCCGGCGGCGAGGAGGTCGTCGTCGCATACGCGCACTGCGGCGCAGATCTCGCCGGCTACGCGACGCTGCCGGGCGCGCACTGCTACGAGGTCTACGGCGCCGAGCACGAGCCGGCGACATACTTCCTGACGGACTTCTTGGTGCGGAGCTTCGACCGCGTCGTGTGGCGCGGGCTCGGTCTCGACCGGTACCCCGAGCTGCGCGACGACTACTTCGGGAACTACGAGCGGGTCGTCTGGCTCGCGCAGGAGCCGACCGCAGAGCTGCGGGCCGGAGCGGAGCACGCGGCGGAGCGACTCGGCCTGCCGCTCGAGGTCAGAGAGACCGGCGACGGCGGGCTCGAAGCGGCCCTGGAACGACTGATTGGGGAGGGCACGTGCTGATCAACGACATGCCGCGCTACGAGATCCTCGACGAGGCCGCGATGCAGGAGCTCGAGCGCGGCTGGCGCCGCATCGTGAGCGAGCTCGGCATCGAGTTCCTGTACGAGGAGGCGCTCGAGTACTTTCGCGGAGCCGGCCAGCAGGTCGACGGCCAGCTGGTCAAGTTCGACCCCGACTGGATCCTGGAGCAGGTCGCGAAGGCGCCCGCCGAGTTCGACCTCCAGGCGCGCAACCCGGAGCGCACCGTGCACGTCGGCGGCAAGCACATGGTGTTCTCGGCGGTGTACGGCTGCCCGTTCGTACGCGAAGGGCTCGAGCGGCGCAACGCCACGTACAACGACTTCCAGAACCTCGTGCGGCTCTCGCAGTCCTATCCCCAGCTCGACTCGCCCGGCGGGACGATCTGCGAGCCGGACGACGTCCCGCTCGACTCTCGCCACCTCGACATGGTCTACGCGCTCATGACGCTCTCCGACAAGCCGTTCATGGGCTCGGTCACGTCGGGACCGAACGCGAAGGACACGATCGCGATGGCGGAGATCGTGTTCGGGAAGGAGTCGCTCGACGAGACGCCGGCAATCATCTCGCTGATCAACGTCAACTCGCCGCTCCGCTACGACGACCGGATGCTGGCAGCGCTCGTCGAGTACGCGAAACGCGGCCAGGCCACGATCGTGACGCCGTTCCTCCTGATGGGCGCGATGTCGCCGGTCTCCGTGCCCGCGACGCTCGCGCAGCAGGTGGGGGAGGCGCTCGCCGGGATCGCGCTGGTGCAGACGATCCGGCCCGGCTGCCCCGTCGTCTTCGGCTCGTTCCTCTCGAACACCGACATGCAGTCGGGCTCGCCGAGCTTCGGCACGCCCGAGTCGGCGGTCGGGCTCCTGTGCACCGGTCAGATCGCGCGCCACTACAAGCTGCCGTTCCGCGGCGGCGGCGCGCTGACGTCGTCGCAGGTCGTCGACGCACAGGCGGGCTACGAGTCGATGATGTCGCTCTGGCCGACGTTCCTCGCCGGCACGAACTTCGTGATGCACTCGGCGGGCTGGCTCGAGTCGGCGCTCGTCTCGTGCTACGAGAAGTTCGTGACGGACGTCGAGCTTCTGCGCATGCTCTACCACGTGTTCCAGCCGCTCGAGATCAACGAGGAGACGCTTGCCTACTCCGCGCACCAGGAGGTCGGGCAGGGAGGCCACTTCCTCGGTGCCGTGCACACGCTGGAGCGTTTTCGTGAATGCTTCTACCGGCCGCTCGTGTCCTCGACCGAGAACTACGAGCGGTGGAACCGGAACGGCGGTCGCGACACCGCGACGCGCGCGAACGACGTCTGGAAGCAGACGCTGGAGGAGTACGAGGAGCCGCCCATGGACGAGGCGACGAAGGCGGAGCTAAAGGCGTACGTCGATCGGCGGCGTACCGAGCTGGGAGACTGAACATGGCAACGGTGGGCGAAGTGATGTCGCGGAATCTGCTGACGGTCGACCCGACCACGGGGCTCTCCGAGGCGGCGCGACAGATGAGCGACCGCGGCGTCGGCGCGGCGCTCGTCCTGTCGGGTGAGAGCGTCTCGGGGATCCTCACCGAGCGCGACGTGCTGCGCGCGGTCGCGACCGGCGGCGTCGAGGGAACGCACGTCGCAGCGTGGATGACGCGTGACCCCGAGACGGTGGACGTCTCGGAGTCGACGGGGCAGGCGGCCGCGGTGATGATCCACGGCGGCTTCCGGCATCTGCCCGTGCTGGACGGCGGCAGGCCGGTCGGCATCGTCTCGATCCGCGACCTGATGCGCGTCGTGGTCGACGACGAGAGCCCGCGCGGCGTCTAGGCGCATGGCCGTCGCCGAGATGTTCGTGGACGGTGCGTGGACGGGATCGCTCTCGGGCGAGACGTTCACCGCCGACTCACCCGCGACGGGGGAGACGATCGGCGAGGTCCCGAGCGGGACGCGCGACGACGCCCGGCTCGCGATCGGAGCAGCGAACCGCGCCGCCGAGCGGTGGGCCGCTGCGACGGCGTTCGAGCGCGCCGCGGCGCTGCACCGGGTCGCGGACGAGGTGGAGCGGCGCCGGGACGATCTTGCCCGCACGCTGACGCTCGACCAGGGCAAGCCGCTCGGCGAGGCGCAGGACGAGGTCGAGGAGCTCGTGCAGTACTGGCGGAACGCGGCCGAGGACGGGAAGCGGCTCGAGGGCAGGCTCCCGAACTCGATCTCGCCCGGCAAGCGCGTGCTGCTCTTCCGGCGCCCGCGCGGCGTGATCGGCGTGATCACGCCGTGGAACTGGCCGTACACGATGCCGGCCGAGCTCGTCGCGCCGGCGCTCGCCTCCGGGAACACCGTCGTCTGGACGCCGGCCTCGACGACGGCGATCGCCGCCGTCGCGCTGGCGGAGTGCGTCGTGGCGGCGGATCTGCCGCCCGGCGTCTTCAACCTCGTCACGGGGCCCGGCGCCGTCGTCGGCGACGAGATCGCGCGGAACCCGGGCACACACGGCGTCGGCTTCATCGGCTCGACCGAGACCGGCCGCAAGGTCGCCGAGGCGGCCGCCGGCAAGGCGGCCGTGCTCGAGCTCGGCGGCAACGGGCCCGTCGTCGTCCTCGACGACGCCGACCTCGACCTCGCCGCCGAGGCGACCATCACAGCCTGCTTCCTCTGTGCGGGCCAGAGCTGCACCGCCGGCGAGCGCCTGCTCGTCCACCGGCAGGTCCGCGAGGAGTTCGTCGCGAAGCTCGCAAGGCTCGTCGCGCAGCGGGTCGTGCTCGGCGACCCGTTCGCCGCGGCGACGACGCTCGGGCCGCTGAACAACGCCGGGGTCGCGGAGAAGATGGACGAGCACGTCGCCGACGCGCTCGAGCGCGGCGCGGAGCTCGTCAGCGGAGGCGCGCGTGCGGGGGGATATCCGACGCCGCTGTACTGGCAGGCGACGATCCTCGACGGCGTCCCCGCCGACTCGCTCGTCGCGCAGGAGGAGACCTTCGGCCCGGTGGCCCCGGTCGTCACGATCGACTCACTCGAGGAGGCGATCGAGCTCGCGAATGCGTCCCCGTACGGCCTGCTCGCCGCGATCTTCACGCGTGACGTCGCGAAGGGGCTTCGTTTCGCGGAGTCGGTGCGGACGGGCTGGGTGAACGTGAACGAGTCTTCGAACTACTGGGAGACGCATCTGCCGTTCGGCGGTCGTGCGGGCACGGCCAGCGGCATCGGCCGCGTCGGCGGCGCAGCGCCGATGGAGGCCTTCACCGAGCTGCAGACGGTCACCCTGTCGTGACGTACGACTTCGTGATCGTCGGCGGAGGCTCGGCGGGCTGCGCGCTCGCGAACCGGCTGAGCGCCGACCCGTCGACGCGCGTGCTCGTGCTGGAGGCGGGTCGGCCGGACTACCGCTTCGACGCGTTCATCCACATGCCCGCCGCCCTCGCCTTCCCGATCGGGAACAAGCACTACGACTGGCGCTACGAGTCCGAGCCCGAGCCCCACATGCACGGGCGGCGCGTCTACCACGCGCGCGGCAAGGTGCTCGGCGGGTCGAGCTCGATCAACGGGATGATCTTCCAGCGTGGCAACCCGCTCGACTACGAGCGCTGGGCAGCCGAGCCTGGTCTCGCGCAGTGGGACTACGCGCACTGCCTGCCGTACTTCAAGCGCATGGAGAGCTGCCTCGCCGGCGCGGACGACTATCGCGGCGGGGACGGGCCGCTCGTGCTGGAGCGGGGCCCGGCGGAGAGCCCGCTCTTCGACGCTTTCTTCGGTGCCGTGCAGCAGGCCGGCTATTCGCTGACGAGCGACGTGAACGGCTACCGGCAGGAGGGTTTCGCGAAGTTCGACCGGACGATTCATCGCGGCCGCCGGCTGAGTGCCGCGCGCGCGTACCTCCATCCCGTGCTCGCGCGGCCCAACCTCGAGCTCCGCTGCCGGGCTCTGGTCGAGCGGATCGTCTTCGAGGGGACGCGTGCGGTCGGCGTCCAGGTCGGCGGCGAGACGGTACGTGCCGGCGAGGTGATCCTCTGCGGCGGCGCGATCAACTCCCCACAGCTGCTGCAGCTCTCCGGCCTCGGCGCCGCGGGCGAGCTCGCCGCGCTCGGGACCGGCGTCCTGCACGACCTGCCCGGCGTCGGCGAGAACCTGCAGGACCATCTCGAGGTCTACGTGCAGTACTCGTGCACGAAGCCCGTGTCGGTGCAGCCGGCCCTGAAGAAATGGAAGCGGCCGTTCATCGGTGCGCAGTGGCTGTTCTTCCGCTCCGGACCGGGCGCCACGAACCATTTCGAGGCGGGCGGCTTCGTGCGCTCGAACGAGGACGTCGCCTACCCCAACCTGATGTTCCACTTCCTGCCCGTGGCGATCCGGTACGACGGGACCTCGCCCGCCGGCGACCACGGCTACCAGGTGCATGTCGGCCCGATGTACTCGGACGCGCGCGGCTCCGTGAAGATCGTGTCGACCGACCCCCGCGTCCACCCGGCGCTCCGCTTCAACTACCTCTCGACCGAGCAGGACCGCCGTGAGTGGGTGGAGGCCGTACGCGTCGCGCGGCGGATCCTGAACCAGCCTGCCTTCGACCCCTTCAACGGCGGCGAGACGTCGCCCGGGCCGGCGGTCGAGACGGATGCGGAGATCCTCGACTGGGTGGCTCGCGACGGCGAGACCGCGCTGCATCCGTCCTGCACGTGTCGCATGGGCGTCGACGAGCGCTCGGTCGTCGACCCTGGAACGATGCGCGTGCGCGGCGTCGACGGCCTCCGGGTCGTGGACGCGTCGGTGTTCCCGTACGTTCCGAACGGCAACATCTACGCGCCGGTGATGATGGTCGCCGAGAAGGCCGCCGACCTGATTCTCGGCAACACGCCGCTCGAGCCTGCGCGCGTGGACTTCTATCGCCACGCGCACTCGGATGCTGAACGAGCTGCGAGTCGGTGAGCTCCTCGCCGCGCTCGGCGAGCGGACGCCGACGCCGGCGAGCGGGGCTGCGACCGCGCTGACCGCGGCGCTGGCGGCGGCGCTCGCCGAGCTGGCGGGACGCTTCGCAGGCGACGAGGAGGCGGTGACCCGGGCGAAGGCGCTCGTGACGCGGCTCGTCGAGCTCGCCGACGAGGACGCCGACGCGTACACGGCGTTCATGGCCGACCGTACTGCCGAGACGCGCGCCCGGATCATCGAGGTGCCGGAGCAGATCGCCGCGCACGCCGACGAGGTGGCCGAGCTCGCCGAGCGCGTGCGCGCGCAGCTGACCTCGAGCGTGGCGGGGGATGCCGAGGCGTCCGTCCAGCTCGCCGAGGCCGCGGCCCGCGTTGCCCGGCGCCTCGCCGAGCTCAACGCGTAGGCACCGCCCGAGACGCGCTCGAGCCTCGAGTCGTGCCCGCCCGTGTCGCAGGGGCCGGGGGGCGTGCTTGCGCGGGAGCCGTCGCGCTGACCGGCTCTCCGCGACTCGCTTCTAGGACCTGCGCTCCTACGGGTTGAGGACGAGGTTGACCGTCACTTCATGCGGCCCCTCGAACGGCCCGAGCTTGATGATCGCATCGCCCTTAGCAGTGCGATAGAAGCCGGTGCCCCCGACGATTCCGACGGTGCTTGTGGTTCCCTCGACGAGGCTCAGTGTGCCCGCGCCGAGTACGTCACCCGCCGCCAGCCCACCCTCTCCTGTCAAGTGGTTCGTGAACGAGCAGTCGAAGGTGAACGCGCTCGGATCGATCAGGATGCAGCGGCCGTCGCTGGTACCGATCTGCTGGTCTGGTGCGCTGGCCAGGAAAAGCCGATCGGAGAAGACGTAGATATCACCGGCGCTAAATCCAGCCGGGCCGGTGTCGACGAAGTTGTTTATGGCAGTAGCACGGCTGAGCAGGCTGAGGACAAGCGGGCTGGCGTTGTTCGACGGCCCTTTTGAAGCCAGCGAGACACCGCCGATCGCAAGTCCAAGTGCGACTGCAGCAGCCGTTGCCCAGGCGATCCGTCTCATTCCGGATCCTCCTTCCCGACGAACCTGACAGATGCGTCCGCCCACGCCGCACGCGCCGGTCGCCAATAGAATTTCAAGCGGGCCTGCCTTCCCTTGCCAATACTGCGCCTTCGCTGCGAGGAAAATCCACTACACGCACGAGACGCCGGTGTAGTTCGGGCGCGTCGCGATCGTCCTCGAGCGGATCGTCGCCAGATAGCGCCCGCCGAGCCCTCGGGCGCGGCCGGTTCGAGGTCGGCTCGGTCGGGCATCGGTTGGTCGGGCTCGGCTGGTCGGGCCGGGACCCGCCCGCGGCGTTCCGTCCCGGCGCCGACCAACCCCGCGTTGGTCAGGATGGCGAGGACCGCAGCTGCATCACCCGCCACCCATTGAGTAGACGCCGGCCGGGCGCCGGACCTCCGGTGACCTTGCCGCCCGATCCCCGATGGTCGACTGAGCGTGGAAGCTCGGGGAGGGCGAGAGCCGCCGCCCTCCCCGGGGCCTTCGGGGCTACAGCCCGATGTGAATCTGTCTCGTGTCGTCCGCGCACGACCCGGCGCAGGCGACGACGCCGGCGGATGCATCGCCGAGGAGCCAGGGCCCGCCGCCGAACGTGTACACCGGCACCGCGAGCTTCTGCTGCTGTCCTGTGCACTGGCCGGATGAAGACCCGCCGCCGAACATCGTGAAGCCGAACCCCTGTGGCTGCACGACGTTGACATTGACGAAAAAGCCGTAGCCGGCGGTGCAGCTCAACGCGACCTGCACGTCGATCTGGTACGACAAGGTGAACTGGGCGCTTTGCGAGAGCTTGACGTTCGTCGGGATCGGTGCGGCGCTCGCCACGCTCGCGAGCATGAACGAGGCCGCGACCCCGGCCAGGCATGCCAGAAGCAGAAAGCGACGAATCGGACGACCGGGAGTGGAGCTGAGCATGATCCCACCTCCTGTGGGCGACGGCTGCTAAGGCTGCCGACGCTACGGCGGGCGGCTCAACGGTCGCTCAAGGCTGCGAGACGGTGCAGGCTCGGGGGCAGGCGGCGTGATCAGGCTGCGTGATCGGGTTGGGCGATCAGGCTGCGGGACAGGGATTCGAACCCCAACTTCCGGTTCCAGAGACCGGCGTCCTACCGTTAGACGATCCCGCAACGGGTCGGCGGGAATTGTAGCCGGGAGCCTCCCCGGCCGTCAGACCTCGAGGCGGTAAAGCTGCACGAGGCGCTGCTCGGTCTCGGTGTCGATGTGCGCGACCACCTCGACATACGGCTCGAGCCCCGAGCCTCGCAGCTTCGCCTTCAGGAGCCCGTCCACCTGGAAGATCCCGGACGAGTTGTTCATCAGGATCTCGATCAGGATCGGACGCTCCTCGCCGTCGCTGATCGTGACGTCCTCGATCGCCGCCGCCGACAGCGAATGCATCGAGACGCGGCCGCGCTCGAACGGGATCCGCGAACGGCCCTTGGCCATGTCGAGCGCGTCCGCGACGCGGATCAGGCCTGCTTCGATCGTCAGCGGCTGCCCGTCGGCACGGTGGCTGATGATCGCCTGCAGCACCTCCGAGACGATCACGGTGCGATCGGGCTCGTCGTAGATGCCCTCGAGGAGCTCCTGCAGCTTCGGCTCGGCGAGGAAGAGGCTGAAGTCCTCGTGCCCGTGGCGGTGGATCGACATCCCGACGCAGTGCGTCAACGCGGCGAGGGTCACCACGATCTCGGCATCGTCGCGCGTCATCCCGAAGTCGCGCACGAGCGACGGCTCGACGTGGTGCTTCGTCAGCTGACGCAAGAGCTTCAGCGCGATGTTGGTGACGATCTGGATGTGCACCCACGAGTGGTCGTTGATCCCCATCCGCGCGACCGCATTCACGTTCGAGACGTGCCACCACGCCTTCAGCTTCTTGTCCTCGTTGACCCGCTCGATCAGCGTCCGCAGCTTGCGGTTCCCACGTACAGGCACGTTGATTCGCATCCGCTCGACCGCTTCGACCGGTGTGAGCCGTGTTTCGTGCTCTGCCTCCTCGGCGACGGGCTGGTCGATCCGGTCGGCGGTTTCCTTGTCGATTGCCACGATCGGAGTGTACGCCGGGGCGACGAGTAGATTCCCGCCCATGGACGAGCACCCCGTCCGGCTGGTCGTCGAGGACGACCTGCGCCGCAGTCGTGTCACGGTCTTCTTCCGGCTCCTCCTTGCGATCCCGCATTTCATCTGGGTGTTCCTGTGGACGGTCGTGGTGGTCCTCGCCGCGATCGCGAACTGGGTCGCGACGCTTGCACTCGGCCGGCCGCCGGATTCGCTGCACCGGTTCATGTGCGCCTACATCCGCTACGTCACGCATCTCGGTGCCTACCTCTGGCTCGCCGCGAATCCGTATCCCGGCTTCGTCGGAGAGGAGGGGGAGTACCCGGTCGACGTGACGCTGCCGCCGCCCGCCTCGCAGCTTCGCTGGAAGACGCTGCTCCGCGTCCTGCTCGCGTTGCCGTCGGTGTTCGTGGCGCTGACGCTCGGCGGGCTCGGCGCCGTCCGCGTCCCGTATCGGGGCACGGGCGGCCGCCTCGGCGCGAGTCTCGGCGGCGCGCTGGCCGGGATCACAGCATTCCTCGGCTGGTTCGCGAGCCTCGCCCGCGGTCGGATGCCGAAAGGCCTTCGAGACGCGGGCGCGTACAGCATCGGCTACAGCGCGCAGGTGCTCGCCTATCTCCTCCTCGTCACCGACCGCTACCCGAACGCCGACCCGACGGCGCTGCTCGAGAGCGTCGAGCGTCCGCCGCTGCATCCCGTGCACCTGGTCGGCGAGGCGCACGACCTCCGCCGCTCGCGGGTGCTCGTCTTCTTCCGGTTGCCGCTCGCGATCCCGCACGTGGTCTGGCTCGTACTGTGGGCGGTCGCCGCGGTGCTCGTCAGCATCCTCGTGTGGCTCGCGACCCTCTTCACCGGCAGGCCGCCGGCTGCGCTCCACGCCTTCCTCTCACGCTACGTGCGCTACTCGCTGCACGTCTACGCGTTCCTCTATCTCGTCGCGAACCCGTTTCCGGGCTTCGCGGGGGTGCGCGGCTCGTACCCGCTCGACGTCGAGCTGCCGGGCCCGGAGCGGCAGAACCGATGGGTCACCGGCTTCCGCTTCATCCTGGCCGTCCCCGCGCTGCTCGTGAACAGCGTGCTCGGTTGGGCCCTCGGCGTCACCGCGGTCCTGACGTGGTTCGTGGCGCTCGGCACGGGCTCGGCACCGTGGGGGCTGCGGAACCTCGCCGCCTACGCCCTGCGGTACGCCGCGCAGTTGAACGCATACGTATTCATGCTCACCGACGCGTACCCGCATGCAAGCCCGCTCGAGGGCGCAGGGGAGCCGCAGCTCTCGTTCGACGACGCCGCGTGAGCCGAAGCCTCGCTGCGCGCGCAGCACTTGCGGGCGTCCTGGCGACCGCGTGGGCGGTGGCGGTCTGGCTCCTCTGGACGTCGACCACGGTGCCGGCGCTGCACCTTCCGCACCTCGACCCCCACGCGTACTTCAGCCCGCGGCAGCTCAGCGCCGCTGCGTCGTACTCGCGGCTCGAGCGCGTCGACTGGCTGCTCTCGACCGTTGCGACGCTCGGCGCCCTCCTCGTGTTCGCGCGCTACGGCTTGCGCTGGGCGCGGGAGTCGGCGGCAGGCCGGATGGGGACGGGGATGCTGCTCGGGATGCTCGGCTTCGCGCTGCTCTGGGCGGTGCAGGTGCCCTTCAGCATCCTCGAGCTCTGGTGGGAGCGCCGGCACCACCTGACCTCCATCGGATACGCGAGCCTCGTCCTCGGCAACTGGCTCGCGCTCGGCGGCGAGTTCGTCTTCCTCTGCTTCGCGCTCGCGATCGTGATGGGCCTCGCTCGCGCGGTCGGCGACTGGTGGTGGCTCCCCGCGGCGCCCGCCTTCATCGGGCTGGCCCTGCTCTTCGCGTTCCTCAACCCGTGGCTCACGAGCACCCACCGCCTGGAGCAGCCCGCCTTGCGCGCTTCCGCGGCCCGCCTGGAGCGGATCGAGCACGTGCGCCACGCACCGATCGAGGTCGAGAGCGTGCACGACGTGACTTCGCTCCCGAACGCGGAGGCGACCGGCATCGGCCCGAGCCGCCGCGTGATCCTCTGGGACACGCTCGTGGACGGACGCTTCACCGACCGCGAGGTGACGGTCGTGATCGCCCACGAGCTCGGCCATCTCGCGCACGACCACATCTGGAAGGACGTCGGCTGGTACGCGCTGTTCGCGTTCCCGGGAACGTTCCTGATCGCGCTCGCGACGCGACGACGCGGCGGCATGCGCCGGCCGGAGGCCGTTCCGCTCTCCCTGCTCGTGCTCGTCGGGCTCACCGTGCTCGGACAGCCGCTCCAGAACATCGTGACGAGGCACATGGAGGCCGAGGCCGACTGGTCGGCGTTGCAGGCGACGCACGACACCGCCGCCGCGACGGGGCTCTTCGTGCGGTTCGTCCCGACGACCTTGAGCCAGCCGAGCCCGCCCACGTGGGACTACGTGCTGCTCGAGAACCACCCGACGATCATGCAGCGCATCGCGATGGTGCAGGCCTGGCGTCGCTACGCGACGTCCGTCGCCCAGTCGCCGTAGAGCGAGGTGTAGAGCCCGCGGCGCTCGAGCAGCTCGTCGTGCGAGCCCTGCTCGACGATGCGGCCGTGCTCG
>Ga0310810_10009038_pt1 | contig 11517 bp, 7 predicted proteins | sample NCmetagenome_FD_207641 | JGI IMG/M metagenome (GOLD analysis project Ga0310810, IMG submission 207641) | Soil microbial communities from experimental microcosm in Duke University, North Carolina, United States - NC | ecosystem: Engineered > Artificial ecosystem > Soil microcosm > Unclassified ... | reverse complement strand
CCCTGCTGCGCCATCGCGATGGCCAGCTGGTGCTCGGTCACCGTGTCCATCGCGGCGCTGAGCAGGGGGACGTTCAGCCGGATACGCTTCGTCAGCCGGGATGACACGTCGACCTGGCTCGGCAGCACCTGCGAGTGGCGCGGCACGAGCAGGATGTCGTCGAAGGTGAGTGCTTCAGGCAGCCCGGCCGCCACTTGTCCGGCGGCCTTCAGTTCGGCGCGAATGAGCGTCTGTGTTGGTGTCATCTCTTATCACTGCGCGTGGGCCCGCCCACGCGCTTACGCGCCGCGGCGTTCGTTCACGTCTTACGCCCCATGACACTTCTTGTACTTCTTGCCGCTTCCGCACCAGCACGGGTCGTTGCGGCCGATCTTCGGCTCGTCGCGCCGGATCGTGGTCACGGGGGCGTCGTCGCCGCCCGTGCGTGCGGGTCGTGGCGCGGTCGCCGTCGCGGAGGCGCGTGCCGGCGCGGCCGGTGACAGTCCTCCGCCACTCAGCGTCATGGGCGGCGGCCGGCGCGGCGGCGGCTGGCGGACCGGCGCGGCCTCGGCGCTGTCGCCCACGATCGGCCGGATCCGCCAGAGATACTTGACCATCTCTTCGTCGAGCCGGTCCTTCATCGCCTGAAACAGCGTGAAGCTTTCTTTCTTGTACTCGACGAGCGGATCGCGCTGGCCGTAGCCGCGCAGGCCGATGCCTTCCTTGAGGTGGTCGAGGCTGTAGAGGTGATCCTTCCACTGCGCGTCCACGATCTGGAGCATGACGTCGCGTTCGACGCGGCGGAGAATCGACACGTCGAGACCCGGAATCTTTTCCTTCTCCTCGTAGCGATCGACCGACAGCCGATAGATCGCCTCGATCATCTCGTCGGGCGACATCTCCTCGAGCTTCAACTCGTCCATGACGGCCGGCTCGAAGCCGAACAGCTCGGCGCTGCTGCGGCGGATGGCGCCGAAGTCCCACTGCTCCGGATCCTGTTCCTTGTTCGCGTGGGTGTCGACGACCGACTGGGCCAGCTCCTCGGCGAGCGTCATCAGGTACGCGCGCGAGTCGACGACCTCGTCCTCGTCGATGTGGATGCGGCCGTCGAGCAGCTCGCGGCGGAGCGAGTACACCGTCTCGCGCTGCTTGTTCATCACGTCGTCGTACTCGAGGAGGTGTTTGCGGGTACCGAAGTTCTGGGCTTCCACCTGCTTCTGCGCGCGCTCGATCGCGCGGCTCACCATGCCGTGCTCGATCGGCACGCCCTCTTCCATCCCCAGGCGCTGCATCAGGCCGGAAATGCGATCCGACCCGAAGATCCGCATCAGGTCGTCCTCGAGCGAGAGATAGAAACGCGAGGATCCCGGGTCGCCCTGGCGGCCCGCTCGGCCGCGCAACTGGTTGTCGATGCGCCGCGCTTCGTGCCGCTCGGTCCCGACGATGTGCAGGCCGCCCAGCTTCACGACGTCCTCGTGCTCGGCGTCGGTCTGCGCCTTGAAGGCCGAATAGATCCGCTCGTACTCCTTGCGCGGCACGCGGTAGAAGCTGTCGAGGTGGAAGAAATAGCCGAATTCCTCGTCGTCGACGAACTTCTCCTGGCCGCGCGGCAGCCGCTCCGCGATCTGGTCGGCCAGCGACTGCTGACGCGCCATGAATTCGGGGTTGCCGCCGAGCAGGATGTCGGTGCCGCGGCCGGCCATGTTCGTCGCGATCGTGACGGCATCCCGGCGTCCGGCCTGCGCGACGATCTCGGCTTCCTGTGCGTGGTATTTCGCGTTGAGCACGACGTGCTTGATGCCGCGGCGTTTCAGCATTCCGGAGAGCCGCTCGGACTTCTCGATCGACACGGTGCCCACGAGCGTCGGGCGCCCCTCTTCCTGCTTCGAGACGATGTCGTTCAGAATCGCCTCGTATTTTTCTTTTTCGGTCCGGTAGACGCTGTCGGGCTCTTCCTTGCGCAGCAGGGTGCGGTTGGTCGGAATGACGATGACGTCGAGGTTGTAGATCTTCGCGAATTCCTCGGCTTCCGTCTCGGCCGTGCCGGTCATCCCCGCGAGCTTCTTGTACTTCCGGAAGTAATTCTGGTAGGTGATCGTCGCGAGCGTCTGATTCTCACGCTCGATCTTGACCTTTTCCTTCGCTTCGACCGCCTGGTGCAGCCCGTCGCTCCAGCGCCGTCCCGGCATCAAGCGGCCGGTGAACTCGTCGACGATGACGACGCCGCCGTCCTTGATCATGTAGTCGACGTCGAGCTTGAAGAGCGAGTGCGCGCGCAGCGCCTGATGGATGTGATGCAGCAGCGGCATGTTGACCGGGTCGTACAGCCCGGTGGATCCAGGCTGCAGGCGATGGCTCAGCATCTTCTCGGCTTTCGCCATCCCCGATTCGGTCAACTGCACGGTCTTGTGCTTTTCGTCGACGAGGAAATCGCCGGTCGCCTCGAGCGCCTCGCGATCCTCCGCCTTCACGTTGCCTTGCGTGACGGCGCCGGGCGCCAGCCTCGGAATGATCCGATCGACCTCGTAATAGAGGTCCGTCGACTCCTCCGCGGGACCCGAGATGATCAAGGGCGTCCGGGCTTCGTCGATCAGGATGCTGTCCACTTCGTCGACGATGGCGTAGTGGTGCCCGCGCTGCACGAACTGCGCGAGATCGAACTTCATGTTGTCGCGCAGGTAATCGAAGCCGAACTCGCTGTTGATCCCGTAGGTGATGTCGCAGCCGTAGGCCGTCTGCCGCTCGGCGTCGTTCATCTGCTGCTGGATGACGCCCACGCTCATCCCCAGCGAGCGGTGCAGGCGGCCCATCCACTCCGCGTCGCGGCGCGCCAGGTAGTCGTTCACGGTGACGATGTGCACGCCCTTGCCGGCCAGCGCGTTGAGATAGGAGGGAAGCGTCGCGACCAGCGTCTTGCCCTCGCCGGTCTTCATCTCGGCGATGCGGCCGTGGTGCAGCACCATCCCGCCGATGAGCTGGACGTCGAAATGCCGCATGTTCAGCACCCGCCGTCCCGCTTCGCGAACGACCGCGAAAGCCTCGGGCAGCAGGTCGTCGAGCGTCTCGCCGCGCTCGACACGCTCGCGCAGCGCCGGGGTCTTCTCTCGCAGCGCCGCGTCCGACAGATCGCGGACCGACGCCTCGAGCTCGTTGATGCGGCCGACGATCGGCCGCAACTTCTTCAGCTCACGCTCGTTCTGGGTGCCGATAACTTTCGCAAGGAGGGTATTGATCATCGATGCCTACGGCGGGCGCTCGACCCGCCGAGGTATCTACCGATTGTAGGGAAGGGTCCCTACCGCGTCAAATAACGCAGCGGATCGACTTGCTGTCCGTTCAGCAGAATCTCGTAGTGCAGGTGGTACCCGGTGGTCCGGCCCGTCGCGCCGACGTAGCCGATCACCTGGCCGCGCTTCACGCGCTGGCCCGGCCGCACGGCGTAGCCCGACAAGTGACCGAAGCGGGTGGCGATGCCGAACCCGTTCTCGAGCTCGATGCAGTTGCCGTAGTTGCCGTTGTAGGCGGCCAGGCGGACGGTGCCGTCCGCGGTCGCGTGCACCGGCGTGCCGCGATCGGCGGAGATGTCCAGACCGGCGTGGTACTCGGACGAGCCGTCGATGGGATCGCGCCGCTTGCCGAAATCGGAGGTCAACCAGCCATTGAGCGGCCAGAGGCTGGGCGCCGCGGCGGCCAGCGCCTGACGCCGTTCGACGCCCTGGCGCGCGGTCGTCAACTGACCCTCGAGCACGCCGAGCAAATCGTGCAGGATGCCGAACGTGCCTTCGGGCGAACGCGTCAGTTCAGGCGCCGCCACGGCGGGATCCGTCCCTGTGGTGCCGCCCATCGCGCGTGACTTGATCAGCGCGGGCAGCTGCTCCATGGCGCGGCGCGTGGCCGGGTCGAGCTCGGCCTGCTGGCTGAGGTCGGCAATCGCCTCCTGGAGGGAGGAGATCTGGGTGGCCAGTTCGCCCGTCGTCGCCCGGTAGTTGTCGTTCTCGACCCGTAGACCGTCGTTTTCAGTTCGCAGACTGTCGAGTTCAGCCTTGTGCGCCCAATAGCTGCCCGCCCCGACCAGCGTGGGCACCGTGACGAGCGCGATAATCGCCAGCAGGATGGGCCGGCGCACAAAAGTGAAACGGCGCACCGCGCCCGAATTTCGATTTGCGATGAGGATTGTGTAACGCGGCGAATTCATTAGAAATCTCTGGAACCGCTCGAAACAGGCCGAAAAACGCCGACCCGAACCTGCGGACTCTAACACAGCCACGAAACCGAACCAACTGGGGTGCAAGGCCCCTGCCAGCCACGGGGCCAAAAGGAGACAAAACCGCAAGCGGGCGAGCTGTTTACGATTACGAGATGAGCTACCGGGGTGTTTACCCGGGCAACCGAAATTGTATGGCCTCGGCGAGGTGCTCGCAATGCAGGTCGGCCGCTCCCGCCAGATCTGCGACCGTCCGCGCGACCCGCAGGACCCGCGTGACCGCCCGCGCGCTGAGTCCCAGCCGGCCCACCGCCCGGCCCAGCATCGTCTCTCCAGCCGCATCGAGCCGGCACGCGTCCCGAAGGCGGCGCGCTTCGAGCTGGGCGTTCAACGTCCCCTGCCGGCCCAACTGCAGGCGCCGCGCGGCTTCGACGCGCTGCCGTACCGGGCCGCTGGCTTCGGCGCCGGCGGCATCACGCATTTCGTCCCACAGCACGGGTTGCACGTCGACACCGAGATCGAACCGATCGCGCAACGGGCCCGAAAGTCGGCGGCGATACCGATCCACCGCGGAAGACGGGCAGTGGCATTCCCGCTTCGGGTGCCCGAGGTATCCGCATGGACACGGGTTCATGGCGGCGACGAGCATGACGCGCGCGGGAAACGTCATCGTGCGGCTGACGCGGGCGATGTGGACGGCGCCCAGTTCGAGCGGCTGGCGCAGGCTTTCGAGAACGCGCCGGCTGAATTCCGGCAATTCGTCGAGAAACAGGACGCCACAGTGGGCGAGGCTGAGCTCGCCTGGATGCGGCACGCTGCCTCCGCCGACGAGCGCCACGTCGGAACAGGTGTGATGAGGCGCACGAAAAGGCCGCTGTCGAATGAGCCCGCCTCCAGGTGGCAGCAACCCCGCGACCGAGTGAATCGTCGTGACCGCCAGCGCCTCGTCGAAGCTCAGCAACGGCAGCAGCCCCGGCAGTCGCCGGGCCAACATCGTCTTGCCGGCACCTGGAGGGCCGCTCATCAGCAGATGATGGGCGCCGGCCGCGGCGATTTCGAGCGCGCGGCGGCCGACCGTCTGCCCGCGAACCTCCTGCAGATCGTCCTGCGACGCGGCCTCGGCCACGTCATCTCGTGGGGGAGCGGGAGTGGCCGCGGGATCCGGCGCTGTCAGAATCTGCGCCGCGTGCCAAAGCGTGCGCACAGGGAACAGGCGGACGTCGCGGACGATGCCCGCCTCGGGCAGGTTGGCGTCCGGGAACATGATCGCCGGGCGATTGGCCCGGCGTGATGCGACCGCGATGGGCAGCAGTCCCTGCATGGGCGGGATGCTGCCGTCCAGCGAGAGGCCGCCGACGATGGTCATCGGCACCCCGTCGCGATGCGGCAGGACGCCCGAGGCCGCCAGAATCCCGAGGGCGATCGGCAGATCGAACGCGGCGCCCACTTTTCTCACGTCCGCGGGCGCGAGACTGACCGTGACGCGCTCAGCCGGAAATGGAAAGCCGGAATTGCGGATCGCCGATCGCACGCGGTCCCGGCTCTCGCGGACCGTCGTGTCCGGCAGGCCGACCATCGTCACGCCTGGTAAACCGAAGGAGACGTCGACTTCGACGGTGACGGGGATGGCATCCACGCCAAGGACCGCCGCGGCAGACACGCGCGCGAGCACGCGCCGGTTTCAGCAAGTTCGCCGCCAGTCGAGAATGCGCGCAAATTGCGGCCCGCGCAGGAACGATTGCAGATTCTGCAATGAGGACGGCAGTGAGATGTTTAACGGCGAAAGAACGGATCGGGGCGAGCTGGAGTCGTGACGGCCGTTCGTCGTCTGTTCAGCGCCTCACCGTCAGCGTGTCGCCGACGTTGATCGTGTTCGACGAGAGCTGATTCAGCCGCTTGAGGTCGTCGACCGAGAGGTCGAACTGGCGCGCGATGCCATAGAGCGTGTCGCCCGGCCGGACCTTGTAGGTCGATCTCGCGGAAGCCGTCGCGGTCGAACGACTCGCCGACGGACGGGATGCGAGCGCGGTCGTCGGCACGATCGGCACAATCAGCGTCGTGCCGCCCTTGAGGCGCGTCGTCGGCTTGAGGTCGTTCGCTGAGGCCAACTTGCTCGATGTCGTCTTGTACTTCCGGGCGATCGTCGCCAGCGTCTCGCCGCGCTTGACGGTGTACCAGTGGAAGGTCGACGACGCGAACACCGACGGCGGTGCGAGCGCCAGCCGCTGCTGGACCACGGTCGCGGTCCCCACCGGCACCTTGAGATCGTGGTGGCCCCGTGGAGTCATGCCGCGCCGCAACTCAGGGTTCAGACCCTGAATGCGCTCGACCGCCATATCGAGCCACTCGGCGACGACGCTGAGGCTCAGCGCATCGGGGACCGAGACCGTCTCGTAGGCGAGCGGCTCGACCGGATCGATGTCAAAGCCGTAATGCACGGGATTCCGGCCGATGATGATCGCCGCGAAAATCATCGGGACGTACTCGCGCGTCTCGCGCGGCAGGTACTTCGACGACGCGGTGAGATCCCAGTAATCGTTCAGCCGCGATTTCTGCATCGCCCGCTGTACGCGTCCCATGCCGGCGTTGTAGCTCGCGAGCGCGAGATTCCAGTCGCCGTCGAACAGGTCGCGCAGCGTCTTGAAGTAGGCAGCCGCCGCGCGCGTCGCCTTCTCGGGATCCGAGCGCTCGTCGACGAACCAGTTCTGCTCGAGTCCTTCGTCCTTCGCGGTGCCAAGCTCGAACTGCCAGAGGCCCTTGGCGCTGGCGCGCGAGAGGGCCGTCGGCTTGAACGCGCTCTCGATGAGCGGCACGTAGGCGAGGTCCAGCGGAATCTTCTCTTCCTTGAAGACCTGGAGGACCATCGGCAGATAGCGCGTGGCGCGCTCGAGTCCATCCTCCATGAACGAACGCAAGTTGCCCTGGAACAGCTCGATGTAGGAGAGGACCTTGTCGTTGACCGTCAGCTGCAGATCGTGCGAAGTGACGGCCATGTCCTGGGAGACCAGCTCGGCGGTGGTCGCCGCCGGCCGCTCGGGTCGCTCGAAGGTCGCGACGCTCAACAGATCGTCGATGGCGGCCGGTTCCGAGCGGGCCTCAGAGAACCCATCGCCGGCCCGCAGCTCGAGGGCGTCGATTGCGCTGATGCGATCGAGCAGTCGATCGAATTCGGCTGACAGACGCGCGTCGCTGCGCGCCCCGCCAGGGGTGGTCATAAGCGCCTCGACGGCGGCGTCGAAGTGCTCGCGCGAGGAGGCCAGATGCCCGAGCTTCAGCTCGGACTCGCCGATCGAGAATTCGTGCTCGGCCTTGGCGATGAGCGCACCCACGGGATCGTCCGCAAGCGTGACCCGGGGCGTTTGAAGGCCCGCGAACCGTGACGTCGGCAGTGAAGGTGGAGGAGGCGCGGAGGTGACTGGACGGACGTGTGCGCCGCAACCGACGAGCAGTCCCGTGACAATCACGACGAACAGTCGGCGCGCACCCAGCATGACGATGTGTCTAAATCCCCGTCACCATAAAATCGAGGTCTCAGAATAGCACCGGGATCGCTGATGGAGCAATCAGCCAGACCCTTATGGCGCCAATGCAAGCTCCGTGCTAGACGCGCGATCGGTCGCCGATGAAGATACCGTGCTCGTCGGCCAGGTCCCGGGCCGCCGGGGTGACGATCGTGCGCGGCCCGATTACGATTTTGCGTCCCGACCCGAGAGCGGCCCGCACATCCGCTTCACAGACGAAATCGACCGGCGTGGGGGGAGGAATGATGGGTTGATCCGCAGTTTCGCGGTTCGTGGGTCGATCGGGGACTTTCGCGGGCCGCAGCTCGTAGGCGAGCCGCTTGATATTCAAGAGGTGCTTCGGCGTGATGTTGTCGGACGTGATATTGCCGCCGTAGCCGCCACATCCCAGCGTCATGGCGGGATCCAGACCTGTCGTCAGCCCAATCGACCCGTGCGTGGTCGGTGTGTTGACGACGATGCGGAACGCCGGCTTCTTGAGGCCGAACTCGAGGATGATCTGGTCGTCGCGGCAATGGATCGACATCGTGTGGCCCATTCCGCCGTACCGCAGAATCTGCATGCAGCGTTCGCAGCCCTCGCGCCAGTCCGACACCACGTAATAAGACAGCACCGGACAGAGCTTTTCGATCGACAAGGGATAGTCGCGGCCCACGCCGTCCAGCTCGGCGATCAGCACGCGCGTGTCTGCCGGCGGGCGAATCCCCGCCTGTTCGGCCACATAGACGGCTGACTTACCGACCAGTTTGGGATTGGGCAGCCGCTGCGGCGAGACGAGCACCTTGCCGAGCGCGTCGGCCTCCGGCGGTGAAAGGAAATACGCCCCTTGGCGGATGAATTCCTGTTTCACCTGGTCGGCGACGGCGCGGTCCACGACGACCGAGTTCGGCGCCGAGCAGAGCACGCCGTTGTCAAACGTCTTTCCGACGACGACATCGCTGGCGGCTTTGGCCAGATCGGCAGTGCGATCGATGTAGCACGGCGCGTTGCCCGGGCCGACGCCGTACGCCGGCTTCCCGGCGCTGTACGCCGCGCGCACCAGCCCCATGCCGCCGGTCGCCAGAATCACCGCGACGTCCCGGTGCTTCATCAGCTCCTGCGTCCCCTCGATGGTCACCGTATTCATCCACGCGATGGCGCCGTCTGGCGCGCCGGCGCCGCGCGCCGCGTCCCACATGACCTCCGCCACGCGAATGACGCAGCGGGTGGCCGACGGGTGCGGACTGATCACGATGGGGCAGCGGGCCTTGAGCGCGATCAGGATCTTGTAAATCGCCGTGGACGTGGGGTTGGTCGACGGCGTCACGGCCGCGACGACGCCGAACGGATCGGCGATTTCGATGACCTTCTTCACCTCGTCGCGTGCGACGACTCCGACGGTGCGCATCGGCCGGATGAACTCGTACACCTGAACGGACGCGAAAAGGTTCTTCTGAATCTTGTCCGCCACGACGCCGTAGGTCGTCTCCTCGACGGCGAGGCGCGCGAATTCCTCGGCGCGTGGCGTGGCGGCCGCGGCCATCGCATCGACGATCCGATCGATCTGCGCCTGCGTGAACTCGGCGAGCACGGGCGCCGCCTGTCTGGCGCGCTGCGCCAACGTCCGGGCTTCCTGAATGGACGTCAGATCGCGATCGGAGACGGTTTTGCTGGACACAGGAATCGCGGCGGGCGAAATCGCCGCAAGGCTAACATATTGAACACGATGCAGCAATACAGTAGCATCACCGATCGTGCAGAGATTTCGTGTCCGTGTCGTGATCGCGGCGGCGGCGATGGCGCTGGCGGCCGCAGGTGGGTGCTCGAAGACCGACAATGCGAAGCCGGTGGCGACGGCGTCGTTTTCCGCGTCGAAGAATCGCGTGCCGCTCGGCAGTCCGGTCGTCCTGAATTATCGCTTCGACGTGGCGCCCGACGCGGCGATCTCGGGCAACTACAAGGTCTTCGTCCACGTGTCGGACGCCGACGGCAAGATCATGTGGAACGACGATCACGATCCGCCGGTTCCGACGTCGCAATGGAAACCGGGCCAGACCATTCAGTACAGCCGGACGAAGTTCATTCCGATCTTCCCGTACCTTGGCGAGGCGACCGTGCGGGTAGGCCTGTACAGAAGTAATGAGCGGCTGCCGCTCGCGGGCATCGATCCCGCGGACCGGACCTCCCCCAACCGGGAATACAAGGTGGGCGCGATCGAGCTCGTGCCGCAGTCGGAGAACGTCTTCATCCAGTACCGAAGCGGATGGCATCCCGACGAGTTCGCGCCTGACAATCCATCGGTCTCCTGGCGGTGGACGCAGAAGCTCGCGACGCTGAGCTTTGCCAATCCGCGCAAGGATGCGACGTTCTATCTCGAGTACGACGCGCGTCCGGACGTGTTCGATGGCCAGCCGCAGGTGGTGACCGTATACTTGGGAGACCAGGTTCTGAAGACGTTTCCGGCGGAGGGCACCGCCGCGACCCTGTTACTCATTCCGATCACGGCTGCCCAGTTCGGCTCGGGCGACATGGTGGAACTGCGCATCGAGGTCGATAAGACCTTTGTGCCGGCCAAGTTGCCCAATGGCGGCAAGGATCCGCGGGAACTGGGCATCCGCGTGTATCACGCGTTCATTGAAGTGAAGTGAGATGGCCAAGACAGCAGGCGGCAAGCACCCGGGACACGCCCGACAGAGTCGGGTGCGGCTCTGCCTGGCTGCGGCCGTCGGTCTGCTGACCTGTGCCTTCGCACAACCTGCCGAGGCGGCGCTCATTCGTTTCACGAGCGGCAGCGTCATGTCGGTGGCGTCGTGCCAGATCGACGGCGATACGGCGACCATCGCGCTGCGCGGCGGCGGGCAGATGGTGGTGCCCAAATCGACCATCGCGGAAGTCCTGCCCGACGAGTACTTCCACGCGGCGCCCGAGCCGCTGCCCGGGCCGCTCGCCACGCCCGTCGCCACGAACGAGGACGTACGGGGTTTGATCGATCGGCTGGCGGTGCGGTACGGAGTGGACGTGAAGCTCGCGCACGCCGTCGTGCAGGTGGAATCGAATTACCAGCCGCGCGCGGTGTCGCCGAAGGGCGCGATGGGCCTGATGCAGCTGATGCCGTCGGTCGCGCAGGAGTACGCGCTCGCCGATCCGTTCAACCCGGAGCAGAACATCGACACCGGCTTGCGGCACCTGCGCGGGTTGCTCGACAAGTACTCGGACGTGAAGCTGGCGCTGGCCGCCTACAACGCCGGCGTCAACGCAGTCGCCAGGTATGGCGGGATCCCGCCCTTTCAGGAAACCCGGGACTACGTGCGGCGGGTGCTGGCGCTCATCGCCCGATGACCGCTTGTTTAACGATTCCTTTACGCGACCGTTTCGCCGGCCGTAGGGTCTAATTCCAAGGTCATGGAATTTCGCTGTCGGGTCGCCAGCGCCACCGGGCAGATCATGGAGGCGACGTACGTCGCCGAAAGCGAGGCGCGCCTCCGGCACGAACTGGAGGAAAAAGGGCTGTTCCTGCTGTCGGTGCAGGGCCGCGGCGCCGTCAAGATCGGCGGCTTCCGCATCCACCTTCCGCAGCGGCGCAAGGTATCCAACGATCAGTTCCTGATCTTCAACCAGGAGCTCGCGACGCTGCTCAAGGCGGGACTGCCGCTCGTGCAGTCGCTGGATATTCTGCGCAGGCGCGTGCAGAGCCCCATCTTCAAGGCGGCGCTCGACGACGTCTACGAGCGCGTGCGCGCGGGCACCGCATTGTCGGACGCCTTCGAGGCGCAGCACCTGTTCTCCGGCGTCTACACGGCGTCGCTGATGGCCGGTGAAAAGAGCGGCGGCCTC
>Ga0310810_10009037_pt1 | contig 11518 bp, 10 predicted proteins | sample NCmetagenome_FD_207641 | JGI IMG/M metagenome (GOLD analysis project Ga0310810, IMG submission 207641) | Soil microbial communities from experimental microcosm in Duke University, North Carolina, United States - NC | ecosystem: Engineered > Artificial ecosystem > Soil microcosm > Unclassified ... | reverse complement strand
CGGCAGGTGTTTGAAAAGGCCTATCACAAGGAGCCTTTCGTCCGGCTCAAGGCCGACGGGCAATTCCCGTCCTTGAAGGACGTGCAGCACACGAATTATTGCGACATCGGCTGCCACGTGGATCCGGCATCCGACCGGGTGATCGTGGTCACGGCTATCGACAATCTGCTGAAGGGGGCGTCAGGCCAGGCGGTCCAAAACCTGAACGTCTGCTTCGGCTTTCCTGAGAGAGAAGGACTCAACGCATGGTGAAGCCATTTTGGGAAAAGCATAAAAACGGAACAGTCACGACGCCCCTGGGTTTTTTTGCCAGCGGCTGCCATTCGGGCATCAAGCGCAATCCGCGCAAATACGACTGTTCTCTCATCGTGTCGCGGACGCCTTGCGTGGCCGCGGGAACGTTCACGACCAACCGGCTCAAGGCCTGGCCCGTCCTTCATTCCATGAAGGCGATCAAGGCGGCCAAGCACCACGCGATTCTCGGTTCGAGCGGCAACGCCAACTGCATCAACGGCGACGTGGGCAAGCAGGCCGTGCACGACTGCGTGACCGAAGCGGCGACGAAGCTGGGCTATCTTCCCGAGGAAGTGCTCATCGCGCAGACCGGCCTGATCGGCATTCCTTTTCCTACGCCCCGGCTGAAGCGCGCCATTCCCACGCTGATCAAGAGGCTGGCGAATACGGAAAACGGCGGACGCGCCGCGGCCAAGGGCATCATGACGACCGACAGGACCGTGAAGCAGGTTGCGCTTTCTTTCATGCTCGGCGGGAAAAAAGTTTCCATCGGCGCCTGCGCGAAAGGCGCGGGCATGGTGCATCCGAACATGGCCACCATGCTGATGTTCATCACCACCGACTGTGCGATCACCAAGTCGCTGCTCCGGCGCGCCATCCGGCACGCGGTGGACGACACGTTCAACCAGATTGCCATCGACAACGACATGAGCACGAACGACATGGTGTTCGTCCTTGCCAACGGCGAGGCCGAAAATCCCGTGCTGCACAAGGTCGACCGCGACTACCGGCTTTTCCGGGAAGCGCTGGAAGAAGTCTGCCGCATCATCGCGTACGAAATGATCAAGGACGGCGAAGGCGTCACGCACGTGTGCACCCTGAAACTCCGGGGCGCGAAAAGCCCGAGCGACGCGGAAAGGGCGGCGCGCCAGATCGCCAATTCCATGCTTTTCAAGACCATGCTCGCGGGCGCGGACCCGAACTGGGGCAGGATCGCGGCCGCGGTCGGCGCGAGCGGCGTCCAGTTCCATCCCGACAATCTCAGCATCACGTTCGGAGACGTCACCGTCGTGCACCAGGGCAGGATGAAAGCGCTCAATCTTCCCAAGGCCCGGAAGGTGCTGCAGCGGCGCGAGTATCCCATTACGGTCGTGATCGGCAAGGGCCGCGGCAATGCCGATTTCATCACTTCCGATTTGACTACCAAGTACGTGCTTATCAACGGCTCTTACTCTTAAAGGAAGAGCGACCAACGAGGAGCGGGCATTTTTCAACGGGCCCGGAAGCCATGCAAGAATTAGTCGAAAAAGCGGACATCCTGATCGAAGCCCTTCCTTATATTAAGAAGTTCCGGGGGAAGGAGTTTCTGGTGAAGTACGGCGGCGCGGCGCTCACCTACGAAGGCATCCGCGACAATGTGCTGCACGACCTGGTTTTCATGAACTATGTCGGGATCCGGCCCATCCTGATCCACGGCGGCGGCATTCACATTACCGAGAATCTGAAAAAGAAGGGCATCAAGAGCCAGTTCGTCAACGGCCTGCGCGTCACCGACAAGGCCACGATCGATACCGTGATCGAGACTCTGGCCGAGATCAACAAGGACATCGCGCATGACCTGAACAAATTCGGGGCGCGCGCCATCGGCCTTTCCGGACATTCCGCCGACATCATCCACGTGACCAAGCACACGGAAAACGGCGACGTGGGCTATGTCGGGGCGGTCCAGTACGTGAACATCTCCCCGCTGAAAGAACTGACAGGGGTCAACATCATCCCGGTCATTTATCCGATCGGAATCGACGAGGGCGGCCATGCCTATAACGTCAATGCGGACGATGCCGCGGCCGCGATCGCGGCGGCCATGGGCGTCCAGAGAATGGTCGTGCTGACCAACGTCAACGGCATCCTGAGCAACGTCGAAGACAAAGATTCGCTTATCTCGTCGCTCCAGTGCAAAGACGTCCAGGACTTGATCGACAGAAAAATCATCAGCGGCGGCATGATCCCCAAGGTCAAGGCCTGCATGACGGCCCTCGAAGGCGGCGTCAAAAAAGCGCACATCATCGACGGACGCATCAAACACTCGCTGCTTCTGGAAATTTTCACGGACAAAGGTATCGGGACCGAAATCACCCTGTAGGCTTTCTCCTCCCCGGGCTAGGAAAATAAATGAAAACAAAAGAAGTGCAGTCGCTTTACGAAAAATTCATTCTTCCGACGTATACCCAGATACCCGTGTGCCTGGTCAAGGGCAAGGGCTCGCGTGTCTGGGACCTGGAAGGCAATGAGTACCTGGACTTTTTCCCGGGCTGGGCGGTTTCCGCGCTCGGGCATTGTCATCCGTCCGTCGTGAGCGCGGTCAAGAAGCAGGCCTCGAAGATCCTGCACATCTCGAACAATTTCCTGAATCTCAAACAGGCGCAGCTCGCCCAGGAAATTTCGAATCATGCGTTTCCGGCGAAAACCTTTTTCTGCAACAGCGGCGCGGAAGCGGCCGAAGGAGCGATCAAGTTCGCGCGCAAATTCGGTGCCGGCAGCCGCTACGAGATCATCACGTTCCGGAAATCCTTCCACGGCCGCACCATGGGCGCGGTGGCCGCGACGGCCCAGGACAAAATCCAGAATGGCTTCCAGCCGCTGCTCGAAGGCTTCCGCTATGCGACGTTCAACGATCTGGATTCCGTGAAGGCCGCGGTGACGGACAAGACCATCGGTATTTTTCTCGAGCCCATCCAGGGCGAGGGCGGCGTCCAGATCGCGACCGAGGAATTCATCAAAGGCCTGCGTTACCTCTGCGACCTGAGAAAGATCCTGCTGATGTTCGATGAAGTGCAGACCGGCATGGGCCGCACCGGCAAGATGTTCGCGTTCCAGCATTATGGCGTGGAACCGGAAGTCATGACGCTGGCCAAGGCGCTCGGCGGCGGCGTCCCCATCGGCGCGCTCGTGATCAATGACAGGGTCGCCAAGGGCGTGTTCGGCCCGGGCTCGCACGGCTCGACGTACGGCGGCAATCCGCTCGTGACGGCAGCCGCGCTCGGCGTTTTCCGCGCCATCAAAAAAGATGGCCTCCTGAAGAAGTCGAAGGATATGGGCGCGTATCTTCTTGAAAAGCTGAGCGGCCTCAAGGAAAAGTTCAGCGTGATTACGGACGCGCGCGGGCTCGGCCTCATGTGCGCCCTGGAACTGTCGCAGCCCGGCGCCCCTGTCGTGGACGCGGCGCGGAAAAAAGGCCTTCTCATCAATTGCACGCAGGATAAAGTTCTCAGGATCATGCCGGCCATGACCGTTTCCAAGAAGCAGGTCGACAAGGCCGTGAAAATCCTCGAGGAGTCGTTCCAGGAAGCGTACGCGGAGGCGAAGGCCGTATGAGGCGGCATCTGATCTCCATCAACGACTTGAAAATCCGCGACATCGAGAAGATCCTTTCTCTCGCCGAGGAAGTGAAACGCTTTCCCGAGGAATTCCAGAACGCGCTGCGCGGCCATAAATTCGGGCTCATTTTCGAAAAACCCTCGACGAGGACCTGGGTTTCGTTCGACGCGGGCATTTTTTCGCTGGGCGGCAGCACGGTTTATCTCGGCCCCGAAGACATCAAGCTGGGCGAGCGCGAGGAAGTCCGCGACGTGGCTCGCGTCCTCGACCGCTACCTCGCGGGCATCATCATGCGCACGTTCGCGCACGAGACCATCACGGAATTCGAGAAATATTTCCAGAAGCCGGTCATCAACGGCCTGAGCGACAGGGAACACCCGTGCCAGGCGCTGGCGGATTATCTCACGATCCGGGAGCATTTTTCCGACCTGTCGAAGCCCGTCGTGGCCTTCATCGGAGACGGCAACAACGTCATGAATTCGCTGCTGTATCTCGCGGCGCACCTGGGAGGGACGTTCCGCTACGCCACGCCCAAAAAGCACGAGCCGGCGAAAGAAGTCCTCGACCTGGCGCAGAAGATCGCGGCGAAGACCGGCGCGAAAATTTCCGGCACCCACGATCCGAGGGAAGCGGCTGAAGGCGCGGACGTCCTGTACACGGACGTCTGGGTCAGCATGGGCGAAGAAAAGATCCGCGACAAAAAGCTGAAAGAATTCAAGGGCTTCCAGATCAACAAGAAGCTCATGGATCTCGCCAGAAAAAAAGCGATCGTCATGCATTGCCTTCCCGCGCACCGCGGCGAGGAAATCACCGACGACGTGATGGAAAGCAAAAATTCGGTCGTGTTCGACCAGGCGGAAAACCGCCTGCATATTCAGAAAGCAGTCCTTTTGTTTCTTCATTCCACTTTTTAGAGGAGATTCCAATGAGAAAGAAAGTCGTACTCGCATTTTCCGGCGGTCTTGATACTTCCTGCGCGGTCCGGTGGCTCCAGGACAAATACAACCTCGACGTCGTCTGCTTTTCCGCGTTCATCGGCGAAGTCAAAGACAAGAAAAAGCTCGAGCGCAAGGCCTTTGCCGGCGGCGCCAAAAAAGTCATCGTCGAAGACCTGAAGCAGACGTTCGCGGAAGAGTACCTCATGCCCGCGCTGTGGGCGCAGGCGCGCTACGAAGGCAAATACCCGCTGGCCACCGCGCTGGGCCGGCCGCTGATCGCAAAGCGTCTCGCGGAAGTCGCGCTGAAGGAAAAGGCGGAATACGTGGCGCACGGCTGCACGGGCAAAGGCAATGACCAGGTCCGCATCGAAGTCGGCGTCCGGACGTTCGCGCCGGAACTGCGCATCATCGCGCCTCTGCGCGAATGGGAATTCAAGTCCCGCGAAGAGGAGATCGATTACGCCCGGAAGCACAACATCCCGGTCGACGCGACGAAGGCCAGCCCGTACTCCATCGACAAGAACATCTGGGGCATCGCGATCGAAGCCGGAATCCTGGAAAATCCCATGACCGAACCGCCGAAAGACGCCTACGTCATGACCAAAGATATTTCTCAGGTCCCGGACGATCCGAAGTACATCACGATCGATTTCGAGAACGGCATTCCCGTGAAGCTGAACGGCGCGCGCAAGACTCTGGTCGACCTCATCGAGAGCCTGAATGAAATCGGCGGCGCATACGGCGTCGGCCGTTTCGACATGATTGAAAACCGGCTCGTCGGCATCAAGAGCCGCGAAGTCTATGAAGCCCCGGGCGCGGAGATTTTGCTGAAGGCGCATGCGGAGCTCGAGAGCATGGTTATGGACCGGGAATATCTTCACTACAAGCGCGTGCTCTCCGAAAAGTATTCGCAGCTCGTTTATTTCGGGCAGTGGTTCACGCCGCTGAAGCAGGCGCTCGACGCGTTTTTCGCGGTGAACCAGAGCCGCGTCACCGGCAAAATCAAGGTGAAGCTGGAAAAAGGCCACGCGGTTTGCGTGGGCAGGGAATCCGCGTTCTCGCTTTATTCGGAGAAGCTGGCGACCTATTCCGCCCATGACGCGTTTGACCACAAGGCGGCCCAGGGCTTCATGAAGGTTTGGGGCATGCCGTACGAAGGCATGATGAGCGGCAAGAAAAAGTCCGCGAAAAAGGAAAAGAAACCCGCGCTGCAGGAGATGGCGCTGAGCTGATCGGGAAAATCCATGGCAAAAAAAAATAAAAATGCGAAGGCCCTGTGGGGCGGGAGGTTCAAAAAACCGGCCCATCCGCTTCTGAAGGACTTCAGCTATTCGCTGGCCGTGGACAAGGAACTGCTCGAAGCCGAGATCGAAATCGACGTGGCCTGGGCGAAAATGCTCGGCCGCATCCGGCTGATTTCCAAGGCGGAGTCCGCGCGACTGGTGCGGGCCCTCGTGCAAACCGGCAAGGAACTCGCGCCGAAACTCACCGACGACGCGCTCGACCGGCAATGGCTCAAGGATTACGAGGACATCCACACGCTCGTCCAGATGACGCTGGAAAAGAAAGTGGGCGGCCTCGGCAAGAAAATCCATACGGGCCGCAGCCGCAACGATCTTGTCGTCACGTCCACGCGGGTTTATCTCCGGAAGAAAATCGCGCAGGCGCTGGAATCCGTCCAAAGCCTTCAGAAGGGGCTCGTGAAGGCCGCTTCGAACGCGGGCGATTCTCTTGTGAGCGGCATGACGCACCTGCGCAAGGCGCAGCCGGTGCTTGTCGCGCATCATCTGCTCGCCTACGTCGAAATGCTGGAAGACGATGCGGGCCGGCTCCGGGACGCTCAGAAGCGTCTCGATGTGATGCCGCTGGGTTCCGCGGCCTTGGCGGGCTCTGCGCTTCCGCTCGACCAGAAATTTCTTGCGAGAGAACTCGGCTTCAGCCGCATAGCTCCGAACAGCCTTGCGGCCACAAGCGACCGGGGATTCATCACCGAAACGCTCGCCGCGCTTTCCATTTTATGGATGCATCTCTCACGGCTTTCGGAGGATTTCATCCTCTGGAATTCGGAACCGTTCGGCTACATCGAGCTGGACGACCAGTTCGCTACGGGTTCGAGCCTGATGCCGCAGAAGAAAAACCCGGACATCTTCGAATTGACGCGGGGACGGAGCGGCGTGATTTTTGGCTATCTCCAGGCGCTGCTCGTCATCCAGAAAGGCTTGCCGCTTGCTTATAACCGCGACCTTCAGGAAGACAAGCCGCAGCTGTTCGACGCGCTGGCCAAGACCGTCCTCACGCTGGAGCTTCTCGCGCTCACGGTGGCGAGCGTGAAATTCGTCCCGGCCGCGCTGCAGCGCTCGGTGCAGGACGACGCGATCTTCTCGACCGACATCTTGGAATACCTCGTGCGCAAAGGCATGGCGTTCAGCGAGGCGCATAGCCTTGTTGGTCAAATGGTTGCGCATGCCTCGGCCGAGGAGAAAAATCTGGGTGAGCTCGAGCTGCAGGAGTTCCGGTCGTTCACACCGGTCTTCGACAAAGACGTTTACAAAATTTTCGATGCCTCGGTTTCCGTCCGGTCCAAAAAGACCGTCGGGAGCACGCATCCGGCGAACGTGTCCCGGGAGCTCGGCCGCTGGGCCACGGCGCTGGGCCTGCGCCTCAAGAAAAAATAATCAGGGGAATATCCATGCACGATTTCAGATACGAAGGCAACGAACTTTACTGCGAAAATGTGAAGGTGGCGGACATCGTCAAAAAGACGGGAACGCCCGCTTACATCTACAGCTACAAGACCTTCACGGACCACATCACGAAGATCCAGAAGGCCTTTGCCTCCGTGAAGCCGCTCATCTGCTATTCGATGAAGGCCAATTCCAATCTAGCGATCCTGAAGGCCGTGATCAAAAAAGGCGCGGGCCTGGACATTGTTTCCGGCGGAGAACTCGCGCGCGCCAAGCGCGTGGGCTGCGCCCCGGAGAAGATCGTGTTCGCAGGTGTGGGAAAGTCGCCGGAAGAAATCGAAGCGGCGCTGGCTTACGGCATCCTGTTTTTCAATGTCGAGTCCGCGCCGGAGCTGGACCTGATCAATGCCATCGCCAGGAAAATGAAAAAGACGGCGCGCGTTTCGCTGCGCGTGAATCCGGACGTCGACGCGCACACGCACCACCACATCACGACCGGCAAGGCCGAGAGCAAGTTCGGCATCGACATGGAAACCGCCCGTGGGATCCTCGCGCGCAACAAGCAGTATGCGAACATCAGCTTCTGCGCGATCCATGTGCATATCGGATCGCAGATCCTGAGCCCCGAGCCGTTTTTCCTCGCGTTCAAAAAGGTGCTGAAGTTCGTGGACCAGGTGGAAAAAAGTTACAAGCTCAAGATCGACTACCTGAACCTGGGCGGCGGCCTCGGTGCCGTGTATCGCGACGAAAAGCCGCAGACCGCGGAGCAGTATGCCAAAAAAATCCTGCCGCTTTTCAAGGGCCGCAAGTTCCGCCTGGTATTCGAGCCCGGCCGTTTCGTTTCCGCCAATGGCGGCATCCTGGTGGGCAAAGTCCTCTACATCAAACAGACGAACGTGAAGAATTTCGCCATCGTGGACACGGCCATGAACGACCTTATCCGGCCCACGCTCTACGACGCGCATCACGAGGTGCTGCCGTTGAAAGCGAACGCCAAGGCCAAGAAATGGGTGTACGACGTGGTGGGCCCGGTGTGCGAAAGCGGCGACGTGCTCGCGCGCGACCGTTATCTCCAGGAGCTTTCCGAGGGGGAGTACGTGGCGTTCATGACGTCCGGCGCCTACGGCTTCGTGATGGCGTCCAACTACAATTCGCGGCCCCGTCCGTGCGAGGTGCTGGTGAAGGGGAATAAGTTCGAGATCGTGCGCAAGCGCGAGACGTTCGAGTCTCTTTTTACCGGCGAGACCATTCCCGCCTTCGTCTAATCTGAGGGATTATTTCTTTCCTGCGGCAAACTGCGCATCGTGCTTTTTTTCGAAAGCGTCGATGGCGGCTTTTTCCTGAAGCGTGGTGCCGATGTCGTCCAGCCCGTGGTAGAGGCGTTTTTTGACGGCGGGATCGATGTCGAAGTGAAAGCTGATTTCCTCGTCCAGATGCAGGACCACGCGCTGCTCGTCCAGGTCTACCGTGGCTTCCAATCCCGGAAACCGTCCGATCATCTGAAAAATTTCCTCGACTTCAGCCTCGCCCAGCTCCACGGTCAATAAGCCGTTTTTCCCGCTGTTGTTGCGGAAGATGTCCGCGAAGCCGGGAATGCGCGCATTGCCTTCGCCTTTGCGCGGAGCGATCACGGCCTTGAAGCCGTATTGATGCACGGCCCACACCGCATGCTCGCGGCTCGAACCGCAGCCGAAATTATTGCGCGCGACCAGGATGCTCGCTTTTTGGAACGCGGGTCTGTTGAGAGGGAAGTCCGCGTTCGGGCTTCCGTCCGCCTTGTAGCGCCAGTCGTAGAAAAGATATTCGCCGAAGCCTGTGCGCTTGATGGATTTCAGAAATTGCTTGGCGATGATCTGGTCCGTGTCCACGTTGGCCGTGTCGAGCGGGGCGAGAACGCCGCGATGGGTTTGGAAGGCTTCCATTATTTCCAGCTCCTTAAATCCACAAAGTGTCCCGCGACGGCGGCCGCGGCCGCCATTTCCGGGCTGACCAGATGCGTCCGGCCGCCTTTGCCCTGGCGTCCTTCGAAGTTGCGATTGGAAGTCGAAGCGCAGCGTTCGCCCGGGCTCAGCTGGTCCGGATTCATGGCCAGGCACATGCTGCAGCCGGATTGGCGCCAGTCGCAGCCCGCGGCCCGAAAGATTTTGTCGAGGCCTTCGGCTTCGGCCTGAGCGCGCACGGCCTGCGAGCCGGGGACGATGAGCGCCCGGATGCCCTGCGCGACCTTGCGGCCTTTCAATATTTGGGCGGAGGCGCGCAGGTCTTCGATGCGGCCGTTCGTGCAGCTTCCGATGAAGATGGTATTGATCTTGATGTCGGTGAGCGGCGTGCCGGGCTTGAGGCCCATGTAATTCAGCGCCTGCTCCACATCCTTTTTGCTGTAGCCGGGAACTTTGTCCGGTTCCGGAATGCGTCCCGTGACGTCCATGACCATGCCGGGATTTGTGCCCCAGGTCACCTGCGGCGCGACTTCCGCGGCATTGATGACGAGCTCGCGGTCGTATTTCGCGCCGGCGTCAGAAGGAAGCGTTTTCCAGAAGGCCAGCGCCTTGTCCCAGGCCGCGCCTTGGGGAACAAACGGGCGGTTTCCTTTGGAAAGATATTCGTACGTGATTTCGTCCGGCGCGATCAGTCCCGCGCGCGCTCCGGCCTCGATGCTCATGTTGCACATGGTCATGCGGGCTTCCATGGAAAGCGAGCGGACCGCGTCGCCGCAGTATTCGAGCACGTACCCCGTGCCGCCGGCGGTTCCGATGATGCCGATCATTTTCAGGATCAGGTCTTTGGCGGTCACGAAAGGCTGCATCTTGCCGCGGAATTCGACTTTGAAAGTTTTGGGCCGCTGCTGCGGCAGGCATTGCGTGGCCAGGACATGCTCGACTTCGGAAGTACCGATGCCGAAGGCCAGCGCGCCGAAAGCGCCGTGCGTGGACGTGTGCGAATCGCCGCAGACAATGGTCGTGCCGGGCAGCGTGAGGCCGAGCTCGGGGCCGATGATGTGCACGACGCCCTGGCGGTCGCTTTTCAGATCGTAAAGGGTCACGCCGAATTCCGCGCAGTTTTCCGTGAGTGCGTCCATCTGGGCCTTGGAAATGGGGTCCTTGATGTTATCGCGATCGTCGGTCGGGACATTGTGGTCCATGGTCGCGAACGTCAGCTCCGGCCGGCGGACCTTACGCTTGGAAAGGCGCAGTCCTTCGAAGGCCTGCGGGCTTGTAACCTCGTGGACCAGATGGCGGTCGATATAGATGAGGGTCTGCCCGTCCGAGAGGGTGGTGACCAGGTGATTTTCCCAGATTTTGTCGAAGAGGGTCTTTGCCATAAGCCCCCTAGTATAGCGGCCTCTTTTTTGAATTCCAACAAAAAACCGGCCAAAAACCCCGTTCCCAAGAAGGGTTAGGAGTGGTATCATAACCATTCATTTTCAACCGGATACGAAGGAGCTTATGTCCAAAGAATTGCCGTTTTTCAAACTCGAAGCCTCGGGAAACGATTTCGTCGTGGTCGACAACCGCCGCGCGGCACTCAAAGACCCCGTGAAGTTCACGCGCCAGGTCTGCGCGCCTCACACCGGAGTCGGCGCGGACGGCGTGCTCCTTCTCGAAAAATCCCGCAAGCAGGCCTTCAAGATGCGCATCATCAATTCCGACGGCTCCGAAGCCGAAGCGTGCGGCAACGGGTTCCGCTGCATTTCGCTCTTCGCGCATAAAAAGCTGGGGCTTCCCGCGAAGTTCGAATTCGAATCGCTGTCCGGCGTGATCCAGGCAAACGTGAAGGGCAGCCGCATCCGCGTGCGCATGGCCAAGCCCAAGGATTACCGGGCCGAAGGCGAGCTTTCCGTGGCCGGAAACCGGCTGCATTACTCGTTTATCAATACCGGCGTGCCCCACACGGTCATCTTCGTGAACAACCTGAGGGGTATCGATGTCGCACTTCTCGGACGCGCCATCCGGTATCACGAAGATTTCAAGCCCAAGGGCACGAACGTCAACTTCGTCGAAATCAAAGACAAGCACTCGATCCACGTGCGCACCTACGAGCGCGGCGTGGAACAGGAAACGCTCGCCTGCGGCAGCGGCTCGACCGCGTCCGCCATCATCAGCGCCCTGCATGGCAGGACCCAGGCGCCGGTCAAGGTCAAGACCAGCGGCGGCGAGATCCTGACGATCGATTTCAAGGTCCGCGGCAAAGAAGTGACGGAAGCTTATCTGGAGGGCGGCGCCCGTTTTGTTTTCGAGGGCAAGCTCTGCCCCTTTCCCGAAGTCAAAAACAACCACGCGTAGA
>Ga0310810_10009036_pt1 | contig 11519 bp, 5 predicted proteins | sample NCmetagenome_FD_207641 | JGI IMG/M metagenome (GOLD analysis project Ga0310810, IMG submission 207641) | Soil microbial communities from experimental microcosm in Duke University, North Carolina, United States - NC | ecosystem: Engineered > Artificial ecosystem > Soil microcosm > Unclassified ... | reverse complement strand
GGGACCGCGCTTGCACGTACCCCTCGGCCAGACGGAGCGTGTGGGCGGTGACGCGAATGCTCCCCGGCGCCGCGAGCTGTTCCATTCGGGCCGCGAGATGTGTGGTCTGCCCGATCGCGGAGTAGTCCACCTGCAGGTCGTTACCAATGGCGCGCACGACGACCTCGCCGGAGTTCAAGCCGATGCGCACTAGCGGCTCGACGCCGAAGTCCCGGCGCGCATCCTCGGCGAAACGGCGCATCGCCGCCTGCAGATCGAGCGCCGCGTAACACGCTCGCACGGCGTGATCCTCGTGGGCGAGCGGCGCGCCGAACAGCGCCATGATGCCGTCGCCCATCACCTGGTTCACCGTGCCCTCGTAGCGGTGTACGGCGTCCATCATCCGCTCGAGCACCGGGTCGAGGAGCGCGCGAGCCTCCTCCGGATCGCGGTCGGCCAGCAGCTCCATCGAGCTCTTGAGGTCGGCGAACAGCACCGTCACTTGCTTGCGCTCGCCCGCCAAGGCCTCTCGAGAGCGAAGGATCCGCTCGGCGAGATGCCTGGGCGTGTAGTCCTCGGGCGCGGCGAATTGTCGGACTGTCGCGCCGGCTGTTGCCAGGCTCGTAGGATGAGCGCATTCGGGACAGAACTTGGCCGTCACCGAGAGGGAGTGCCCGCACCGCCCGCACTCTGGCGAGAGTGGCGCGGCGCATTGCTCGCAGAACTTGGCGCCGGGTTCGTTGGCTTGCTGGCAACGAGGGCACTGCATTTCGGTCCGAGTCTCCTACGCGTCGCTAGCCGGCACCGTAGCGTTCGACGGAAGGATGGTCAAGTGGCCAGGTCGCGGCTCGACGTGTTCGTCGATCGCAGCCCGTGGGGGGCACTTGCACTTACCGCGCGAACGTTGTGCGCGAGCTCGCACGCCAGTGGCACGTTAGGCGCGGCCATGCCACATTGCGCGCAATCCGTCCCGTGCGCGTTACGCCCGCGCGATTTCCTCGCTTCCGCCGGCGGACGCGAAAGCCGGCCGTGGGGACGCTGTGTGTGACGGCTGCGCCACAGCGTCCACCTGCGGCTGCAATACCAGCGATTGCATTTGTTCTTTACGCGAATCCTGACGCGTTGTGGCGGTCGCACACTCGCGGTTAGCGACGTGGCGCCGTTTCTTGCGCTGTTTTTCCCGGCGTTCTCCGGCACCGATTCACGGAAACTCCGGCGCCGACGCCCGGTCTCCCTGTGAAAGCCGGCAAGTTGATGGTTTGTCGTACTGAGAATGCTTGCCTGTTAATCAGGAGGTCGGTGGTTCGAATCCACCCGCCCCAGTCGCAAGTCCCGCATGCATTTACACGTGCGGGACTTTTTTCATCGCGCCCAACGTGTCGTGAGTTGTGTTGTGAGTATTCCGAGGTTTGTCCGCTTGCAAGGCCGACTGGTGTCCTCGTGGCGGGTTGCGCCCGCCCGTAAACCCACCGATCTTCGCGATCCCTTACCAAACCTCCTACGCCCGGGCCGCTCCCCCTTCATCCGACAGCCGAACCCGAGGCCGACGCCGTCCCGCGACGCGCAGCCCTCCAGGCGCTCATAAGCGGCATCGGCGCTGGCTTCGTCGTCCCCTCGTCCGGCCAAGCGCACCACCCGATCTACCGGCACCTGTGGAATCCCGGCGTCATCGACCAGGCGCGGCAACAGGCCACCGGCTCCGTTCGCCTATTCCTCGACGCCCATCAGGCCAGGACGCTCGACGCGCTGGCCGAGGCGATCGTCCCGGGGTCCACGAGCGCCAGAGTCGGGCCGTTTCTCGATCGGCTGCTCGCCGTTGAATCTGCCGAGGCTCGACGCGACTTCCTTGGCGCGATCGGCGCGTTCGACATGGCCGCCACTCTGAAGCACGGCAAACCGTGGATCGCAATCACGGCATCCGAGCAAGATGCGTTGCTCCACGACGCGTCAACGGCGGACGCGTCGTCGCCAATACGAACCCACTTCGAGAACCTGAAGGAATGGATCGTCGGCGGGTACTACTCGTCGGAGATCGGCATGCGCGAGCTCGGGTGGACGGGCAACGTCGTCCATCCGGCGTTCCCCGGATGCACGCACCCTGACGGGCATCAAGAATGACGCAGGCTCGCCGTGCCGTCACCAGGTTCGACGTCATCGTTGTCGGCTCCGGTGCATCCGGCGGATGGGCGGCGAAGCGCCTGTCCGAGGCAGGGATCAAGGTTGCGCTCCTCGAGGCAGGAAAGCCGCAGAAGGATGCCGATTTCACCGAGCATGTGCCGGCCTACGACCTGGCGTACCGCGACCGCTCAGACGAATGGATGCGGCGCACGCGCCCCCGGCAGCGTGACTGCTATGCCTGCCGCGAGTGGAATTACAAATGGTTCGTCAACGATCTCGAAGAGCCGTACACGACGCCTAACGACAAGCCGTTCAGCTGGCAGGGCCGCACCCGGGTCGTCGGCGGACGCACGAACGTCTGGGGCCGGCAGTCGTATCGCTTGAGCGACCAGGATCTCCACGCCAGGTCGTTCGACGGCTACGGTGAGGACTGGCCGCTCTCCTACAAGGATCTCGCACCGTACTACGACCTGGTCGAGGAGTACGTCGGCATCTCCGGTCAGGTGGAGAACGTCCCCGAGCTCCCCGACGGCCAGTTCCATCCGGCAATGCCGATGAGCTGCGCCGAGATGCAGCTGCGCACACGTGTGAAGAGCAAGCTCGGATGGACCGTGACCATCGGCCGCGCCGCCAACATTACGCGGCCGCACAAGGGACGCGCGCCGTGCCACTACTGCGGACCGTGCGAGCAAGGGTGCGTGACGCACTCGTACTTCAATGCGGCCTTCACCACGGTCGCCGATGCTATCAAGTCGCGGAACACGACGCTCATCACCGATGCGATGGTCTATCGCGTTCTCACCGATCGGTCGACGCACAAGGCGACGGGCGTGATGTACATCGACCGCACGACGCATGAGGTTCGCGAGGTGCGCGCGCGCGCGGTCCTGCTCTGCGCACAGGCGCTCGAGTCGGCCCGCATCCTTCTCAACTCGGAAGAAGGTGGCCTCGCTAATTCGAGCGGCGTCCTCGGACACTATTTGATGGATCATACGTGGGTCGCCGGCGGTGCGAGCGGTGAGTTCCCCGACGCGCCCGCACCCAAGCCGTCGCTCGGTGCACCGCACCGCCCGAATGGGATCTACGGGATCCGGATGAAGAACACGATGAACGGACCGCGCGAGAAGAACTACTTGCGCGGCTTCGGCTTCCAGGGCGGTGGCTCAACCAACTTCCGCATGAACGCGCCGGGTTATGGCGCGGCGTTCAAGAAGGCCGTCCTCGATCCGCTCACGTCCGTCAGCCTGGTCGGGTTCGGCGAAGTGCTCGCCAGGTTCGAGAATTTCGTCGAGATCGATCCCAAGGTCGTCGACAAGTTCGGCATCCCGGTGCTGCGCATCACCATGTCGTGGGGTGAGAACGAGAAGGCGATGATTCCCGACATGGCCGACACGGCGACGCAGATGATGGAGGCCGCCGGCGCGAAGAACATCAAGCCGTTCACGGTTCCGGACCGCGTCCCCGGATACGGCATCCACGAGATGGGAACGGCCCGCATGGGAACCGATCCGAAGACATCGGTCTTGAATCAGTTCCTCCAGACGCACGACATCGGCAATCTCTATGTGATGGACGCCTCGTCGTTCGTCTCGAGTGCTTGTCAGAACCCGACGCTCACCATCATGGCGCTCGCGGTGCGCGGCTGCGATCACCTGATGGAGGAGATGAAGCGCGGCAACATCTGACGGCTGGATTCACGCGCGCTTCACCTGTCGCCGTGCCGGCTCACTCGCGCATGGTCCCAGATGCATGCGTAGACGCACGCCCTGGCCGCGCTGCTTGCAGGAAGCCATGAGGAAGCAAGGGCGTGAGCACGCGCGGAGGCATCGCCCCGTGTGCCTAACGGGACAGAGTACCTTCCAGTTGGTGTCGAGCAGACGCACGGTAGGTCATGGACTGGGACACCATGCCCGATCGCTCGCCAGAAAGAGTTACCAGTTCCATTTTCCACGTCGTCCGCTCCGCCGGTCGCTCTGTCGAACTTCGACCCGCAGGCCGCCGTACAAGTCGTGAGCTTCATCCTCGGCATCCTGCCGAGCCGCGAGGTTTATGAAACGCCCAACGACGATCCCGATCGCTTGTCTCGCGGTTCTGGTCGCGTGCGGCGGAGAGCCGACGACGCCGCCGGTCTCGACTCCGGTTACGACTCCCGCGCAGCAAGAGGTGCCGATCAGCGGTACCACTGTGCCGGGAATGAAGTCCTACGATCAGGTCATCCCCGATTTCATGCGGAAGTATTCCATTCCCGGCGGCGCGGTTGCCGTGATGCGCGATGGAAGGCTGATCTACGCGCGCGGCTTTGGTTACGCGGATGTCGAGAGCAAGACGCCGGTGCAGCCTGACGCGCTGTTCCGGATCGCCAGCGTGTCGAAGACGATCACCGCCGCCGCCATCATGAAGCTCGTCGAAGAAGGCAAGCTCACGCTCGACGATCGCGTTGCCCCGTTCATCGCAAACCTCACCCCCGCACCGGGAGCGACCGTCGATCCGCGGTGGGAGCAGATCACCATTCGGCACCTGCTCAACCACACCGGGGGCTGGGATCGTACCAAACCGAATGGCGGATTCGACCCGATCGATCGGCCGGCGATCGCCGCAGCCGCGGTCGGCGCGCCGGCGCCGGCGTCCGCTGAGACGCTCATCCGGTACATGAAAGGAATGCCGCTCGACTTCGATCCAGGCGAAAAGTTCGCCTACTCGAATTTTGGTTACATCATTCTCGGTCGCGTGATCGAGCGTGTGAGCGGCATGCCGTACGAAGAGTACGCGCGCACACGCGTGCTCGAGCCCGTGGGCGCGAATCGCACGCAGCAGGGCAAGTCGCGCCTGCGCGACGCGCTCCCAGAGGAGGTGAAGTACTATTGGCCCGGGGAACCCGGGACGCCCGGGCCGATCGTGCCATCCGTGTTCCCGGGTGAAGGCCTGGTGCCCATCAACTACGGGGGCTACCACCACGAAGCGGGGGATGCAAGCGGCGCCTGGGTCTCGTCGACCATTGATCTGCTGCGATTGGTTGGCGGCATCGATGGCCGTGCCAATCGTCCGGACATCCTCAGCGCCGAACTCATCGCGGAGATGACCAGCAAGGGCGCGACGGCTTGTAACAATGGCGCCTGCTATTACGGAGCTGGCTGGTTCGTTCGGCCAACCCAGGGCGACGCGAACTGGTGGCACGGGGGAACGCTGCCCGGCACGACGGCCATGCTCGTGCGCACGTATAACAACTTCTCCTGGGTCGGGCTGGTGAACACTCGCTCCTTGACAGCTAACCTCGAGGCCGAGCTCGATGCTGCCCTGTGGAATGCGTTTGCGGGCGTCACGTCATTTCCGACGCACGATCTGTTTTCGACCTTCCGATGAAAAACGGCGGGGCCGGGGGCGGCGCCTAACGTGGGTTCCGCGCGGCAGCGACGTGGACCGACGGCCGCATCGCCGACCCTAACGCGGTAAGGAGGACAGCCATGTCGAGTGTTACGTCAACGAATGTTGGCGTAACCACGGTCGATGAACACCCTGGGAACCGTAATAAAACCGGCGATAATGCTATTCGCTCCCATGCGCGCCGTAGTGCGCCCACCGCTCTTCCGCGCCTTGACTTGCCCTGGGCGGGCGCCCACAGTACCCGGCTTCCTGGTGACAGAGGTCCCATGCCCGCTCGCCGCCGGCGCGCTGCCGATCCCCTGGACGTCCTCGAGCACCGCATCGCGGCCGACAAGATCGACTTTGTCCGCTTCGAGCAGTCCGACACGCACGGAATCGCCCGGTCTAAGATCGTCCCCGCCCGCCACGTGCGGCACTTCGCAGAGTCCGGTCTCAACGTCGTGCTCGGGCTGCTCGGCGTCGACGCGCAGTTCGGCATCCCCAGTGGGACTGGGTACCTCGAGGAAGTCGGCTACGCCGACGCCAGGATCCGTCCCGACCTCAAGACCTATCACGTGCTGCCGTGGGCCGACAGGACGGCGCGGCTGCTGTGTGAGCCCTATCACTTGGACGGCCGGCCGGCGATGGCCGCGCCCCGCGCGGTGGCGCGCGCGCTCCTCGAGCAGCTCGAGGCCATGGGCTACCGCCTCCTCTCCGGTTTCGAGTACGAGTTCTGCCTGGTCGACCGGGCCACGCGGCAGCAGGCGTTTTCAGGGGTGCAGATGTTCTCCACCATCCGCAACGCCTTCGACGAGGCGTTCGTGTCCGAGGTCATGCGCGGGATGATCGCAATCGGCGTCGACATCATCACCGCCAACGCCGAATCCGGCCCCGGACAGTTCGAGATCAACTTCGCGCCGGCGATCGGCATCGACGCCGCGGACCACGCCTTTACCTTCAAGACCGGCGTGAAAGAGATCGCCCAGCGCCGGGGCTACATGGCGTCGTTCATGACGAAGCCCTATGCCGAACAGTTGGCCAACGGGTGCCACTACCATCAGAGCCTGCTCGACGTGAAGCGGGGGCGCCCCGCCTTTGCCGGACGGGCCGGCACGCTAACCGACGTCGCTCGATGGTGGCTCGGTGGCCAGATGGCCCACGCGGCGGCGCTGACCGCGCTGGCCGCGCCCACGGTGAACTGCGGCAAGCGCTACAAGGTCTACTCGATGGCGCCGACGAATATCGCCTGGGGCGTGGAGAACCGGAGCGCCGCCTTCCGGATCAAGGATGTCGACAACCGCAACGCCCACATCGAGAACCGAATCCCATGCGGCGCCGCCAATCCCTACCTCGTGATGGCGGGCGTGCTGGCGGCGGGCATCGACGGGCTCGCGAACAAGATCGAGCCGCCTAACGAGACGAGGGCTATTGCCTGGGACCTGCCCGGACTTACTGCGCTGCCCCGGCGCCTCGAGCACGCGCTCGACGCGCTCGAGGCCGACGGAGCGGTGCGGGCCGCGCTCGGTGAGGAGTTCGTCAAGCTCTTCCTGGCAGTCAAGCGTCACGAGGTCGCGAAGGCCCGGGCAGCCGTTGCCAACTATGACTCGAGCGCCTTCGCTGATTCGGTGTCGGACTGGGAGCGCGCCGAGTTCTTCGAGTTTCTCTGAATCTTCCGACCCATCACGTGACGTCCCGCAGGGCCACCTCGACCTGGCCTCGCCACGACGGCATGTTCATCTCGTCGTACATCCCCCTCGCCGCGGCGAGGTGCTCGCGGGCTTGACTGTGGTCGCCCGTTAGGCGGCAGAGGTTACCCAGGCCGAGCCTGCACTGGGCCACGAGCGGCCGCATGCCGAGCTCACCGGCGAGGGCAAGGGCCTCTCGATACCCGGCGGCGGCCTTTTCGGGCGCGAGGCGGCTCGGATGCGCCGCGGTCCCGGCGAGCACGCGCAGGCTATCGGCCTCGCATCCGCGCTTGTGCTGGCGCCGGCACTCCTCTACGGCCTGCCAGCCCAGGCGTTCCGCCTCGATCACGTTTCCCAACTGGAGGTGGGCTTCGGCGAGCAGAGCCAGACTGTAGTGGCGCAACTCGGCGAACTTGCGTTTCTGAGACAGCGACTCCTCCAGCGCGACGACGGCGTCCGACGGGCGCCCGCCGGCCAGATACCCATGGGCGAGCCAAGCGAGCCCGGAAGTGACCATGAGGTTGAGATTGCCATGGCGCGCTACCTCAAGCGCCCTCTCCAGGGATGGGATTGCGGACGCGGGATCTCCCTGCGTCGCGGAGATGAAGCCAGCGGCCAACAGCGAATGATATTCGCTGTACGGACGCGGCCCGAGTGCCCGGGTGATCTGCGCTGCCTCATCGGCGCGCGCGTGAGCCTCGGCGAATCGCCCGACGTACGCGAGGCAGAGCGCGAGCCAAACCCGCGTGACCACCGACGCCGGCAGTCCCATCCCGAATCGCTCGCCGAGCATGTCGGAGGACAGGCGATCGATATTGGCAGTGAGCACCGAAATGGCGCGCCGATAGTCGCCGTGGGAGTGGCATGCCTGCCCGAGGAAGAACGACGCCAGCACCGTCAACCCCAGGTCCGACTCGACTTCCGCGTGGGCGAGCGCTTGCTCGCCCAGCGCGATCGCGCGGATCGGGTCGCTCATCGACCACGCGATGTGCGCCTGGAAGGCGACCATCCGGGACCGCCGGCGGTTGTCGCCGATCTCGGCGGCAAGGCGCTCGCCGACGCGTAGGTGCTCTAGGATCCGGTCATCGTCGTCGCCGAGTGGATAGAGCGACGTCCGCACCTGCACCCGCAGGTCGATAGAGGTCCGGATCGCGTCTGCGTCCCGGGGCAAGCGCTCGACCGCGGCGACCGCCTGCTCGAAGTACGCCGCCGCCTCGCGGTTCGCCGACCGGCTCAGCGCGCGGGCGCCGGCCTCGCTCAGGTAGGATACGGCCTTGTCCCAGACCCCTCCGCGGAACGCATGGTGCGCGAGGCTGTCTATCTGCTCGGCTAGACGGTCGGCATAGAGCTGCTCGATCGCGGTGACGAGGCGGCAGTGCAGGGACCGGCGCCGCTCGTGGAGGAGGCTGGCGTACGCCACCTCGTGGGTCAGCGCGTGCTTGAACGTGTACTCGAGATCGGGAAAGAGCCGCGCCTCATAGAGGAACTCGGCGGCCTGGAGATCGGCCAGGGCGCCACGCAGATCGTACTCGTCGTGGTCCGCGATCGCTTGCAGGAGCGCGAACGGTACATCCCTCCCGATCACTGATGCCATCTGTAGTAGCGCCTTTTGCTCCGGCCGGAGCCGGTCGATCCGCGCCGCCAGGACCGCCTGAACGGTCGCGGGCACCGCGACGGCGCCCACGGGCCTCGTTAGGCGGTACGCGCCGCGTTCACCGGCGAGCACGCCGGTCTCCACGAGCGCGCGAAGGCTTTCCTCGAGAAAGAAGGGATTGCCCTGGGTGCGAGCAATGAGTAGCGGGGCGAGCGATCGCACGCCCGCGTCGCTCCCGAGCACGGCGCCGAGCAGCTCGCCCGCGCTGTCTGGAGGCAATGGGTCCAGCCGCAGCTGGCTGTAGTACGTCTTGCTCCCCCATCGGTGCTGGTACTCATGCCTGTACGTCACGAGCAGCAGCACGCGCGCGGTGGGCGCGCTGTCGACGAGGCCGTCGAGGAAGGCCTGCGTCTCATTGTCGATCCAGTGGAGGTCCTCGAACACCAGCAGGAGCGGCTGCAGATGGCTCTCACGCAGGAGGAGGCGCTTGACCGCCTCTAGGGTGCGCTGGCGCCGCTGCGGCGGATCCAGATTCTGCCACGCGGCATCGTCGGGCGCGGCGTCCAGGAGAGCCAGGATCGGCGTCAATGCTGGCTCCATCGCGCGGTCGAGCGCCAGCAGCCGGCCCATCGCCTTCTCGCGAATCGCGCGCGCGTCGTCGCGCCCCTCGATCTGGAAGTAGCCCTTGAGCAGATCGATGATGGGCAGGTACGGCATGGCCTTGCCGTAGGAGACCGAGCGCGCGTGGAGCACCCGCCAGCCGTCGGCGCGGGACGAGTGGCTGACCTCCCAGACGAGGCGCGACTTGCCAACACCGGGCTCGCCGACGACGGCCACGACCTGGCCCTGCCCGGCTGCGACGCGCGCGAGCCCCTCGGCGAGGGCATCGAGCTCCCGGTCGCGCCCGACGAATTCCGTGAGTCCGCGGGCCGAGGCAGCGTGCAGGCGGGAGCCCTGCGGGTCGGCGCCGACGAGGTCGTAGACCTCGACCGGCATCTCGAGCCCCTTGACCGGCACCGGGCCAAGGGACTTCGCCTCCACGTACCCCTCGGCCAGCCGCAGTGTGTCGGCGGTGACCCGGATGCTACCGGGCGCGGCGAGCTGTTCCATCCGGGCGGCCAGATGCGTGGTCTGCCCGGTCGCGGAGTAGTCCATGTACAGGTCGCTGCCGATAGCGCGCACGACCACCTCGCCCGAGTCCAAGCCGATGCGCACTAGCGGCTCGACGCCGAAGTCCCGGCGCGCATCGTCGGCGAAGCGGCGCACCGCGGCCTGCAGATCGAGCGCGGCGTAGCACGCGCGCACGGCGTGATCCTCGTGGGCGAGCGGCGCGCCGAACAGCGCCATGATGCCGTCGCCCATGACCTGGTTCACCGTGCCCTCGTAGCGGTGCACGGCGTCCATCATGCGCTCGAGCACCGGGTCGAGGAGCGCGCGAGCCTCCTCCGGGTCGCGATCGGCCAGCAGCTCCATCGAGCCCTTGAGGTCGGCGAACAGCACCGTCACTTGCTTGCGCTCGCCCGTCAGCGCGTCTCTGGAGCGGAGGATCCGCTCGGCCAGATGCCTGGGCGTGTAGTCCTCGGGAGCGGCGAAGCGTCGGGCTGGGTGGCTGGGTGGCGCCAGACCGGTGGGGTGAGCGCATTCGGGACAGAACTTTGACGTCGCCGAGAGCGGATGCCCGCACCGCCCGCACACCCGCGAGAGTGGCGCGGCGCATTCCTCGCAGAATTTGGCGCCGGCTTCGTTGGCTTGCTGGCAGCGAGGGCAGAGCATTCGGTCCGGGCCTCCTGCACGGAGCTCGCGGGCACCGTAGCACGCGAGGGAAGGGTGGTCAAGTAGTTCGTTGTGCTGCGCGCGGCCCCAGTCGATTCCGCTGATCGCGCTGGCTCGAGTCGGCGACCGCCCGTATCATGCGCCATGACCGATCCGCCGATCACTGATTTCCTGGCCCGCTTCGCGGCGGCGTTAGGCACGCGCTACCTGATCGAGCGTGCCATCGGCAGCGGCGGGATGGCGTACGTCTACCGAGCCTCGGATGTGAAGCACGCTCGCGCGGTCGCGGTCAAGCTCCTCAAGCCAGAGACAGCCACCAGCGTCGGCGCCGAGCGCTTCCTGCGTGAGATCCGGATCGCCGCCCAGCTCCAGCACCCGAACATCCTTCCGGTTTACGACTCCGGGAACGCCGACGGAGTGGTCTTCTACGTCATGCCGTACGTCGAGGGCGACACCCTGAGGAGCCGCCTCCGGCGCGAAGGCGTGTTGGAGCTGGAGGAGGCGATGCGCATCACCAGGGAGATCGGTGAGGCGCTGGCATTCGCGCATGGACGGGGGATCGTCCATCGGGACGTGAAACCGGAAAACGTCCTCTTTTCCTCGGGGCACGCGATGGTCGCCGACTTCGGCATCGCCTGCGCCCTGGACGCGGCCGGTACCGAGCGGCTGACGCAGACGGGATTCGGCCTCGGCACCCCGGATTACATCAGCCCCGAGCAGGCGTTAGGCGAGCGCGCCGACTCCCGGTGCGACATCTACAGTCTCGCCTGCGTGCTCTACGAGATGCTGGCTGGTACGGCGCCGTTCAGCGGCGGCACGGTGATGGCGACGCTGATGCGGAAGATGAGCGAACCCGCCCCGCGGCTCTCATCGGCGGGAGAGATCGCCATCCCAGGGCACATCGAGGAAGCGATCGCCCGCGCCCTCTCGCGGGAGCCGGACGCGCGGTACTCCTCGGTCGAGGAGTTCCTGCAAGCGTTAGGCGACGGCCAGCGCCCGTCGAGGCCGGT
>Ga0310810_10009035_pt1 | contig 11520 bp, 9 predicted proteins | sample NCmetagenome_FD_207641 | JGI IMG/M metagenome (GOLD analysis project Ga0310810, IMG submission 207641) | Soil microbial communities from experimental microcosm in Duke University, North Carolina, United States - NC | ecosystem: Engineered > Artificial ecosystem > Soil microcosm > Unclassified ... | reverse complement strand
GATGTTTGACAGGTATTCGTGATACGGCAGCCGTGGCGCAGCCCGCAAGATCAAGTCCTGCTCGCCGGCAAAGAGCGACACGTTTTCCCCAAGCACATGTATGGGCACGCCAGCCCCGGACATGGTGCGCAGCCCTTCTGAAAACCAATCGAGATCAGGGCCGCTCAATTTGAAATTATCTGTGTTCGCGATACAGCATGCGCCGGCTGGATTCTCGAGTCCAGGTGGCAGCGCGCTCGGAATGATCCGGATGCCTCTCGTCTTGAAGGCAGCCTCGATCTCCCGTGCGAGATGCTGAGTGGTGGTCGTCACCAGTGCGGCACCTTCGATGAATGGCTTCAACTCCGCGGTGTATCCCGGGATGGAACGTGCCTCGTCGGTCGAATGCTCCGGGAGATTCCAGAACAGGTCATCGATGTCGAACACGTACGGAATATCCCGCGCTCGACAGAGGCGAAGCAGCGTCCAAAATATCCGGTTGCGTGAAAATCGATTGAAAACCGGAAGCGCATTCGGCTCGATACGAGATGTTTCGAAAATTGCGTCAGCTTCGATGCCGAGTTTGGCGGCGACGGGATGGCGAAGTGCGCCGGCGCGCACCCAGAAAAAAGGGGAGTCGAACATCACAAAGAATAGTCGCATAGCCGTCATCCCGGCCAGAGATCATAGAGAAGCGGCGCGAAACTAGCAATCGCGAGAAGTCGTCTAGCGCCTCGGCGAAATGACGAGCAGCGATTCGCCGGCTGGGTGGCCTGTGCCTGGCACGCGTTCGACCACTGCGCCGACGGACTCACAGACGTTCGCAATCAACCCGAATGGATAGTGGTAGGGCTCCGAATCGGAAAACGACGTGATCCCATTCGGTTGAACGATCGGCTCGAAATTCGCCGGGTCGGGATTCTCGAACCATGTGGCGTAAAAGCGACCATTCGGCTTGAGCGTGCGAACGACGCTGGCGATGCACCGCGCGACCGCGTTGAATGGCCGGAACGGGAATACCGAATCGGCGATCGCGACATCGAAGAGTTCTGTCTGGCCGCCCAGGCCGAACACCGACGCGTCGTCGAAGAGTGGGACGTAATGGTTCTCCTCGAGAAAGGAGCGCCAGCGTTCGATCGTCGCGGGGTCGGCATTGCCAAAATGGAGCACGCGGTCCGACGGCTGGAGCCCGGCTTGCGCAACCCGATCGAACATCCAGGCCGCTGAGTCTTCGCGTCTCGTGTCGGACCCGGGCTGCGTCTCGATCTGCGCAGCCGCCGCGGTGTGGGAAGCCGGAACCGCCTGGTTGTGCCCGCCTGGATGCAGCAGCGCGTCGTAGAAGTGCAGACCCTCATCGACATCGCCGTCGAAGACCAGCTCACCCTGATTCAGAACGCAGGCCCGCTGGCAGATTGCCCGCACGGCTTCGGCTGCGTGCGAGACGAACACGATCGTCTTGCCCTGGTCCAGAAACCCCATGATGGTTTGGACACAGCGCTGCTGGAAGTCGGCATCCCCGACCGCGAAGATCTCATCGAGCAGGAGGATGTCGGGCGCGAGCACTGCTGCGATCGCAAACCCCAATCTCATGTACATCCCCGATGAGAAGTTCTTGATGGGTACGTCGATGAAGTGTTCGAGTCCCGAATAGCTCACGATATCGCCGTAGATGGCGTCCGTTTCCTGCCGGGTCAACCCGTGGATCGCGGTGTTCAGGTACACGTTTTCGCGACCGGTCAGTTCCGGATGGAATCCGACCCCCAGCTCGATCATCGAGGAGATACGAGAGTCCCTGGCGACGAGCAGACGTCCGCTGGTTGGTCGATGAATCGCGGCGATGAGCTTCAAGAACGTGCTTTTGCCCGATCCGTTGCGTCCGATCAACCCCACGGCTTCGCCGCGAGCGATCTGGAGCGACACATTCTTGAGGGCCCAGAACTCTTCGATCGATTGCCGGTGTCTCGGGCTCAGAAGGCCCAGGAACCGCACTTTCAGCTCGACCGACGCGTTGTGTCTCAGGAGGAAGTGCTTGGAGACGTTTCGCGCCTCGATGACCGTATTCACTTAGACCAGCTCCGTGAAGCGATCTTCGAAGGCGAGAACCAGCGCGCCGCCGATCACAAACGCGCCGACGGCGTAGGTGACGGCAACCAGCCACACCGTCGCGTCCGGCCATTCCCGAAAGAAAAACAGTTTCTGATACGCGACGACGAACGGGGACATCGGGCTGAGCAGAATCAGCAGCCGGAGACGCTCGGGCACGCGACCGAGCTCGTACACGATCGGCGTTGTCCAGAACAGGACGGCAAGAGCCACTTCGACGAGATGCCGGACGTCGCGGAAGAACACGGTGGCCGTCGCGAGAATGAGCGCGATGCCGATCGTGAAGGCGACGTGGAGCACGAGCACGACGGGAAACAGGAGCATCGGCTCGACCAGCGGAACCCTGTACCAGACCAACATGATTGGCAGGAAGACGGCGACGGTCAGAAGGTACTGAGCAAAATTGAAGAGCACCGTCGCGATCGGCAGAATCGCGCGAGGAAACTGCACCGTCCTCAGCAGGGCCGTGTTATCGACGATTGACCCGGTCGACATCATGGTGGAGCTGGCAAAGAATGTCCACGAAAGCTGCCCCAGCATCAGGTAGAACACGAACATCTCGGTGCGTACGCCGAGGATGAACGTGAAGGCCAGCGTGTAGACGACGATCATCAGCAGCGGGTTGGCCAGCGACCACAGAAAGCCAAAGACCGAGCCCCGGTACTTCAACTTGAGATCCTTGAGAACGAGCGACTTCAGCAGACTCCGGTAGCGATAGAGGCTGACCACGACGCCGCCCAGCGTCATGTCCTCGGCGCGGTCCACGAGCTCTCCGACCGATGCGCGCGTCACGGTCCGAGCGCGAGCTCTCGCGCGCAGTACCCAGATGCCCCGCCAGCCAACGGCGCCAATCGAGAGCAGCAGCGCGTCGGCGGCGAAGGCCATGCGCGAGATCCCCTGGACGCCTCGCAGGAGGAGTGCCGATGCCGCCGCACCCAGCACGATCCCGGCGACGACACGCGATAGCCAGCTCGCCCTGGGCCTGGGCGCATACGCCTGCAGGGCGACGAGTGCGAGGATCTGCGCGCCGGCAACGAGTGGGACGGTCGACCAGGCGCCGGGGAGGAACGCCGGCAGCCGCTCGCTGTCGAAGCGCAGCCAATAGGAGACCATGTATGTGCTTACCCCCAGGATCGCATCCAGCGACACGGCAAGAAGCCATGAGGGGCGTACGGGGACGACGGCCGCAGCTACTGGTCCCGCGGCGTCATGTGCGATGACCGACACTCCGAGTGATCCTACCGCGTTCCGGACGCATACGATCCCGGCGCGGAATTCACGAGTCCAGCCGAGGCAGCGTCAGGCCGTCTCGATACATTCGATGACACGATCAAGGTCGGCGGGGTTCAGGTCGCGAAACATCGGAACCCCAAGGGTGGATTTCGAGATCTCCTCCGTGACTGGCAAAGGCGTCCGTGGACATGCGGACGTCGAGTGATGCGCATGCGCACCGCCGCCCCACCATCGACGCGTTTCGATAGCCGCACCGGTCATGCGCTTTTCGAGGCGATCGGCATCGGTGTCTGAGAGACCCAGTACGCAGACGGACGACACCCAGGAATCACCGAAACCATCCTGGAGCCGGGCGACGGACCGTCGGTGCAGCGCCTCGCGGTAGCGACGGGCCACCACCAACCATTCTTCCCGTGCACTCGCCCATTCATCGAGCGCTGCGTGTCCGATGGCCGCGTGGTATTCGCTCAACTTGGCATTGAACGCGGGGACCATCGCTTCGCGCGAGCCATGAAAGCCGAAATTCATGCGCCGTCGTATGTCGATGATGAGATCACGATTGTCGCAGAGCACGAAACCGCCTTCACCGATTCCCAACACCTTCGTGGCATGAAGGCTGACGACGGCGGGTGTGCCTGTCGAGACGACAGCATCGAACCCGGCGGCCGCGTCGATGACGACGGGTAACCCGGTTCGCGCGCGGAATCGATCCCATGCGTGCAGATCGATCGGGCGGCCGAACGGCGCGACCGGCATTACGGCACCGACATCTCCAGGCGCGCGGGCGATGATCTCGTCGATCGTCTCAGGGTCGAGGGCCCAGGTCCGCGAATCGACGTCCACGAAGTAAGGGGTCAGCCCCGCGAGGCGGGCTGCTTGCGGGGACGCGACGAACGTCCACGCCGGGAGCACGCACAAGGTGCCGGCCGTGACCTCCTGGGCTGTGAGCGCCAGCGCGAGGCCCAGGGTCGCATTCGCGACCGTCGTGATCGCGTGCTCGCCAACCTTGAAGTGTGTCGCCAGACGGCGTTCGAGGCGAGTCGAGAGGGGGCCGAAATTGCTGTAGATGCGGCCGCCGTCGATTTCCGACAGGTATGGCAATACCGACGGCGCGGCTGGCAGTTTTGGCCGCATGACCGGCACAGCGCGTTGCATTAGTGCGTCGCGCTTCGCCGTGCCGGCCTCACGGCTCGAACCACCTGTTGGAACCAGCCTGACCATGGACCGGGACGCGCAGCCGGGCGCGCCTTCCTATCGGCGAGCCAGTCGGCAATGGTCGTGTCGACCGCGCACGTGCCATCCGCAACCAACTCGGTCGCGCGCGCGGCCGAGACGAACTGGTGATCGTAATCCTCGCGCAGGCGGCCGGTTTTCTCCAGCTGAATCCATCTCCGCCAGTGCCAGCCCCAGCCAGCGGACAGATGCGGGTTGTCCTCGAGCCATTTCTCGGTATTGCGGACCTTCTGCCGCAATTCCTCGTACCCACGGATTGCGTAGTGCAGGATGTACAGATCGCTCGTGCCGGTCGTGCCCCAGGCAAGGGTGGCAGAATGCATTCCCATGGCGAACGAGCCGATCGCAGCCGCTCGGAACGCGATATGTCCGCCAACTTCGAGAAATGCAAAGGGCACCGGCAGATCCCATGAGATCTGCTCTTCGGGAGTCGGCACGACGGTCCGATCGATTCGCAGCGTCAACACTTCGGTGGCCCGTCGACCCGCCGGGATCGGCGGCCCGGTCATCGTCCGCCGCGGAAGGTCGAGGAGCGTGATGCCGTCGCGGTCGGAATCGGCCAGCACCGTGCGAAGATCCTTCCCGTGCGTGCAGACGAACTCGTCGACGTCGACGTAGAGGATCCAGTCCGCCGCGTAACGGTCGCGCGCCACGGCGGTCAGCTCATCGGCGATCGAGTACTTGGTCATGTCGCGCTCGGGGAGCGCGAACCAGACAACCGGTTTGGTCCTCGCGTACCGCGTCAGGATGTCCCTCGTGCCGTCAGTGGACCCGCCATCGAGTGCGAGAATGAGATCGATCCCGAGATGCAGGTGCCAATCGAGGAAGTCCTCCACGATGTCAGCCTGGTCATACGGCATCGTGATGAGGACGATCTTGCAGGAGCTCATACGCGGAGGACTTTCACAATACCACAGCCATCGGCAGGCTCCAGACGAGCAGGCGCGCTCACCGCGTTGTACAATCGCGCCGGCGCTTGATCAAGATGAATGACGAGTGGTCTGCTCTGGTTACGCACTACGAGCGGTGTTTCGAGCGCCACGGTGCCACACCTCGAGGAGTGGACTGGCCGAACGCGCCGGACTTGGCAGTTCGGTTCCATACGCTGCTCGGCCTTCTCGATGTCGCCGCCCCGGAACCACGGCCCGTCTTACTCGATCTCGGCTGCGGCCCAGGGTTGCTGCTGGATTACTTGAGGGCAACCGGGCGATTGCAGATGGTGGAATATCGCGGCATCGACCTGTCGCAGCCGATGGTCGCGGCGGCGCGCGCGCGATGGCCCGAGCGCGACATTTCGTGCCGGGACGTCGTGAACGATCCGCTGCCCGAACAAAGCGTTGACTACGTGATCATGAATGGCGTGCTCACCGAAAAGCAGTCGCTGTCGCATGACGTGATGGCCGGCATTGCCAAGGAGTTGATCGTGGCTGCGTTCAACGCGGCGCGCGTCGGCATCGCCTTCAACGTCATGAGCCGTCACGTCGACTGGGAGCGCCCCGAGCTGTTCCATTGGGGATTCGACGAATTGAGCGCCTTCCTTTCCGAGCGGGTCAGCCGGCATTATGCGTTTCGATCGGATTATGGTCTTTACGAGTACGCCGCCTTCGTCTGGCGAGCGCCGCAACGGCCCCCGGCGCTTCCGCATGGCTGGTGCACGACATGAAGCGCAAGCTCGTGATCTTTGGCGCGAAGCAGATCGCCGAAGTGTGCGCGTTCTACTTCGATCACGATAGCGAATACGAAGTCGTCGCCTTCACCGTTGATGGTGAGTTTCTTGACGCCACTGCATTCGCGGGGCGGCCGGTTGTGCCGTTCGAAGAGATCGCCAGCGTCCATCCACCCGGATCGCATGACCTCTTCGTCGCTGTCAGCCACCAGAAGATGAATCGAGTGAGAGCCGACAAGTGCGAAGCGGCCCGCGCGATGGGCTACACCCTCGCTCACTACCTGAGCTCAAAAGCAATCACGTGGCCGACTCTGTCGATCGGGGAGAACACGTTCGTCATGGAAGCGAACGTCGTGCAGCCGTTCGCCACCATCGGATCCAACACGATTCTGTGGTCGGGCAATCACATCGGCCATCATTCGTGCATCGGCGACCACTGCTTCCTGGCGTCACACATCGTCGTGTCTGGAGGCGTGGCGATTGGCGATCACTGCTTCATCGGCGTGAACGCCACGCTGCGGGACGGCATTCGCGTCGCCGAGCGCTGCCTGATTGGTGCCGGCGTGACGGTGTTGAAGGATACGAAGCCGGACGAAGTGTACGCGGCCGCGGGTGCCGAGCCGAGCCGTGTTCCAAGCTGGCGGATTCGTGGCTGAAGCGCTGGCGGAGCGAATGCACTGGGAGAAGAAGGGCCGGATTTTCACCGCCGCCAACCAGCACGAATGGATGGCACACCATGCGTCCGTCCCGATCGCCGACAAAGTCGACGACCGCGTCCTGCGGATCTACTTCGGGCCGCGCGATCGACAGGGAAGGACCCGTCCTGCGTTCATAGACGTCGAGGCCGACAACCCTGCGAACATCCTCTACGTTCACGACCGTCCCGTACTCGACCTGGGACAACCCGGCACCTTTGATGACAGCGGCGTGATGCCCTCATGCATCGTGAATGACGGCGGCCACAAATACCTGTATTACACCGGCTGGAACCTCGGCGTGACGGTCCCGTACACGCTCTCGATCGGCGTGGCCATGAGCACGGATGGCGGCGTGACGTTCAAGCGCATGTTCGACGGTCCGGTCCTCGACCGCATCCTGCGCGAACCGTATTCCTCGCTGTCGCCTTTCGTCCTCAAAACCGGGGACACCTGGCGGCTGTGGTACGCCTCGATCACCGGTTACGTGGCCGTCAAGGACAGGTTGGAACCGCAATATCACATTAGATATGCCGATTCGCTCGACGGCCTCGAATGGCGTCGGGCGGCGACGACGTGTATCGGCTATAGCTTCGACGGTGAGGCGAACGGCAGGCCATGCGTGATCGAGGAAGATGGACGCTACCGGATGTGGTACTGCTACAGGAGCATCGTCGACTATCGAACCGATTCGTCGAAGAGCTACCGGATCGGGTATGCCGAATCGCAAAACGGAGTGGAGTGGACCCGGCTCGATCATCTGGCAGGGATTGGATGTTCCGACGATGGGTGGGATTCGATGATGATCGAGTATCCATACGTATATCGCCATCGCGGCCGAACCCACATGCTTTATGCGGGCAACGGTTTTGGTGAATCCGGATTCGGCTACGCCGTTCTGGTAGACGACGACCGCCGCACGCGCTGAGGTCACTGCTCGTGCCGAGCCGCGCGAAGCCACTCACGGTCGCGATCATGCAGCCGTATTTCATCCCTTACGCGGGATACTTCCGACTTTTCGCTGCCAGTGACCTGTTCGTGATCTACGACTGCGTTCAGTTTCCGAGGCGCGGCTGGGTTCACCGCAACAAGATGTTCGGCGCCGATGGCCGCGAATGCTGGCTGACGCTGCCCCTGGCGAAAATGCCTCGTGACGTGCGAATCCGCGATCTGGCATTCAGCGCTGATGCGGCGGCGATTCTCCAGGAGCGGATGCGCTGCATCCCGCTCCTCGCCACTCCTAAAGAGCCCGAACGCGAGATCATCGAGTCGGTGAAGCGCGTACTCGGAACGCCGGTCGACTACCTCGAGCGGCTATTGCATGACATCGTCTCCAGGCTGGGCCTTCGCTGGCACACGATCCGTTCGAGCTCGCTCGACGTGCCAGACTCCTTCCACGGGCAGGACCGGATCATCGAGATTGCCAGCCGCCTCGGCGCAACGCGATACATCAACGCATCCGGCGGCCGTGCATTGTATGACCCGCAGCGTTTTGCGTCGGCCGGCATCGAGCTGTGTTTTCTCGACGACTACCGAGGCCCGTCGTCGTCCATCCTCCATCGGATCCTTGAAGAGGATCCGCAGTCGCTGTCGGACGACATTGTGGCGGCATCGAAGACGAGTCACTGATCGAGAGGCTTGCGCCGAACACTGCTCCTGCACTACTGTCCGCTGTCCGCGCGGAGTTCTGCTAAACCAACTCGAAGCTTTCATTCACTCGGTAGATCGATTCCGTGGACCGGCGACAGTACGAGTACCGGCAGGGTCAGCGCCGGCAGCAGCGGTATCAGCAACGATGTCGTGTTGGCCGGCACCCCGAACTTTCTCGCCAAGTATGTCAACGGCGCTGACGTCGGCAATTCTGGAGTGTTCGAGGCGGCCGACAACTCGATCGGGCTGGGTACGACGACGCCGTTCGACCGCCTTCACATCCGGTACGACAACAACACGGGCGATTTCACCGGGCTGGCGGTCCAGAACACGAATGGCGGCGCGCTCGCGTATTCCGGCATGTTGTTCTACGACCACACCAACGCGCTCACGCAGTTCCAGGGCTACAACAACAGCACGCACGAATACCGGATCAACAACATCGCCAAGAGCGGCGGCCAGTTCGACGGCTCGATCAATTTCATGATTGGCGGTACGTCACGCCTCTTCGTTGGCAGCAATGGAAACATCGGCATCGGCACCTCGACGCCTGGAGCGGCGTTGGACGTGTCACGCACAGGTTCATTTTTTGTCGCCGCCACGTCCTACCCGACTGCGCTCAACGACGCGCCCTTCTTTGTCACCAGGGTCGCCTACGGGTCCCCATCGCTGCCTGCCGCGGTCAGTGTTGGCAATCTTCTCGGGGTATTCGGTGCAATTGGTTACGACGGAACGCAGTTTAGCGCCGTCCAGGCGGGCATGTCGGCTCTTGCCGCGGAGAACTGGACCCACACGACCCGTGGATCTGCGCTCATGTTCGCGACAACCCCAGTTGGGGCGATGGATGCCGCGATCGCGCAAATGTCGATCCTGCCGAATGGGAACGTAGGAATCGGTACACCACGCAATCCGGTCAGCGGTCTGCCGACCGCCACTGACAAACTTCAGGTTGTTGGCGACATCCGCGTCGGCACCACTGGGACGAACGGATGTATCAAAGACTTCAGCGGCACCGGCATCGTCGGTACCTGCTCGTCCGATCGGCGGCTCAAGAAGAACATCACGCCGTTTGGCCCGACGCTCGATAAGGTCACCGCGCTGCAACCTGTGCACTACTTCTGGCGCGTGCGCGAATTCCCCGGGCGACATTTTGGCGACAGTCAAGCGGCTGGATTAATCGCTCAGGAGGTCGAGCGTGTGCTTCCTGAACTCGTCGAGACCGACAGCGACGGATACAAGGCAGTCAACTATAGCCAGCTGCCGCTCCTCACCATCCAGGCCGTGAAGGAACTCAAGGCGGAGAACGATGCCCTCAAACAGCGGGTCGCAGAACTGGAAAGACTCGATCCCCAGGCACTCACGCATCGCATCGCCGAGCTCGAGCGCTTGGTAGGGGTGCTGCTCACCGCCGCTCGTCGCTGACAGCAAGGGCCTTGCGCTAGTCGCTCCTTTACTCTACTGTTGAGCTTCCAACCTAGCTCAGCTGCAACCATCTGGGAAACCCGGGATTCCTGGGGAACCCAGATGGACGAGCTCTTCGGAGGAGTGCGCTATGCGAGTGCTTTCTGCGTCCTCATTCGTCGTCGTTGCCCTGTCCGTCGCCGCGGTTTCTGCGCAATCTCAGTCGGCGTCATCTCAATCTGTTCCGCGTCTGATCAACATCGCCGGCGTTTTCCGGCCCGCCGATGGGCAGCCGGCCGGACCCGTGGCGACGGTCACGCTGTCGATTTACGCCGACCAACAGGGCGGGGCGCCGCTGTGGCAGGAGACGCAGACGATCGCCCTGGACGCGCAGGGCCGCTACTCGCTGCTGCTCGGCGCGACTCGCCCCGACGGGATCCCCGCGGAGGTGTTTGGCGGGGAAGCCGCGCATTGGCTCGGCACGGTGTTCGAACGGGCGGGCGAAGTCGAAGGGCCGCGGACGCGGTTGACCAGCGTGCCCTATGCGCTGCGTGCCGCCGAGGCGGAGACGCTCGGCGGCCGGCCCGCCTCCGATTACCAGCTCGCGCCGAGTGCCGGCGGAGCCGCGAGCGCACAAGCCGCCACCGCGGCCGAGCCGGGAGCGAGCAACGATGTCGTCTTAGCCGGCACGCCGAACTTTCTCGCCAAATACGTCAATGCCGCCGACGTCGGCAACTCCGGAGCGTTCGAAGCGGCCGACGGCTCGATCGGGCTGGGCACGACGACACCGTTCGACCGGCTCCACGTCCGCTACAACAACGGCACCGGTGATTTCACCGGGCTCGCGGTCCAGAACACCAATGGCGGGGCGCTCGCCTATTCGGGCATGCTGTTCTACGACCACACCAACGCGCTGACGCAGTTCCAGGGCTACAACAACAGCACGCACGAATACCGCATCAACAACATCGCCAAAAACGGCGGCGGTGCGTTCAATGGCTCGATCAATTTCATGATCGGTGGCATCTCGCGGTTCTTTGTCAGCTCGATCGGCAACATTGGAATTGGAACGACGGCGCCGTCGGCTTTTCTCGACGTCAGCAACGCGCTCTTCCCCTCGAGCCCGTCGTCGACCATCACCGTGTCAACCTTCAGCGACATCCAGTTCGGATCAAACCTCATCGGGCGGAAAGCCAGAGGCACGGCCGCTGCGCCTGCAGCAGTTCTGAACAACGATGCGTTGCTCGATTTGGGTGCCAACGGGTATGGCACGACGGCTTTTGGCAACTTCAATGCGGCGGGTATTTCCATGCGCGCATCGGAGAACTGGACGGACGCAGCTCACGGAACGCTGATGCAGTTTTCTACCACGTCGAACGGCGCCACGGCGCCAAGTCTTCGCATGACCATCAACTCACTGGGGAATGTGGGGATTGGAACGGCGTCAGGGGCTTCTCTCCTCGAAGTCAGCAATGGCTTCTCATCGCAGCCGTTCACCCAGCTGACAGGCACGACCTATGCTGCCTCGGGCCAGGGATCATTATTCGTAGGTCGCAAAGC
>Ga0310810_10009032_pt1 | contig 11521 bp, 8 predicted proteins | sample NCmetagenome_FD_207641 | JGI IMG/M metagenome (GOLD analysis project Ga0310810, IMG submission 207641) | Soil microbial communities from experimental microcosm in Duke University, North Carolina, United States - NC | ecosystem: Engineered > Artificial ecosystem > Soil microcosm > Unclassified ... | reverse complement strand
TGGCGGCGGGCCCGAACACGAACTTGTTCACGAGCAGGTGATCGCCGATGAGCAGCGTCTCCTCCATCGATCCAGTCGGGATCTTGAAGGCCTGCACGACGAACGTGCGGATGAACAGCGCGAGAATCACGGCGATGACGATCGACTCGAAGTACTCGCGCAGCGTCGACTTCTTGAAGTCGGCTCTCAGCCCTGAGCCCTCAGCCCTGAGCCCTGAATCGTTCGCCCTCAGGCCTGAGCCCTGAGCCCTCATTCAGAGTCCGTCCCCATTTTCAGCACCGCGAGAAACGCTTCCTGCGGGATCTGCACCCTGCCGACCTGCTTCATGCGTTTCTTGCCTTCCTTCTGCTTCTCCAGGAGTTTGCGCTTGCGCGAAATGTCGCCGCCGTAGCACTTGGCGAGCACGTTCTTGCGCAGCGCCTTCACCGACTCACGGGCGATGATGCGGCCGCCGATCGCCGCCTGAATCGCGATCTCGAACATCTGGCGCGGAATCAGCTCGCGCATCTTCGACGCCAGCAGCCGCCCGCGATCGTAGGCCATGTCCTTGTGGACGATGATCGACAGCGCGTCCACCGGATCGCCGTTCACCAGGATGTCGAGCTTCACCAGCGGTGACGGCCAGTAGCCGGTGACATGATAGTCGAGCGAGGCGTAGCCGCGCGAGATGGTCTTCAGCTTGTCGTAGAAGTCGAGCACCACTTCGTTGAACGGCAGGTCGTAGGTGACGAGCACGCGATCCGACGTGAGATACTCCAGCGACTTCTGGATGCCGCGCTTGTCCTGGCAGAGCTGCAGGATGCCGCCGACGTGCTCGGCCGGCGTCAGGATCATCGCCGTGATCACCGGCTCCTCTATCTGGTCGATCAGGCCGGCGTCCGGCAGCTTCGCCGGGCTGTCGATCTCCTTGACGGTGCCGTCGGTCAGCGTCACCCGGTACAACACTCCCGGCGCCGTCGTGACCAGGTCCATGTCGAATTCGCGTTCCAGCCGCTCCTGCACGATCTCCATGTGCAGCAGCCCGAGGAAGCCGCAGCGGAAGCCGAATCCGAGCGCGACCGAGGTCTCCGGCTCGTAGAAGAACGAGGCGTCGTTGAGACGAAGCTTCTCGAGCGCGTCGCGCAGCTCGGGATACTGGTGCCCCTCGACCGGATAGAACCCGGCGAACACCATCGGCTTGAGCGGCTTGAAGCCGGGGAACGGCTCGAGCGCCGGCCGCCCCGCTTCGGTGATCGTGTCGCCGATCTTGGCGTCGCTGATCTTCTTGATGTTGGCGACGAGGAACCCGACTTCGCCGACGGCGAGCTCGTCGGCCGGCGTCGCCTTCGGCGTGAAGATGCCGACCTGCAGCGACTCGTAGTCCTGCCCTTCCGCCATCAGCCGGATCTTCATGCCGGGGCGCAGCACGCCGTCGATCACGCGCACGACGATGACGACCCCGCGATAGGGGTCGTACCAGGAGTCGAAGATGAGCGCCTTGAGCGGCGCGTCGGGAATGCCGGCCGGCGGCGGCAGGCGCGCGATGATCGCCTCGAGGATCTCAGGGACGCCGGTTCCCGCCTTCGCGCTCGCCAGCAGCGCGTGATCGCCGTCGAGGCCGATGATCTCCGAGATCTGACGCCGCGCCTCCTCAGGCTGCGCGCTCGGCAGATCGATCTTGTTGATGACCGGGATGATCTCGAGGTTGTTCTCGACCGCGAGGTAGGCGTTCGCCAGCGTCTGCGCCTCGACCCCCTGCGACGCATCGACGATCAGCAGCGCCCCTTCGCACGCCGCCAGCGACCGTGTGACCTCGTACGAGAAGTCGACGTGCCCCGGCGTGTCGATCAGGTTGAGCGCGTACTTCTGGCCGTCCCTGGCCGTGTAATGCAGGCAGACCGGGTGCGCCTTGATGGTGATGCCGCGCTCGCGCTCGAGGTCCATGGCGTCGAGGACCTGCGCTTCCATCTCGCGCGCCTGCAGTGCACCGGTGATTTCGAGGAAGCGGTCGGCGAGCGTCGACTTGCCGTGGTCGATATGCGCGATGACCGAAAAGTTTCGAATGTGTTGAGGGTCCACTATCTGGCGTCGAGCGGTTGGTAGCGCTGCGGGTACTCGGGGCCGACGTACTCGGCGCGCGGCCGGATCAGCCGGTTGTTCGCGTACTGCTCGAGCACGTGGGCCGTCCAGCCCGAGACGCGGCTGACCGCGAAAATCGGCGTGAACAGATCGACGTCGATGCCCAGCGCGTGATAGGTGGTCGCCGAATAGAAGTCGACGTTCGGATTCAGCTTCTTGTCGCCCTTCACGAGCGCCTCGATGCGCTCGGACATCTCGAACCACTGCGGCTCGCCGGCGCGCTGGCCGAGATCGCGCGACATCTGACGCAGGTGCGTCGCGCGCGGATCTTCGGTGTGGTACACGCGGTGGCCGAAGCCGGGAATCTTCTCCTTGCGCGCCAGCCTGGCGCGGACCGCCTCTTCCGCCTTCTCCGGGCCGGCGTCCTTGCCGATCTCGAGCAGCAGACGCATCACATCGGCGTTGGCGCCGCCATGGAGCGGCCCCTTGAGCGTGCCGATCGCGGCCACAATCGCCGAGTGGATGTCGGTGAGCGTCGCCGCCGCGACGCGCGCCGCGAACGTGGAGGCGTTGAGCTCGTGATCGGCGTGCAGGGTCAGGGCGACGTCGAACGCGTGCGTTGCCAGCCCGCTCGGGCGATCGCCGGTCAGCATATAAAGGAAATTCGCCGCATGACCGAGCACCGGATCCGGATCGATCGGCCCTTGTCCCTTCGCCATCCGGCCCATGGTCGCCACCAGCGAGCTGATCTGCGCGGTGAGGCGCACGGCCTTGCGATAGTTGGCCTGCGGGGAATTGTCCGCGGCGTCGGCATCGTAGTGGCCGAGCGCGGAGGTCAAAGTTCGGAGCGTGTCCATCGCGTTGCCCGGCGGCAGCGCGTGCATCAGGCGCAGAACCGCTTCGGGCAGCGGCCGCGCGGCAATCAGCTGCGACTGCAGGTCGCCGAGCTCGGCGCGGGTCGGCAGCCGCCGGTGCCAGAGCAGGTAACAGACCTCTTCGAAGGTCGCGTGCCGTGCGAGATCGTGGATGTCGTAGCCGCAGTACGCCAGCACGCCGCGATCCCCGTCGAGATAGCAGATCGCGGACGAGGTCGCGACGGTATCTTCAAGGCCCGCTTTGGGCTTCTCGACCGTGCTCATAACTCACAATGATAGCTGAGGATTTGGGGGGCTCCCAAAATCCTCAAATCTCTAATGGATTCGCGTCGACGCGGGAACGGTCGTGTCCAGCGGCGGGACGATCGCGTCGATCGGAGTGCCCTGCGGGCCGAACTGCGCGTAGCGCAGGAACATCTGGCCCCACGCCGTCGTCTCGCACCAGCGCTCGAACACCTTGCGGTCGACGAGCGGCCAGCGATAGAAGTCGTGGTACACGTCGCTGGCGAGGATGAACCCGTTGACCAGCGGCGTGTGGAAGAACAGTTTCTGGAAGCGCTTGAGCGGCCCGAACCAGATCAGATCGCCGCCGCCGACGCGCACCAGGTTCTTGCCGACGTGAAAGTTCCAGTTCTCCTGCGCGGCGTCGGGATCGCCGACGATCTCGATCTCGCGCGGGTCACCGACGCCGAGGCCCTGCTCGTGCGCCACGCGGATGTACTCGAGCGACATCGGGTCGAATCCCATCATCTTCGCCGACACCGCGTCGATCGCCACCTGGTCGGCCGACGCCAGCATCACGTTCTTCACGACCGGGTACATCGTCCGCGGGCCCGGTCCGTTGCCGGCGGTGGTGCCGTCCATGATCGCGAACAGGCCGGAGTGAATCTCTTTCTGGATCGCGAGGAGATCGACCAGCGTCTCGTGAATCCACGAGTGCGTGTAGTGGCGGCGGGTATTCAGCAGGCCGCCGAACGCGTTCTTCATCGCCCCGGTCGTCGTCGTATAGATGTGACACTTGGTCGTCGGCAGGTGGACGATGTTCTTGCCGAAGAAGTAGTCGGGGATGTGGATCCCTTCGGGGAAGATGCGGTTGAGCACACGCATTTTCGCCTTCGGCTCGAAGCGCACCCACGTCATGTCGCCGTCCTTGAAGTTATAGAGGACGGGGATCCCGTACTTCTTGAAGATCGGAACGTAGTGGTTGAGGTCCTCGCCCTTGAACGCGTTGGTGACGACCGTCTTGTTCTGGACGCAGACCTGATCGGTGAAGCCGCGCCGTGCCAGCGCCTGGATCGTCCCTTCCAGCTGCCACGGCGTCGTGTTCGCCGCGGGGAAGGGAAAGTGCCAGGAGATGTTGTCCTTCAGGATCGTGGTCTTGCCCGGCGCGAGCGCCTCGGAGACGCCCGCCAGGCCGATGAGGCGATCGATGTCGGGAAGAATCGTGTCGGGCGTAACCCGGATGACCGCAACTTTTGACTTCGCCACTTTACTTTTAACTTCTAACCTCTAACTTTTGACTTTCCAGTCCTACCGCAGAACCGGCGTATTGCTGCATGATCGACAGGAGACCGGTGTACAGGAACCCGACCTGGAACAGGACGAGGAAAGGGATCGTCGCGTAAATGCCGTTGGCGAGCGCATAGAAGATCGTCCAGGTGAAGTAGAGCCCGAGCGCCAGCTCCACCAGCGGCTGCACGGCGACCGATTGCCGGTACTTCTTGCCGACCCACTCGTCGCTGTCGCCTTCGATGTGGTATTTCGGCGTGCGCGTGAACTCACTCTTCTTGTTGAACAGCGCCTCGACGACGGCGCGCGTGTTGTTGACCGACAGGCCGATGCCGACCGACATCAGGAACGGCACGTACTTCAGCCGCGACACCCAGTCCTTGTGCAGCTCGCGCTGGCACACCATGTAGAAGTTGCAGAACGAGAACGTCGCCGCGAAGAAGAGCGGCACGTCGATGAGAATCATCTCGTACCAGCCCATGTTGTAGCGAATCACCATCGACGGAAACATCAGGATGGACAGGATGCACATCAGGATGTAGTTGAAATTCGCCGTCAGGTGGAAGAACGCTTCGGCCTTCACTCCCCACGGCAGGTTCGACCGGAGGATCCGCGGCAGCAGCTTGCGGCACGTCTGAATAGAGCCCTTGGCCCAGCGCTGCTGCTGCGACTTGAACGCGTTCATCTCGACGGGGACTTCGGCCGGCGCGATGAGACTGGGGACGAACACGAATTCCCATCCGGCCAGCTGCGCGCGGTAGCTCAGATCGAGATCCTCGGTGAGCGTGTCGTGTTGCCAGCCACCGGCTGAATCGATCGCCGCCCGCCGCCACACGCCCGCGGTGCCGTTGAAATTGAAGAAGCGGCCGCCACGGTTGCGCCCGCCGTGCTCGAGGATGAAATGGCCGTCCAGCAGGATCGCCTGGATCTTCGTGAGCAGCGAATAGTCCTGGTTGATGTGCCCCCAGCGCGCCTGCACCATGCCGACCTTCGGGTCACGGAAGTGCGGGATCAGCCGGGCGAGAAAGTCCGGCGTCGGGATGAAGTCGGCGTCGAAGATACCGACGAATTCGCCGCGCGCGACGGCCAGCCCCGCTTCGAGCGCCCCGGCCTTGTAGCCGGCGCGATCCTCGCGGTGGATGTACTTGATGTCGACGCCCTCGGCGGCGTAGCGGCGCACCGCCATTTCGGCGATGCTGCGCGTTTCGTCGGTGGAGTCGTCCAGCACCTGGATCTCGAACAGCGCGCGGGGGTAGTCGATGGCGCAGACCGCGTCGATCAGGCGCTCCGCGACGTACATCTCGTTGTAGAGCGGAAGCTGGATGGTGACGACCGGCAGCGGATCGAGGGGCGGACCCTGCCGCGGCTCCTTGTCCCGATTCCGCATGTAGAGATATACGAGGTAGTAGCGGTGCCAGCCATAGATCGCCAGCACGATCACGACGAAGAAGTAGGCCGCGAGGGTGAGGGTTTCAGCTGGCGTCATGGTTTACAGGTGGAACCCCCACCGACACAAGCATTTATATTACTGTTGCGTATCCGATGACGTCAAACAAACAGCTCCAGGATTTATTGGATCAGGTGGCGGCCGGGACCCTGGATCCGACCGCCGCGAAGGAGCGCCTGATCGGCGTGCTGCGCGCGCAGCCGTATGAAGATCTGGGCTTCGCGCGAGTGGATCATCACCGCTCGGTGCGGCAAGGATTCCCCGAGGTCATCCTCGGCCTCGGCAAAACGCCGGCGCAAATCGCCGCAATCGCCGCTGAAATCGTGGCGCGCGGCTCGACGCTGCTGGTCACCCGGGCCAGCGCCGACGCGTACGAAGCCGTCCGCGCCAGAGTTCCGACGGCCAGCTATCAGGCCGAGGCCGGCCTGATCACCCTGCAGCAGCAGGACATCAGCCGCGGACACGGCACGATCGTCGTCGCCGCCGCCGGGACGTCTGACCTGCCGATCGCGGAAGAGGCGGCGTGCACCGCCGAACTGATGGGCAACGACGTCGAACGGCTGTACGACGTCGGGGTCGCCGGCCTGCACCGGGTGCTCGGAGAGCGCGAACGGCTGAACGCCGCGCGCGTGATCATCGTGGTCGCCGGCATGGAAGGAGCCCTCCCGAGCGTGGTCGCCGGGCTGGTGAGCGCGCCGGTGATCGCCGTACCGACCAGCATCGGCTACGGCGCCAGCTTCGGCGGGCTTGCGGCGCTGCTCGGAATGTTGAACAGCTGCGCGACGGGGGTCTCGGTCGTCAACATCGACAACGGCTTCGGCGCGGCCTCTATCGCTTCGCTGATCAACCACCTATAGGGGAGATCGCGAAGGGCTTAAGGCTCAGGGCTGAGGCCTGTCGGAAGGACTGAGCGTTAAGCGCTGAGGTTTGGGGGTCTTTCTTTTTCGTAAGCCCTAAGCCCTCAGCCCTGAGCCCTGTCAGTACGGTAGTATTGAGGGTTCCCCCCTATGCAACCCAGCGCCCTGCGGGCTCTCGAATTCGATCGGATCGTCGAGGCCGTCACAGATTTCGCGTTGACGCCGATGGGCGCCGAGCGTCTGTCGCGGCTGCGGCCGTCGACCGATCCGCAGCAGGTCGCGCAGTGGCAGGCGGCGACCGCCGAGACCGTGCGCTTCCTCACGGTGCATGGCCTGTTCCCGCTCCGCGCGTCGAGCGACCTGCCCCAGATCCTGACGGCGCTGGCCGTCGAGGGGCGCGCCCTCGAACCGCTTCGCCTCCTCGCCCTCTCCACGTTCCTCGATTCGATCGACGACGCGCGCGGCGGCATCCGCCGCGCGCCCGGATCGTTTCCGGTGCTGGAGGCGGCCACCGCCGCCGCCGCGTCGTTCAAGGGGGAGATCGCGCAGGTGCGCGAAAAGATCGACGCCTCGGGCGAGGTCGTCGACCATGCCAGCCCGGAACTGCGCGTGATTCGCGATCGCCTGCGCAAACAGAAGGCCCGCCTGCGCAGCACGCTCGAGTCCTACCTGCGCGGCAAGGAGACCGCGAAGTATCTCCAGGATCAGGTCGTCACCGAGCGGAACGGGCGATACGTGCTGGTCGTGAAGGCTGAGCATCGCGGCGGCATCCCCGGCATCGTCCACGGCACGTCGACCAGCGGCGCGAGCCTGTTTCTCGAGCCGCTCAGCACCGTGGAGATCAACAACGACATCGTCGCGCTCGACGAGCAGGAAGCCGAAGAGGTCCGGCGCATTCTGCTCGCGCTGACCGACGCCTTCCGCCGGCGCACGGCCGACCTGCAGCGGACCATCGACGCCGCGATCGAGCGCGTTTCTCCGAGTCGATCGATGGCGTCGAGCCCGCCGTGTCCACCGACGGCGCGTTCGAACTGCAGGCGGCGCGGCACCCGCTGCTCAAGAATCCGGTGCCGGTCACGATCAAGGTGATCCCGCCTGCGACGATCCTCCTCGTCACCGGACCGAACACCGGCGGCAAGACCGTCGCGCTGAAGACCGCCGGCCTGCTCGCGATGATGATGCAGGCCGGGCTGCGCATTCCGGCCGAGCACGGATCGCGGCTCCCGGTGTTCCGGTCGCTGTTCGCCGACATCGGCGACGAGCAGTCGATCGAAGCGAGCCTGAGCACCTTCTCGGCGCACATCACCAACATCGCGTCGATGGACCGCGGCCTGGTCACGCCGGCGCTGGTGCTGCTCGACGAAGTCGGATCGGGCACCGATCCGATCGAGGGCGGCGCGCTCGGCGTCGCCATCGTCGATCACTTCCGCCGGCGCGGCGCCACGGTGATCGCGACGAGCCACTACGATCAGCTCAAGACGTACGCGTCGACGACCGAGGGCGTGGCCAGCGCGGCCTTCGGCTTCGAGCTGACGACGTTCGCGCCGACCTACCAGTTGATATACGGCAGCCCCGGCCGCAGTCTGGCGCTCGAGATCGCCGGCCGGCTCGGCCTGAACCCGACGGTCGTCGCCGCGGCGCGCGAGAACCTCAGCGCCCGCGAGGCGCAGCTTGCCGAGCACCTGGCGAAGATCGACCACGACATGCGCGCGCTCGAGCACGAGCACCGCCTCGCCGCGCGCGAGCGCGAGACGCTGCAGACGGCGGAAGTGCGGATGCAGCAGCGTGAGGACGCGCTCCACCAGCGCGAAGAGACGTTCAAGAAACGGCTGAACGCGGAGCTCGAGACCCAGGTGCGCGCCGCGCGCAAGGAGATCGAAGAGGTCATCGCCGCGCTGAAAGCCAAGGCCGAGGCCATCGCGCATGGCCCGCGGCTGGTGACGACCGGCGACACCGGGAAGGCTCGCGGTGATGCCCGCAGCGCCGTCGACGCGATCGCCGCCCGCGTCGCTGCCGGCGACGCCCAATCGACAGTCGACAATCCCCAATCAATCAGCAATTTGCCATCAGCAATCAGCAATGTTTCTGTCGGGTCGCGGGTGATCGTCGGCGGCCTCGGACTCGAGGCGACCGTGACCGCCGTTCACGACGGCACCGCCGATCTCGACGTCCGCGGCAAGCGCATGCGCGCCAGCGTTCGCGATTTGAAGGTCATTGGCGGCCAGGCGGCGGCGCCGCGCGTCAATGTTCATGTGGACCTGCAGCCGCGCGAGACGACGACGGCGGACCTCAACGTGATCGGGTGTACGGTCGACGAGGCGATCACCCGCGCCGAACGGTTTCTCGACGAATCGCTGCTCGGCGATCAGCGCGTCATCCGGCTGATTCACGGCTACGGCACCGGTCAGCTGAAGCGGGCGCTCGCCGGGTTCCTGCAGCAGCACCCGCTCGTCGCGCGGTTCGCGACGGCGCCACCCAATCAAGGCGGGGGCGGCGTCACGGTTGTGGAGTTGAAGGACTAGTGGGGCTCTTCCCGCAGCAATTCATCGACGACCTGCGCATGCAGGCGAACATCGTGACGGTGATCCAGGAGTACGTCCCGTTGAAGCGCGCGGGCACGTCGTACAAGGGCAACTGTCCGTTCCACAACGAGAAGACGCCGTCGTTCAACGTCAACCCGGAGAAGGGATTCTTCCACTGCTTCGGCTGCAACGTCGGCGGCGACGTCTACAAGTTCCTCGAGCTGCACGAGAAGGTCGGGTTCCAGGACGCGGTGCGGATGCTCGCGCAGAAGTTTGGCGTCGCGCTGCCCGAGCCGGCCGAAGGCGACAGCGACGATGCCCGACGCGATTCGGCGCTCCGGGAGTCGCTGCTCAAGGCGCACGAGATTGCGGCGGCGTACTTCAAGGAGCAGCTCGCGGGTCCGGCCGGCGGACGCGCGCGGGCGCAACTCGCCGATCGCGGCGTCACCCAGCAGACGATCGACGAGCTGGGCCTCGGTTTCGCCCCCAATTCGCGTGACGGGCTGAAACAGCGGCTGCTGAAACAAGGCTTCGCGCAGGGCGTATTACTGCAAAGCGGGCTGATCGTGCAGCGCGAGAGCGGCGAGGTCGTCGATCGCTTCCGCAACCGTCTGATGGTGCCGATCTGCCGTGATACCGGATCTGTCATCGCCTTCGGCGGGCGCCAGATGGATCCGGACCAGGGCGGTCCGAAGTATCTGAATTCGCCGGAAACGCCGATCTACTCGAAGAGCCGCACGCTCTACGGCCTGAATCTCACGAAAGGACTGATCCGGAAAGGCGGTTTCGCGGTCTTAGTGGAAGGGTATTTCGACTTCGCGCAGGTCTTTCAATCGCAGGCGGCGCCGGCGGTGGCCTCGTGTGGAACGGCGTTGACACCGCAGCAGGCGCAGCTGCTCCGCCGTTTCACGTCGAAGGCCATCCTCAGTTTCGACCCCGACGCGGCCGGCCTCGGCGCGGCGGTGCGATCGTGCGAACTCCTGGTCGCTGAAGGTTTTGACGTCAATGTCGTCGTGCTGGACAAGGGCGAAGATCCCGATACGTTCATCAGGCGCAAGGGGGGGGACCAGTATCGCGAGCGGCTCAAGGGGTCGCGCCCGTACCTGGAATATCTGCTGGATCAGGCAGCCGACGGGCTCGACCTGAACCACGACGAACACCGGCGGCAGTTTCTCGGCAAGATGCTCACGGTCGCGGCGCGGATTCCGGACGCCGCCGCACGGGACCAATTCGCGGACCGGATTGCACACAAGGCGAGGATTACAGAAGACGTGGTGCGGGCGGAGATTCGTAAGGCCGCCGTCAACCGCCAAACGGTCGTCACGACACGCGAGCTCCCGTCGTTCGGGCAGCTCAAACACGCGGAAAAAGCACTGATCTGGGGACTGATCCACAATACCAGCGCGGCGCTGGAGGCGCTCGCCGGGCTGGACGACGACGATCTCGCGGAATTGGCCGGACGCCACATCCTGGAAGTGGCCCGGAGCCTGCACAACGAGCCGCTGGACCAATTACCATCGACGCTTTTGCAGCGTCTAAGTACAGTGAACGCCCAGCTGGTCACGAGCATCGCAGCCACCGACGTCACCCAGGCTCCACCCGCCGCATGCGCGCGCGCGATCAAACGGCTCAGGTGGGAGCGCGAACGGGCAGCCATTCAACGGGAAATCGACCGGCTCCAGGAGCTGGGCGCCACTCAACACGGGAACGAGATAAATACTTTATGGCAGCGGAAAAAAGACCTACTCCATCGCATCGAGGAACTGACGTAGCGCCCGGCGCCCCGCATCTCTCGATCGAGGAGAAGTACGACGAGGTCCGGCAGCTCATTAATATCGGCAAGGAGAAGGGCTACCTCCTCTACGACGAGGTCAACGAGCTCCTGCCGGCGGACATCACGTCCCCCGACGAGCTCGACGAGCTCCTCAGCATCTTCGGCAGCGCCGGGATCGAGGTCATCGACTCGGATCAGAAGTACCTGCGCGACGACGTCAAGCCGATCGACCGCACGTCGGAAGGCGCCGAGGAGCTCGAGCTCGACCTGACGCCTGGCGCGCTCGACAAGACGAACGATCCCGTCCGCATGTACCTGCGCGAGATGGGCACCGTGCCGCTGCTCACGCGCGAGGGCGAGGTCGAGATCGCGCGCCGCATCGAGCGCGGCAAGCTGGCCGTCATCAAGTCGATCTCCCGCACGCCGCTCATCTCGAAGAAAGTCATCCACCTCGGGGATCAGTTGCACACCGGCGATCG
>Ga0310810_10009031_pt1 | contig 11521 bp, 9 predicted proteins | sample NCmetagenome_FD_207641 | JGI IMG/M metagenome (GOLD analysis project Ga0310810, IMG submission 207641) | Soil microbial communities from experimental microcosm in Duke University, North Carolina, United States - NC | ecosystem: Engineered > Artificial ecosystem > Soil microcosm > Unclassified ... | reverse complement strand
GCACGAGGGGATTCCGTACCAGGAGAACGTCCAGCCGGGCGGCCGCACGCAGATGCTATGCAACGACCCCGACGGCAACACGCTGGAGTTCCAGCCGGCGACCGTCTGAGCACGGTGTGCGACGAGGCCTTCGAGCCAGTGGCGGCGGCGAGGGCCGGTTCGGCATGGAGCGCGATGGCTGGGGTCATCTCGTCGCGACTTGATGATGGCAAGGCTGGCCATCGCAGCAAAGAGCCGTAGGACGTGCGAAGACCTCGTGGTGTGGCGACGGGCCTGAATCTCGACACAGGCCTCGAGCCAGAGCCGGCACCCGCGTTCGACGCGGTGGAAGCGCTTTCCGGCTTCTGCCGGCTCGTGCGCCGCTCTGGGTCACTGGATGGTTCCCTGCCGATGCGCGCAGTTCAGCATTGCACGCCGGTCGTCCACGGGTCGGCCGCTGGCTTTCAGGTCGTACTCGATCAACCGATCACCTTGCACCGTGGCCGCACCGGGGTCGTGGTAACGCTCACGCGACCAGGGGCGGAGCGAATGCAGCGTGACGTCGCGACCGCACTCGCGCGGATGGTGGATCACGGATGGCTGGAGCGCGACGGGCTCTGGGAGCGGCTGTTTCGCGAGGACGCCATCCCCATGAGAGGAGACCATCTTCTCGTCTGGACGGGGTGGCTCGTGCGACCCGCCGCCGACACCTGCCTGCTCGTGTCCGGTGCCTACAACCGGCGCAGCCGCGTCGCCCTCCGCGAGCATCTGGTGATGAACGCCGAGCGGTTCACGCCGCTCGTGCTCGAGATCGACGTGTCCGGCCTCACCGCGCGCCCGGTATGGCTCGAGGGGGAGGTCGGCTGCGTGACCCCGCTCGCCCCGGCCGTTCGGTTTGTGATGCGGCCACTGGCCGCCGCGCCCGACGTCGGCGCTTCGGTGCTCCGATTCTACGACGCGTCGTATTTCGCGGAGAAACGGATACGGGCGACGGGACGCTACCGCAAGCTCCACGCCGGTCTCTCCAGCGAGGCCGCGCCGCGTGCCAACTGTCAACTCGTGTACGCTGGACCTCGCGTTCACCGCGTCACCCGCCGCTGGCGGTGTCTCGGGCCCGACGGCTGGGGGATCTGGTCGGGATCGAAGGGCCAGGTGCTCGAGCAGGCGATCGTGCGGAGCGAATGCCTCCTGGAGGCGACCTGGGATGGCCACGTCATGACCAATGTTCGCGCGCACACCATCGCCAGCCGTCGACGCTTCACCCGCCTCTGGCGCCGGCTCTATGGTCCCGAGCGGGAGGATGCGCTGGCGTATTTCCGCGAGCACCTGCTGCGGGCCCCGCTCGACGAGCCGTTCTTCGTCGTCCAGCCCTGGATCTTCGTCGCCACGCCGCCGGGGTGGACCAGCATCCTCGACGGCTTCCATGGGGCGATCTACGACGGCATGCGAGGCGTCATCGCCACCGACGCGTACGGCACCGTGTCAATGGCCTATCGGCTCAATCGACCCGGGCGCGTCCGAATCGCGAAGGCGGCTCCGTTGCTCAGAATCCGTCCCGTCCCGCGCGCGGTGTTGCAGCGGCCGTTCCGGCAGCTCGCCGTCGACGGCGATCCACCGCGGCCCTAACGGGCGACCGGGCGACGACATGCCGGCCGCGCTCGCGCTCGGCGCGACCCTCCCTCTTCGCGAGCGGTCGTGCCCCTGCTGCGCGCCGTCGGGCGTTCCACACCTCGAACGCTGGCCGGCTGCCGCGCCCTGCTCCGGGGCGCATCGCTTCAGAGGAACCACGACGTGAGACAGGAGGAACCCTACGTCGTCGGGCAGTAGACTCCCGCGGATCCCGTCACGCGTGCGCCCGTCGGTCCGCAAGCCAGGCGAGGAGATCGTGTCGTTGCGTCTCCTCCACCACGACGCCCGGACCCGGGTCTTCTACACCTCGGTGCGCCTGGACGCTTTCCACGCGAGGGCGGCCGCGGGTTGGTGGCGAGTGATGGAGCACATGCGTCCCGACGACCGCATCATCTGGACCACCTACTGGCACGTCGATGACGCGTATTTCAGGGACGCCCGGGACTTCCATGCGGGCCTCCCAGTCCCCATGGAGAACATCTGGGTGCTTGGCAATACGACCGACGAGGTGCGGGCCGCGGCCGCCGCCGGCTTCCGCAGCGCCTGGGTGCACAACAACTGCTGGTTGGCCGAAGGACTCTTCCGCCCCATGTCGCTGCCGAAGGCCTACCGCGCGATCATGATCGCTCAGGCCGCGAGCTACAAGCGTCCCTGGCTAGCGGCCAGGGTGCACGGTCTCGCCTATGTCGAGACCGCGAGATTTCGCCGAGCACGCCCGGCGGACACTACTTCACTGATGCACGCCCGGCGATTCGCGGGCCTTCCGCCCGAGGCGGTTTGCCGCTTGATCAATCAAGCTCGTGTCGGACTCATCCTGTCCGAGATCGAGGGTGGCTCGTATGTCACCGCCGAGTACCTCGCGTGTGGCGTACCCGTCGTCTCCACGCCGTCGCTCGGCGGCCGCGACGTGTACCTGGACGCTTCGAACTCGTTGATCGTGGAGCCCACCGAGGATGCCGTCGCCGCGGGCGTGGAGCGAATGATTCACACCTCCACGGACCCGACGCTCATCAGCGCAGCGCAGGCTCGCCTGTCCGGCGAGTTCCGCCGTCGGTTCACGCGCGACGTCGTCGATACGATCTTCCGCGAGACCGGGAACCGGACAGCGCCCGAGAGGGTGATCGAGACCTCGTTTCGCCACAAGATGGTGGAATTCGTCACGGAGACGCAAGCCGCCGCCGTCGTCCGGGGACAGGTTTGAGTCGGGGACGCTTCGACAGGTCTCACGTCGTCAGCGCCGGTGATCTCGGTCGTTGCGATGAGGCCGGCGGCGGCGGGCCACCGCGGCCCTAACGCGCTCTCGGCTGGTACGTGATTTCCCGGAGGTGAGCGGCGGACAGCGCCAGCCTCTTGAACGCCGCATCGGCCACCGGGCGGTCGTGCGTCGCAGGGATGAACAGCGTAGCCCCCGCATCGATTTCACGGCGTGCCTCTTCCAGGCGCCCGAGCGCGACCCGCTTCAATCGGGGTGCAGTGCGCCGGCCCGTCGTCGCAGACAGTGCGAGGACGACCCGATGCTCCTTCGGGTAGAAGCCGAGCAGGTAGTCACGGAGCCGATGGAAGCGCTGCGGTCTGCTCCAGGCCGTGGTGGCGTACGTGGATTCCACAGTGGCGGGTTGCCAGATGAGGCAGGGCACGTCGGGCTGAAGGGGCCGCCGCTTCAGGAGGAGCTGGTTCGCGTCGTACATCTGAAGCCCGGCATCCGCCGGGTTCAGACGGAGATCGACGAACAGACAATCCAGCGCTGACACGGCGGGCAGCGCCTTCACACGAAGGCCGCGGGGCGGCCGCGCCAGGAGCCAGTTCGCGAGGCTCACGTAGACGAGCGGGTGGCCAAACACCGCGAAGGCCACAGGCGGCCGGCGCGTGGCACCCCGTGTCAGGGCGGCAGTAATCGCTTCATACGTGCGCCGGTGCGACCGGCCGTGGGCGTGGTATCGCGCCAGACTGACCGCCCGCGGACATAGTTGACGCAGGTACGCCCCGACTGCCGGATCCGTATGTGCGTAGTAGATACGCGTGCACCGCCGCAGGACCGCCTCGGTCTCCCGCGTTATCTGCCCGGGTCCACGTATGCCCAACCCGACGAGATAGAGGTGATACCGACCCCGATACGCTTTCTTGCTCCCGAGGCCAGTCACAACCTGCCGTCGAGTGTGAGCGGAGGCGCGACCCGGGCTGCGACACGATTCACGCGAGGATGGAATCCGCCGAGCCTGAGGGCGTCGTGGAACCAGCACACGTCGCTCGCAATCTCCGCACCACCGCGCGTCAGGATCCGGGCATCGCCGAACAGAATGGAGAGGCGGATATAGTCGCTCATGAGATTGACGAAGCCGGGGACGTCGAGATTGTTGGCGCGCAGCCAGGCCCGGGTTGCCTGGCTGCTCTCGAGGCCGCGCGCCCGACGGAACTCATCGGCGAAGTCCTGAAGATCATCTTGCGGGATACTCACCGCGATACGGGTCGCCTTGGCCGCCTGATCGACGACGCGCCACAGCGCGGCCAGCCGGCCAAAGAAACGAAACTTCTCGCGGTCGCGCCCCTCTAGGTTCCTGAGCACGATCGCGTCGCACTGCGCGCCCAGCGCCGCGGGTATCCCGCGGAATCGCTCATATTCGCCGTTGATACGGAGCATCGCCAGGAGATACTTGCGGCGTTCTCTCGCGGACCTTCGCCCGGCCTCCTCGCTCTGGACCAGCCCACGGGTTCGAGCGAGCCGCTCGACGAAACGACCGAACCCAGCGTCATCGAGGTCATCGGTCGCCTCCGCTCCGAGGTCGAAGTCGTCACCATCGAGCGACTGCCCCACTCCGTGAAGGGGCGGGACGCCCCGTGCTCGGGCGAGGGCGTCGCCCAGGGACAAGAGGTGCGCCAGGTCGCACAGACGCCGAAATGTCGACTCCAGAGCTCTCGCCTCGACGGCAATTCTCTCTTCACTCGGTAACCACTCGTGCGCTTGTTCGAAGGGCTGACACGCCACGTCGGCCTGGAGCATGCGCAGAACCGGAGAGCGACTCACCCACCTCTCGCCTCGCCCCACATTCACCGGGGGGGCTTCGAGGCGCGCCAGGGTGTGGATGAGCGCCAGTGCGTCGAGTCTCTTCTGATCGACGTAGCCGTCGTTCTCGACGAATCGGAGCAGACCGTCGACCTCGCCGCTCGAGGCGCCGGCGGACCGCGCTCTCTCCACGGCGCCCTTCAGCGAACGCTCCTGGTAGAAGGTCTCCTTGGCACATCTGGTCACAAGCTCTGCGAGCTCTGGCCTGATCACTCCCGCGCTGATTGCGCTCTCGATCGTCGCCCGGATGTTCACCATCGGCTCGGAGAGCGGACGATATTCCCCGACGGCGCTGGAGTGTAGAACCGCGACCTCGTCGTCGTCCGTATACAGACCATCGCGGTACGCCTCGAAGATCCGTCCGACGCCGGTCATTCCGAACGCGGCCAGCTCCGCCGCGCGCAGCGCTCCCATGCTGCTGGCACCGAACACGACGACCCCTTCCTCGAGCGCGAGCAAGATCTCCTTGTGCCAGACCGCGGGGACGTTCTCGAAGACACCATCGATGATGGCAATGATCCTGGGCTCGAGTCGAAGACAACGGAGCACGTCACCGCACGCGACCGGGGGAAGGTAGCATGCGGGCAGGATCCGGCGGGCCACCTCCGGGGCCAGTGAGGGGCCGAGGAACACGATGATCTCGCGAGCCGCGAGGCCGTCAGTCATACGCTGCTCGCAGTCCGGGAACGACGCTGCGGACCACCGGAATGTTGAGGTCTGGCCTGGTGAGGTCCACGGCGACGACGTGTGGAAAACCCGAGGCGACCAGGCGATTCACCACGTCGTGGACATCGTCTTCGAATGTCGCGTCGAGAGGCAGCGCCGGGCGTTCGCGGAAGTCGAGCATGCCCGATGGGAGCGGGTCCTTCGCTTCGGAAGTCCAGTGTGCTCGTCGCGCGTCGTAGGAGCGAGGGAAGAGGTCGTCGCGGGAGCCGGTGATATAGGTGAGACGGCTTTGCGCGGCCTCGGTGAGCGCGCGGGAGAACGCGACCTCCTTGGACGCATGGCAGCCGGCCCCGAAGTATGGCCCGAGCGGGCGCCAGCCCTGAGCCTCCCAGAGGATGCAGTGATAGGCCGGGAGGCCGAGATCGGAGGTCATGTCCCAGATCCTCGGCTCGATGTCGGCCTGCAGACATCGATCGAGGAGCGAGCGCAACAGTGGCGATTCGATCGTGTCGTTGTTCAGGAGGCGTTGCTGTCGCTCCGGGCGTGAGAGCCGGCGCCATCGCCATTCGCAGTCGCGCTCGATGACCTCGTATAACCCGTGGCAGATCGCCTCCCACCAGTCATTGCCGGAGGCGAGTCCATTCGAATCCGCCCTGAGCAAGCCGAGGTCGGGATCGGCGCCGGTCGAGTCGAAGTTGACAATGACACGGGGAACGAATATCGCCTCGCCCCTCGCCAGATCCGTCCCTCTGATCCAGGCCATCTTCCGGCCTGGCTTGTACGCAGCCCAGCGGCTCCCTGGTCTCAGCCGTCGAGGGTCGACCACCCTGTAGCGGCGCCGTAGCTCCTCGTACGAAGCGACGATCTCCGGCGGGCGTACGTGTTCGGCGTGATAGAGCTCGATCGACTCCATGATCGCCGAGGTCCGCGCGAGATCGCGGCTCACCCCCTTTCCCTGCGACACGGAGAGTGACCGCGCGTTCGGGCGCACGCACATCGCCACTGGAATTCCGATCCGGTCGAGGCCGGTCACGTCCGCGACCCTCGTGATCCCGAGCGCGGGAAAGAGCGGTCTGAGCCGGGTCAGGGTCTCAGCAGGATCGCAGACCCGAAAAGTTCCCCCGAGGTCGCGCTTCACCCAAGATCACCCCCGGGGGATGTCCATGGTTGTTCGTGCTGTCCTCGCCATCACTGCAGACGCGTGAGCACCCCGCCGTAGAGGCCACCGCCCCCTTTCACATCGAGCTCGCTCTTCTTCTTCAGCTTCAGGTCCTTGATGGTGACCTTCTTCTTCGCCTTGGCCTTCGTCGCTTTCGCCTTCGTCGCCTTTCCCTTCTTGCCACCCTTTTTCATGGTGCCCTCCCGGTTGGACTTCGTTCCGAGCATTCCCTACGCCGGCCGCGAAATCTTTACAAGGCGAAATTGCACGAGGCAATCTATCGCCCTCGGTGAGGGGGCTCATGAGCGTCCAGACCTTGTATCACCGGTCGAGTCGATTCGGCAATAACCTGTTCCAGTACGTCGTCGCCCGGCTCTTCGCCAAGCGCCACGGACTCCGGATGATGACCCCGTTCACCCCGGCCAACGGCAAGGACATCGTGCGAGTCATCCCGAGCGATGAGGGGAAGGTCGTAAGATCTCCGACCATCCGTGTCACGGACGACCCTCGATTTCCTGCGCAGCGGCCCAAACAGCCGTATCACCTGATCGGACCCGACCACGACCCCTTCTCGGACGACTGGCCCCTGGCCCGCTACATCTTCGAAGGATGGTTCGAGCACCCACGCTGGTACCACGATCGCCGGGCCGACATCGAGGGCTTCGTCCGGCCCGATCCGATCAAGCGGATCAACACCCGCGATATCGTGCTCAATCTGCGGGTCGACACAGACTTCATGAACATGAAGTGGACCATCCATCCCCGGTGGTACCTGGACATTCTCTCGAGAGAAACGTTCGACCGCGTGCACATCGTGTGCGACCGCGTGAACGAGGAGTACCTGGCGCACTTCGCCGCGTATTCTCCCGTCGTCGTCTGCTCCGGGGCGAAGGGCGACTGGGAGTACCTGCGGTCGTTCGATCGGATCGTGTGTTCGAACAGTTCATTCTGCTGGTGGGCGTGTTTCTTCAGCAAGGCTTCCAGGGTCTACACCTTCAAGCGCTGGCACGGGTATCGGATCGGCAACCTGTCACGGTTCCCCAACAGCATCGCCATCGATGGCCCCTTCCTTCACGAAGGGACGAGACGAGGGCGATAACCTGTGGCGCGGCATTCGCGGGGAACCATTCTCTTCGTTCAAGAGCAAGGCATGGGCATCGGCCATCTGACGAGTCTCTTGCCGTTTGCCGACCGCGTCGCCCAGGAAGGATGGCGTCCGGTCTTCCTCGTTGGCGCGCCGCGGCTCGCCGGGGCCGTCATCGATCGCTACCCGGTGCTACGCGTCCCTGAGGTCGAGTGGGATCTACCTCGCGTGCCGCCACATGCCCCCGTGAAGCTGACGAGCCCGGAGGCTGGCCGGCGTCTTCAAGCGGCCGGGAGCCTCACCGGCTGGATGAGCACGTACTACCGGAGTGACGGGCATGCTGCGGCGCTGATCCGTCTGTGGGACGATCTGATCGCCTCGCTCAGTCCGCGGGCGATATTTTCGGACATGTCGTTCTCCTCCATGATCGTTGCCCATCGCCGCATTCCTCACGTCTGGGTCAGCACTGGCTACCTCATGCCGCCGCGCTCGGGGAGTGGGTTCGCCCCTTATGCGCCGATGTCACGGTCGAGACAGGCACGGCTCGAAGCCACGGTGCTGGGGCGAATCAATTTTGCCCGACGAAGTCAGGGCCTGTCCGAGGTCAAAGAAGTCTACGACCTTGCCCGCGACTGCTGTCGCCTGTTGTGCACCATCCCCGAGCTCGACTACGGGAGATTTCAGGCGCTGCGCACGGAGCCGTACCACAGGCCGCCCATCGGCTGTCCGCCTCTGAGAGCCATACCGTCCCGTGGCCGATTTCTGGCGTATCTATCCACGGTTGCTGGCGACAATCCGAACATTACTCGGATCATTCAAGGTCTCATCGACGCCACTCCGGGTGGGACGCTGGTATGCCCGGGGCTCTCTCCTTCACGTCGCGAGTTTCTCGAGGCCGGCATCAAGGTTTCAGAGACGCTCGTTGATTTCCAGCGAGCCGTACCGTCCTCGAGTCTCGTCGTCCACTACGGCGGCCTGGGGACCATGCTGGCGGCGCTGTATTCGGGTCGCCCACAGGTGCTCTTTCCCACACATGCGGAACAGGCATCCAACGCTCGTGCCGTGGAAGGTCTGGGCCTCGGCAAGATGATTCCCCTGGTAGGTCGGCGCCTGCGTGCTCGCGAGGTGGCCGCCGCGCTCACAGCGATGCTGGAAGATTCGGTGCAAGAACGTGCCTACCGGTTTGCGGCGCAGCTTGTCGCGCGGCGCCTGCCCGATCCGGTGGAGGCGGCGGTGACGTACTTGCGTGACAACGCCGTCGCCTGAAGGGTCTGCCAACGAGGTGGTGAAAGTTCGACCCGGCGAGGTCGATGACCCTGGGCAGGCTCGCCTTCACGCAGGCGGAGAGCTCCTCCAGGTTGGCCAGCATGTCGATGCAGGTACGCCGAAACATGCCGGCATCGAATGACTCTGGGTCGATCAGGTATTTCTCGAGAGAGAAATACTCCAGCAATCCGGCAAACTTCCCCTGGAACGTCAGGCAAATCGCCGGTGTGCCCATGCCCAGGCCGGCGATGGCGACGTGCATGCGGCCCGTGATCACGAAGTCGACCTTTCCGGCCAGCCGCTTGACCTGATCCGCGGCCTCCGGGATGAACATCCGCTGACGGTCCGCTGTCCCCTGCGCTCCAAGGACGGCGGCCAGCTCCATGGCGATGTGCACATCGGAGCGCTGTGGGGGTCCGACCAGCCTCAGGTCGTGGGGCACCAGGAGCACGCTCAAGCCATGCCCGGAGGCCAGCTCAGCGAGCTCCTTGCCGAACGTTTCCAGGAACGAAGGTGCTGCCCCCTCCGCTTTGGCCTGGACCTGGACGGATAGACACACGATCGCCACCCTGCGCCCGGAGGCCTGCTGCGCCGCGACCCACTGCTCGGTCTCACGGGTGCCAGCGGATTGCGCGGCAGGGGGCATCAGGAATGCCACGTCCGCGACCAGGGTCAGGTTCTCGACGCCGATACGCTCGAGGCGGCGCAATGACGCCGAATCGCGCACGCAGAGGGTGGCGCGGCTCGACAGGCGCTTCAGGCGCGCCATGACGCGCCCGTCCGGACGATCATTGACGCTGAATCCAAGAATCGTCGGACGCAGGCCATGCTCGGAGGCCCGCGCGAGCATCCGCATTCGGTCCATGGATTCAGCGCGGGAGTAATGACCGTCCAGGACGTCCGCTCCGAAGAGAAGGAATTGGTCATACCCGGCAAGCAAATCCCAGTCGATCGACTCCTGGGAGAATTCGTCGTAGTTGAACACCGCGCGCACGCCTTCCAGGCGCGGCCAGATCCCGTGATAGATCGATAACAGATCTACGCTCCAGCCCGGCTTGACGTTCCCCAGGTAGGCCACAAGACCGCGCACCATGGCCTCGTCTCCCAGGCTGCCGTAGGAGGCCGGAGGCACTACCAGGCAACTCTTCGTGGCTGCTCTGGCCGACGACGGCAAAGGCGCATTGCGCCGCCTGGCCTCGATCAGCTCGCGCAGGCGGCTCAGGCCAGATGCTGCCGCCTCGGGGGAGAAGCGTTGCTGCACGTTCGCCTTGGCGCCGGCCGACAGCGCGCGCCAGAGGGTCTTGTTCGTATGGAGGCGGGCGACCGCACGCGCGAACCCGGCGGGGTCGTCCGCCACGAGGACGTCGTGTCCATCGCGAAGGTGCATGCCCTCCACGGCCGCGGAGGTCGCCACGACCGGGACGCCCCAGCTCTGCGCGGTATTGATCTTGCCCTTCACACCCGCGCCGTAACGCAACGGCGCGACCGACAGCCGGCAGCCGGTCAGGTACGGGGTCAGGTCCGGCACATGTCCGGCAAACCGGATTCCCTTGCCACCGAGCCGCTTCAGGGATTCAGGCACGTGGCTGCCGATGACATGGGTCACCGCATCGGGGAGCTGCTTTCGGACCAGCGGCCAGATGTGCGCGCAATACCAGCGCATGGCATCGACGTTGGGAGCATGCGCGAAATTGCCCACGAAGAACACGTCGCGGCGGTCGTCGAAGCCCTTGGCGCATTCGTGGACCTCGTGGATGTTCGACACCACGCTGACGATCGCCGTCGGAACCTCGTGCCGCAGAGTCTCCCTCTCCGCTTCGCTGACGACCAGCGTCATATCCGCGTCGCGGACCACGGCGAGCTCCCGGGCCCTGGTCAGATGCGCGTCAGCGAGCAGACTCGCGCTCTGCTCCAGCTCGGCCCGGCGTTTCATGCGCACGTAATGCAAGTCGACCGTGTCGAACACCAGCGCCGCTTGTGGGGCACGGCGGCGCACCTCGCTCACATACCGCTCGGCCACGTGGTAGCGGCTGATCACGATCAAGTGGTACTGCGTTCCCCGCAGCGTCAGCTCATGCGGTACCCCCCGGACCTGCGGCCTGCCGCGCACCGTGATTCCGGCCCGGCGCAGGCTGGCGGCATAGGCGGCGGGCAATTCCGCGCTCTGCGCGAGGAACGTGACGCGGTATCCAAGGCTGACCAGCAGGCGCATGAGCGCCACCATCCGCACCGAACCGGAATCCCGATCCGGCCTCGGCGCGCGGTAATCGACGACCAGGGCGGATGGCGGGCTCTCGCCCACGACGGCACGCTTTTCTCCCGCGAGTCGAAGAAATTCCAGTTTCCGCTCCAGCTTGCCCCGCGCCCCGGCGTCCTCCAGCGCGCGGGCATGGACGCGCAGGGATTCGGCAAGTTTCCTCAGCGCGAACCTCCGACCGCGGCGGGCCCCTGCCCCGGGTACAAAGCGAGGGCCTCCTGCATGAGGTCGTCGAGGGAGTGCGGGCAACAGCCAACGTAGACCCGCCTTTCAACATTGATGCGATCGGGGAACCATCCTCTTCGTTCAAGAGCAAGGCAGGGGCATCGGTCGTCTGACGCGTCTCTTGCCGTTTGCCGACCGCGTTGCCCACGAAGGATGGCGTCCGGTCTTCCTGGCTGGCACGCCGCGGCTTCCGTC
>Ga0310810_10009030_pt1 | contig 11522 bp, 8 predicted proteins | sample NCmetagenome_FD_207641 | JGI IMG/M metagenome (GOLD analysis project Ga0310810, IMG submission 207641) | Soil microbial communities from experimental microcosm in Duke University, North Carolina, United States - NC | ecosystem: Engineered > Artificial ecosystem > Soil microcosm > Unclassified ... | reverse complement strand
CAGGTTGCGTTGTGTTGCGTCGATGGATGTCGCCGTCGAAGATGTCGATTGGAGCATCATGCGATGATCTCATCGTCGGGTGGTCGATGTCGGCAAGCAGGCTGCTACTGGTAACTACGCAGGTCGCCGCCTTAACGTGCCACACGGCGCCGGATCTGTTATCGCCGTCTGAGCGACAAGAGATCCTAGAGAGCAGTCCGGGTAGGCCCGGAGCCCGCCCCAGGCCGCCTGGGCGATGCCGGAAGCGAAATTCATTTCTTGATCAACTTGGCGAGAGTGATCAACTTGGCGAGCACTGTGCTTCGCAGCCAGCGGCCACCCGATGCGGGTGGCCGTTCCCATGCCTAGTGTCTGAAAAGTGCCTGAAGCCCTACTCTCCGTTGGCAGAGCCGCCGGACGGGAGGAGACGCATACAACGCTAAGTTATTTGCGCCCGCAAGTTTACGGCCATCCCCAAGCTCGTGTCGATTTTGACCGGCCTCGTTCGACGTGGTAGTGAGGCCGCGAAGGGCGCGGCAACCGACAGGAACCGAATTCAGGAGCGAACAATGCGCTTCATCCTCATGGCCATTGCAACGAAGGAATCCGAAGCCGGCCCTCCGCCCAAGCCCGAAGCGTTCGCCGCGATGCAGAAGTACAACGAGGAGCTCGTGAAGGCTGGCGTCCTCCTGGCCGCCGAGGGGCTCACCGCCACCTCGCAGGGTGCGCGCGTGAAGTTCAGCGGCGACAAGCGCACCGTCATCGATGGTCCGTTCACCGAGACGAAAGAGCTCATTGCGGGCTTCTCGATCATTCAGGTCAAGTCGAGGGAAGAAGCGATCGAGTGGGTGAAGCGCGCTCCGAACGTCTCTCCGAACGGCGAGGGGTTGGTCGAGATCCGCAGGCTGATGGACGTCGAGGATTTCGGTGACGGGTTCACGCCGAATCCGGAAATCGCGAAAGTGAAGTACAAGTAGGTGCCGGCCCGAGGCGCGCGCCGAAGAGCCGCCGGCGCAACGATCTACCGGAGCGCGCCCACCGCTCCCCGGATGTGCCGATCCACAAAGACGTAAGCGCTGTCGCCGGCCCACGATCGGACGGCCGTCAACGACCCGGTGCGATCCGGCTCACCGCCCGGCTCCGGCCAGTCCCGTCATCTTCCAGGCATGACCAAGCCCGCCGGCCAGCAGACCCCGACCCCCTTGCCTTCCGCGCGCACGGTGCTGGCGGGTGTCGCGGTCATCTTCCTGCTCTACTTCGGTCACGCCTTCTTCGTCCCGATCGCGGTCGCCCTGCTGTTCAATATTCTGTTCCGGCCGGTCGTACGGTGGTTGGAGCGCCACCGTGTGAGCGCCCCGATCGGGGCGACCATCGTAGTGGTGCTGGCGCTGGCCGGACTGGGCGCCGCGGGGCGGGCCCTCAGCGTCCCGGTGAAGGCCTGGGTCGCCAAGGCGCCCGCGAGCGTGAGCGTGGCGCGCGAGCGGCTGGCCCGGTTCAAGAAGCCGGTCCAGCAGCTCGACAGCGCCGCGGCCCAGCTCCAGGAAGCGGGCGAGTCGGCACCCCAGGTCAAGGGCCAGACCGTGGCGCCGCCGGCCCCGTCGGCCGCCTCGGCCTCCCCGCTGCTGGGCCGCGTGCTCGGCCCCACGACGTCGTTCGTGGCTTCCGCGGTCGAGGTCGTGCTGCTGCTCTGGCTCCTGCTCGCCTCGGGCGATCTGTTCTACGAGAAGACGATGCGGGTCCTGCCGGTCGCAGCCGACCGGCGCGCCGCGGCCAAGGTCGCCAACGACACGGAGGAGGCGGTGGCCGGCTACCTCGTCGCCACCGCGCTGATCAACCTGGGACAGGCGGCCGCGGTGGGATTGGCGATGTGGCTGATCGGCATGCCCGATCCGATGCTCTGGGCGGTGCTCACCTTCGCGCTGGAGTTCATTCCCTACCTGGGTGGCGCGGTCAACGTCGGCCTGCTGGCGATTGCGGCGTTCAGCACCTTCAGCGGGATCTGGCAGATCCTCGCGGCCCCGGGGAGCTATCTCGTCATCACCACCCTGCAGAACAACCTGGTGAGCCCGCTGGTCTACGGGAAACACCTGCGGCTCAACCCGGTCGCGGTGTTCGTGGGCGTGCTGTTCTGGTGGACCCTCTGGGGCGTCCCGGGGGCCTTCCTCGCGGTGCCGATCATCGCCACCGCCAAGGTCCTGGGCGACCATCTCCCCCTGCTGCGGCCGCTGGGCGAGTTCCTCGGCGGCTGACGCGCTTGCCAGGGCGGGCCGGTCCGCCCCTATTTGTTCTGCCCCTCCCTCTCCGCCACTCCTAACCGGCCAGGCCATGCTGAACTACATCTGGGCGGGACTGATCATCTCCAGCTTCGTCTTCGCGCTGGGGGCCGACGCCAGGGACCTCGCGACCGACCGCTACCGCAACGGTCGCGCGCTGCCGGTCCAGCTGGCCTTCCCGGCCGGCGCCGACTCGGGCGCCCGGAGTGTCCCGGTGGTGATCCGGATCGACCGGGCCCGGTACGCCGAGTTCTACGGCGTTCAGGCCCAGCCGGCCGACAGCTACCCGGGCACGCTCCGGCGGACGCAGGAAGGAGCGCAGCTCCGCTTCGCGGCCGGCGCCGCGTATCCCGAGCCCCTCGCCAGCATCGCCAAGGTCTCGAAGTCGCGGGACGACGAGCTGCAGGGCCGGCTGGTGGACGGCACCGGCGTGGTGTTCCAGCCGGTCTACTTCGTGAAGCTGAACGCGATCGCCGCCGCGGCGCTGGACTTCGCCAAGACGGCGGCGGAGATCGCGTTGGGCCTGATCGGCGTGCTGGCCCTCTTCCTGGGAATGCTCAAGATCGCGGAGCAGGCCGGGGTCATCTACGCGCTGGTGAAGCTGGTGCGGCCGGTGCTCCGCCCGATCTTCCCCGAGCTGCCGCCCGACCATCCGGCGCTGGGCATGATCGCCCTCAACATGGCCGCCAACATGTTCGGCCTCGGCAACGCGGCCACGCCCTTCGGGATCAAGGCGATGGAGGAGCTGCAGAAGCTCAACCCGAGCAAGGACACCGCCACCAATTCGATGGTGATGCTGCTGGCGATCAACACCGCGAGCATGCAGCTGGTGCCGCCGGTCCTGCTGCTGGCCCTGCTCGGACTCCAGATCAACCAGCTGATCTTCCCCATCATCCTGGCGTCGCTCTGCTCGGTGGTGATCGCCATCAGCGCGGCCAAGCTCTACGGGCGCCTGCCCGGCTACCGCGCCTCCGACCCCAACCGTCTCCCCCCGAGCTGAGGCCGGTCATGGAAACCGTGCGCAACGCCATCGGACTGGTTTCGGTGTTCGTGATCCCGCTCATCCTGGTGGGCTTCCCGCTCTACGGCCTGGCCAAGCGGGTGCCGGTCTACGAGACCTTCGTGGAGGGCGCGAAGGAGGGATTCCAGGTGTCGGTGCGGATCATCCCCTACCTGGTCGCCATCCTGTTCGCGGTGGCGATGTTCCGCGCCAGCGGCGCGATGGACTTCCTGGTGCGGGTGCTGGACCCGGTGCTGCGCCCGATCGGCTTCCCGGCCGAGGTGCTCCCGATGGCGATCGTCCGGCCGCTCACCGGCTCGGGATCGGCGGCGCTGGTGGTGGACATGATCAATCGCTACGGCGAGGACTCGATCTTCGTGAAGATGGCGGCGGTCATGTTCGGCTCGACCGAGACCACCTTCTACGTGATCGCGGTGTACTTCGGCGCGGTGAGCATCAAGAAGAGCCGCCACGCGGTCGCGGCCGGGCTCACGGCGGACATCTCGGCGATGATCATCGCGGTCTGGCTGGTGCGGCTGCTCTACGGCTGATTATCCTGCACCGCATGAGATATCTCCTCCTGATCTACGGCGACGAGCGGGCCTGGGACGACGAGACCCGCGAGTCGTGCTATCGCGAATCGGCCGAGCTGGCCCATCAGCTCAAGGCCGAGGGGTCCTACCTCGGCGCGTCGCCGCTCCAGCCGGTCGCCACCGCGACCAGCATCCGGGTGCGCCAGGGGAAGGCGCTCCGTACCGACGGGCCGTTCGCGGAAACGCGGGAACAGCTGGGCGGCTACTTCCTGGTGGAGGCGAACACGCTGGACGAGGCGGTGGAGATCGCGGGCCGGCTGCCCGGCGCACGGGTGGGAACGGTGGAGGTCCGGCCGGTGATGGAGGTCGCGGGGCTGCCGGAGGACTGAGCTAGAGCGCGCCGGGCATCACTCCGGCGAGCCCGGCCCGGACCTGGGCCACCAGGGTGTCCGGCGCGAAGGGCTTCTGGATGTAGGTGGACTGTTCGGGCAGGAGGCTGCGGGTCAGATCGTCTTCGGCGTACGCCGACATGAACAGCACCGGCAGTCCGGGGTGCCGCACCGCGATGGCTTCCGCCAGCTCGCGGCCGTTGAGTCCCGGCATGATCACGTCGGTGAGGACCAGATGGGGCAGGGCGTCGTCGCGGGCCAGCACTTCCAGGGCCTCGCGTCCGTTCGCCGCCTCCAGCACGGCGACGCCCACCGACTCGAGGGAGCGCCGCGCGAGGCTCCGCACCGCCGCCTCGTCCTCGACCACCAGCACCCGTGCCCCGGCCAGGGTCACCCCGGCCGCGCCAGGCAGCCGATCCTCCGGGCTCACGGCCCCGGCCAGGTCGGCGTCGGACGCGGCCGGGAAGTACACCTTGATGGTGGTGCCAAGGCCGGGCTCGCTGTACGCCCAGATCGCGCCCTCGTGCTGCTTCACGATCCCGTACACCGTGGAGAGGCCGAGCCCGGTGCCCTTGCCCACCGGCTTGGTGGTGAAGAAGGGCTCGAAGATCTTGGCCAGCGTCTCGCGCTCCATGCCGGAGCCGTCGTCGGTGACGCTGATCCGCACGTAGTCTCCCGCGGCCAGATCGATGTTGCCGTGGGCCCGGGCGTAGCCCTCGTCGAGCACGATGTCGTCCACCGCGATGCTGACCCGGCCCCCCGTCCCCAGCGCGTCCCGCGCGTTGGCCACCAGGTTGATGAGCACCTGGTCCACCTGGGTCGCGTCGGCCAGGACCAGCCGCCGCGCGGCCGACGGCCCGAGCTCGAGGGTCTTGTCGGCGCCAAGGAGACGCTGGAGCACCGGCACCAGCGCCGCGGTCGAGGCGTGCAGGTCGAGGACCTGGGTCTGACGCGACTGTCGGCGGCTGAAGGTGAGGAGCTGCTGCGCCACCTGGGCCGCCCGCGTCGCCGCGCGCACCATCTCGCGGACGTCGAACGCCTGAGGATGTTCGGGCCCGAGCTCCTTGAGCGCGAAGTCCCCGAAGCCCAGCACCGCCATCAGCTGGTTGTTCACCTCGTGGGCCACGCCGCCCGCGAGGGTGCCGACCGCCTGGAGCTTCTGGGCCTGGCGGAGCTGCTCCTCTCCCAGCACCTGGTCGGTGACGTCCACGTGCGCGCCGACCCATTCGCGCACCCGGCCGCGCTCGTCGTGCACCGGCACCGCCCGCACGTCCATGTGGCGGAACTCGCCGTCCTGGCGGCGCAGCCGATGCCGCGTCACCAGCATGCGGCGCTGGCGGACGGCCTCCTTCCAGGCGCGCTCCACCGCCGCGCGGTCGTCGGGGTGGACCACGTCCAGCCAGCCCCGGCCCGCGCACTCCGCCTCGGCCTGGCCGGTAAAGGCCGACCACTGGGCCGGGTCGCCGGCGCGGCCGCCGTCGGGGCTCGCGGTCCAGACGATCTGCGCCGACGCCGCCACCAGCGCGCGGTAGCGGGCCTCGCCCGCGCGGCGGGCGGCCTCCGCCCGGTGCTGCTCGGTGACGTCGCGGTCCACCTCGATCACCGCCTCGGCGCGGCCCTGCGGGTCGCGGTGCAGGATCCAGTGGGTGGCGACCAGGACGCTCGAGCCGTCCCGCGCCTTGCGGGTGACCTCGCCCTCCCATTCGCCCTGCTGGGCCAGGATCGCCGCCGCCTCGCGGGCCGGCACCGGGAGCTCGGTCGCCAGCAGCTCGGCGACCATGGCGCCGGTCGCCTCGTCGGCGGACCAGCCGTAGAGCCGCTCGGCGCCGTTGCTCCACCAGCGGATCCGGCCGTCGAGCGCGCGCGCCATCACCGGCGCGTGGCTCAGGATCGCCAGCAGCTCATGAGTCCTGGCCTCGCTGTCCCGGAGCGCGGAGCTCACCGCGCGCTCGCTCTGCAGCAGGCCGTCGCGCACCGCGACCTCGGTCCGGGCCTGCTCCGCCGAGCGGATGTCGTGCTCCGCGCGGCGGAGGATGGCGGCGGCCCAGAAGGCGATGGCGAGGCACACGCTCAGGAGCGCGATCACGTAGAGCGCGACGGCGACGTCCACCTGGTAGAGCCCGACCTGAAGCCCCCAGATGCTGGCCAGCGCGAAGGCCAGCGGCACGACCACCGCCAGCGGCAGCAGGCGGCGCAGCAGGATGCTGCCGGCGTCCCGGTGGCGCAGAAGGCCGGCGACCGTGGTCCGCTGGGTGGCGGCGCCCACCCCGAGGCCGAGCAGCAGGAGCGCGACCGCGGCGTGCAGCGCGGTGCCGGTCCGCGGCGTGGTGGCGTAGAGCTCGGTGAAGCTGAACAGGTGGCCCACGACCAGCACCAGCGAGATCACGATCGTACCGAGGCTGGCCGCCGCGACCAGTCGCTGGACCTGGCGCAGCCGCCAGAGCAGGAGGGCCAGGCCGACGCAGCAGAACGCCGCCGCGATCACCGGATCGGGGCGGCCGGGGAAGAGACGGGCCAGCCGGTCCACCTCGTCGGGGAAGAGCACCCGATCGATGCCGACGTCGGTCCAGAACAGGTACTCGCCGAGCACCGCCCCGGCGATGATCGTGACCGTGAGCGATCCGAGCACCCGGAACCAGGGCAGCGAGGCCTGCAGCCCCAGGAGGGCGATGCCCGCGGCCAGGAACATCACCCCGGTCAGCGGCTGGGTGGGCGGCAGGAACGGCGCGAGCGGCAGCAGCGGCTGCAGCCCGAAGGCGTAGGTCTCCAGCACCCCGACGCCGAACCCCGCCGCGACCAGGCCGGCCAGCATCGGCAGCCGGTCCAGCAGCCGGGCGGCTGCCGCCCACCGGCGCGCGGCGCCCGAGGGCCGCGCGGAGGCGGACGCCGACGTTCCGGGCGGGCTGTCTGGGGCCATGGACCGCTCGACGACGACGGGGGTGGGGTGGGGTACTCTTCCATAATAGCGGGGCGGCCGCCACCCTGCGCCCCCGCTCCCCCGGGAGCCGGGTGTGCCCTACCTTCCCTCACGCTTTCCCCCAGGAGCCGGCCGCCCGTGACCCAGAATGCTGGAGTGAGCGCGACCGACCAGGCGACCGTGGAGCGGCGCCGCGACGAGCCCGACCCGGTGGCGGCCGAGTTCGTCCTCCGCCTCGGGCGCGCCATGCAGGTCTACGGGATGTCGGCCCGCCGCCTGGAGGACCTGCTGGGCGCCGCCGCCGACCGCCTCCGCCTGACCGGCCACCAGTTCTTCTCCACGCCCACTTCCATCATGGCGTCGTTCGGCCCGGTCGGCCGGCAGCGGACGCACATGCTGCGGACCGAGCCGGGCGAGGTGAACCTGGGGAAGCTCGCCGAGCTGGAGCAGGTCGGGATCGACGTGGCGGAGGGGCGCTGCACGCCGGCCGAGGGGAGCGCCGCGGTGGATCGGATCACCGCGGCGCCGTCGCCCTACGGCAAGGCGCTCACCACCGTCGCCTACGGGCTCCTGTCCGGCGCGGCCTGTCAGTTTCTCGGAGGCGGCGAGCGCGAATCGCTGGCCGGGGCCGCGCTGGGACTCGGGCTCGGCGTCTTCGCGCTGCTCATCGGCGCGGTCCCGCGAATCGGCGGGGTGTTCGAGCCCCTGGCCGCGTTCCTGGTGAGCGCGGCGGCGATCGGCCTGGCCCACCTCCTCGGTCCGATGTCGGTGCTGACCGCCACCGTCGCCGGGCTCATCGTTCTGCTTCCCGGTCTCACCCTCACCACGGCGATGACCGAGCTCGCCACCCGGCACCTCGCCTCGGGGGTCGCCCGCCTGAGCGGCGCGTTCAGCACCTTCCTGACCCTGGCCTTCGGCGTGGCGCTGGGGAACAGCGTCGGGGCCGCGATCTTCGGCGCCGCGCCCGCGGCCCCCGCCGTCGTCGGGCCCATGTGGGCCAGGATCACCGCGCTGATCGTGGCGCCGCTCTGCTTCACCGTGATCCTCCGGGCCGAGCCGCGCGACGCGCCCTGGATCGTCCTCGCCGGCGCCCTCGGCGTGATGGGCGGGCGGTTGGGCGCGGCGACCTTCGGCGTCGAGCTCGGGACCTTCGCCGGGTCGCTCGTCGTGGCGCTGGCCGGCAGTGTCTACGAGCGCTTGCGGCGGCGTCAGGCCTCCGTGGTGGTCGTGCCCGGGATCCTGCTCCTGGTGCCGGGAAGCGTCGGCTTTCGAAGCCTCACCTCGCTCCTGGACCGCCAGGCGGTGACCGGGATCGAGACCGCGTTCAGCATGATCCTCACCGCGATCGCGCTGGTCGCGGGGATGCTGGTGGCGGGTGTCATCCTGCCCGAGCGGCGCATCGGAACCGGAGCTTGACTGGGCCGGGAGCGGACGGCACCTTTGCGGCACCCCCGAAGGAATACCGTCACCTGCCCCACGAGCCCTCCGCCGCCCAGCAACGCGCCATCGAAGCGCCCGTCGGCCCCGTGCTGGTGGTCGCCGGGCCGGGAGCCGGCAAGACCTTCTGCCTCATCGGCCGCATCGGCCACCTGATCCGCGCGGCCGGCCTCTCGCCGGGCCGGATCTGCGCCGTCACCTTCACCAACAAGGCCGCGGACGAGATCGCCGACCGCCTGCGCCGCGACCTGGGCCCGGCGGCGGACGCCATCACCCGCGGCACCCTTCACGCGCTCTGCCACCGCCTGCTCCGGGACCACGCCTCGGCGATGGGACTGCGCCGCGGCTTCGGCATCGCGGACGAGGACTACCAGCGGCGGGTGCTCCAGCGCCTCCGCGTCCGACCGGAGCGTTTGAACCAGCTCCTCGGCCTCTTCGGCCGGCACCGGCTGCAGAACACCCCGCTGACCGCCGGCGACCTGGAGCTGTTCCGGGCCTACCGCGAGGCGCTCCGGGCCCGCCACCTGCTCGACTACGACGACCTGGTCGCTCTCGCCGGGGAGCTGCTCCGGTGCCACGAGGCCGCGGCGGCGGAGATCCGCTCCCGCTGGGACGCCATCCTGGTGGACGAGTTCCAGGATCTGAGCCTGGCGCAGTACGCCGTCGTCACCGGGATCGCGGCGCTGCACCGCAACTGCTTCGCCGTGGGGGACGACGAGCAGTCCATCTTCAGCTGGACCGGCGCCGACCCCGCGATACTCGAGCGCTTCCGGACCGACTTCGAGATCGAGAGTCCGGTCGTGCTCGACCGGAACCGCCGCTGCTCCCGGCAGATCTTCGAGGCCGCGCGGCGCCTCGTGACCCGGAACCCCGCGCTGTTCGACAAGCAGCTCGAGGCCGACCGCGAGTCGGAGCACTGCGTCGCCGCGCACGTCTTCGAGGACGAGCGTGCCGAGGCCGATTGGCTGCTCGCCGACCTCCTGAGCGACCGGATGACCTCCGGACTCGACTGGGGCGACTACGCCGTGCTCTATCGCCAGCACCGGCTGGGGCAATACATCGAGACCCGGCTGGTCGAGGCCGACATCCCCTGCCGGCTCGCGCGCGGTCAGGCCTTGGCCGACGACGAGGTCATCGGCTTCGTGGCGGCCTCGCTCCGCGTCATCCGCGCGCCCGACGATCCGCTCGCGGTCGAGGCGTTCGCCGATCAGGTGCTGCCCCAGCCGCTGATCGAGCAGGTGCGTGCCGCCCACCGGGGACTCGAGCTGCTCGACGCGCTCCGCGCCTTCGGCCGCGCGACGCCCCGCGGCGATGCCCAGGCGCGCTGGGCGTGGCGCTTCATCTACCACGTGGAGAATCTGGTGGCGCTCGGTCGCTCGCATCAGGCGCTCGGGCCGCTGGTGGACGAGCTGCTCACTCAGCGGATCGGGCGCTACCGCAATCCGCTGGACGAGCGCGCCGCCGAGCTGGGCGATCCCGCCGTGTGGCCCGGTGCGGAAGCGCTGGCCGATCGGCTGGACGCGGCGGTGCGCCGCGGGGTGATCTGGGTCGAGCCGGACCGCGGGGTAGAGCTCGCGCTGATCCGCCTGGTGCGCGGGGCGCTGGGCGGAGACGTGCGCCGCCTCGAGCGCGGCAGCCGCCCGGGGCCGCGCGATCTGGTGCTTCGCCCCCGCGACCCGTCGCCGCTCCTGCTGTTCAAGGCGATGCAGCTCCTTCACTGCCGCGGCCTGGCCGATCCCTTCCAGGACTACGTGGCCTTCGACGTGGAGACCACCGACCTCGACGCCGCCGAGTGCGAGGTGCTCGAGCTGGCCGCGGTGCGGGTGCGCGGGCGCGTGCCGGTCGCGCAGTTCAACCAGCTGATCCGCACCCGACGCCCCGTGAGTCCGGCCGCGACGGCGATCCACGGCTACAAGGACGCCGACCTGGTGGATCAGCCGACCTTCGACGAAGTCTGGCCCGAATTCCTGGCCTTCGTCGGCGCCGATCTGCTGGTGGCCCACAACGGCCAGCAGTTCGACGTCCCGGTCCTCCGCCGGCTGGCGGCCGAGCTTCCGGGGCTCGAGGGGCTGGTCTTCTTCGACACCCTGCCGCTCGCGCGGTCGCTGCTGGACGAGAGCGCGCGCCTGGAAGACCTGGCGCACCGCTTCGGGGTGTCGGTGGGCCGGTCGCACCACGCGCTCGACGACGCGGGCGCGCTCGCCGGGGTGCTCCGGCACCTGGGCGAGCTGAAGCTGGCGCGGGCGCGGAGGTCGGCGCTGGCGCACCTGCTCGGCTGGCTCGGGCTGGCCCTCGCGCTGGACGCACCCGCGGAGCCCACCGCCGAGGAGCGGCTGCTGCGAGAGCTGACCCTGCCCGCGGCCCTGGGGCGCTTCGGGGATTGCCTCGAGGTATACGCCGAAGAGCGCGACGCGCTGCCCGATCCGGTGGACGCGCCCTCGGTGGAGGAGCTGATCGAGCGCCTCGGCGGAGCGCGGCTCATGGAGCGGATCCGGACCACGCGGCCGGCGGCCCAGCGCTACCCCTCGTCGGTCGCCCGGCTGCAGGCGCTGGTCTCGGCGAGCGAGGCGACCGATCTGGCCGAGAGCATCGACCTCTTTCTCAGCCGGATCGCGCTCTCACGGAGCGACGGCTCCTCGGTGAGCGACCGGCGGGTCAACCTGCTCACCCTCCACTCGACCAAGGGACTGGAGTTCTCCCGGGTCTACGTCATCGGGGCGGAGGATGCCCAGCTTCCCGGTTTCCCCGCCCTGGAGCAGCAGAACGAGGCCGAGATCCGGGAGGCGCGGCGGCTGCTCTACGTGGGGATGACCCGCGCGCGGGACCGGCTGGTGCTGACCCGGGCGGGCCGCCGCGACGGACGCGATGCCGGCGGGGGACTTTTCCTGCGGGAAGCGGGGGTGGACGAGGGCGTGCCGGCCTGACGGCCGTCAGGAGGTCCGGGGCGACGGGTACTCGCCGGTGATCTCGCCGCTGATGTCGGCGGTCGCGAGA
>Ga0310810_10009029_pt1 | contig 11522 bp, 9 predicted proteins | sample NCmetagenome_FD_207641 | JGI IMG/M metagenome (GOLD analysis project Ga0310810, IMG submission 207641) | Soil microbial communities from experimental microcosm in Duke University, North Carolina, United States - NC | ecosystem: Engineered > Artificial ecosystem > Soil microcosm > Unclassified ... | reverse complement strand
CGATCACCACGGCCTCATCGCCCCGACACTCGACATTCGCCAGCCGTTCCAGGTGGAGGTCGAGTACTGGGCGCTCGAGGCCGGTACCCGTCCGACGGTCTCGATCCATTTCGTCAACGAGGAGGGCGTGTGCCTTCTCGTCAGTAATGACTTCAACAACCGGCAGTGGTGGCACGCGCCGAGGTCGCCCGGTCTTGTTCGCGCCATCTGCGAGGTTCCCGGCAACTTTCTCGCGGAGGGACAAATCTTCATCGTCGTCGCCGTCTGCAGCTACAACCCCGACATCGTCCATCTGCTCGAGCGCGATGTGGTGTCGTTTCAGATCGTGGATCGCAGCGAAGGCGACGGCGTCCGCGGCGACTACGGCGGCGTCTGGCCCGGGGTCGTGCGGCCGATGCTCGACTGGCGCATCGAACAGCCTTCGCCGGAGCCGGAGCCGGAGCCGGCCACGGTCGGCCCAGGCCGTTAAAAGGGGTACGGCCCCTTTTTCCTGAGACAGTCAAAAGGGGCCGTACCCCTTTTTGAACGCCGCTCCAGATCAATGCACCAATATACCGACGACCCTCGCCGCACTGCGGACGCGCACTATCTCGGCCGCGATCCGATGGCCGGTGTCTCCTCCTCAATCCTCGAGTTCGTGAAGACTCGTGCCGGCCGCCAGGTCGTGGATCTCGGATGCGGGACCGGCGGCTATGCGGCGAGTCTTCAGCGCGCAGGATTCGAGGTGACGGCCCTCGACCAAAACGCCGCGCACGTCGCCGTCACGGCGAGCCTCGGCGTGCCCGCCCGCACGGTTGACGGCCCCATGCCGTTCGCGGACCGCAGCGTCGACACGGTGATCATGATCGAAGTGCTCGAGCACGTGCCCGACGAGGCGATCGACGCGTTGCTCGCGGATGTCCGGCGGGTGGTGCGGACGAACCTGCTGCTGACCGTTCCTGATTGCGGCGATGTGGCCAGATTGCAGGGCGCCGGTGTCACGTGCGAACATTTTCTCGCGGCCGATCATGTCCAGTTCTTCACCGCCCGCTCGTTGAGCGCGCTGCTCGGCAGATTCTTTCCGAAGGTGGAAATCGTTCGCGGGGATCCGATGCAGCCGCATCTGTTGCTGCCGCCGCCGGTCCGCCGGCCAATCTCGGCGCTCTATCGCGCGGGGCTCCTCCGGCCGTCGTTGTACGCGCGGCTTTTCGCGGAGGCGCGGGTCGATGGGTGACGTCGCCGTCATCGTGCCCAACTGGAACGGCGGCCGCCTCGCCGTCGACAGCGTCGGATCGTTCATCGCCCAGACCATCGAGCTCGACGTGTGGGTGATCGACAACGGATCCACCGACGGATCGTGCGAGGCGATCGCCCGCGCCTACCCGCAGGCGAGGATCATTCGCAACGCTCGAAATCGCGGTTACGCGCCCGCAGTCAACCAGGGACTGGCCGCCGCGGGGCCGAAGCGCTACGTGGTGTTTGCCAACAACGACATCATCCTGAGGGATCGCGCCTCGCTCGCGCGCGTCGTGACGTACATGGATGCCCATCCGGACGTGCACGGCGTCTGCGGCCGTTATCAATATCCCGACGGCAGATTCCAGCGGTTCTACACGCAGTTGCCGACCGAGTTCGACATGATCGTGAGCTGGGGCGTCGGCCGGCATCTGCACCCGCTGCTGCAGACGCCGCGTTCGCGCGAGTACTACCTGGTCGATCGGGATTTCGATCGGCCAATGACGCTCGAACAACCGGCATTCTCCTGCGTGCTGATGCGCGGCGACGCCGTCCGGCAGGTCGGGCTGCTCGACGAGCAGTTCACGATCTTCTTCAACGATGTCGACTACTGCTGGCGATGGCGGCAGCACGGGTTGACGTGGCACTACCTGCCCGACTGGCGGATTGTGCACGATCAGAGCTCGGCCACGCGGCGGCTGCCGATGCTCAGCGCCGAACTGGCGGGGAGCGCGGTGCGTTTCGCGAACAAGTCTTTCACGGGCGCGAGCCGCTGGCGGATTCGCGCCGCCATCGTGCTCGAAGCCGCGTGGCGGAAGCTTCGGCATCGCGACTTTCCCGCGTCTCTCACGAGTATCTGGCGCGGCGACCTCTTTCATGTGGACCTAGGGACGGCGCCGGCCGCGACGGCCGTCTCCGATTCGCGGTGATCTGGCATCTCCTGACGGGCGAATATCCACCCCAGCGCGGCGGCGTCAGCGATTACAGCCGGACGCTGGCAGCCGGGCTGGCCGACGCCGGCGATTCGGTCGAAGTCTGGGCGCCACCGTGCCGCGGCTCCGATGGATCGGAGTCCCGGCACGAGGGGGTCACGGTTCACCGGCTGCCGGATCGTTTTGGTCCGTTGTCTCTGGTGGTTCTGACACGCGCGCTCGGCCGGCTGCCGGCGCCGCATCGCATTCTCGTCCAATATGTGCCTCACGCGTTCGGCTGGAAGGGCGCCAACCTCCCGTTCTGTCTCTGGCTCCGATCGCGGCGCCACGATTCGATCTGGGTGATGTTTCACGAAGTGCTGTTTCTGGCTGAGGACGATCGAAGCATGTCGCGGCACGCGCTCGCTGCGGTCACCCGGTTAATGGCCACGCTGGTCGCCAGCGCCGCCGACCGAGCCTTCATCTCCATTCCCGGATGGCGGGCGATTCTCGAGCCGCTGCTCCCGCCGGGCACGAGCCTGACGTGGATGCCCGTTCCGAGCGCGATTCCGGTCGTCGAAGATCCGGCTGCGACCGCCGCGATTCGCGCGCGGTACGGCGCGGGCCATCCGCTCGTCGGCCACTTCGGCACGTACGGCGGCGCCGTGGGCACCATGCTCGAGGAGACGCTTCGGTTGCTGGCCGTGATGTCGGATTGTCACGTGCTGCTTCTCGGGGAGCGCAGTGACGCCGCCTGCCGCGCATTGACGTCGGCGCATCCGTCGCTTGCCGGCAGGATCTTTGCCACCGGACGGCTGACCGCACGCGCCATCTCTCATCACGTCGCCGCGTGCGACGTCATGCTGCAGCCGTATCCGGACGGAATCAGCAGCCGCCGCACCAGCGCGATGGTGGCGCTTGCGCACGGCCGTCCTGTCGTGACCACGACCGGATGGCTGACCGAACCCATGTGGGCGGACGCGGGTGCGGCGGTGCTCGCCCCGGTCGACGATCCGCACGCGCTCGCGGCGGCGGCGGCCTCCATCCTCTTCGACGTCAGCCGCCGCGAAGCGATCGGCCGGCGAGCCGCCGCGCTTTACGATGCACGCTTCCACGTTCGCCATTCAATCGCGGCATTGCGCTCAGAGGCGGTACGCCAGGCGGCCTCGTGACTGTGCCGATGCGCATCCTGCTTGCGAACGACGGGTTCGGCGATGCGGGCGGCGTCCAGAGCTACCTCGATGCCGTGGCCGGCGGGCTTCGGTCCCGGGGACACACGCTCGCGATCCTGCACCGCGACCGAACGCCGGCCCCGTTCGCGGCCGCGGCGACGCGAGACCTTCCGCAGTTCAGCATCGCCGTGGAGGGGATCGAACCGACGCTGGACCGCGTCGCCCGCTGGGCGCCAGATCTTTGCTTCTCCCACAACATGAACGTGCTCGCGCTCGACCGCGCATTGATTGCGCGGTGGGCCGTCGTCAAGTTCATGCACGGCTATTTCGGAACCTGCATTGGCGGTCAAAAGCGCCATGGGTTTCCGATACCGCGGCCGTGCGACCGCCGGTTCGGCATCGCGTGTCTCGCGCTGTACGGACCGCGCCACTGCGGCGAGCTCAAGCCCGGATCATTCGTTCGGCATTACCGGTGGGCACGCGAGCAGCACAATCTGCTGCCGGGCTATCGCACGATTGTCGTCGCCAGCGAGCATATGAAGCGCGAGTTCGTCCGGAACGGCGTCGACTCCTCGCGGATCCAGGTCAACCCGCTGTTTCCAACACACAACGATCGGCCCGGACAGATGCCAGTCGTCACGAGTGGGATCCGCCTTCGGGCGGATTCTGGTCCGGCTAAAGCCGGACCCCGCGATCAGGGCGCTGCTGATCGGGACGCCCGCCTCGTGAACGATGGCGACTGGACCATCGCATTCGCCGGCCGGATGACAGTCCTGAAAGGCGGCGATCTCCTCGTGGACGCCATCGCCGAGGCGTCGGCTCGACTCGGCCGGGCGATTCGTCTGCTGCTCATCGGCGACGGTCCCCAGCGTGCCGCGTGGGAACAGCGCGCATCGGCACGCCGCGTGCCGTGCACCGCTGTGGGCTGGTTGAATGGCGACGAACGCTGGACTGTCCTCAGGCAGGCGACGCTCCTGGCGCTCCCGAGCAGCTGGCCCGAGCCATTCGGCCTCGTGGGCCTCGAAGCGGCGGCGCTCGGGATTCCCGCCGTCGCGTTCGATGTCGGCGGCGTGCGGGAGTGGCTTCGGCCGGGCATCAACGGCTACCTGGCCCCCGGTGATCCTCCTCGCGCGTCGGGGCTGGCCGACGTCATGGTCGAGGCGCTCAGCGATGTTGACGAGTTGAAAGCGATGGGTTCACGCGCAGTGCGCGTGGCGCGCGAGATGTCGCTCGAGCGTCATCTCGATCGTCTCGACGCGATCTTCGCCGCGGATCACGCAGCTTATGCGCATTCTGCTGGTCGGTGATTACGCGCCCGATGCGCGGCTTGGCTCGACGAAGGTCCTCGTCAAGCTGCAGGAGGAGTTTCGCGCGCTCGGCCACGTGTGCGATCTCGTACTCGCCGATGACCTCGGCGTACACCCCAAGAATGCGCATCTCCGCCGCGCCGTCGCACCCATCACCGCGCTGGCTGCGATTCGTCGCGCCTTTCACGCCAACGGCGCCTACGACGTCGTCGACGTCGCGAGCGCCGAGGGGCTGTGGATCGCCGCGGTCCGGCGAGCAGGCTGGCTTCCGCAGACGGCGGTTGTCGCCCGCTCGAATGGTCTCGAACATCTCGATTATCAGCGGATGCTCGACGATCACGATCACGGGCTGCTGCACAAACCGTGGTCGCGCCGGCTTCTCTATCCCGTCGTGCGGTTGTCGCAGGTGGCGGCCGCGGCACGCGTGGCGGATCGGCTCATTCTGTTGAACGAAACAGACCGCGAGTTCGCGCTCGGCCGGCGGTGGAAACCGGAGCAGCAAATCGACGTGATTCCTCACGGAATCTCGTCAGCGTTCCTCGCCGACGTGCCGCCGCGGAACGCGCCGCGAGGCCGCGGCATTCTCTTCTGCGGGAGCTGGGCAGCCGTCAAAGGCGTCACGTACCTCGCCGACGCATTCTCGACGATGGTGAGGAATGGTGGACGCACCAATCTGACGGTGCTCGGCGGCAGCGTCGATGACGACACGATCCGAACGGCATTCGCTCCTGAAGCGCGTCCGTTTGTCACGATCGCCGGCCGCGTACCGGAAGCCGAGGTCATGGCCGCGTACCGGACCCACGACGTCCTCGTGTGGCCGTCCACCTATGAGGGCTTCGGGATGGTGGTGATCGAAGCGATGAGCCAGCGTCTGCCGGTCGTTGCAACCCCTGTCGGCTGCGCGCGAACGCTCATCGAGGATGAGCACACGGGGCTGCTGGTGCCTCCCCGTGACCCGGTGGCCCTGGCCGCCGCGCTAACGCGGGCTCTCGGCGACTCGAGCTTGCGGACCCGGCTGGCAGATGCAGCCTTCGAGGTCGTGCGCGAGATGACGTGGACCCGTACCGCGCGGACCACGCTCGCTGTCTATGACAAAGCGCGTGCGAATGGCCATGGCTGAGCGAACCGGCCTTACGGTCGGTATCACGACACGAAACCGGCGGCAGTCGCTGCTCCGCTGTCTCGATTCGCTGACGACGCTCGGCGATCTCCTCACGGAGGTGATCATCGTCGACGACTCGAGCGATCAGCCCGTCGCCGACGCGCTGGGGGGCCTCGCCCCTTCGATAGCGGCCCTGACGCGGGTCGTGCGCCAGAGTGGATCGGAAGGCTACATCGTCGCGCGCAACACGATCATGCGGCTGGCGGTGAACGAGTACGTCCTGCTGATGGACGACGATGCGTATCTGATCGGCGCGAGCGGATTGACGGAGGCAGTCGCGCTCATGCATCAGAACGCGGAAGTGGCGGCGATCGGTTGCGCGCAGGCAGAAGCCGACGGCAGGCCGTGGCCGGCGACGATGCAGCCGGCTCCAGTGTCCTATCGATGCCGGGTGGCCTCGTTCATCGGCTTCGCACATCTGCTTCGCCGCCGGGCGTTCGCCGAGGTTGGGGGTTACCGCGAAGAGCTTCATTTCTACGGGGAAGAAAAGGGACTCTGCGCGCGGTTCTTGAGCGCAGGCTATCAGGTCGTGTATCTGCCCGACGTGCTCGTCGCGCACGTACCGGACCCCGCGGGCCGCAGCACATCGCGGTATCTCCGCTACGTGGTGCGCAACGACTGTCTCTTCGCTCTCTATCATTTGCCGACATTCGCCGCGTTCCTCAGTCTGCCCGTGCGCCTCTTCCGCTATTTCCTGATGAAGCGCACGTACCCGGTTCGCGATCCTGCCGGGTTTTTCTGGGTTGTTCTGAATCTGATCCTCGCGCTCCCTGACGTGGTCAGGACCCGAGACCCGATGACGTGGTCCGATCTCGCGGAGTGGCGCCGGCTGCGTCGTCAACCGCCGGCATGGCAGCCCAAGAACCGCGTCGGCCGCCCGTCGGCCACGTCAACCCGGATCACGGTAGGAATTACGACCAGAAACCGTCTGGTCTCGTTGACCAAGGCGCTCGCGTCGCTCACGCTCATCAGTGACATGTTGGCCTCGATCATCGTCGTCGACGATGCGAGCGAAGTACCCGTCGACAACACGGCCGCGCTGCCGTCGCACCTGGCGGAGATGCTGACGATCATCCGCCAGACGCAGCCTCGAGGCAACATTGCGGGCCGCAACGAGATCATGCGCGCTGCGGCGACAGAGTACGTGCTGCTGACCGATGACGATGCGTACCTTCTGGACGCGGAGACCATCCGTAAGGGCCTCGCGCTGATGGAGTGCGACACCGCGGTGGCGGCCGTCGGGTTTGCGATGGCTGCGCCTGATGGCGCTCTGTGGCCCAAGCATATGCAAGCGTCCCCATCGCCGCGTCCTTGCTTCATTCCGTCGTATATCGGCTTCGCGCACCTCATCCGCCGCTCGGCTTTCCTGGAGGTCGGCGGCTACCGCGGGGTGTACCGATTCCACGGGGAAGAGAAGGACTGCTGCCTTCGGCTGATGGACGCTGGCTACGACATCGTGTATCTGCCGGATCCGCCGGTCGTGCATCTGAACGACCCTACAGGACGAAACGTCAAGCGTTATCTTCGATATGTCATCCGAAACGACTGTCTCGGTGCGATGTTCAACCAGCCGATTCTTGTCGCACTCGTGACCGTGCCGATGCGTCTGGCGCGATACGGCCAGATGCGCAGGCTGGGCCGCGTGCGCGATCCGTGGGGGCTGTTCTGGATTATCGGCCAGCTGTTCGCGCACCTTCCAACGGTCGCGCGTCAGCGTCATCCGGTGAAATGGTCGACGCTCCGGCGATGGCGGGAACTGCGTCGAACCTCTCCGGTTTACGACCGCGCGGCGGCTCGCGTATGAGCCGGCGCCGTCGATTGCTGACGATCGGACACTCGTACTGCGTGGCGCTGAACCGGCGGCTGCCGAATGAGATTGCGCGCGCCGGGGACTGGGATGTCACAACCGTCGGTCCCGCGCGGTTTCGCGGCGACTTTGCGTGGCACACGCTCGAACCGGCAGCGGACGAACTGTGCGACCTCATTCCGGTACCCGTACGATTCGGCCGTCTGGTTCACGTAATGCTTTACGGACGTGCGCTGTGGTCACTGCTCGCCGAGCCCTGGGATCTGGTGCACTGCTGGGAAGAGCCTTACGTGGCTGCAGCCGCCCAGATTGCCCGGCGGGTGGCGCCGGATGTACCGCTGGTGCTGGCGACGTTCCAGAACATCGCGAAACGCTATCCGCCGCCGTTCAATTGGATCGAACAGTATTCGATGTCGCGCGCGAACGGCGTTATCGCGTTCGGCCAAACGGCGGCGGAAACGCTCGCGAGCGGCGATCGAGGACGGTGGGCGGACACGGGCCGCCGACTGATTGCCGTCATTCCCCCGGGGGTCGATCTGATGCAGTTCAGGCCTGACGCGGCACGCCGCGCCGCCACGCTGTCCAGTCTCGGCTGGTCCGAGGGGGTTCCCGTTGTCGGCTTTCTCGGCCGCCTGGTTCCTGAAAAGGGGATTGAGCTGCTGACCACGGCTCTGGATCGGATAACCACGCCGTGGCGCGCGCTGATCGTCGGGTCCGGACCGCTCGAAAACATGGTCTCGGCATGGGCCGATCGTCACCCGACACGAGTGCGTCTGATCACGACCGTACAACATGACGAAGTCCCCGCATATCTGAATGCCATGGACGTGCTGTGCGCGCCAAGTCAGACGACGCCTGTCTGGCGCGAGCAGTTCGGACGCATGCTGATCGAGGCCTTCGCGTCAGGTGTCGCGGTCGTTGCCTCGACGAGCGGGGAGATTCCGTACGTGGTCGGCGACGCCGGCGTGCTCGTCCCGGAGGATGGTGTCGACGCCGCGTCGCGGTGGCAGCAGGCGATCGAAATGCTGACGACGGGAAGGGCGCGACGCTGCGAGCTCGCGCATCGCGGCCGGCAGCGGGCGGAGGCCGTTTACGGATGGCCGATGATCGCCCGGCAGCATCTCGAATTCTTCGAGCGCGTCATCGCGCGCCGCCCCTCATGAAAGCGCTGCGCCTCGCTCTGTGCGCCGACTTTCCAGAGGAGCAGTGGCCGAGTATGGATCGCGTGGCGAACGAGCTCGTCGCGAATCTTCGACGGCACCACTCCGGGGAAATCGATCTCACCCCGGTATGCCCGCCGTTCACCCGGCGCGCGACGCGCATTGTGCGCTCGGGTGCCGCATTCACGGTCGATCGGGCACTCAACCGGTGGTGGGACTATCCGCGCGTGGTCGAGTCGATCGCTTCCGACTACGACGTGTTTCACATCATCGATCACAGCTATGCCCAGCTCGTCCACCATCTGCCCCCCGATCGAGCCGTGGTCACATGCCACGATCTCGACACTTTCCGCTCGGTGCTGAGGCCGGCCGACGAGCCGCGATCGGTGTTTTTCCGCAGGGCGACGCGCCGGATTCTGACCGGCCTCCAGCGGGCCGCGTGGATTACGTGCGACAGCACGGCGGTTCGCGACGAGCTGCTCGGTTTCGGTATCGTTTCACCCGAGCGCGTCGGCGTGGTGCCGGTCGGAGTGGGTGAGGGCTTCTCGGCAGTCGCAGACCCGTCGGCGGACAGCGCCGCCGCACGTCTGGCGGGGTCCCCGGCTGGCGCGATCGAGCTGCTCCACGTCGGCAGCACGATTCCACGAAAGCGAATCGACTCGTTGCTGGCGATTTGCGCAGCCCTCGTGCCGCGCATACCCGACCTGCATCTGGTGCGTGTTGGAGGGGCGTTCACTGTCGGCCAGCACCGGACGGCAGACGAGCTCGGCCTGACCGATCGCATCTCGGTCGTCGGGTTTCTCGACGAACGCACACTCGCGGCGATGTACCGCCGGGCGGCGCTCGTCCTTCAGCCGTCGGAACGCGAAGGCTTCGGCCTTCCGCTGCTCGAAGCCATGGCGTGCGGCACGCCGGTCGTCGTCAGCGATCTTCCGGTTCTGAGAGAGGTCGGGGGCACCGCCGTTGAGTACTGCGCCGTTGCCGATACGGACAGCTGGGTCCGCACCGTCACCGCGCTCATCGATGAACGCCGGCGGGATCCAGTGCGCTGGGCCGCGCGGCAGGCCGTAGGTCGCGCGCGCGCCGGCTGCTTTTCCTGGTCGCAGTTTGCGGACCGCCTGGCGAACATTTACGCGGCGGTCGCATCTGTCAACTCTGAAGTTTCAACCGTCGGCATGGCCGATCGAAGACTTCAGAACTTCAGTTGAGAGTTGAGAGTTCAAGGTTGAGAGGAAAAAGTTGAGCGTGGGTGTGCGGCCTACGGTCCTGCACGCCGCGAAGTTGTATCCGCCAGCGGGCGGCGGCATGGAGACGGTGCTCCGTGATCTGTGCGACGGGACGGCAGAGGACTGGAACGTCCGGGTGGTGGCGGCCAACGATCGGAACGAGACCGTGCGGGAGCGGTGCGGCGCGGTCGACGTCGTGCGGGTTGCCGCGCTCGGCCAGGCCGCCTCCGTCGCCGTCTGTCCGATGTTCCCGCTCGAACTGTGGCGCCGCCGCGCGGATTGCGTCGTGTTGCACGAGCCGAATCCGATTGCCGGGACGGCCCTCTTCCTTCGCACCCCGGCGCCCCGGCTCGTGATTTGGCACCACAGCGATCTCGTACGACCGTGGTGGGCGCCGCCGACCTATGGTCGCGTCGTGCAGCAATCGCTCTACCGGCGCGCCGACTGCGTCATCGTTTCCAGTCCGGCTCTCGCCGCCGGCTCCGCGCTGGTCGGGCACGCGAGGCGCGTGGCCGTGATTCCCTTCGGGGTGACGCTCGAGCGCTACGACCAGGTGGATCCAACCACCCAATTGAAGGCGGATCGCGTGATGGCCGCGGTCCCGGGACCGCGCATCCTGTTCGTCGGACGCCTTGTGTATTACAAGGGACTCGAGGTGCTGCTCGACGCCATGGGCCGCTGCCGCGGTTCTCTCGTGATCGTCGGGGGAGGTCCGCTCGAGGGAGCACTGCGTGCGCTCGTGACGGAGAAAGGGCTTGCCGAACGCGTGCTGTTCGCGGGCCGCGTGTCCGACGCCGATCTCCCGGCCTTCTACAAGGCGTGCGATGTGTTCGTTCTTCCGTCGATCGCCCGCACCGAGGCCTTCGGCGTCGTCCAGATCGAGGCCATGGCGGCGGGAGCGCCGATTGTCAGCACCAACCTTCCGACCGGAGTGCCTTGGGTGAATCAGGACGGCGTCAGCGGCCTCGTCGTGCCACCAGGAGATTCCACGGCCCTCGCCGATGCACTGCAGCGGCTGCTCGACGATGGGCCGCTCAGACGGCGTCTGGGTGAAGGCGCGCGGCGCCGCGCGGAGGCGATGTTTTCGCGCGAGCGGATGGTGGCCACGTTCAAGAATCTGATCGAGACCGTGATTCTGGAGCCCGAACTGCTCGACGAGCGGCTCACGCACGAGGCGATCGTATGAGCCGCGTCGCGAAGCGGGTCCTTGACGTCGGGCTGTCCGGGTTCGGCGTGCTGATCTCGGCGCCCCTCTGGGCGCTGATCGCGGCGGCGATCAGGCTCGACACGCGGGGACCGGTGTTTTACGGGCAGGCACGCGTCGGCGAAGGCGGATGTATCTTCCGTGTGCTGAAATTCCGCTCGATGATTGTCGATGCCGAAAAAGATGTCGGCCCGATCGTCGCCACGGAAGGCGATATGCGGGTGACGCGCGTCGGCCGCGTGCTTCGCGCGACGGCGATGGACGAGCTGCCGCAGCTCTGGAACATCTTTCGCGGTGACATGAGCTTCGTGGGTCCCCGCGCGCTGCGGCCGGAAGAAATCGACGTCGATACCGCCGG
>Ga0310810_10009028_pt1 | contig 11524 bp, 10 predicted proteins | sample NCmetagenome_FD_207641 | JGI IMG/M metagenome (GOLD analysis project Ga0310810, IMG submission 207641) | Soil microbial communities from experimental microcosm in Duke University, North Carolina, United States - NC | ecosystem: Engineered > Artificial ecosystem > Soil microcosm > Unclassified ... | reverse complement strand
TGACGGCGAGACCCGTGGCGACGCCGGGAACCGACGTGCGAGCCGCCGCCTCCTGGAAGAACTTCGACCGGCCGAGCGCGTCGCGGACCGCCGCAGCGTCGATCACGATCGGCCGCGGACGATCGGCGGCGGCGACGTGCGTCGCCGTCTTGCGGAGTACGGTTCCAAGCTCGCGTTCCAGCTGACGGACGCCGGCCTCGCGCGTGTAATCCGTCACGACGAGGTGCAGCGCGTCGTCGCTGGTCGCCACGTCGTCGAGCGTCAGGCCGTTGCGCTCCACCTGGCGCGGCCAGAGGTAGCCGCGCGCGATCGCGACCTTCTCGTCGGTCGTATAGCCGTCGAACCGGATGACTTCCATCCGGTCCAGCAGGGGAGCCGGAATCGTGTCGGTTACGTTCGCCGTCGCGATGAACAGCACGTGCGAGAGATCGAGCTCCACGTCCAGATAGTGATCCTGGAAGGCGTGGTTCTGCGCCGGGTCCAGCACCTCGAGCAGCGCCGCGGACGGGTCGCCGCGCCAATCGGCGCCCAGCTTGTCGACCTCGTCGAGCAGGATCACCGGATTCATCGTGCCGGCGTCGCGGAGCGCGCGGACCAGACGACCGGGGAGCGCGCCGATGTACGTCCGGCGATGGCCGCGGATTTCCGCCTCGTCGCGGACGCCGCCGAGCGACATGCGCACGAACTGGCGCCCCGTGGCGCGCGCGATCGATTCGCCGATCGACGTCTTACCCGTTCCGGGCGGTCCGATCAGCGTCAGGATCGCGCCAGAGCGGCGGTCGTCGGTCAGGCCGCGGTCGGCGCGCAGCTTGCGGACGGCTAGGTACTCGGTCACGCGCTGCTTCACGTCCTCGAGGCCCGCATGGTCCTTGTCGAGCACTTCGCGGGCGTGCTGCGGATCGAGCCGCTCCTCCGAGCGTTTCGACCATGGCACGGCGAGCAGCCAGTCGAGATACGTGCGGATCACGGACGCTTCGGCGTTCGAGTCGCCCAGACGCTCGAAGCGCGCGAGCTCGCGCTCGGCCTGCTGCTGCACTTTTTCAGGCATGCCGGCGTCGGCGATCTTCTTCCGGTATTCGCCGGAGACCGACTCGTCGTCCTCGCCGAGCTCCTTGCGGATGGCGTCCATCTGGCGGCGGAGGAAGTACTCACGCTGTTGCTTCTGGGCGCCCGATTCGACGTCCTCGCGAATGCGCTTGCGGACGCGCAGCTCGGCGAGCCGTTCCTGCTGGAGCCTGACCGCGAGCTTCAGCCGCTCGACGACGTCGATCGTCTCGAGCAGCTCGACTTTCTGCTCGAAGTTCAAATCGGGTGAATAGCCGCCGGTATCCGCGAGCGCGCCGGGATCGGTGATCGACCGCACGAACGCGCTGATGCGGCCGTCATCGCCGCGCAACTCGAGAATCTCCTCGACGACGGCGCGGTATTCGCGCTCGATCTCGCGCGTCAGCTCCTTGGCGGGCGTGACGTCGGGCCGCTCGTCGACCTCGACGCGCAGCACGCCGTTCGGGTCTTCCTGCGCCGCGCCCGGGACACCGCGGTAGAGCGCGAGCAGCGAGACCGAACCGCGGCCGCTCTTCGGCATCCGGTCGGCCACCTCGGCCACGACGCCGACCTTGGCGTAATCGCCGTTCTGCCGCGGAACGAGGAGGACCTTCGCGTCGCCGACGAGCTTCGCCGGCAGCGATACCGGCATGCCCGGAAACACAACGGCATCGTCTACTGGAACCAGCCTGAGGGTTGCCATGAGCCATAGGTTACGCCGATTAGTTGATGATGTCAAATATGAATGGAATCAACTATACTGGCATCGATGACGGCTGCGAGATTCACCTGCGACGCGTGGCAGCTCCTCGTCCGGTTTTTCTTCGTGCACCGCGCGCACCTGCCGACGCTCAGCGCGGAGCTCGAGCTCTCGCCCGCGCAGTGCCACGTGCTCCATCTGATCGAGCCCGGACGCGGCGTGCCGATGGGCCTGGTCGCGGAGACCCTCGCCTGCGACGCCTCCAACGTGACCGGCCTCGTCGATCGCCTCGAGTCGCGCGGACTCGTACGCCGCCGACCGTCGGACGGGGATCGCCGCGTGAAGGTGCTGGATTTGACGCCGGCCGGGTGCCGCCTCCGCTCGGCGCTCCTCGAACGGATGGCCGTGCCTCCCGACATCCTCGGCCGGCTGTCGGAGCGCGATCAGCGCACGTTGATTCGGATTCTGCGCCGCCTGCTCGATTAGCGCCCGGGCGCCGCGATGCTGGCGAAGACGTTGCCGTGCTGGTCGCAGCGAATGGTGAGCCGCCCGCCTTTGATTCCCATTTCGGCGAATTCGAAGACAATGCTGTCGCCTTCACTCCGAATGGCCGGCATCGGACCGGGCTGTTGATCCACGGAGTGCGGCTTCGACATGCCCGAACGCTTTGCAAATCGCCGGCCAGATGCCGGACTCATCCGCCGAGCACCGGCCCGAACATCACGCCAAGCGCTATCGCCACGCCTCCGGCGAGCAGGAGGCCGACCGCGCACACCGCAATGGCGCGGCCCGTCGACGTGAAGTCGAGCGCCTGACGCACGGCGACGACGCTCGCCGCGACGGTCCAGCAGATGGCGATCGCGAACACCGGCGTCTTCAACTCCGGAATGACGGCGAGTACCTGAATGAATCCCGGAGTCGCCGCGAAGCCAAGCGTCCGCAGCAGCTCGCCGGGGTCGACGCGGGTATCGGGCGTCGGCAGCAGGCGGGAGCCGATCTCGAACGTGAGCAGCGCCCATGTCGCCCAGGCCAGGAGCGCGATGACGCTCGTCGTAGCAAAGAACGCCAACGTCGCGGCGCCGCCGTGCATTCCCTCGGCGCCGATCGCGGCCGCCACGCTCGCACCGACGACCACTGCGAGCGCCTGCGGCGTGGCGGATGGATCGGCTTCGACCTCCTCGTAGGTCGCCCGATCGAGCATGGCGGCGCCGATGAGTCGGTGCAGAAACGCCGGGGTTAGGGTGGTCGGTGCCATCGTCCACCTCCGATCCAGGTGAGCAGCACGGGGCATGCCAGGGATTCTGCCGGTTTGGCGGCGGTCGTATTGCAAGGATGGGGCGGTTCCTGGTCGTCCTGTTGTCAATCCTTTCCGTTGCGGATGCCGCGGGCGCGCAGTCGATCGATTGGTGGGCCGCCGCCGGCGGCGCGATCAACGGAGGCGCCGGTACGCTGACCTCGTCCTACTCGCCGCCGCTGTTACTCGACGGCGAGTTCGCCAGTCACGGCGCGCAGTCGCTGAATGCCGACACGAGCCTCGGGATCGCCTTTGCCGGCGGCGTCGACGTATTCGTCACGCCGCGTGCCGGCTTCCGAATCATGCTCGATCGGGCGAGTTACGGCGTGACCGGCACGAATGGACCGTACGTCTTCGCACTCGACTTCACGACGCATCAGCCCCCTGACGATCGTCCGCAAGCGATTGCCATCCGGCAGACCGTGCCGCGTCCGGATACGGCCGGATCGCTGACGCAGCTTGCGATCGCCTTCGACGCGATCGTTCGAATCGGCGCCACGAATCGCGTAAACGTGACACTGTCCGGAGGTCCGCATGTTTCCCGGCTGAGCGGGACGCTCCGTCCGCTGGCGTACACGGCATGGGAGTTGGGCGGCCACGCCACGCTTTTCGAGGACGACTACGAGCTGGCTGTGCGCCTGGCGCCGTCGTACGGGGTTGGCTTCAACGCCGGCGCGGAGCTGAATACGCCGGTGACGCGTCGCGTGGGATTTGTGGCGGCGCTTCGGTACTTCCGTCGCGGCGGTGCTACGACATCGGGCACGCCGAGCGCAATTCTCAATGCCGATCGGCTGTTCTTCGCGCAGCCGTTGGATGAGGTCGTCCTGCGGATTGGTGCGCTGCCGGTGTCCGCGTCGGTTTCCGGAGCGCGCGTCGTCGCCGGGCTCAAGGTGATTCGGTAGCTGGCAGCCTGGTTGCACGCGCACCCGGGATCTGAGAGCCGTCAACTCGACCAGAAGGAGGGCCGCATGGAACTTCGTGACAAGTACGCCACGGCGATTCAAACAGCCAAGAGCCTCCACATGCAGGGCGCTGCCGAAGAGCGCGACGGGAAGCTGTACTTCCACGGCACGGTGAATTCGCAGGACGAGGTCAACAAGATCTGGGACGCGATCAAGACCGTCCCCGACTGGCGCACTGACATCGTCGGTGACATCAAAGCGACCGGCGCCGCCGGGGCGACCGGTGCGCCGGCCGGACAGACCTACACCGTCAAGTCCGGAGATACCTTGAGCAAGATCGCGAAGGAGATGCTCGGCGACGCGAACGCCTACATGGAGATTTTCAACGCCAACAAGGATCAGCTCCATGATCCCGACAAGATCAAACCCGGCCAGGTTTTGACGATTCCGCAGCACGTCCGGCGATAACGTCCGGTTCAGCTCCGTCCATCTCCGTGGCAGTGCCGTTGCACGAGCGGCATGTCGGCCTATGCTCGCGAACTTCGACATTCCACTGTCGTGGCCGGAGCTGATCAAGCGCACCGTCAAGGAAACGATGAGCGACGACGCGCAGGGCCTCGCGTCGCAGCTGGCGTATTACTTCTTCCTCGCGCTGTTTCCCGCGCTGCTGTGCCTGCTGGCCATCGCCAGTTTCTTTCCGCTCCAGAGCTTCGCTGACGACGTCGTCCGTCTGCTCGGGCCGTTCGCGCCGCGCGAGGTGCTCGACATCATCCAGCAGGAGATGGTCAAGATTTCGGAGGGCAAGAACGGTGGGCTGCTGACGATCGGCCTCGTCGGCGCGATCTGGAGCAGCTCGTCGGCAATGGTGTCGGTGATTGGCGCGATGAACCGCGCCTACGGGATCGACGAAGGGCGCGCGTGGTGGAGGATTCGCCTGACCGCCATCGCGCTGACGTTGTCGCTCTCGGTGTTGATCGTTGCCGCCTTTGCGCTCATCGTGGCGGGCCCCCAGGCGGCCGACTGGCTCGGCCGACATTTCCTGTTCGGTCATGCGTTCATCTGGACCTGGAAGATCGGTCAGTGGCCGCTCGCGTTCATGCTCGTCGTCGTCGGTATCGGGATGATCTACTACTTTGCGCCCGACGCCGAGCAGCGGTGGGTGTGGATCACTCCGGGTGCGTGCACGGCCGCCGTCCTCTGGCTGCTCGGGTCGCTGGCGTTCCGCTTCTACACCGTCAACTTCGGGAACTACGAAGCGACCTACGGCGCCATCGGCGGCATGATCCTGCTGCTCTTGTGGTTCTGGCTGTCGGGGCTCGTCATCGTCGTCGGCGCGGAGATGAACGCGGAGATCGAGCGCGCGTCGCCATGGGCGAAAGCACCCGGTGAAAAGGTACCAGGCGAGAAGAAGAAGATCGGCGTCGCCGCCGCGGAAGCGTTCCGGAAGGGCGGCGCCCCGCCTGCCGCTCGGCCCGCGTTCAACGGTCCGCCGTCCTTCGGCGATCGCGTTCACGCCTATATTGCCGCGATGGCGCGCTGGCGGAGCCGCACGTAGCAACGGACCCGGGCACACCGCAACTCCGTCTAAGATCCCCATATGTCCAATCTGCTTCGGGATTTGAGGCACGGGGCCCGCCTTGTCACCAAAAGCCCGGGCTTCACGATGGCGGCAGTGCTGTCGCTCGCGCTCGGCATCGGCGCGAACACCACCATTTTCACGCTGATCAACGCCGTCCTCCTGCATCCGCTGCCCGTCGACGACCCGGCCGAACTCGTCAGCGTGTGGACGACCGACGAGCGCAACCAGGCGGGAGCGCTCGGCTTCCTGCAGGTCTCGCCGATGAATTACAAGGACCTGCGCGACAAGAACGACGTCTTTTCCGGACTCGCCGCGCACACAGGACTTCCGCTCAACATCACGGGCGGCACCGGTGAGCCACAGCAGGTCTTCGGAGAAATCGTCACGGGAAACTACTTCAACGTCATCGGTGCGCGGCCGCTCGTCGGCCGCACGTTCGTGCCCGACGAGGATCGAACGCCGGGGGCCAAGCTCGTGGCCGTCCTCGGCTACGGCGAGTGGCAGACGCGGTTCGGCGGCGACGCGTCGATCGTCGGCCGCACGATTTCCCTCAACGGACAACAGTTCACCGTGGTCGGCGTGATGCCCAAAGGCTTCAAGGGCACGAACGCGATTGGCGCTCCGGCGCTGTGGGTCCCGTACATGACCTATCAGCAGACGGTGAACGGCTTCTTCCTCGAGCTCATTACGCCCGACCAGCGGCGCGGGCTGGTGTTCAACGTCACTGGACGGCTCAAGCCCGGCGTGACGGTGAAGCAGGCCGAAGCGAACTTGAAGACCATCGCGAAACAGCTGGAGCAGGAGTATCCGAACGAGAACAAGGGCCGCAACGTCACGCTCGTGCCGCTCGCGCAGGCGACGATCAATCCGGGATTCCGGGGCAACCTGGTCGCGGCGGGCGGGCTGCTGATGACGATTGTCGCGCTCGTGCTGCTCATCGCGTGCGCGAACGTGGCGAATCTTCTTCTGGCGCGGGCGCAGTCGCGGCAGCGCGAAATCGCGCTGCGGCTCTCGCTGGGTGCGAGCCGCGCCCAGTTGATCCGGCAGCTGCTCACCGAAGGCACGCTGCTCGCGATGTTGGGCGGCGTAGCCGGATTGGTCCTGGCGTACTGGGCGCAGGGACTCCTCTGGTCGTTCCGGCCGCCGTTCCTGCAGGCCGACGCCATCGACATTCAGCCCGACATACGCGTGCTGCTGTTCACGTTGGGCGTCGCGCTCGCGACCGGTGTTCTGTTCGGCCTCGCGCCGGCGGTGCAGGCGTCGCGCCCGAATCTCGTGACCGAGCTCAAGGAAAACCCGAGCGCGCCGGCCGGCTCGCGCCGGCCGTTCAGCCTGCGCAACGTGCTGGTGGCCACGCAGATTGCGCTCTCGCTCGTCGCGCTCATCGGCGCCGGGTTGTTCCTGCGCAGCCTCCGCAATGCGCAGCAGATCCGGCCCGGGTTCGAGATGGACCATCTCGCCGTGATGTCGCTCGACCTCGGCGCGCAGGGTTACACCGAGGAACGCGGCAAGCAGTTCCAGCAGCAGGTGCTGGAGAAGGCGGCGTCGGTGCCGGGCGTGCAGAGCGCGACGTTGTCGAGCACGGTGCCGCTGTTCAACGGTGGTTTCGCCCGCACGGTGTTCCTCGAAGGGCAGGACACCTCCGATCGCCGATCCGGCCGCCTCGTGCAGATCAGCGTCGTCAGCGCGCATTACCTCGACACGGTCGGGATTCCAGTGATGCGCGGACGCGCGTTGTCAGACGCCGATCAACCGAATACCCCGTCCGTCGTCGTCATCAACGAGACGATGGCGAAGCGGTTTTGGCCGAACGACGATGCGCTCGGCAAGCGGTTCAAGTTCTTCGGGCAGGACAACTTTCAGCAGGTCGTCGGCATCGCGAAGGACAGCAAGTACAACTTCATCGGCGAAGACCCGACGCCGTACATCTACCAGCCGATGACGCAGGTGTATCAGCCGCAGGTGTCGCTGTTCATCAAGGCGCCCAGTCCGCAGGCGGTGATCGGGACCGTGCGCGGCGAAGTGCAGCAGCTGAATCGGAATCTGCCGCTGACCGGGGTGTTCACGCTCACCGAGATCGTCGACCAGTCGCTGTGGGCGCCCCGCATGGGCGCGTGGCTGCTCGCGGTGTTCGCGGGGTTGTCGCTCGTCCTCGCCGTGATCGGCATTTACGGCGTGATGGCGTACGCGGTCAGCCAGCGCACGCGCGAGCTCGGCATCCGCATGGCGCTCGGCGCGAGCCGCGCGGACGTCGTACGCCTCGTCGTGCTCGATGGCCTGCGGCTGACCATCGCCGGCGTCGCGGTCGGCCTGGCCGTCTCGTTCGCGATTACGCGCCTCATCGTCGGGCTTTTGTTCGACGTGAGCCCGACAGACATCGTGACGTTCAGCGTCGTCCCGGCCGTGCTCGCAGTGGCCGCCCTCGGCGCGAGCTACCTGCCGGCGCTGCGGGCGACGCGAATCGATCCCCTGATCGCGCTGCGATACGAGTAGCCGCCGAAATTTTAGATTTCAGATTTCAGATTTCAGATTGATTTATCGATTTGTGGAGTTCACACTAGGGCGCCAACGGAACATGGCATCAAATCGCAAAATAAATCTGAAATCTGAAATCTGAAATGCGGAGGCACCCATGTCGCTCGATCGCCGTCAGTTTCTTCTGAGTGCCGCGGCGCTGGCGGCGTCGGCCAAGACCGCATTCCCGGCTGACGACGCCTCGCCGGGCATGCTGCCGGCGTCGGTGCGCGCCGACTTTCCGATCGCGTCCAACGTCACCTACCTGAACTCGGCGGCGATCCACCCGATGAGCGTTCCCGCGGGGCGCGCGCTGCAGGAGCACATCGACTTCCGCCTCAAAGGCGGCGGCGAGGGACGTCACGACTTCAGCGACGATCAGCAGAAGGACTTGAAGCGCCGGTTCGGCGCGCTCATCGGCGCCAGGCCGACCGAGATCGCCTTCATCCAGAACACCTCCGACGGCGAGAACATCGTCGTCATGGGCATGGACCTGCCGAAGCGCGGCGGCAACGTCGTGCTCGACGAGCTGCACTTCGAGACGTCGCTCTACATGTACAAGTCGATGGAAGCGAAGGGCGTGGAGCTCCGCGTCGTCAAGCACAAGAACTGGTCGATCGACATCGAGGACATGGCACGCGCGATCGATCGCAACACGCGGCTCGTGTCGATGGCGCTCGTCTCGAACGTGAATGGCTACCTGCATGACGCACGCGCGATCAGCGATCTCGCGCACTCCCGCGGCGCGTACGTCTTTGCCGACATGGTGCAGGCTGCGGGCGCCGTGCCGATCGACGTCAAAGCGCTCGGCATCGACTTCGCGTCCACCGCGACCTACAAGTGGCTGATGGGGGAGCGCGGCTTCGGTTTCCTGTATGTCCGCGAGGATCTGCAGGACGCGGTCGTGCCGACGACGAGGTACGGGCATCGGCAGATCGCGAATTTCGATCGCGTCGGCATCACGTGGGAGCCGCTGCCGGGCGCGGCGAAGTACGAGACGGGCACGTTCCCCAACTCGCTCGCGCTGTGCTCGCACACATCGCTGCAATACATCGAGAAGCTTGGGCTGGCGAACATCCGTGCCCACGCCCGGCAGCTCACCAATCGGCTGCAGAAGGAACTGCCGGCGATTGGATATCGGTCGGTGACGCCCGCGGGCAATGAGACGCCGATCGTGGCGTTCGAGCTGAAAGACGTGCCGGCCACGCAACAGAAGCTGAGGCAGGCGGGCGTGACGGCGACGATCATCGAGAGCGAGAAGCGCCTCCGGCTCGCCGTGTCGGTCTTCAACAACCACGAGGATATCGACCGGGTTGTCAAAGCGCTCTCGTAGTTCGGCGCTCTGGGTCATCCTCCTCCTCGTTTCGGCCGCGCACTTTGCGTACAGCGCCGGTCGTGTCGCCTGGATCACGCTGGGCGGCGACTTCCTGTCGGCATTTCCCGGACCGCTCGCGCTTCGCCTGGGCCAACTCTCGCCGGCGCTGCACCGCGACTGGGTAGAGCCCGCGCTCGGCAGCGGTCCCCGCGAGTGGCCGTACGGCCCGGTGCTGCAGATCGCCACGCTCCCGTTCGCCCTCGCGTCCTCGCAGATCCAGGCGATGCGGCTGATCCTGCTGGTGGACTACGCGCTCGTCGCGGCGACTACCGTGATGTGGCTCTGGCTGCTCCTGCCGCAGACGCGCGCGTTTGCGGTGAAGGCGGCCATCCTGTGCGTCTGGCTGAACTACTTTCCGCTCCTCGAGGCGGTGACTGGCCGCGAAATCGAGCTTCTCGAGCTGTTCCTGGTCACTGCGGCCATTGTCGCGCTCAGACGTGAGCGCGACGCGACGGCGGGCGTGGCGGTCGGCCTGGCGACGATGAGCAAGTTCCTGCCGGTCATCTTCATTCCGTATCTCTTCGTCAAGGGATTCCGGCGGGCGGGCTGGATCGCTGTCGCCGTTGCCGGTGTGCTGGCGCTCGCCGCTCAGCCGCTCCTCGGGTGGCAGAACTCGGTGACGTTCACGATTGCGCAGGGCGAAACGCTCGGCGGGGAGACGCCGACGTCGTACGCCAACCAGGCGCTCTCGAACGTGCTGTACAAGATGTTCACCGGATTCAATCCGCAGAATCCGCATCCTCCCACCTGGTATCCCGACGTGCTGCGGCCGATCGGCATCGCGCTCTCGTTCGCCGTCGCCGCCGCCGCGGCATGGTTCATTTACAAGTGGCGCCGCACGCGCTTGTTCGAGGTCGAGTGCGCGCTCCTGGCCATCGTCATGTGCCTTGTCGCCTCTCACGCGAACAACTACTACTTCGTGTTCGCGTTGCCGGCCCTGTCTATTGGGATTGCCGCCACGCGGAACGCGGCAGGGTTGGGCGGCGCGGCGAAGTTCGCGCTGGCGGCTGCGATCCTGCTCCTCGGGTTTATCGTACCGATGAAGGTGCTCGAACTGGTCACCGGCATTCAGGGAGTGCTGATCGCGCGGGCTCTTCAGGCCTGGTCGTTGCCGGCCTTCGGCGCGATTCTCGCCGCTGGGCTCATGGTCGAGGTCCACCGAACCACTCGCGAGCAGTCAGCGATAAAGCCATCTATTACAACGAGATAGCTTCAGCAGACTTGCGATTGGTCGCCGTCTGCGTTAATCTACGACCAAACAAGTCGGAGATTCATGATCGAGATCTCGGAAAACGCGGCCAACCAGATCCGCCGAATGCTCGCCAAACGGGCGGCGGGAGAAACGGCATTGCGCGTGGGCGTCAAGGCCGGCGGCTGCTCGGGGTTCGAGTACGTGTTCGGCTGGGAAGTCTCCCCGCGTCCAACGGACGTGGTGTTCGAAGCTGCCGGCGGCGCGAAGGTCTACGTAGACCCGCGGAGCCTGAGGCTCCTTGACGGGTCAGTGCTCGACTACGACACGAGCCTGTTGAGCAAGGGGTTCATTTTCAACAATCCGCATGCGACCGGCACGTGCGGCTGCGGCGCGTCCTTCAGCACGAAGGCGAGCGACCAATAGAGATATGACCACATCGACCGACGTCATCCAGGACCTCGCGAACCGCGAGTACAAGTACGGGTTCTTCACGGATATCGAGCAGGAAACCGTTCCGCGCGGGCTGAGCGAAGACATCGTCCGCCTGATCTCCGCGAAGAAGCAGGAGCCGGAGTGGCTGCTCGAATGGCGTCTGAAGGCGTACCGCACGTGGCTGACGATGACGGAGCCGACGTGGGCGAACATCACGTACGGCCCGATCGACTACCAGCAGATCATTTACTACTCGGCGCCCAAGAAGAAGGCGTCGCTCGCGAGCCTCGACGAGGTCGATCCGGAGATCAAGCGGACGTTTGATCGCCTCGGCATACCGCTCGAGGAGCAGAAGCTCCTGTCGGGCGTCGCCGTGGACGCCGTCTTCGACAGCGTGTCGGTGGCGACGACGTTCAAGGACAAGCTCGCGTCGATGGGCATCATCTTCGGCTCGTTCTCGGAGGCGGTACAGAACCATCCGGAGCTCGTCCG
>Ga0310810_10009027_pt1 | contig 11524 bp, 13 predicted proteins | sample NCmetagenome_FD_207641 | JGI IMG/M metagenome (GOLD analysis project Ga0310810, IMG submission 207641) | Soil microbial communities from experimental microcosm in Duke University, North Carolina, United States - NC | ecosystem: Engineered > Artificial ecosystem > Soil microcosm > Unclassified ... | reverse complement strand
GCCCGCGCCGCCGGTCGGATTCATCGTCGCCGGACCGCCGGTGGTCGAGCGCTTCTTCATCATCTTCTTCGAATTGGCCTTGGTCATCTTCATCTTCTTCATTTTCTTCTTCGACACCGCGCTGAAGTCCTGCGCGGTCGCGGCGGTCATGCCGGACTTGAGCGAGGCCTGCGCGCCGCAGGCCGAAGCGGCAGTCGCCGTCCCGGCGAGAAGCATGGTGGCGAGAGCAAGCACATGGGTCGTACGCATGGAGTGATCCTTTCCGCGCCGCGCCTTTTGCGCGGCGTCATGGTTGCCTGGTCGAGTTGCGCAACCCAACGCCGGCTGCGGAAACGCAGTTCCCGGAACTCGGCAGGCCACCGCCGGCAGCCTCAAATTATCTCGGGAACGAAGTCAGGGCCTTGTGCCCGCTTTGCAATCCGCCGCGGCGAGGCCTATATGCGGGGCAGAGTTCCATTCAAACCCCGCGCACCCTCGCGGGGTTTTCATTTCGATCAATTGAGGACAACCCCCATGGCCAAAAAGCCGGGAAGCAACAACAAGGGCGAATGGGCCTTCTTCGACGTCGTCTATGAGGACGGCTCGCAGCGATCCAACCGTCGCGTGCCGGCCGATCTGCTCGGCGGCCTCGAGAAGGACGAACCCGCGCGTGGCTACATCATCGAGCAGGATCGCGAGATCGCCGAGAAGTCGGGCCGCGCCCCGCTCGCCATCAAGAGCCTCGCCCGCACCGGAGCCAAGAAGAAATAGGGTGACGCGTTAGATGAGCCGCGCCTTCGTCAAGGAAACGGACGCAGAGTTGCCGCCGCCGCCGGAGCGGCCGGTCTCGGCACATCCTAATTTCGTGACGGCGCAGGGCCTCGCGGCGATCGAGGCCGAACTCGCGCGGCTGGATGCCGCGCATGCGGCTGCGGTGCGCGCCGGCGATCGCGAGGCGATCGCGCTCACGCAGCGCGACCAGCGCTACTGGACCGCGCGGCGCGCCTCGGCGCAGGTTGTCGCCGATCCGCCGGCCGACGGCCGCGTGCATTTCGGTTCGACAGTCACGCTCGAACGCGGCGATGGACGGCGTCAGACCTTCCGCATCGTCGGCGAAGACGAGGCCGATCCGGCGCAAGGCACCATTGCGCACGTGTCGCCGCTCGCCCGCGCGCTCACCGGCAAACAGGCCGGCGACGTCGTGCCGGCCGGCGACGGCGAAGCCGAGATCCTCACAATAGCCTGAGCACATTGCCCCGCCGGCGCGAGGCCCGCTATCATGGCGCGGTCATAAAGAACGTGGAGGACGCGCCCGATGCCCAAGGCCTACTGGATCACGGTCTATCGCGCCGTGAACGACCCCGACAAGCTCGCGGCCTACGCCAAGCTCGCCGCGCCCGCGACCAAGCCGTTCGGCGCGAAGTACCTCGCGCGCGGCACCGCGCAGGCTGCATACGAGCACGGGCAGAAGGAGCGTGTCGTCATCACCGAATTCCCCTCGCTTGCGCAGGCGATCGCCGCGCACGATTCGCCGGCCTACCAGGAAGCGGTGCGCGTGCTCGGCGACGGCGCCGTCCGCGACGTACGCATGATCGAGGCGGCGGAGTAGCGTCGGCGCTCGGCAAAAAGCCGAGGCCGAACAACGGAAGCGGCGGCACGCGCATACCAGTGCGCGTCGCGGCGAAAGTGAACCGCCGCTGAGTTCCCTGCGACACACTCCTGCGCTAATCTTGCGCAGGAGGACGACACATGCGCCTGCCCGCTTTTGCCTGCCTCGCCGCCCTCGCCTGCATCGTCATCGCCAGTCCACCCGCCGCCGCGCAGCAGCGCGACGTCGCCGGCAGCCGCGACTATCCCGGCATCGGACGCTTCGGCGGCAGCGTGATCACCGGCTATCAGGTAAAGGACTTCGACGCCGCGCGCATGCAGGCCGCCGCGTTCAAGGACGGCAAGGCGGAAAAACCGTTGAAGCTCGAAGGCCGCGTCACGCGCGTCGCCTATCGCACCGGCCCGGGCCCATCGATCCTGGAAGTGTCGCGCAATTTCGAGAACCAGCTCAAAGGCGCTGGCTTCGAGACCTTGCTCGCCTGCGACACCGATCAATGCGGCGGCATTCCGTTCAGCGAACAGATCGACGTCCTCCCCGTCCCGCAGATGTGGATCGACGGCTTCAATTTCCGCTACTTCGCCGCGCACAAGAAGAGCGACGGCGCGGACATCTATGCCAGCGTGGTCACCAGCAAGAATAATGACGACGTCACCACCGAGCTCGTCGTCGCCGTCGTCGGCGCGATGGAGAACAAGATGGTCGACGCCGCGGCGATGGCGAAGGGCCTCGGTGAGAAAGGGCACATCGCGCTCTACGGCATCTATTTCGACACCGACAAGGCGACGCTGAAAAAGGAAAGCGCGCCGACGCTCGCCGAGATGGCGAAGCTGCTCGGCGGTCAGCCGCAGATGCGCGTCTTCATCGTCGGTCACACCGACAGCCAGGGCGCCTACGAGCACAACATGACGCTGTCGCGCCAGCGGGCCGAAGCCGTGGCGGCGGCGCTTTCCGGCTCGTACCGGGTCGCCCGCGACCGGCTCTTCACTGCCGGCGTCGGCTATCTCGCACCGATCGGCTCGAATGCGACGGACGAAGGCCGCGCTCTCAATCGGCGCGTCGAGCTGGTGGTGCCGTAGCTGCCTCACGCAGACGTGTGAATTCGTGTCGTGCCGCGGCCATGGGGCCGGGCTATAGCGGAAGCGACCAGACACGGGGACAACGCCATGCTCAAAAGCCCTGCCCTGCTGCTTGCCGCGGCGCCTGCATTCCTGATCGCTTTCGCGCTGTCGGCGGCGCCGTTCCGCGCCAACGCCGAAACCGCCGTCGTCATTCCGCCGCCGGCGGCGGCCGGGGCTTCGGCGCAAAGCGCCGGACTCGAGACCGCGGTCGTCGCCGGCGGCTGCTTCTGGGGCGTCCAGGCGGTCTACCAGCACGTCAAGGGCGTCACCAACGCCGTCTCCGGTTATGCCGGCGGCACGCAGAAGGACGCGGACTACCAGACGGTGAGCTCGGGCCGCACCGGTCACGCCGAGAGCGTGAAGATCACCTTCGATCCGAAGCAAATCTCCTACGGCAAGATTTTGCAGATCTATTTCTCGGTCGCGCACAATCCGACCCAGCTCAACTACCAGGGTCCGGACCACGGCACTCAATATCGCTCGGAGATCTTCCCGCAGAGCGACGCGCAGGCGAGCGAGGCGAAAGCCTACATCGCCGAGCTCGACACGGCGCACGCCTTCAAGGCGCCGATCGTCACCAAGGTCGGCACGATGAAGGAAGCGTTCTTCCCGGCGGAGGGCTATCACCAGGATTACGCCTTCCGGAATCCGTACCAGCCCTACATCGCCTTCAACGACGCGCCCAAGGTGGCGAATTTGAAGAAGCTGTTCCCGGACGTCTGGCGCGACAAGCCGGTGCTGGTTGCCGAGGCGATGAAGGGCCAGTAACGCCCCCTACGGGTTGCCGCCAAGCTTTTCGGCGAACAGCACCAGCGCGCGGCGATAAAGCTCGGACGTGTTCCACTCGCGCATGACGTCGAAATTGGCGGTGCCCTGACGGTAGGGCTCGCCGGCGCGCCAGCCATTCGTCTTCAGGAGATTGGCGGTGGAGGCGAGCACGTCGGGCACGCTGTGGCGCAGGTCGACATGGCCGTTGCCGTCGAAGTCGACGCCGTACTTGATGTAGGACGACGGCAGGAATTGCGTCTGCCCGATCTCGCCGGCATAGGCGCCGACCATCTGGCCCGGTGGGAGGTCGCCTCGCTGGAGGATCTTGAGCGCGGAGATCAGCTCCTTCTGAAACAATTCGGTGCGGCGGCAGTCGTGCGCGAGCGTGGCGAGCGTGCGGATGACCGGCAGCTTGCCCATGTCGCCGCCGCCATTGTCGGTTTCCATCGTCCAGATCGCCATCAGCAATTCCTTCGGCACGCCGAAGCGCGCTTCGACGCGGCGGAGGAGTTCGGCGTGACGCTGCATCAATGTCGCCGCACGCTTGATGCGGGCGGGGCCGACACGGGTGGCGATGAATTTCTCGAAGTTGCCCTCGCGGCGGAAGGTCGCGGCCTGCCTGCGGTCGAATGCCATCACCTGCGGATCCTGGCTGAGGCCAGTGAACGCCGAGCTGATGACGCTTTGCGAGACGCCCTGCGCCTGCGCGTCGCGCGCCATCTGCCGCAGGAACCCATCGAAGGGGCCGCCGCACTGCGCGGCCGCGGCGGGGGCGGCGAGACCGAGGGAGAGAAGCAAAACCGCGAAGCTGCGCGAAAGCATCGAAAAGACCTCGTTGGTTCCCCCGAACCGGCGCGACCATGCCGCAAACGCAAGCCGGAAGGAAGACACGAGGTTCCGCCTCAAGCCGGCACCGCCTTCGCGAGATAGTCGATCGCGGCCGCGGCGCCGCCCTTGCCATGCGGCAGGCCGACCGCCGAAAGCGCCATCTCGACGACGCTGAGCGTGCCAAGCACCATCGGCGCATTGACGTGGCCCATATGGGCGATGCGGAAGCCCTTGCCCTCGAGATGGCCGAGCGCGCGGCCGAGCACGACGCCGCATTGCTCGGCGCAATATTTCACGAGCGCCTGCGAACCGGCGCCGTCGCGCGCCACCACCGCCGTCACCGTGTCGCAGCGCTCCGACGGCTCCGCAATGTTGAAGCCGATCGCCTGACCTTCGGCCCAGACGGCGACGGCGCGGCGCGTCGCCTCGGCCAGCAGCCGGTGGCGCTTGAACACGTTGTCGAGGCCTTCGGCCAGGATGAGATCGAACGCCGCGCGCATTGCGAACAGCAATTGCTCGGGCGGCGTGCCGCAATATTTGTGGTAGTGCACCTCGCCTTCGCGGAACGTCCAGTCCCAGTACGGCGTGCGCATGTTCGCCTTGGGGTGACGTTCGCGGGCGCGCGGCGACGCGGCGGTGAAGCCAAGCCCCGGCGGCGTCATCAGCCCTTTCTGCGAACCGGCCATGGCGACGTCGACGCCCCAGGCGTCCATCTCGAACGGCACGCAGCCGAGCGAGGCGACCGTGTCGACCATCAACAACGCGTCGTGGCCGGCGGCTCGCACCGTCTCGCCGATCGCCTTGATGTCGTTGACGACGCCGGACGCCGTGTCGATCTGCGCGACGAGGATCGCCTTGATCTCGCCCTCCGCATCGCTTTTCAGCCGCGCCTCGACCGCTTCGGGCCGCACCGCGCGGCGGAAGTCGCCCTTCAGTATCTCGACTTCGGCGCCGAGCATCTTCGCCGCCTCGCCCCAGCCAATGGCGAAGCGGCCGCTTTCGAGCACCAGCACCTTGTCGCCGCGCGAGAGCACGTTGGTGAGCGCGGCCTCCCACACGCCGTGGCCGTTGGCGGCGTAGATGTATGTGTTGCCGGCGGTGCGGAATATCTTTTTCAGGTCGGCAAGCAATCCGTCGGTGAGCGCGACCATCGGCCCGGCATAGATGTCGACCGCCGGCCTGTGCATGGCGGCGAGCACGGCGTCGGGAATGACGGTCGGGCCAGGGATGGCGAGGAATTCACGGCCGGCGGCAAGGGACATGGTTTCTAAGCTCGGTGTTGCGCGATTTCGCGCATGACTAGCACGTCCGGTGCAGGCGTCCGATCACGAATGTTCATGGCAGGTATCAATCACGGTGCGGCTCCTCACGCCGGCGGGATGGGCCGCGGCTTGCCGTTGTCGTCGATGGCGACGAAGGTGAAATTCGCCTCCGTGACCTTTTCGTGGATCTGCGTCTGGAAACGCCGGGCCCAGGCCTCGACCTGAATCACCATCGAGGTGCGGCCGATGCTCTCGACCGCCGTGTAGACCTCGAGCGTGTCGCCGACGCGCACCGGGCGGATGAACTTCATGGCGTCGAGCGCGATGGTGACGACGCGGCCGCGCGCGCGTTCGACGCCGGCGATGCCGCCGGCCTGGTCCATGCGCGAGAGCACCCAGCCGCCGAAGATGTCACCATTGGCGTTGGTGTCCGCCGGCATGGCGCTGATGCGCACGGTGAGCTGGCCGCGGGGATGGGTGTCGTCGGTCATGAGGTCTCCTTCATGTCGCGCATGGAAGCGCGGCGCCGCGGCGCAGGCAAGCACGTCTCGTCCGTCTCTTCCATGCCGAGCACGCGCTCGAGCAGGATGTCGAGCAGCTCCTCGCGCAGGCGCGTGGCGAGCCAGGCGTGCGTCGTCTCGATGTTGACGACCGGCGCGCGCGGGACCGCCGCACATTCCTTCATTGGCGCGATGCAGGCTTGCTGGCGGCGGCAGGGCCGCCACGGACACTTGCGCCAATGGCTGGTCACCTCGCTGGCGATGATCGGGAGGAGGCGCGACATCGCCTCGCGGATCACCTGGCCGTCGGTCGGTAGCGGCGGATTGTCATAAAGCGTAAGACGCTGGGCAGCGGCACGGTCGAAGTCCGTCATGGCGCGGGTCTCCAGGGATATGGGGGTTCGTTTCCGCGCGCCGGACGGCGCCGGACTTTGCGAGGCGCCCGTCCCGCCCTTAAGGGGCGAGAAGGGGTGGAGCGCCGGAAGGCGCTGTCTTGCCGCACGAGGCGGCGGCGCTGGCTAAGCGCCTCGCCTCCCGGCACTCCACCGCGGCGTCTTTTGACCCCGGGACCGTGCTTCCGAGCGGCGCGCGAGGCGGACGCCCGCCGGACGGCCTGGTGGGGCCGCCCCTTGGGCGTGGCCTTGTCGGGGCGGCTTTCGCCGCCCCTAGCGCCGCCTCGTCCAGCCATTCAAGGCAGCCCCTCATAGTGGGGGCGGACGGGCACCCAGGGCCCCCGAGCGCCGGTCTGACGGACCGGCCCGCGGGCGCCGCCCTCCCCCCGTTCGCTGCGTCACTGCAGAACGCCCCTCGCATGGGGGAGGTAGGCTGCATATAGGCCTATATGGGATTATGGTCAAGGAGTATTTTGCTAGGAAAAGAGAGGTGGTAGAACCGTCCCCCTGAGGAGCGAGCGAAGCGAGCCTCGAAGGGTCTCTGAGTCAGAGGTCCCTCGAGGCGCGCCTAAAGGCGCGCACCTCAGGACGACGGAATGGCTTACAGCCTCACCTACTCACCCTCGCCCAGCTTGCGCTTCACGCCCCATTCGACGAGCAGCCCAGCCAACTCTTCGGCCACGAAGAAGCGCGCGCTGTCGCGGTCGTAGCCTTGCGCCAGCAGCGCGTCGTAGTCGGTGAAGGTGTGCCGCGCATAGGCGACGAGCGAGAGCCACGCGGCGTTCTCCGGCGAGGCGACCTTCAGGCCCGGGCTGTCCATCGCGTGATCGACGGCAGCTTCGAACTCATGCGCCGGCAGATGCGGCGCGAGATGGCGCAGGGCGGATGCGACGGCGGAGCGGGTGGGCATCCAATCGATGCGCTACTCGGCGGCGACCTGCGTCAGTTCGCCCGCCTTCGCCATGCGATCGTGCAGCGCGATCGGATCGAGATCGAAACCGTTCGGCCAGGTGAGCGCACCAAGTTCGATGAAGACGCTTGCGAAGAACGCAGGTTCCTTCAGCGGGCGGACCATCTCTCCGTCGCGCGCGGCGGTCGCCGAGAAATCATGCACGCCAGCCGAGCCATCGGAAAATCCCACGCGCAGCTTGTAGCCCTCCAGATGCTTGACCGAGACGACGTCAATCATTGGCGGGGCCTGCGACCCGGAAGCAGCGGCCGTCGGTTTGGGCATGACGCCAGTTCTCCATCAATTCGGCCTGCCGCAGCAGCACCCAGGACTTTACCAAATTCGCCTGCGTGCGGGGAAGCGAGCCGCGGATGATTGCACCGTCACCGATCCGGACAAGCGCTTTGAATTCGCCGTAGAAGGCGTGCACATGCGGCGGATTGTGGTTTTCAAAGAACATCTGGATGACGATGCCGCTGAAGATCGCGATGGTAGGCATGCCCATTGCTATCATGGGTTGCGGTATCAAGGGAAGCGGTTGTGGTGGTCTGAAACGAAAACGGCGGGCCTTGGGCCCGCCGCGCAAATCACATCGATGTAGTTCACGCGCTCAGTCCGCCCCGATCCCGATCACGAACAGCGCCAGCCCCAGCCAGAACACCACGAAGCTGACGATGGCGAAGGCGACCGCCATCCGCGCCGATGCAGTCCCTTTAAAGGACGGCTGCGCGCGCACGGCTCAGTTGTCGAGGAACGACCTTAGCTTCCTTGACCGGCTCGGGTGCTTCAGCTTGCGCAGTGCCTTCGCCTCGATCTGGCGGATGCGTTCGCGCGTCACCGAGAACTGCTGGCCGACCTCTTCCAGCGTGTGGTCGGTGTTCATGCCGATGCCGAAGCGCATGCGCAGCACGCGCTCTTCGCGCGGCGTGAGCGAAGCCAGCACGCGCGTCGTCGTCTCGCGCAGGTTCGACTGGATCGCCGCATCGATCGGCAGGATCGCGTTCTTGTCCTCGATGAAATCGCCGAGGTGCGAGTCCTCCTCGTCACCGATCGGCGTCTCGAGCGAGAGCGGCTCCTTGGCGATCTTGAGGACCTTGCGCACCTTCTCGAGCGGCATGCCGAGCTTCTCGGCGAGCTCTTCCGGGGTCGGCTCGCGGCCGATCTCGTTGAGCATCTGCCGGCTCGTGCGCACGATCTTGTTGATCGTCTCGATCATGTGCACGGGAATGCGGATGGTGCGCGCCTGGTCGGCGATCGAGCGGGTGATCGCCTGCCGGATCCACCACGTGGCGTAGGTCGAGAACTTGTAGCCGCGGCGGTACTCGAACTTGTCGACCGCCTTCATCAGGCCGATGTTGCCTTCCTGGATCAAATCGAGGAACTGCAGGCCGCGGTTGGTGTACTTCTTGGCGATGGAGATGACGAGGCGCAGGTTGGCCTCGACCATTTCCTTCTTCGCCTGGCGGGCCTCGCGCTCGCCCTTCTGTACCATCTGCACGATCTTGCGGAATTCGCCGATCTCGACGCCGGTCTGCGCGGCGAGGTCGTGCACCATGCCGCGGATGTCCTTGATCTTGTCCTTCTCGTTGCCGACGAAGCCCTTCCAGCCCTTCGCCGACAATTTCGAGACGCGGTTGAGCCAGCGCGGGTCGAGCTCGCCGCCCATGTAGTTCTTCAGGAAGTCCTCGCGCGCGACGCCGTAGCTTTCGGCGAGCCGCATCAGCCGGCCCTCGTTCGACACGAGCCGCTTGTTGATGTCGTAAAGCTGCTCGACCAGGCTGTCGATGCGCGCCTGATTGAGCCGCAGCGACTTCACCTCGCCGATGATCTCTTCCTTGAGCTTCTTGTACTTGCGCTCCTGCGAGGGCGAGAGATTGTCGCTCTTCAGGCGCAGCTCGATGTCCTGCTCCTGCAGGCGGCGCAGGCGCTTGAACGAATCCGCAATGGTGTCGAAGGTCTCGACGACCTTCGGCTTGAGCTCGGCTTCGATCGCGGCGAGCGAGAGCGAGCCCTCCATGTCGTCTTCGTCGAAATCGCTTTCGGCGGCGGCCTCACCCGGATCCTTCTCCTCGCCGTCGCCGTCCTCGGCGGACTTGAACGGCGTCGCAGCCGGCGGCGCCGAAGGCGGTGCAGGCGTCTGCACGACCTGGAGATGCGGCGCGCCCGGCACCGGCGTGCCCATCTGCGTGCCGGGGATCGGCTTGCCGTCGGGGCCGATCTGCGGCGGCTGCATGTTCTTGGCGTCGGGGCCGGCATAGGTGGCCTCGAGGTCGATGATGTCGCGAAGGAAGACCTTTCCTTCGTTCAGCTCATCGCGCCAGATGATGATCGCCTGGAAGGTGAGCGGGCTCTCGCACAGGCCCGCGATCATCGCCTCGCGGCCGGCCTCGATGCGCTTGGCGATCGCGATTTCGCCCTCGCGCGACAGGAGCTCGACCGAGCCCATTTCGCGCAGATACATGCGCACGGGATCGTCGGTCCGCTCGGACGGCTCTTTCTTCTCGGTGGTGGCGAGAGATTTGGACTTCGCTTCGACGATCTCGGAGCCGTTGTCCTCCTCGTCGTCATCGGCGGCTTCGTCCGCCGCCTTCTCTTCGTCCGCGTCGGCTTCCTCGTTCTCGACGACGTTGATGCCCATCTCGGACAGCATCGCGTAGATGTCCTCGATCTGGTCGGAGGACACTTCGCCCGACGGCATCACCTCGTTGATCTGGTCGAGCGTGACGTAGCCGCGCTTCTTGGCGGCCTTGATCATTTTCTTGACGCCGGCGTCGGTGAGATCGAGCAGCGGCAGCGGCGTATCGGGGGCGCCTTCGCCCTCCTTCTCCGGGGTCTCTTCTTTTGCCTGGGTCGCTTTCGCCTTGCTCGCCATCTCTGTCTCTCTCTACCGGCCGTCCTGGCCGCGCCGGCTTGTCGCCAAAAAGGGCCCGCGCTCCCGGTAACAAGTGCGCCGGCCCGAATCAGGTCGCCAGTGTTGCGGGGCTCCGCTTAAGCCCCTCTTAACTCTGCCAAAAACGGCGGATTGTCGACCCTGACCAATCCGCGCCGTCCGCGCCGCCGGAGGTTTCGCGCCCCTCGAGGGCCGCCGTCCGCGGGCGTGTGGTCATACGCCACGCGCACCGCGGCCGGAAGAGGCTCCGAAGCCCTCAATTTGGGCCTCGGTTCCATCCATCCGGGCGAGGCGTGCCTTCACGTCCCGCAACCGCAAATAGTTGGCTTCGCTGGCGTCATCACCGAGCGCCTGCTCGGCTTCCTTGAGCTCCTTAAGTAGTGAATGCCATTGACGATGCAAGCTGACGAGCTGGCCCCACGTGACCAGAACGTCGTCGGGCGCAGTGCCCTCGCGCGCGCCCCAGACGGAGCCGGTGGTGATCGCACCGCCGATACGCTCGACCACGTCGCCAAGGTCGCGAGCGGCGAGTTCGGCCTTGAGGGCCGCGGCATCGAGCGCCACGGCGTGGGCGGCAATGTCGATCAGGACCGCCTTGAGCCGCTCGGCGTCGGCATGGCGGAACTCAAGCTGGCTGAGCTCCTCGAGGTGGTCGTGCAGCAGCCAGGGATGGTTGAGCGCCGCCTGCAGGATCAACGCCTCCCGTAGCGGCACCGAGGTGCGGTGGCCGCGGTGCACCGGGCTTGCCGCGAGCTGCTGGCTGACAACAACGTATGGCGTCGGCCGCCCCGGCTGCGGCCGGCCAAAGCCGCCGCCCTGCCGCTGCGGCCAGTCGCGGCGCTGGCCTCTGCTGCCGCCGAACCCGCCACCTTGTCCCCGCCCCTGGCCGAAGCCCTGCCCGCGCCATGGCTCGCGCCAGGTCTCCCGCGATGCCTGCGCCGGCGCGAAGAAGGCCGACAGCCGGGCGCGGAAGTCCTCGCGGTAATAGCGGCGCACGGTTTCGTCACCGATCGCGTTCGTCACCTCGCCGATGCGGGCCTCCAGCGCGGCGCGGCGCTCAGGCGTGTCGAACTGGTGTCCTTCCGTCTCGCGCGCCCAGAGCATCGCCGCGAGCGGCTTCGCCGCATCGATCACCTCAGCCGCCGCCTCGCGCCCGGCCGAGCGCACGAGATCGTCCGGATCCTGGCCCTGCGGCAGCAGCGCGAATTTCAGGCTCTTGCCGGGCTTCA
>Ga0310810_10009025_pt1 | contig 11525 bp, 5 predicted proteins | sample NCmetagenome_FD_207641 | JGI IMG/M metagenome (GOLD analysis project Ga0310810, IMG submission 207641) | Soil microbial communities from experimental microcosm in Duke University, North Carolina, United States - NC | ecosystem: Engineered > Artificial ecosystem > Soil microcosm > Unclassified ... | reverse complement strand
ACGGGTTTGTTGAGCGGCTGCGCGTAGTCGTAGAACTCGATCCCGAACGACGGCGCCCGCGGGTCGAGCTTCCGCGGCTTGTAGTTGCCGTCAGGGAGCTCCACGAACGAATGATGCTCGCGTACCGTGATCGCGTGCGGCGACGGCGTGGTCTGCGCGACGAAGCGCCCGGGATCGCCCTCGGTCGTGAACGTCAGCGTCGCCTCGACCTCGGTGTTCTTCGGAAAACCTTTCGTGCGCGCCAGATACAGCGCGCTGCGGCTGTCATCGAGCTTGTAGGCGCCCTGCTTCGCCTGGCGCAGCCGGTCCACGACCCGGTGCGCGTCGCGCATGAAGAACGGAGTGGCGTCGACGAGCACGCGTCCCCCCTCCTCGGCTTCGACCTTGAAGCCCCAGAGCACGGACTGGGCGAACGAGTCGCGCACGGATCGGCGCTCCGGTTCGTTGCTCGAAATTGCCCGGTATTGATAGTTCGGCTGCACCATCAACACCTTCGGGCCGACGCGGTCGAATCGCACGATCGAGGTGTCGCCGAGCTGTCCGCGATCGAGTCCGACGTCGTTCGAGCCGAGGCCTTCGGGCAGGCCGACCTGATAGAGGATCTCCTGATCGAACCGGCCGATTTCCATGAACATTCTGCCGGTCGATTCCTGCCAGTAGAGCGGGATGAAGCCGTCGATCTTCCGAAGGTCCTTGACCTTCTCGGCAATCGTGGGGAGCTTCTCGGGCGGCTTGTCGCCGGATTTGTCCGTCTGAGCGTAGGCGGGCGCGGCAAGACAGAGCGCCGCCCCGAGTAAGAGGGCGCGGTGAACTGAGATCATGCGGCGGATTATATGAGGCTTTCGTTCCGTGTCATTCGGACCGAAGCCACCGCGCGGATCGACAAGCGCTCCGCGCCGCCCCCCGCTACGCCGCAGAGCACCCACGGCGTCTATTTCTCTGCGGTCGTGGTGGAACGGGGAGGCGCGTTCTTCACGTACTTGTCGAACCAGTTCACCATCTCCGCCAGCGTATGGAGCACCGACTCGCGGCCCGCGTAGCCGTGCGCCTCGTATGGGAGCGTGACGTATCGTACGGTCGCGCCGAAGCCTTTCAGCGCCATGTAAAACCGCTCGGACTGGATCGGGAACGTGCCCGAGTTGTCGTCGGCTTCACCGTGAATCAGCAGAATCGGCTCGTTCACTTTATTCGCGTAGAAGAACGGCGACATCTTTCCGTAAACGTCCGGAACGTCCCAGAAAGTCCGGCGCTCGTTCTGGAACCCGAAGGGCGTCAGCGTCCGGTTGTAGGCGCCGCTGCGCGCGACGCCGGCGCGGAACAGATCGGTGTGCGCGAGCAGGTTCGCCGTCATGAACGCACCGTAGCTGTGGCCGCCGACGCCGATCCGATCGCGATCGGCCACCCCCATCGCGACCACCTTGTCGACCGCCGCCTCGGCGTCCATCGTGAGCTGTTCGACATAGCGATCGTTGGCGGTTTCCCCCTCACCGATGATCGGCATCGACGGGTTGTCGAAGACGGCGTAGCCCTGCGTCAGCAGGAACAGATGCGACGGCCCCGAATACGTCGTGAAGCGATAGGCGGACCCGGTCACCTGGCCGGCCGAATCGGCGTCCCCGAACTCGCGCGGATAGGCCCACATCACCATCGGCAGCCGCTGACCGTCTTTGTAGTCTGGCGGCAGATACAGCGTGCCGTTCAGGCCGACGCCGTCTTTGCGTGTGTAGCTCACGAACTGCTTCGTCACGCCGCGAAGCTGCGGCGCGGGATCGGGGAAGCTCGTGACGGCGCGGCGATTGCCGGTCGACACGTCACGTACGTAGTAGTTGGGCGGATCCGCAGGCGTTTCGTACCGGGTCAGGAGCGTTGCCGCGCGATCGTCCAGCGGCGCGATGACGGTCTCGTACGTCTTCTCCGCGGCGCGAAAGAGGCGCTCTGTCTTCAGCGTATCGAGGTCCAGTCGATCGATGAACGGGCGGTCCCCATCAGGCGAGGATCCCGCGCCGGTGAGATACACCGTGCGTCCGTTCTGCAGGATCGCGCCGCCCGGATGCCGCTGCACGAACGTCCCGGGGTTGTTGTAAGCGTCGTCCTGCTTCAGATCGAAGAGCTTTCTGGGCGCGCCGGTGCCGTCCAGCAGCCACGTGCGGGCCCGTCGCGACGGCCGGTCCGATTCGGTGAGGAACCCGACGCCTTTCTCGGAGTACGAGAGGCCGGCAAATCGCCACTCGGTCTTGCCGATGTCCGCAGGCTGACCGGAAAACGGCGCGCTGAGCGAGACGATGCGATCCCGGAATGCAACCTTGTTGCGGGGATTGCCTTCGTCGAGCGCCTCCGCCCACGTCACCGTCGCGGGTTGATCCGCGCGCCAGCGATATTGCCGCGGACCTGTCGGCACGCCGGCAATCGGCACCCCTTCCGCGTTCGGAAGAGTCGCGATGGTGTGGACGAGCGTTCCGCGGAGATCCCAGATTTCTACGTCCTTCGGGAAGCCGCTCATCCCGAGAAGATGTGAGAAGGGCCGTTTGATCCGCGTGACCAGCAGATAGTGATCATCGGGGGAAACCGAGACGCCGGCGAGGATGCCCGGCTTTCCGACGTTCGCGCGCCGGCCGGTCGCGACGTCGTACGTCGCGAGCTGGCTCGTGAAGTAGTACTCGAACACGTCTTCGTCAAAGCGCGTCTTGATGAGATCCTCGAACGTCGGCGCAGGCGCCGCTTTCCCTGATGTCTCCTGGATATTGGGGCCCGACGGCACCCGGGGCTCGACAGGCGCAGGTCCGCGCGCGCCGGGGACCGTCGTGCACACGATCGCCGTGCTGTTCTCCAGCCAGTCGCACGGTTCGCCTGCCGTGGCGTTGAGGCGGTCGGCGCCGCTGAGCAGCTTTGCCTGGCCGGTCGCCGTATCGGCAATCCACAACTCGATGCCGTCAGCCTTGGTGTTCGTGAACGCCAGGTGTTTGCCGTCCGGCGAGAAGAGGACGTTCCCGAGCTTCGCGTTGGGCGGTACGGCGACCTTTTTTTCCGCACCCTCCGGAATGGATTTCAAGCTGATCGCGAACACACCGCCGGTTCGCTGCTGGCGCCCGTTCGCCTTCGGATCGATGCGCTCGCCTGCGACCCGATAGATCGGCGCGGCGAGGTCCGCGATCGTCGGCATGCTCCGGCGCTCGAGGACGGCCATGAACCGGCGGTTCGGACCGACGACGACCGACGGCGTCGGCGGCGCATCGAGGATGTCGACGATCACCCGGGGCGGCAGCAGGTAGCCCGATGCCGTGGAGTTCCGGGCAGACTGCGCGTGGATAGCGGCGGCCGACAACGCGACGGCGAAAGCGGCAAGTGCAGTGGAACGCATGACCAACCTCCCGGACGCGACTGATTCTACAGGATGACCTCCGGGCCGCGTGCGGTCGCATATAGTGACCGGCATGCGGCTGCCATTGCTGTTCGTGGTTTGCCTGTGCTCGATGCTGATGCAGGGGAACCGCACCGATGCGCCCAACGCCCCATTCATTCCGGTGGGCGTCTGGTACGGCGGCGGTACGGTGCGCGCGCCGATGATGCCGCGCGACGCAGCGGGGCATCGCGAGGACTGGCGGCGCGATCTGCGCACCATCAAGGAACTCGGGTTCAACAGCATCAAGACGTGGGTGGACTGGGCCTCGACGGAACCCAAAGAAGGCCAGTTTCAATTCGAGGCAATCGACCAACTGCTGACGCTCGCGGACGAAGAGGGCCTGCGCGTCATCGTGCAGTTCTATACGGATTCGGCGCCGGAGTGGGTGGGCCGCCAATGGCCGGACGCGAGCTTCGTCACGGACGAGGGAACGAAGATCGGATCGCAGGCCGCGCCGGGCTACTGCATCGATCATCGCGCGGTGCGCGCCGCGATGCTGACATTCATCGCCACGGTCTCGGCCCGCGCCCGGCAGCACGCATCCCTGTACGGCTTCGACGTCTGGAGCGAGCCGCACATCGTCAACTGGGTGTGGTTCAACAGCTCGCCGGAGTTCTGTTATTGCGCGTACACGCAGGCGAAGTTCCGCGACTGGCTGCGGCAGAAGTACGGGTCGCTCGATGCGGTGAACGCCGCGTGGTATCGGACCTTCACCACGTGGGACGAGGTCGAAGCGCCGCGCTACGGAACCATTCTGTCGTACACCGACTTCATGGACTGGAAGGCGTTCGTTGCCGACAAGCTGCGCGACGATCTCGCCGCGAAGGCGGACGCGACGGGCGCGCGAGGGGTGCTGCCGATCAGCAGCCACTCCGACGCCCCCGCGGTTCTCCTCAGCCCGCTCTCGGGATACGGGAACCCGGACGACTGGCTCATGTCGCGTGTCGTGGACTTCTACGGCACGAGCATCTATCCGCGGCACGCCTCGTCTGCCGCCCCGTGGTCCCCCGTTCGCCTCATGGCGTCGCTCGACGGGATCCGCTCAGCGGCGCACGGCAAGGGCTGGTGGATTGGCGAACTGCAGGCAGGGCAGGGAGCGACTGGCGTCCGCGTCGGGACGCCGGTGACGCCGGAGGACGTGCGGCTGTGGGGATGGGCGGCGCTGTCACGGGGCGCCCGCTCGATCAGTTACTACGCGTATTACCCGATGAGCAGCGGATACGAATCGAACGGGTACGGGCTGATCGATCTCCACGGCGGCGTGACCGACCGCGCGCGCGCGGCCGGCGCTTTCGCGGGTACCGTCAGCTCGAACGTGGAAGTGCTCGACGGGGCATCGCCCCTGCCGGCGAAGGTGGCGATCGTGTACGACCGCCTGGCGTACATGGCCGGCGGGAACACGGTGGGACCGGGGACCACGGTCCGCAATTCGATGCTGGGCGTGTACCGCGCGCTGTACGAGCGCAATATTCCCGTCGATTTCCTGCACATCGACGATGTTGCGTCGATGGCAGCGCAGTACAAAGCGATCTATTTCGGCACGCCCCTCATGCTGCCGGGCGACGCGGCGTCGGCGCTCCGCGCCTACGTTCACGACGGCGGCACGCTCATCAGCGAAGCGCGTCCCGCCTGGAACGACGCTCGCGGGTTTGCGAACGTCACCATCCCAGGGGCGGGACTCGATGAAGTCTTCGGTGTGCGCGAGCAGCAGCTGAAATCCGGCGAGTCGATTGTGATGACCGGCGACGCCAGCCTGCACGACGCGCTGGCGCCGCTGGCACGCGAACCGATTCCAGGAACGGTATTCGCGGAATCGCTCGCGCCGGCGAACCCGGCAGTCCGGGTACTTGCGAGATTCGATGACGGCAGCGCCGCGATCACCGCCGCGGACTACGGTCGGGGTCACGCCGTTCTCATCGGTTCCTTTGCCGGCGCCGCCTTCGAGCAGGACCCTGTGAAAAATCGGAACGCCGGCGTCCTGATTCAGACGCTCGTGTCAGCCGCGGGGGTGGAACCGGACATTCAACTGGACGCCGGTGACGGCGTCGCCGAAGCCCGAATTCTGCAGAGTTCACACGGCACGCTGCTCATTGCCATCAACCACGACGAGCAGCCGCGGCGTGTATCCATGGTCCTGCGGAGCGGGCTGCCCGCCGCCTGGCGTCAACTCGACGGCGGACAGTTCACGGTCGATGGGCGCCGGGTCATCTGGTCCGCACCGAAACGCGGCGTGCTCGTGCTCGCGTCCCGCTGAGGCGACACCATCCAATCGTACGCGGCGCGCGCCTTGCTACGTCCCGCTCGAACAGTTACATCGAGCAGGAGTGAACATGGCTCGCAGAACCAGCGGAGCGAAATTGAAGCCCCTTAAAGACCAGGTCGTTGTCATCACGGGCGCGTCGAGCGGCATCGGGTTGGCGACGGCCCGGATGGCCGCGAAACGCGGCGCGCGCGTCGTCCTCGCGTCACGCAACGATTCGGACCTGCAGCAGGTCACCGAGGAGATCCGCGCGAACGGCGGCCGCGCCGTGCATGTGGCCGCGGACGTGGCCAACGCGGAAGACGTCGATCGGATCGCGGAAACGGCGCTCCGCGAATTCGGCGGCATCGACACCTGGGTGAACAACGCCGGCCTGTCGATCTACGGCAAACTCACCGAGATTCCGATGGAGGACAAGCGGCGCCTGTTCGACATCAATTTCTGGGGCGTCGTGAACGGGTGCCGCACGGCCGTCCGGTTCATGAAGCATCGGGGCGGCGCGCTGATCAACCTTGGCAGCGAAGTGTCGGATCGCGCGATTCCGTTGCAGGGGATCTATTCAGCGTCGAAACACGCCGTGAAAGGCTATACGGACGCGCTTCGCATGGAACTCGAACACGATGGCGTGCCGATCTCGGTCACGCTCGTCAAGCCGTCCGCCATCAACACTCCGTATCCCGAGCACGCGCGCAGTTATCTGGAAGACGGCGTGCCCGCGCTGCCCCCGCCGATGTACGAACCCGAGGTCGTCGCGAAGGCCATCCTGAAATGCGCGGAGAAGCCCGTGCGCGACATCGTCGTCGGGGGCGCCGGCCGGGCGCAGATCTTCATGGGCGCTGTCGCGCCGCGCCTCACGGACAAGCTGATGGAAGGTCCGATGTGGAAGCAGCAGAAGCGCTACGACATGCAGCACGTGCGCGATGGCAACCTCGAACATCCGCAGCGCGACGGCCGGGCCCATGGGGCGGGGCAGGGCCACGTGATGAAGTCGAGCGCCTATACCACCGCCGTGCTCTCGGACGTCACTCGGCTTCTGCCGCTCATCGCGGGCGCCGTCGCAGTCGCGGCGGGGTACCGGAAATGGCGCTCGGTTTAGGGGTTCCCGGGTGCTCAGGGTTCACCGGTTATCCGGCGTCCTGGCTAACGCCACTGCCCGGGCGAGCGCAGGATCTTTGCCCGACGCGAGGTCCGTCGCGGTCGGGAGGACCAGTTCATCGGGGCTGACGCCAGAGCCCTCGAGCGGCGCGCCGTCACGCATGCGGACGTCACCGATGGTGATGCTGTCGGCGTAAAAGGCGATGCTGCTGATGCCTGTGGTGTGCGAGAACACACGCGAGGTCATCACCGCTCCCGCCGTCCGGTCGCCGAGGACGACTCCCCGCCGTTCCAGCTGGATCGCGCGCGCGGCCATTTCCGACGCCGACGCCGTTTCGCTGTCGACGATGATCGCAAGCGGCCCGGTGAACGCCCCGGGCCGTCCTTTTGCGACGAGGCGATCGACTCCGCTTCGCGTCTGGACGGACGCGACCTGGACGTCCGAGACGAATAGTCGCGACAGCAGCGAGGTCATCGCGCGGATCGATCCTCCGCCGTTTCCCCTGAGATCCAGCACCAGCGCCCCGGCGGCTGCGGCCTTGCGGATCGGCACGTCTATCGACAGACCTTCCTCGAACGAGTGCAGTTGCCAGACGACGACCCCGTCCGTTTCGAAGACGCGGTCCGGCTCGTGCGCCGAGAAGGCCTCGGCCAGATCCTGGACGAGGGCACCTGGCTCCTGCGCCGGCGGTCGAGTAGTGAGCGCGGCGGAAACGTCGTATTGCCGCCGCTCGCCATCCGGTTTGCTGACGATCAGGTGCTGGACCACCTGTGGCGCGATGAACTGATATCTGAACGCCAGCCGGCGCAGGTTCGATCGATCAGGCGCCTCGTCGTTCCACGCCAGCACGCGATCGCCGACGCTCAGGCCTTTCGCGCTCGCATCGGAGCCGGGTTCGACGGCCACGATGTACGGCTCGGCCCCGACGATCGCCGCCTTCCATCCGTACCGGACCCGCGTGATGCGCTCCGGCGGAAAAAAGATCGTGTGCGAATCGTGGAGCTCGAGCAGCACGTCCGAAACAATCGTCATCGCCTCGCTCAGCGATTGGGCGCTACGGAGCCGATCCTCGGCGCGGCCGAAGGCCTCGTCGATGTCGAGACCCTGGAAGGTCCGGTCGTAGTAGTTGGCTTTGAGGTCGCTCTTGATCTGCCGCAGCATCATGATGCTGGCGCTGCGATCGAAGCGCGAGAGATCGCGTGCCGACGGGCGAGCGGACAGCGTCGCCATCCAGCAGAGGAACGCGGCTGCCACGACGAAACCGGACGATCGACGCACGATCCTCCCCGCGCGATTCGCGATTGTGGTGTGGGGCGGATTATGCACGGCTGCGCCGCCGCGTTCAAGATGTCAGCGGCAGAACACCCCGCCTGGGGTGACATGGAACCGCCGAGCCGTGTGACCGGCGTGCGAGCCCTTTCTTTGCGGCCGGCGTGTAAAGCCGGCAAAACTCACACGACCTAGGCTCGCCGACCGACGGTCAGCGGATCTTGATGCGGTCCGGGATCGTGCCTAGATCGCGCGCGGCGGGGAGGCCGTGCGACGACGTCGCCATCGCGGCGGCGCGGACGATGGCATCGGCCATCGCCTCGGCCGCGAGCGCGCCGACCTGGCCGTAATTGGCCTGACCGGTCCAGGTGCCCGTCGCGAGCGAAAACACCGTGTCGCCGTCGCCCGGCGTGTGCACGGGCGAAATGGCGCGCGCGTAGCCATCAGCCGCCATCATCGCCATCTTCTGCGCTTCGACCTTCGTCAGTTTCGCGTTGGTCGCGACCAGCCCGATGGTCGTGTTCTCGCCCGGCCGTCCCGGCCGCGCGACATCGCCGCGAACGAGCTTGCGCGCATCGAGCAGCGTGTTGTTCGGCCCGCGCGCGCCAGCCACCACCTTGCCGGTCCAGGGATCGATGATGTCGCCTACCGCATTCACTGCGACGATTGCCGCGACCACGAGGCCGTTCGGCAGCTTGATGGCGGCTGACCCGATCCCCGCCTTCATCGGCCCCCCCTCGCCGCCGCGGCCGCCGCCGGATTTGCCGACCGTGGCGCCGGCGCCTGCGCCCACGTTGCCTTCCTCGACCGGAGCTTCCGACGCCGCTTCAGCCGCTTTGTATCCGCAGTCCGCGCCCGGGCGCACTTTCGGACTGCCGCCGAACCCCAGATCGAACAGGATTGCCGCCGGGACGATCGGGACGACACCGGCGGCACCGACCGGGTACCCGATGTTGCGCTCATCGAGAAACTTCATGACGCCGGACGCGGCATCGAGCCCGAAGGCACTGCCGCCGGAGAGCACGACGGCGTTGACGATCTGCACGTTGTTGACCGGCTTCAACAGATCGGTCTCGCGCGTGCCCGGCGCGCCGCCGCTCTGATCGACGCTGCCGGTCGTACCGTCTTTCGCGAGGATCACGGTGCAGCCGGTCGGCCGCTCCGAGAGCGTGAAGTGCCCAACCTTGATGCCCTCGACCGCCGTCAACGTCATGTTGTCGGCCGCCGGTTTGGCGAACGTCGACGTCCTGGGATCAGGCGTAGCAGTAGAGGGACGTTGTGCGACGAGGCCGACACCGGCCGCCATCACAAACGCAAAGATCAACGCTCGTTTCGACTTCATAACCGCTCCAACACACTCACCACTCAGCAGTGGCCAGTTTCCAGTCACCAGTTTCCAGTCGCACTCAATAGCTGGCAACTGGCGACTGCCAATCGTCAGAAGAGGTATTTGATCCCCAACTGGAGCACGCGGCCGTCCTGCGCCGACGTAATCTGCCCGAACGTGCTGCTGCCGATCGTCGCGTTCGGCTGATTGAAGTGCGTCTGGTTGAAGATATTGAACCCTTCGACGCGCAACTGGATCGTGTTGCCCTGCCGCACGTTGATGTTCTTGAAGAGCGACAGATCGGTCTGCGCGAAGCCGGGGCCGCGGACAACGTTGCGCGGTTCCGATCCGACGCCGGTGCCGGTCGTCGCCTGCGGACGGCGCTGGAAACAGGACGTATCGAACCACTGTGACGTGGTGTGTGGAGCGTTGTCGTTCGGGTCGCACGTCATGTTCGGCCGGTTCGTCAGGTAGCGGATGTCCGTCACGGCATCCACGACGGTGAACGGGAACCCGGTCTGCGCCTGGACGATGCCGTTCAACTGCCAGCCGCCGATCACATGATGCGCAACCGAGCCGAGGGCTTCGGCTTCCGGCAACGCATACCCGAAGCTGACGACGAACCGATGGCGTGCGTCGAACAGCGACGGACCCCATTCGTACGCGAGCGACTGCTCGATGGAGGCCTCATCGCCGATCGTCACCGGGATCGCCGGCCGCGAATCAGCGCCGATATTGAGGCCCGATACGTGGTCCATCGATTTCGACAGCGTGTAGGACGCGAGGAAGTTCAGGCCGTGTGCCGGCCGCATGCGCACGCTCGCCTGCAGCGAGTCGTACTTGGACCGCGCCTCGGAGAACGTCGGCCGGACCAGCGCGAAGGCGGGGAACAGGCGCGCGCCAGGCGACGTCTGGCCCGGGGTGTAGACGCCCGGGTTCACCTCCATGAAGATCGGCATATGGCGGCCGAGCGAACCGACGTAGCCGACTTCCATGCCGATGTTCTCGCCGAACTGATGCTGGAGCGAGAAGTTGTACTGATACGCATACGGCGTCTGGAAGTCTTTGGCCCAGCCGATGATCGTCAGCCCGGGCGGGAAGTCGGCGGCGCCGGCCGTTGACGCCCCGAGCGGATTTTCGAGCGTCATCGGCGCCGGCGCGTCGATCTGGAGCAGCGGCGTGAACGGCGGCGCGAGCACGCCGTTCTGGAAGAAGTCGCCCTGTCCCGCGAGCGTGTCGTAGAAGATGCCCCACGCGCCTCGCACGGTGGTGCGACCGTTGCCGCGCACATCCCACACCGCTCCGAACCGCGGCGCCAGGTTGTTCTTATCCGTCGCGTAGGTGCCGCGCGGCACACCCGGGTCGCCCGGATAGACGAGTCCCGTCGGCGCGTTGGGGAAGACCTGCGACTGTTCGCCCGGGTGGAACGCGTTCAACGCGTTGTTCTTGTCGACGAACGGGGGCGTTACCTCGTACCGCACGCCGTAGTTCAGCGTGAGGCGCGCCCACGGACGGAACTCGTCCTGGGCGAACGCGGCGTAGGCCGTCGTCGTGCCGTCCTGGGCCTGATTCTTCGTCGTCCGGCGGAACTGTGACGGCAGGCCAAGCTCGAAATCGGCCAGCGCGTTTCCGGTAAACCTGCCGTCGAATCCGAAATCGCCGTTAGGGCGATTGATGAATGCGATGATCATGTGCTGGTGCTGCACGTCGGCGCCGAACTTCAACTGGTGGCCGCCCTTCGTCCACGTGAAGTCGTCCGACACTTCGTACACCTGGTTCAAGCGCTTGACGAAGGGCTGCTGCGGGTCGCCGAGGTTGAAGAACCCGGTGATCCCGATGAACGCGAGGCCTTGCGCCAGCGGATTCGTGTTCGGCACGTTGATCCCGTAATCCGCGTTGTTCAGGCCGCTCGTCACCGCGGGATTCGCCGAGATGCGATTGGACGCGAACCGGGCAACGTTGATCGCGTGCGTCCCGAGGAGCTGCGTATCCGACATCATGAAATCCTGCAGTGTCGCCTTCGCTTCCTGTGCTGCGGGGGTCGTGATGGGCGGCGTGATGCGGTCCGTCGTGGTTCGCAGGTATCGCCCGAGCAGCGTGTTGCTGCCGGAGAACTGGTAGTCCATCCGCAGGCCCAGCGAATCACGGTTGTCGGTCGTCGTCGGCGAGACGA